>Ga0207076_1040_pt1 | contig 33806 bp, 19 predicted proteins | sample Alteio_BWMinHeat_62_FD_153568 | JGI IMG/M metagenome (GOLD analysis project Ga0207076, IMG submission 153568) | Enriched cells from forest soil in Barre Woods Harvard Forest LTER site, Petersham, Massachusetts, United States -... | ecosystem: Environmental > Terrestrial > Soil > Temperate forest >... | reverse complement strand
TATCCGTAACGTGATTGACAGCACCATTTTTGTAATTGCTGCCGACAGCAAAATCAACGGCCACTTTACCGTGTTACTTTCGGAAGTAACCAAGGGCGATCTTTCAGGTTATACCGACCTGAGCGAAAACCTGACCACCTTTGTTTCCGGTGCTACCGGCGCCAAGGATTTTATTTATATAGGGCTGAATATGCATGATGCACACGATCCTGCTGTAAACCCCCGTATAAACGGTAAAGCCACCAACGCCGATTTTGATGCCTTTGTAGCTGACCTGGTGACCGGGGCAAATAAAAATAAAGTCCCTTCAGGCATCATTAATTCTCTTGGGAAGATTGTGGAATCTTTACGCACTACAGTTGTTCAGATGTAAGTTAGTTAGAGTTAATAATTGAATGGTTTATTGTTGAAACAGGGTCCGGAAATATTTTCCGGGCCTGTTTTTTGAGCTATTTTGAACAAACAGCCTAAACTGCTTCAAATCCTCCGAAATAAATACACTAAATGACGCTTAATTGACAGTAATATTTCGGTTATTGGCATCCAAACATACTTTTGTTACGTTAATAGGTTAAAGCGAATTAAATGGAAACAAACCACCCCGCTAATATTTCAAATTTCTTTATTGCAGGCATCAATTATAAAAAAACAGATGCTGGCACAAGGGGGCAGTTTGCCATTAACAGCGACCAGTATGGAGATATTTTAAACATTGCTCCGTCCCATAAACTGGATTCTTTTTTCATTCTTTCTACCTGCAACCGCACCGAGATTTATGGCTTTGCTGATAAGCCGGAGCAACTGATCAATTTGTTATGCACCCAAACATTGGGTACTGCGGAGACTTTTAAAAGTTTAGCGTATACAAAAAATGGCGAAAAGGCGGTAGAACACTTGTTTAACGTAGGAGCGGGGCTTGATTCGCAGATCCTGGGGGATTACGAGGTCATCGGCCAGATAAAGCAGTCAGTTAAATTCGCCCGGGAGCGCGGTTTTATCAATTGCTTTTTAGAGCGATTGGTGAATAGCGTTCTGCAAACTTCAAAAACCATCAAAAACAATACGGCATTAAGCGGCGGCACGGTATCGGTTTCGTTTGCGGCGATCCAATGCATCAGGACACATTTTGAATTTATAGCTGATAAAAAAATATTGCTGATCGGCACAGGTAAAATAGGCCGGAACACCTGCAAAAACCTGGTTGATTATTTGGGTACAACTAATATTACGCTGGTAAACCGGTCTGAAGAAAAAGCGGCAAAGCTTGCTGCTGAATTAAACTTAAAATATGCCCCCATCAACAACCTGGAAGCATGTATTGCAGATGCTGACATTATACTAACCGCTACAAACGCAGCCGAACCTACCGTTTTAGGTGCTCATCTAAAAGATAAAGGGGATAAACTGATCATCGACCTTTCCGTTCCCAGCAATGTGGAAAGTTTGGTAAAAGGAATGCCAGGTATCACCCTGATCAATGTAGATGAACTGGCGAAGTTAAAAGACGAAACGCTGCAAAAAAGAGAAGCTGAAGCCCCGAAAGCAAAGATGATTATTGCGGAGCAGATGGCGGAGTTTATGGATTGGCACCAGATGCGTAAGAACGCGCCGGCATTACACGCCATCAAAACTAAGCTGAACCAAATTTCGGCAGACCAGCAGTTTGACATAAAAACCTCAGGCGTGTGTCCGCTGGTAAAAGTCGAAGAAAAAATACAGCGGGTGATCAATGGAATAGCCAATAAAATGCGTTCGCATAACCAACAGGGTTGCCACTACATTGAAGCCATTAATGAGTTTATGAAAGCCGGATGACGGTGATTTACAGCAAGTACCCTTTAGCCAGTTTAATAAATTCTTCGACCTGACTCAACTCCCAATTTTGATCTTTTTTTAGTTCGATAGCCATTAACGCGGCAACGCCCGGCGTCATTTCCATAGCCGCTTTGGCATCCAGAAACAAAACCCTTATCCGCCGGGCAAGCACATCCTCAACAGTACGGGCCATTTCGTAACGTACAGCCCAAACAACTTCAGCTTTTATATAATCCAAAAGTGGATTCAGTTTTTCGGCCCATTCGGGATTTTCTTTTATCAAACCAAGTAAGGCATCCCGGTCGCTGCCGTAAACATATAGGTGGTCATTACGGTCGACGTCTGATTTATTGCCATGAATGGGAAGATTAGTGGTAATACATTTTCGCGGATCCAGCCGGGCGGTTTCAATCGCTTTATCAACGGTATCCTGTGCCATACGGCGATAAGTGGTCCATTTACCGCCGGTAATGGTGATCAATCCTGAACCGGAGACGATGATTTTATGTCTGCGCGAGATCTCTTTAGTACCCTTCTTGCCTTCCTGCGGGGCAGCCAGTGGGCGCAGCCCGGCAAATATGCTCAGTACGTCTTTCCATTCTGGTACTTTGGTTAAATACCTGCTGATATTCCGCATCACAAAGCCGATCTCTTCTTCCAGCGCCCGCGGTTCAAGGCTATGCTCATCAATAGGTGTATCCGTAGTGCCGATCAAAAGTTTGCCATGCCAGGGCACGGCAAATAAAACCCGGCCATCATCCGTTTCCGGGATCATCAAAGCATCGTCGCCGGGCAAAAACGATCTGTCGATCACGATATGGATCCCCTGGCTCGGCCTTACCAATGGTTTTTTATGGGGTTCATCCTGTTGCATCAGTTCGTCCACAAAAACGCCGGTGGCATTAATTACCACTTTGCTTTTAATTTGATAAACTGTGCCGGTCTCCACGTCCGTTGCCGAAACACCGGTAATTTTGCCATCCTCTTTTAGTAATCCAGTAACTTTAAAATAGTTTAAAACCGTTGCGCCTTGCTCCAAACCCGTTTGGGCAAGATTGATAGCCAGACGTGCATCGTCAAACTGACCGTCATGGTAAACCACACCTCCATAAAGTCCTTGTTGTTTAATTCCAGGCAACCGGCTTATGGTTTCCCTTTTGGAGATATGTTTCGATCGCCCGAAACTTAGTTTCCCCGCCAGCAGGTCGTATAATGTTAAGCCAATGGAATAATAAGCGCCTTTCCACCACTGATAGTTCGGGATAATAAAAGATTCATTTTTTACAAGATGAGCGGCATTTTTTAAAAGCAAACCGCGCTCATACAAAGCCTCTCTCACCAAACCAATGTCACCCTGCGCCAGATAACGCACCCCGCCATGTACCAGTTTAGTGCTCCGGCTGGAAGTGCCTTTGGCAAAATCAGCCTGTTCCAATAGTAATGTTTGATAACCCCGCGATGCTGCATCCAAAGCGGTACCTAATCCTGTTGCGCCGCCGCCAACGATGACGATATCCCAGATTTTATCGGGGTTGGATAGAACTTCTATGAGTTTTTGGCGTTGGATGGATGGCACGTTATTGGGGATATTCTATAAGCGCAATTTAGCCAAAGAAATTTAAAACGGGCAACTCAATCAACCTAATCCAACTCACCCGATAGCTATCGGGTTAACTTATTCAACCAATTCCTCATTCAACCCCTTTCACATTCATCTTCACAATATAAATCGCCTTCGAAGCGGTTATAAACAATACATCCTTATTTGCACCACCAAAACATAAGTTGGCGGTCCATGGTTCGGGGATCTCAACGTGGCCAATCTTTTTTCCTTCAGGATCATAAATAGTAACGCCTTTGCCCGTAAGGTAAACATTGCCGTTTTTATCAAGTGTCATCCCGTCCGACCCTTGTTCAACAAATAGCTTGCGGTCGCTTAGGGTGCCGTTTTTATTAATAGTATATTTATAGGTTTTATTTCCTTCGATATCTGCTACATACAGGTATTTACCGTCTGGCGTTCCAACGATGCCGTTAGGTTTTTTAATGTCTGCATCCACAATAATGGGTTGGGTTTTGCCTTTTGGCAGGTAATAAACTTTTTCGCCATCGAGCTCGGATTTTGTGCGTGTCCACCAGGGGCGCTGGTAGTAGGGGTCGGTCATGTAAATGCCGCCTTTGTCATCAATCCAAATATCATTCGGTCCATTCATCAAATGGCCCTTGTAATCCGTCAGCAATATTTTTACTTTTTTATTCGGGCTGATAGACCATAGCTGTTCATGTTCATCGGCGCAGGTAACCAGGTTGCCTTTTTTATCAAAATACATCCCATTAGAGCGGCCCGTACTATCCATAAAAACGGTTAGTTTGCCATCTATACTGTATTCCCAGATTTTATTATTGGGTTGATCAGTAAAAAATACATTCCCTTTTTTATCCACCGAAGCCCCCTCCGTAAAGCTGAATTGTTTGGAGATCAGCTGCGGTTTGTTGGTAGTATCATACGGGGCTTGTTGCGCAAAGGTGCTGGTCACTGCAATCGTTAAACACAAGCCAAGGGTTATTTTGTAAATGTTCATTTTTATATAGTTTTTAGCCTTTGTCTTTTTAAGACACTTATTGGTTGCGCTAATGTAAATGTTTTAAGGTAGAATATCGCAGAGACGCCCCGATAGATCGGGGCGTCTCTAAAACCGCGGACAGTAAATTATTAACCTTACCTGATTAATTTACGCTCGGCCAGCGTGGCGGGAGACGCCCCGATCTATCGGGGCGTCTCTACGAAATTGTATTTTATCCCTTATCTTTTATAAAAACCATTAAATTAGCGCCAGCTATGAATATTAAACTAAAAACATCTGCCTGTTTGCTCGTTTTCCTGTCTTTTTTACATTTATACGCAAAAGCCCAGGACAAATTGGTTTATAAAGACCCATCTCAACCCATAGATTCCCGGGTAAAAGACCTGGTATCCCGATTAACCTTAGAAGAAAAAGTTTCGCTGCTGGGTTACCAAAGCAAAGCGGTACCGCGTTTGGGGATTCCGGCCTATAACTGGTGGAACGAGGCCCTGCACGGGGTAGCAAGGGCGGGAGAGGCCACCATTTTTCCGCAGGCAATTGGCATGGCGGCAACCTTTAATGATGATCTGCTTAAACAGGAATCAACGATTATATCCACAGAAGCAAGGGCGAAATATAACCTTGCCATAGCCAAAGATAAACGCATTCAATATATGGGGCTGACCTTTTGGACACCCAATATCAACATCTTCCGCGACCCGCGCTGGGGCAGGGGACAGGAGACTTATGGCGAAGACCCGTTTCTAACCGCCACCATGGGCTCGGCTTTTGTAAAAGGGATGCAGGGCGATGATCCGCGTTATTTAAAAGCATCGGCCACCGCCAAACATTTTGCCGTTCACAGCGGGCCCGAAGCTACACGCGATAAGTTCGACGCAGTTGTAGATGAAAAGGACCTCCGCGAAACCTATTTATATGCCTTCCATACGCTGGTAACCAACGGTGTTGAATCGGTGATGAGCGCTTATAATCGTGTTAACGGTATGCCCAATTCTATCAATAAAACGTTGCTGACCGATATTTTAAGAAAGGAGTGGGGCTTTAAAGGCCATGTAGTAACCGACTGCGGCGCATTGAATGATGTTTACGAAACGCATAAAACATTGCCCGGCCCGGTGGAAACAGCTGCTGCGGCCATCAAAGCCGGTATCGACCTGGATTGTTCCTCCGTTTTGCAGGAAGATGCTATTAATGCCGTAAAAAAGGGTTTATTAACCGAAAAGGAGATCGACGGCGCGCTATCCCGTATTTTACGCACCGAATTTAAGCTTGGGTTTTATGATGACCCTGCATTGAACCCTTATCACGCCTATGGCGCTGATAGTGTTCACAACGATTTTCATATCGCACTGGCCCGCAAGGCGGCGCAGCAAAGCATGGTGTTGCTTAAAAATGACAACAATATTTTACCCTTGAATAAAAACACCCTGGGAAGCATGATTGTGATCGGCCCGAATGCTGGCGCGATTGACCCGATGGTAGGCAACTACCATGGCACCAGCAGTAAAATAGTGAATTTTGTGGAAGGCATTACCAAAACGCTTGGTCCCGGAACCCGGGTAGAATACGACCTTGGCTGTGATTATAAAGATACCGTACATTTCGGCGGTACCTGGGCTGCCGGCAACGCCGATGCCACGATTGCGGTTATAGGCTTATCACCTGTTTTAGAAGGTGAAGCCGGAGATGCTTTCCTATCTGAATCAGGCGGAGATAAAAAGAGTTTAAGCCTGCCCGCAAGCGAAATTAAGTTTATGAAAGAATTGCGCAAAAGCTGCCAGCATAAACCCATCATCGCGGTAATTACAGCCGGCAGCGATGTGGATATTGATGCCATTTCACCTTATGCTGATGCGGTAATATTGGCCTGGTACCCCGGCGAACAGGGGGGCAATGCATTGGCGGATATTGTTTTTGGTGATGTTTCACCATCCGGACACTTGCCGCTTACTTTTTACAAAGCGTTGAGCAATGTGCCTGATTATAGCGATTATAATATGAAGGGCCGCACTTATCGTTATTATAATGGTCCGGTACAATACCCTTTTGGCTTCGGATTAAGTTATACTACTTTTAATTATGAGCTTAAAAGCGGGCCTAAAGAAAAATATAAACTGAAAGATACCGTCACTGCGGAGATCCAGGTGAAAAATACCGGCGCAATGAATGGCGACGAGGTAATACAAGCCTATATTGAATACCCTCAAATTGACCGTATGCCCGTTAAGGAGTTAAAAAGCTTTAAAAGGGTTTCAGTAACAAAAGGTGGCGCACAAACTGTCAGCATAAAAATACCTGTAGAGGAGCTTCAAAAATGGGACATGGCAACACATAGCTGGAAATTATACCCTGGGAATTATAAATTGGTATTGGGCAGCAGTTCCGCTGATGAGAAATTGGGCCTGGCGTTTTCAGTGAATAAATAAACAACTCAGGCAGCGAATTATTACTGCTTCCGCTGTGCCTTTTCCCACATGGCGCTTTGTTTTTTGGTGAAGTAGCGGATGATCCCCATCAGTACGGCATAGTTCATCACGCAAAAATAATAGGGGATGAACAGCACTTTAATGCGGATCTGCCGTTTTTCCATAATAAAGCCGGTGAGGGCAAGTAGGTAAAAAAACACCTCGCCAACTAATATCACCTTAAAGAAGGTATCACCCGGGCGCATGGCTAAAAGCACATTTAAAACAAATACCAGGACCAGGAGAAAAGGGGTCACCGTCCACCGTAAAACCCGGTGACTGATATACTGAAAGGAAAGTATAGGATATTTAAATGGGATAAACAGGCTTTTTAAGCGCAAAATAGATTGGATCCCACCGGCGGCAATCCTTATTTTTCTCTTCAGTTCTTCTGTTACGTTTTCTGAAGCCGTTTCCAGTGCATAGGCCTGTGGTTCATAAACTATCCGGTAACCCTGCAAGGCGATCAGCATCGAAATCATAAAATCATCCAGCACTGTATCAGGTTCAACATCCCGGTAAAGCGAACGTCTTACACTAAATAATTCACCCGCAGCGCCAACAACAGAATACAATTCGGAATCCCATTTTTTTAAGGCTGATTCATATTTCCAGTAAAAGCCTTCGCCTGCTGCGCTGGCGTCGGCATTTTCATCAATTTGCACTCTTTTTTCGCCTGCCACAGCGCCAACCGTTTCATCGGTATAATGCCTGCAGATGTTGATGATCGCTTCGGGGTTTAAAAAGGTGTTGGCGTCTGTAAAAACCACAATTTCGGTATCTACAAACTCCATGGCACGGTGTACCGCAGCAATTTTCCCGGCTCTGGTATCCTCATGTAGTAGTCGAATTTGTGGGTAGCGCTCAACAATTTCTACCGTTTTATCGGTCGAACCGTCGGTAATAATTAAAAATTTCAATTTTCCCGGCGGGTACTTTAATTCAAGGCAGTTTTTTATTTTTTCGGCTATAAAATGCTCCTCATTGTATGCGGCTACCACCAGTGTGCATTGTGGCAACAAGGTATTCAGCGGGGTAACGGTAGCCCGTCTACCCTTTATCAACCTCTTTAACTTGATTATAATGTATAACAGGATGCCATATCCCATAAAAGTATAGAAAACAACAAACAGGCTTAACCAAAAAGTAAGTCTCATTTATGTATAGATTTTAACGGTATCCCAAATTTTTACTGTTTTTATTGTGGGTCAGATTCCACCATACAGCTTGAATAAGGGTAGGTATATAATTGTAATTTTTTGCCTTGATGTATTTGATCACATTGCGCGGAACAACCATCAGGATAAAATAAAGATAGAAAATAATCTTCTTAAAAAAAGGGGCATTCCGGCGGATAAATAAGATCCGGTTACGGTTCATAAAATATTCTTTCAGCCTGCTGTTTTTACCTACCGAAACAGATTCTTTATGGTAGATAAGCGCTTCGGTACAAACCCAGGCCTGGTAACCGGCCCGTTTGATGTGTTCGCCCCAGTCGAGCTCCTCATAGTATAAAAAGAAATTTTCGTTCATCATCCCGGCTTTTTCAATGGCGGTTTTCCTCACCATCATAGCCGCGCCGTGGCAATAGGCGGTAGGGGCGGTAATGTGGTCATATTGCCCGTTATCATCTTCGCGCAAGCCAATACAACTGTTACGGCCGGTATAATAATTCAGCGGGGTATAACCGGCATACTGTATCATACCTTTATTATAAAAATATTTTATTTTGGGTGATATCATGCCAACTTCCGGATGCTTGTCCAGCACTTCCGACAGTGTTTCTATTAAGCCGGGGGTAAATTCAGTATCGTTATTTACCAAAAAAAGGTAATCCCCGGCGGCTTGTTGTATACCCAGGTTGTTTCCACCTGCAAAGCCCAGGTTTTTTTCGGAGCGGATAAATTTTACGGTTGGGTATTTTAACTGTAATTGTGGTGTTACATTTTTTTCGCTGCCATTATCAACCACAATTACCTCAATATCTTTCATAGCCGGTATGGTGGCCAATAGTTCTTCGGTAACCTGTGGCTGGTTAAAATTTACCGTGACGATAGATACTTTCATGGTTAAGATTCAGATACCCTGTCAAGGCATTGCTGTAAAACCACAGCAAATTCTTTATCATTTGGCGGTGCGAAGATAGTATTATGTTCACCCGGAATATCATGCACATTTACCCCTTTAAGTGCAAACTCGCGCCATCCCAGGTATTTAAAGTCAGCCATATAAAAGGTTTTTTTCAAAGCTCTGAACAGATCTACCTTAATATTTAATGGTTTTTGAAAATAGTTACGTTTAGCTTTGGCGCTGGCTTCATCAATCTCATTGTCGTAAGCAAAAAAGCCTTCCCGCTTTTCTTCTTTTCCGGATATCTTCCAGAAAACCCGGATGATCCGGCGTTTGACAACAGTGCTTTTATATTCAATCGTCCTTTTTGGATCTTTGGCAAATAAAACAAAACTGTAAAGGAATTTCATGGTAAAGAGCCAAACCCGGTTAACTGTTCTTTTGAAGACCGGATCATAAATGTCGGTTTGCTTGGCATAGGTATCAAATACGGCAAGCATCTTTACTTCTTTACCCATTTTTGTTAGCTGGCAGGCCATTTCGTAAGCAATAGTACCGCCCAGCGAATAACCTGCCAGGGCATAAGGCCCTGTTGGATTTTGAGCAACGATTTCTGCAATATAGTTTGCCGCTATTTCTTCCATTACATCCAGTGGTTCATCAATACCGTTAAGCCCTTTTGCCTGCAGCCCGTATACCGGCTGTTCTTCGTCCATATTCATGGCGAGAGCATTGAATAGCAATACATTTAAACCTGCGCCATGAACGATGTATAAGGGCATTTTTGACCCTTTTGGTTTGATAGGCACCAACGATTCCCACGTAATTGATTTTGCATCAACATTCAACCTTAAAGCTAATTTTTCAATAGTCGAGTGTTCAAAAAGTGTAGCAAGCGGCAGGCGTTTCCCGGTAACTTTTTCAATCCGCGCCATTATTTGCACCGCAACCAGCGATCGTCCGCCCAATGTAAAAAAGTTATCAAAAATGCTGATTTTTTCAAGCCCCATCAGCTGCTGCCATATTTCAGCCACTTGTTTTTCAATATCCGTGCGCGGTGCAACATATTCGCCGCTTCGGTTTATCGCATTATAATCCGGTTTTGGTAACGATTTCCGGTCGGTTTTTCCGTTAGGGGTAATTGGGATAGCTTCCAGCAAAACAAAATCATCCGGAACCATATATTCAGGCAATACGGCCAATAATGCCTCCTGCCAGGCGCCGGTTAGGGTATTAAGACTGGCACCCTCATTGCCCGTGGCCAATACAACGTACCCAACCAAACGCGGATCGCCGGGTGTGTCTTCACGGGCAATAACCACAGCTTCCTTTACGGTATCCTGTTTTACTAAAGCGTGTTCAATTTCTTCGAGTTCGATACGGTAGCCGCGTACTTTAACCTGGTGGTCTATCCGGCCGAGGCATTGTATTTCGCCGTTTTCTTTAATTTTCCCCAGGTCGCCGGTGCGGTAAAGCCTGTTTCCGGGTATGCCTGAGAAAGGATCGTCAATAAATTTTTCAGATGTCAGGTCGGGCCGGTTCAGGTAGCCTTTGGCAACACCTTCACCGCCGATAAGTAATTCACCTGTTTCACCATCGGGCAGGTTGTTTAATTTTTCATCAACAATATAAACCTGTGTGTTGGCTACTGGCTTGCCTATGGTAATATTTTCATCGTTCTCAATCAATTTCACGGTACTCCATATGGTGGTTTCCGTAGGGCCGTACATATTCCAGAGCTCACTGCTGCGCCCGGTGAGTTTGTTCACCATGTCTTTTGGCAAAGCTTCGCCGCCGCATAAAATTTTTAATGGCAGGTAGTTTTCCCAGCCGGCTTCCAGCATCATACGCCAGGTATAGGGCGTAGCTTGCATAAAGGTGATTTTTTCGTCTTTAACCAGGTCCAGCAATAGCCTGCCGTCTTTTGATGTTTCGGAATTGGACAGTATAAGTTCTGCGCCACAAATCAGGGGCAGGTATAATTCAAGCCCGGCTATATCAAATGATATGGTAGTAACGGCCAGTATTTTGTCATCCGCTGTCATGCCCGGTTCTTTTTGCATGCTCAGCAAAAAGTTAACCAGGTTATAGTGCCTTATTTGTACGCCTTTTGGTTTTCCGGTTGATCCGGACGTATACAATATATAGGCCAGTTCTTCGCTGCTGAAATCCACTTCAGGTTCTTCGGTGCTATAGTTATTCAATTGATCCAGCGCATCCTCAATTAATATTTCTTTGGCGCTGGAAGTAAAGTGATTGTGATATTTTTTTGAGGTTAGCAACACTTTTGCTGAAGAATCCTCCAGCATAAACTCGATACGGTCTTTCGGATATTCTGGGTCAAGCGGGACATAAGCGGCGCCTGATTTAAGTATAGCCAGCAGCGAAATGATCATTTCCGGTGAGCGGTCAAGCGCCAGGCCTATTACATCGCCGGTTTTTATTTGATTGTCAATTAATAACCGCGCAAGTTTATTGGAACTTTCGTACAGGTTTTTATAGGTTAAATTACTTTCATGAAATTTTAAGGCAATTTTACCGGCATATTGTTGTGCGCATTTATTCAGAAAATAAGGAAGCGTTTTTTCTTTGGGATATGCTGTCAGCGTATCGTTCAAGCTATTCTTATTGTCCATCTGTACCTGGCTGCTCATATGCACTTAATCATTGAAATCTTTTATTTATTTAACACATCCCCCTTCGGCTAAGTTCTGTATACTTGTCAATGTAACGGGTATATTACATTATACGCATTATTCGGCATTATGGATATGGGGAGTATGAATAAATTTTTTATTTGCTCCTTTTAATTTAAACAGCAATAATACCATAGTAAAAAATATCAACGGGAGCTTTAAAACTGCCCCTAATAGTTTATCATTAACAAAACTTGATGGTACGGCTATTAAAATACCTAAATAACAACAAGCTGTAGCCGCTAACCACAATTGCCAGCCCGGACCCATACCTGGCGTCAATATCGAAAATAGCAACATCATTGGCATCAAACCCAGCATTAAAACGCGGGGTAAAATGGCGGTTTGATAAATCTCGTTCAAATAGTCAAAATTGCCATGCTTAAATAACTCGGTGATGCCGCTCCATCCATATACCCTAAACAGGTTAAACTGGGCTGATAGCCACCTGCGCCTCTGTTTTTTAAATACCTCCGGGTTGCTAACTTTCTCATCGTATATAACCGCTTTATCAGCGTAGGCTACGCCGATCTTATCGCGGGTAAGCAACAGGCCCATTTCCTTATCAAACCCACCGACAGCGTCAATCCGCATCATCACATTTTTAAATAAGTTATATTCCAAAGCCATCCCCGAACCTATGATAGCGGCAGAAAGATTAAAGACCCTTTGCGATTTGCGGAAAATATGATTGTTAATTTCTTCGCTTATAGCATCTAATATAGCGATAGGGGTATTGGTGTTTTTCGCCGTGCGATGACCCTGCACCACCCTGTTACCTGCTTGTAAATAATTATTTATCTGGTATAAGAAATCCGGGGCGGCAATATTATCAATATCAAATACAACGGCGGCGTCAAATCCAGCTGTCGTGTTTTCTATGGCTTTATGCAATGCCTTTGATTTTGTGCTGGTTTCAAAAATTACCTCAAGTACCTGTAAGGGCATTTTCTTCAGCGTTTCAATTGTTTCGGGTTTTAATGAATCGGCAATTACACAAACATGAAACAGATCCTTCGGGTAATCAATGGTAAGCGCATTTGCCGCCGAATTCAATATGATCTCATCCTCTTTATATGAACATATATAAACAACAAATTTTGCCAGTTTATCGCTCACAGGTGGCTTTTTTGCGGGAAATAGCTTACCAGCCAGCGAAAAAACAAACAAATACAAGCTGTAGATGCCCAGGTATATGAACAGAACACTTGTTATTATTGAAATAATAAATTTGATAATATCCATATTTTAATGGTCCTTATACGGTAAAATTAACGCAAATGGTAGGGGTATTGTTAGATTTTTATGCAAAAACAATCGTTTTGGCTAATTTTTTTTTAAGATTAGACTCCAGCAGCGCCTCTATTTCCATTATCCGATGCTCCCAGGTATTGTCAGCGGCCACCATCAGCCTTTTTTTCTGCAAACTGCTGTTGTCGTTTAATGAAGCATTTAGCGCCTCCGAAAACTCAGCTGCATTTTTGCAATACCAAACCGTGTCACCCGTAAAGTCTTTCAGATCAGGGTTGAAATCAGTAGAAACAACCGGACGCCCCGAACCAAGGTATTCAAAAAGCTTTAACGGAAAAATATGGCTGCTTACCTCATCTTTTTTAAATGGAATGATAGCGACGTCAAACCCCTTTAAAACTGCAGGCATCAATTCATAGGGCACTGCGCCTTTTAAATACAGGTTTTGGCCCTCAAAGTCGCCGTCTTTGATGTAATAGCTGTCAACCGGGCCTATAAACACAAAACTCTTATCAGGATTCATTGCCGTGAGCTCTTTAACCAATTGATAGTCGATTCGCCTTTCAATATTGCCAAAATAGCCGATGACCGGTTTTTTTATACCGTCCAATATATCAGCTATTTGCAATTCCGGGTCAAGTGCTTTCTGGCTATGGCTGATATTGGCCGCGTTTGGAACGAAGTATGAATTTTTGTTTAGTAGTCCTTTTTGATTACTAAGCTCTTTACTTGTCGAAATCACCATATCCACATCTTTTACCAAAATATCTTCAGATATAAGGCCATGCCGGGTTTGATAGGGCTCTATTAACGGGTCAACGCAATGATAAACCGTTAAATCGGGCTTTAGTAGTTTATGAAGTGATGGAAACGCAACATTATAGGAATTGATATAAATATAATTGCTAATGTTGAGCTTTTTGATCACCTTGTTTAATCGGTTCCCAATAATTTTTTCGTTCAGTTTTACCAGCAGCCGGTATAGTTTGCCCTCGGGCAACATATTAATGGAGGGAACCGGCGGGCTGATCACTATTTTCAGGTTCGGGATATCGGTATCAATTATACTATTTGTCGAAGAGAAAAAATGTTCCCTCCTGGTTTGATAGCCTTTGGTGTTTTTGAATTTTATATAATCAAGCCAGGTATAGGGCCTGTCAATATAATAAACCTTATTGTTTTTCGCCAAGTGCTTTGCCATGGTATAGTTGGTCGACTCCAGGGCGCTATCGAACTGCATCTGCGAAAAAATAATAATATTTTGATCTTTGAGGCTCATGTTAAAAAAATTAGGGGAAGATTTGTTTTATCATAAAGCTGAAGGCTTTTAGTCGTTTTTACCTTTCATCCGCGAAATGAGGCTAATGGCCAATAGTTTTGTTTCGCTAAATCCAAGTTGGAGTATATCACGAATCTTAAAATTTAAATTTTTCTTCAATACCCAGTACCCGTACACAACACCTGCGATAAATGAAACAATGGAAGCAAGCGCAACACCATAAAGGCTGTGCGTAAAATAAATGCCAATAAAATCACCGGCGACATTTACCACGAGCATTAGTACAACTTTTACCAAATTTAAGTGCGGTTTGTTCAGGATGTCAAGCGTTATGCCAAAAAAGCGATCGACAGGCAATAAAACTGCAAAACACAAAAAGATCCGGAAAACCCTTGCCGCTTCAGTAGGCACAAATTTTTGACCGCCAATTATTTCAATTATAAAATCGGCACAAATAAATGTGACGATAGAAACAGGGATCAATAAAATGGTTAAAATTCCCGCATACTTTTTCATAATATAGGTCATATGCGGCTTTTCGTTACGTTGCACCGCAGCGGACATAGCAGGGAGGGCAGTAGCAATAAAGCTTCTGAGCGGAATTTCTATAACCTCCATTAATCTTTGAGGAAGGTAATATATGGCCACAAATGAAGGATCCACGAACATGTATTTTATGATAAACGTGTCGGAGCCCCGCAGCAGGTAGGAACTGATAGAGGTACCAACACTGTACTTACCGAAATTTACCAGCTCTTTTACACATGCATTGCTTTTGTGGCGAATGGATGACATCTTTGCCCAGCCCGCAGCTATAGAGATAAGGCTTGTTAACATTGCCGATAAACAGTAAGCATAAATTACATACTGGAAATGGGTTTGGTGAATAATTATTAACGCAACAATTGACAGGAAAAAAGTAGCCGGATGGATTAACTGGAGAAAAAAGATGCGGTCAAAACGTTCTTCAGCCTGTAAAACCCATAACGCAATACTTGAAGGCAGCGTACTGAAGAAAATTATCGCAAACCAGTTAACAGTAATCTCGAGAGATGGGTTAGAGCCAAATAAATAGGTCAGAAAGCTTATAAAAGCTAAAATGGAAGTAAGTATCAGGCCCATAAACCATGTGGAGCCAACCACTGTTGCTGCCCGTTCTTTGCTTGCGCCCGAGTAAAACTTCACCAGGGAGGTTTGAAGGAAACCACTCCGGAAAAAATTGGCAATTGTAAAGGTTATCAGGAAAAGTATCCAGTAGCCAAGGTCCCGTTCAGTTAAATTACGCGCTAACAATGAAACTGTAACCATGCTTACAATTGGCATTACTGCGTTACTCGCGAGGGAAAGTGTATGTTTGTTAACTAGTTTCTTTAGAATTTGCATTACACTTTTTGCCCGCTATAGGTTTGAAAATTGATAAATAGGAAATAGTCCACTACTTTTTTAAATGGCATTACAATGTTTTCTCCTTTTTTAAGAAAATACCAGTTAAGAAAAAACTTAACCAATAATTTTGGCCTGATCTGGCTCCGGGGTATTAACAACCAATGTAGTTCTTTTTTTAGTTCAGCGTTTGATTTAATAGTGGTTAAAAAGAACATTTTAATTTTTCTGTTTATTAAATCTAACTGATTTTTATATTGGGTTTTAATTTTCTTTCCGCCAGGTCTAATCTCATCGTAATATTTAAAATAGCCATTGCCAAAAAGAACAAAATGTTCGACGGGTATTGTACGAGTGCTTGCTGTGGATAGTTACCAACATCAAAGGCAAAAATGAATAAAACCATGCCAAGGCAATACGTTTTAAGTTCCGGGTTGCTTATCAAGTAGTAGTATTGTATCCCCTTGTACATAATAACGAAGTTGAAAATACAATAGAGCAACAGGCCAATCCAGCCCATTTCCACGGCAACCCTCACATAACCGCTGTCGGGAGGGAATTTTGCCAGGTACGAGTTTGGTGCAAAACGTTGCCCCCATACGCCAACAGAACCTAAACCACCACCAATAGGGTGGGCTAATATGTAAGGTTTAATAGCTTCCTGGTTTTTTGCCCGTTCTTCAAATGAGGCATCTTTTGAAGGCTTAAAGGCGCTTTGAAACCTTGCAAGAGTTGCATTGGAGGTTGGTACCTTGATTAAAACGACGAGGAGTAAACCTGAAATAATCGAAAATATAAATATTTCCCTGTTTAATTTCAATATAAAAAGCATCAGGATACCGGCAGGGAGAATGATGAAGGATGCCCTTGTGCCGGTATACAGCATCGCAAACAAAAAAAGTGCCGTCAGGCAGCCTAATGTCACTTTCCTGGTGAATTTAATAGGGCCAAACATTAAAGCTATGCACAATAAAGCTGCGGCAACCATGTTGTAAGCAAATACTACAGGATCCGAAAATATCGACCACTTTCTTAAATGCCCGGCTATAAATAATAATTTAAACCGTTCGGGGAACCTGTATAGCCAATCACGTTCAAATGGGAATAGCCCGAAAAACTCCTGTTGGATCCCCGAAATTGCCCCGACAACATCAAGTGCGAGCCATATCTTTATCAGTAATTTTATAAATTCCTTTGTGCGGATGTGATAAAGGAATACAAAATACATCAGCATAATAAATGCCACTGTGCGTACGGTAAAAATCCATTCAAGTATCGTCGGCGAAACCGGATTTATGATCTCAAATATATTATAGCCCAACCATGCCAATAAAAAATAGGTAATAGGATTATTAAAATAGCCCCATTGCTTGTCATTTTTCATTTTAACAAAAATCCCCAGGATGAGCAAATAGGTCCATAAGTCCATTAACAGTCCGATGGGTGTTGGTTCGGGTAAAAAACGCGAAGAATAATTGATAAAAAATGATAAGATAATCAGCGTAATTATCCCGAATTTGGGGTACGCCACGGTGGCGTAGGCAACCGGTAAGCCGATAAGGCCGCAAATAATCACTATGCCCGTTTGGTAACCTCCGCGTGCAATAACGAAAGTTAAAAATAATGAGGCAAGAAGAGCGAAAATGATAACGACGGGCGCTTCAAATTTTTTAATGATTAAGCTTTCCCAAAAGGTTCTTTTCTGAACATTATTTTTAACCTCGTCATTCAGCATCTGTTTGAACGCTTGTACATTAAAAAAATAATATTTTTATAAACCAAACAAATATCCCCAAAAAAGCAAGAACGACAGCCACCGTAAATGTTTTCTGTTGAAACGGCGGCAGGTCTTTAAATGAATTAGCTGCTTTTTTATGTTCAATTTTCATTTTTTCAGGGGATCAAATAAATAACTTCGGTTCATTTTTAAAGTACCGTACACAAAGTTAGTGTTTTGATTTTTTAGAATGATTGCGTATAGCAGCTTTGTTTAAAACCCAACCGGCAAACTTTTGGTTCAGATGTTTCAAATAATCTATATGCTGGCTTTGTGACCTCGAAATTCTTTTATTGGTTTCAAAAATTGCTATGGCTTTGCAACAAAACAGTAACCATTCTTTCGATTGATTTAATGAATCAAGCGGGGGCAAATCGATCAAAATAATATCATACCTCGATTTCAACTCGTCAAATTCGCGTTGTATATTCTTTTCATCATTTATCTCCAATATGGTAATGTCGCCACCGCGGTTGCCTAAAACACTTATAGCGCTGTTATCCCTTTCGATGTATGAATTGTTTCTGAAATAATCTTCAACAAAGAGTTTGGGTTGAATGGTTTTACTTAATGTGGGATTATTGAAATTACCATCTATTAACAGAACTTTTTTGTTTATTGCCGAATAGGAGTAGGCCAAACTGGTTGCCACAAGTGTTTTTCCTTCGTTATGCACAAGGCTGGTTATACCCAATATTTTTCCGCCTTTAAGTTCCTGGTCAATTTCAAATCTTACGGACCGCAGCAACTCTTTAAACTGCTGCATTTTTTGCCTGTTCTCTACATCCCAAAGTTTTTTCAGGTCGGGTTTGTGGCCGCTTATTATGTTTAGCGACCCTAACAAAGGCAGTTGGGTGGCGTTTACCAGGTCAATAGGTTCTTTTATATTATCATCAAGGTAATACAGTATAAATAAAACCAACAAACAAATAATCAAAGTTCCAATTCCGCTCAATGCTATCAAAAGCATTTTCTTTGACGGTTCGGCAACGTCTGGCGTAGCTGGTTCAACCTGTATCAGTTTTATTGCAAAATTTGACTGCAGATTAAGCGCATTAAACTTATTTAATACATCCAGGTATTCCTGGCTGGCTATGGTTATGTCAGATTCATAAGTTTTAACTGTGGCATCAAACGGCACCAGGCGGTCATATTTCGCTTTTAAATCCGCAAGCTCTTTATCGATGGATTGCACGCTATATTTTGCAAGGTCGCGGGTTACTTCCAGCTCTAATTTTTTGGCAACAAGATTATCTTTATTTACCAGTGGATTGGTAATATATTTATCTGAAGTGTTATCAATTTGAGTGGTTAGTTGTTTTTGGAGCGAATCCAGGGCGGGTTTATAAGCAGGATTAAACCCGCTATGAACATATTGATCATTCAATGTACGCAATTGGTCGGCAGTGTTTGAAATTGCCTGGTTATACTGGCTTATGGTCGACTCAATATACTGCCTGTCTTTTGGGTTAAACCGGTTGTCTATTGCCTTAATGGCGCCGTCATAAGACTGTATATTCCGCTCTGCCTCAATTTTTTTATCATTGTAAGTAAGCATTTGGGCAAAAATGTCCTTCGCCTGGTCTTCGACATCTAAAATGCCATTTTTTATTTTATACTGCTGAAGTGAGTCCTTTTTTTGGTTTAGGGCATTCCTTTTTTCTTCCAGTAATTTTGACAGAAAATCTATCGCATTTGACTCATTTTGCTTGACATTTACCGTGTAGTAGTTGATGAATTCTTTACAAAGGGTGTTTACAACAAAAGCAGATAGTTCAGGATTTTCAGAGGTATAAGTTATCGTTATAAAGTCACTTTCGCCGTCACGTTGGACATCAAGCTCTTTGCGGAGCGAGCGCTCATCATATTTCATGGAAATCAGCAGTTCGTTCAATCCCTTTTCGTCGGCATCATATAACGATAACGGTTCACCGTTCTGAAGCTTTTCTTTGTAAACTATTAACGCGTGTTTGATGGCAGCGTCACTTAAATTCTTGAACTGGTGATTAAGTTTCCGGAAAGGAGTGGGGCTGCCGAGATCATGGATAATTAATTGATAGGAAACATTCTCTACCAGTTTTTTTAGCTTGATGATCTCTGTCAGGTTGCTGAACTCGCGGGTGATCTGGTCCTGCTGGGCGTTTGGGTTGTCTTTGCTATCTAAAAGGTGCCTTGAAGCATCCACAATACCGGTGGCTATTTGCGTACTGGACACATATTCGTCGGGAAGATTTTTGACAAGAAAGTAGGATGCAATTACCATTGCCAGAACAATGATAATTATGATGTATTTATATTTGCCTACGAGTGAAAAATAAGACGATAGTTCCATTATTATTTTACGCTTTCCAGCTTGGTGCCCAACATTTCCTCAAGATTGGTTTTAGCAGTGAATAATGCCAGTTCAGCCTGTACTCTAAATGAGTTTTGGTTATAAAGATTTGTTAATGCCTGGCTGTAACTCTCAAAAGTAGTTTCCCCTTTATCAAATTTATGTTTAATCTCGTTTACGGCAGTTGTAGCATCCTGTACAGCGTTTACTTTATTTCTTAAATCTGCCTGCGCCTCTATGTAGGCAAAGTAAAAACGTTTTACTTGCGCTTCAATGGTCAAATCATATTGCGCCTGGTTTTCTTCGGCGATTTTTACTGCTACCCTGGCATTGTGTACGGTGTAAGGCCTTTCAAAAAGCGAGCCTAAACTGACGGTTGCAACCAGTTGAAGGCCGTTAAATATTATAGGGTTGGTTGCACTTGTTGTTGTTTTACCCTGCGGACTGTAAATATAAGATGCACTGAACATATCAAGCCAGGTAAAACTTGCCTGGTGAAAACTGCTTTTTGCTACTTCGGTTTGGTACGCGAGGGTTTTTACCTGCGGGTAATTCTTTTTTGCTGTCGCGATCAGTTTTTCAAGATAAGGATAAGATAGGTCCTTGAACATGCTTTCCTGGGCAGAAATTTTTCCGGCTAAAGTCAAAATAAATAATGAGAGCAATAGGGCCTTTAATTTATTATTCATCAGATTAAACTTTTTCTTTCTGAAATACCGCCGGTACCGTTTTAAAAAGAATTTTCATATCCAACCAAAATGAATGGTTTTGTGCATAAAAATTATCCAGTTTCTTTCTTTCCCGTTCCGACATATCCAATTTTCCGCGTTTGGTTATTTGCCATAACCCGGTTAAACCTGCCGGCCCTAAAAAACGCATTGACCACTCATTCGATGTCAGCATCTCTGCTTCATAAACCGGTAAAGGCCTGTTCCCGACAAGTGACATATCTCCAACCAAAATGTTGAACAATTGAGGCAACTCGTCGAGGCTCGAATTTCGTAAAAAATTGCCGAGTTTGGTGATGCGGGGGTCGTTTTTAATTTTAACAAATGCGGCTTTTGTGCCCCCATCCTCATTTGCGTACTGATTTTGTGTGGATAACTCAATTAATAATTTGTCGGCATCTATGCGCATCGATCTGAATTTATAGAAATCAAATACCTTGTAGCCTGTTCCAACGCGTTTGCTCTTGTAAATTACGGGCCCTTTTGACCCCAATTTAACCGCTATCGCAATTAATAACAATATTGGAGAAAGTACCAGCAGGGCTGTCCCGGAAATAAAAATGTCGACAATTCTTTTGCCGACTGGGATCCTGTACGCGGTATCAACTTCTTTTGATATCTCGATCAATTTGGGTTTAATGAGTTTGAATTTCACCAGGAAATTCAAACGCTCCCGCAGATCGCTCATCGCGAAAGGATAAATATAAAAGTCATGAACTTTTAACCTCATGGCATTTATTTTCAAATCCTTATCGTTAGACAGGGAGATCAAAACAATAATAAGCCCGTTGAACAGAAAATTCTGCTTTAGGCGTTCAATCAATTTAAAACATTCCCCGTTTTCATCAACTTCCAGTAAAATGATCTCGGGGATGGATAATATGGATTGATTACCCAAATATTCCTCCAGTTGTTCAAGGGTATCGTTAAATATTATCCGAAAATAATTATTCAGTTCATTGTCAACCAACTCTTTTATCTGCGTTCCGGCGTAGGCGATCCTGGTATGCGAGCCCGCATTTTCATTCCATTCAGTTGCTAGTGGCAGCGTCATAAATATTTATTACTTGAAGGATTGCGGTTCTTAATGAAGTAGGGTTGAAAGGTTTCGGCATATAAGCATCCACCTGGAACGGCATCTTGCTCACCTGTTCATCCAGATCATGCGCTGCTGAGAGCATTATGATTGGTATGTCGCGGAAAAGGCCACTTATTTTTACATTTTTTATAAACGACTGCCCATCGAAATACGGCATTTGAAGATCAGAAATAATCAAATCAGGAATATTTCCATCCTCGAGCCACGAAAATGCATCAATGCCATTATTCCTGACTATTATTTCGTAGTCTTTTGCGAGAATAAAATTAAGAAGCTTTAAAATACTCAGATCATCATCAACTATCAGTATCCTCTTTTTCATTTAAATGCCAGTTTAATATATTATGATTTAATTAACCCTGATTACGTATTTTAGCTGTTAAAGGTTCTAAAAAACTGCTATCAAAACACGCTATTTTATAACAAAGGACAGGTTTTGATTTTTTTTTGCATTTTAATTTTTATCAAATCGCCTTTTGAAAACTTATTTATAAGTATTATTAATTATTTAATACTAAATAAGTTCATAAGAACCTATCCATCCTTTATTTTGAAGGTCAGTTTCCCAAAACCTTATCATTCCATTGTGGTCATGATGTGCAACACTTGCAAAATAACTTTCACTTAAAACAAATGAATTTACGATCCAATTGTTTTCTGATAATAAAATATTGTCTTCCAGTAAATGAACGCCCTCAGTACAAGGGATAAATTTGAGATCCTCATCCAGCCCTTTGCCCGTTGCTTTGGTTAAAGCTTCCTTCCTCGTCCAGAGCATAAAAAAGCGGTTGGTTGAGTCATCTTCATTTATAAAACTGCATTCGCCAGGACTGAAATACTCTTTTATTACATCATTAAAATCAAATTGGGGGTTTACCCGCTCTGTGTCAACCCCAACTTCTGAACCAGAAACTGCCAGTATTATCCAATCGCCTGAATGGGATACATTATAAAACAAACTGGAGTTTTTAATGTACGGTTTTTTGTTTATACCCTGTTTAAAATCAATTAGCGAAGGACGTATGTTTAAATATCTCCCCACAATTATTCTTAGCGCTCCCCGGCTTATTTTAAACCTGTCTTCATCGTGCTGGTGCAGGTAGCGGCCAGCCCTGGTTTGTTCATCGCGGCTTAGCAAGGCTGATAAGGCGGGAATTAAGGCCAAATTTGAACTTATATTTATCCGCCATATATCAACATTGCGATTAATATTAAAATCAAAATCCGAAACATTTTTCCATGCAGGATCAATTAAGAGCCTGATCGAAATTTTAGTTGGGCCCATTTCCTTGAGTCTCAAGTATTTTGCTTAAAGCCTTAAGTTTTATCTTTTGATGGTAAGATAATCATTCTTCTTAAGCTTTAGGCTACCAAATTTAATTTTTTTTGTTTAGCAGTTAAAATATTTGACTTTGGGTGCATAGACATGAAAGTACTATTTGCCATTTAAGCGCAAAACTGAAAACTTATGGTTTCAAAACTGCTTCATCCAAACATTTTTGCAGTATGCTTGCAAATATTTTATCGTTGGGGGCTTTAAATATGGTATTGTGTTCGCCAGGTATTTTGTGTATCCTCACACCTTTAAGTGCATAGGGTTTCCATCCAAGATTTTCAAAGTCATCCATATAAAAAGTTCTGTTCTCAGCTCTGAATACATCAACCGTGATATCATATGGCTTAAGCTGGTAATATTTTTCAGCATATTCATTCATCACATCTACTTTATTTGAATAGCCGAAGATACCTGTCTGGGTTTGGTTTTTGCCATACCTTAAATTCCAGTAATAACGAATAAACCTGCGCTTGACATTGGTGCCGGTATTCACCAAAGTGTACCGGAAGCCATTACTGAAGGCAAAGGTATAAGCGAAGCGTTTGATAAAAAATTTCCCCCTTTTAAACAGTTTTAACAAAGCCGGGTCATAGTGCGGCGAGCGGTAGGCATAGGTGTCAAACATAGCGAGCATTTTTACCTCTTTGCCTAATGCTTCCAATTGCCTTGCCATCTCAAAAGCGATGATCCCGCCAAAAGAGTATCCCGCTAGCGCATAAGGTCCGCTCGGGTTTTGCTCAATTATTGCTGCAATATAATGCGCCGCTATATCTTCAATCTTATCCAGTGGTTCATCAACGCCATCCAATCCTTTTGCCTGCAATCCATAAACCGGCTGATCGGGCGACATGTTCATTGCAAGAGTATTAAATAATAGTACATTTAAGCCGGCGCCGTGTACCATATACAAAGGCATTTTATTTCCTTTAGGCTTAATTGGTACCAGCGAATCCCAGGTAATTGATTTTCCCGGCTCAAACAATTGTGCCAGTCTTTCAACTGTGGGCGATTCAAATAAAGTAGCGAGCGGCAGGCGTTTCCCGGTTTCTTTTTCGATGCGGCCCATAATCTTCACCGCTATCAGCGAATGTCCGCCCAATTCAAAAAAGTTGTCGTGTACGCCAATTTTTTTAACACCAAGGTATTCTATCCAAATGTTTGTTAAAATCTTTTCTATATCGGTCCTCGGGGCTACGTAAATATGTGTTTCTTCGGTAATAACCGCGCCATGTTTGGCCAATGCCTTTCGGTCAACTTTTCCATTGGGAGTTAACGGCATAGCCGGGATAGTGATAAAGTTATCAGGAACCATATAGTCCGGTACTGACTTTTTCAACGATTCTTTCCAGTTTTGTACCTGGGCTGCTGTATTTGCAGTATTTTCGGGGTCAAGCACAACAAAAGCAACCAGTTTATCAACTCCTAACTGATCAGGCCTTGCGATTACAACAGCCTCTTTGATATCATTTTCTTTCTCAAGCTGAAATTCAATTTCACCAGTTTCAATCCGGTAACCCCTTATTTTTACCTGGGCATCCATGCGGCCAAGGCATTCAATCTCGCCATTGTGCATAAATTTGCCTAAATCGCCCGTGCGGTACATTTTAGTGCCGGGTACTTTGCTAAATGGGTCGTCAAGGAATTTTTCCGCGGTTAATTCAGGGCGGTTTAAATAACCTTTGGCAACGCCATCGCCGCCAATATAAATTTCACCCGCAACACCGGGGGCAAGCGGTTTTAAAAATTTATCTAAAATATAAATAGAAGTATTGTTAATGGGCCTGCCTATCGAAATAACTTTATCATCTGTAGTCAGATGTTTTATGGTCGACCATACAGTTGTTTCGGTTGGCCCGTAAACATTCCATAGCGAAGAAGCCCGCGTTAAAAGTTTTTGCGCAAGGTCCTGCGGAAGTGCTTCGCCTCCGCAAATTACTTTTATTGGATTTTTTTCGCTCCAGCCGGCTTCCAGCATTATCCTCCAGGTGTATGGGGTAGCCTGCATTATAGTTACATCATCTTTCTTAATAATATCCAGCAGTGCATGGCCATCCTTTGCGGTGGCGCTATCAACCAGTACTATTTCGGCCCCGGTTATCAGGGGTAAAAATATCTCCAGCCCTGCAATATCAAAACTGATGGTAGTAACAGCCAGCAATTTATCATTGCCTGTAATACCCGGCGCCTTTTGCATGCTGATTAAAAAGTTTACCAGGTTGTGGTGGGCTATCTGAACTCCTTTTGGATTCCCGGTTGAGCCAGAAGTATACAGTATGTAAACCAGGTTGTTGTCGTCAACAACAACTTCCGGATCAGTTGTGTCATATTCAGCGAGATTTTGCCACTCATCTTCTAAAATCAATTCTTTAGCACCCGATTCGTAATGGCCTTTATATTTAAGTGAGGTTAATAAAACCACAGCCTTTGAATCTTCAAGCATGTAATTGATGCGGTTCAGCGGGAACTGCGGATCAAGCGGAATGTATACTGCGCCGGTTTTCATTATTGCTAACAGTGATACCAGCATCTCTACTGACCTGTCGAGCGCAAATGCCACGCAATCCGCTTTTTTAACGCCATTTTTTATTAACAGACGGGCCAACTGGTTAGCTTGCCTGTTCAATTGTTTATAGGAGATCTTTTGTTCCCCAAAAGTTATGGCGGTTTTATCTGGGATTGTTTCGGCTTTTTCTGAAAATAATTGATGTACAGGGGTATACATTGGATAGGGGTATTTGGTATTATTCCAGGTGTTTAATTGTTTTTGTATTTCTCCGGCATTTAAAACAGGAATGTTTTTAATTAATATTTCGGGTTCTTTAACTATTTCATTAAGCAAAAATTCAAAACCATCCGTCATTCGTTTGATGGTTGCAGACTTGAATAACTGTGTATTATACGACCATTCAAGAGTCGGGGCTTCCTCATGCCCCGCTATATTCAAAAATAACTCAAAATTTTCAAATTCCCTCGGGTTACTGATCAATCTGTGCTGTAGTCCATAAAAAGCGACATCATTATCCAGGCCCATATCAATATTAAACATTACCGGCACCAATGGAATTCGGGATGAATCGCGGGTGATGTTTAATTTTTTCAACAAGCTTCCAAATGTATATAACTGATGGTCATAGGCGTCAAGTACATCCGATCTCCGCTGTTTAAGATAGTTTTTGAAAGATAGATCCCCTTTTGGGAAGCTTCGCAAAGCAAGCAGGTTTACGCAATGGCCAACAAGGCGGTAGTTATCTGTGGCGGGTTGCCCTGCGGCAGGCAGACCCACTATTATTTCGTCCTGCCCGGTTAACTGTTGTAAAAAAACCTCGAAGGCTGCCAACAGGGTTGTAACGAAACTGCTTCCGGTACTTTTTCCCAGTTTTTTAACTCCATTTGCCAGGGTGCTGTTTAATGTATAATCCTCCCGGTGACTTTTATAGGTGCGCAGGGCCGGGCGGGGGAAATCTACAGGAATGTTCAACGTATGTTCGCTTCCTTCAAATTGCTTTATCCAATAATCTTCAGTTTCTTTAAAAGACTCGCTTTTAGATAAAGCGGTTTCTGCTATGGCATAGTCAGTGAAAAGTGGCCCTTTTGGCAGGTTAATATATTCGCCTTTAGTATATGCCGAATAAAGCTGGCTCAGATCCTGCATCATAATGCCGATCGACCAGCCATCACATACAATGTGATGAACAACAAAGGTTAGATAGTGTTCTTTATCGCTTAATTTGAATAAAGATGTTTTAAAAAGCGGCCCGTTGATCAGGTCGAACGGAGTAAGGACGTATTGTTTATTGTAGGCTTTAATATAGGCCTCCTGCTGTTCAGCTGTTTTTAACGAGATATCATGAAAATCAACATCCAGGGTTACGTTTTTAAATACGCAGATATGTGTACCGTCACCGCTGAAAGTCATTTTTAGGGCCTGGTGCATGTTTACTACATCCTGCAAAGCGCGAAACATGGCATCCTTGTTAAAGTCGCCGGTTAACACGATAGTAAAGCTCTCATTGAAAGCACAACTTGCATCTGCATCGCCGATAAGGCATGAAGCCCATATTTCCGTCTGCGACTCTGTTGCAGGGGCTATCAGTTCGATCTCAGGTCCGTCGAACGGATCAAATTCAACCGGGTTTGTTTCATAAACCGGGCTAATATTTTTTAGCAAAGCCTCCGCTTCGTGTACTGAAACCGTAATTTCGGGTTCAGCGAAGGGATCAAACTCCACCGGCCTTATGTCAATCACTGAATTAGATGTTTCCAAAATTAATTACCGTTTAATTTAACCTGTAAATATTTACCGGGATTGTTTATATCGCTGATAAACCAGCCGGGGTTGCCGTCCTTATCGCGGCCAAGCCTGGCCCCGGGGAACAACGATTCCATTAACTGGTTTGATTCTTCTTTTATGGGCGCGGCGGGTCTTTTTGATGGCAAAAAGCCCGACGCGATTAGCTCACTAACACTTTCTCTGAATTTTGCGATGATCTGATCAACATCCTGTCTGGTGTGCGATTCGGTTAAGAAGCAGGGGAAAAGGTCCCAGATGTGGATGCCTTTTTCGCGCATCAGCGTAAACAACAGTTCACCGTATGGCAATTCATCTTTGAATTTTATTTTCCATAATGATCCAAATGAAGGGATATACATGGGTACACCTTCTTTTTCGCAAATGGCATTTAATTCAGTTGCCAGGTATTGCGTCATCGAGTTTAAGCCTTGTTGCAATGCGGGACCTTTTTCCTTCATATATTCCAATGAAGCTTTGCCTGCTGCAAGCGCTAAAGGATGACGTACAAACGTTCCGGCAAAATAAGTTACGCCAGCTTCGGGTTGCGAGTCATCGCCATATTGCCAGAAACCGCCGTCCAGAGCGTCCATATATTTTTTAATACCGGCAATGGCGCCAATCGGCATACCACCACCAATAACTTTTCCATAAGTGCCAAGGTCAGCTTTAACGCCGAACATGGCCTGTGCACCTCCGGGGTGCATCCTGAAGCCGCTGATCACTTCGTCAAATATTAGGCAGGTGTCAGATGCCTGGGTGATTTGTCTTACTTTTTTAAGGAATTCAACCGGCTGAAACTCCGGGCGGCGCGATTGTACCGGTTCAACCAGCACAGCTGCCAGTTCGTGTGCACGTTCCTGGATGATCCTTAACGTTTCATCAGTTCCGTAATCCAGTATCAGCATATTCTGAACAACCTCCGGCATAATGCCCGGTGCTGCGGGGATGGTTTTTAATTTTTTTGTACCGCGAACAATCACTTCATCATTGATGCCATGATATGATCCGCTGAAAGCAACGATTAGTGTACGACCGGTTACGGTGCGGGCAATACGCATCGCACCTAAAACAGCCTCGGAGCCGGTATTACATACTGCGGCCCTGTCGAAGTTGGTTAATTCGCTGATCAAACGGCAAACATCACCAGCAAGTTCATGCTGCGGGCCAATTTCGTAGCCGTTTTCAACCTGCTGCAATACTGCTTTTTTCAATATATCCACCTGGTAACCAAGGAAATTGGAGCCGAAACCATTCAAGGCATCAATATATTCGTTGCCGTCTATATCCCAAACACGCGCACCTTTTGAACGGTTTACCACTAATGGATAAACAATCTCTTTGGTTAGAGGCCTGAAACCACTAACTACACGTGGATCAGCCATATAAGCACGATGCTTTTGTGTATAGGCCTTGCTTGAACCTGTTTTTTTGTTATAACGAACAGTAAGGTCGCTTAAAAATGATTGTTGTTTTTCGGTTAAACCCTGTACTTGTTTTTCAATACGTGCGGTAGCGCCGAATGGTTTTTTAACCTCAACCTGTTCTTCGGGTGTAAGGTCGTACTGAATCTTTGATACAGCAGGTGTTGCCACGGGTGCCGCTACAGGTGGTGTTTGACTTACCGGCGCGGCGGATGGTGTATTTTGTAATGCTGACAATTGCGAAGCCAGCATTTGTATCTGTTGTGCGATCAGGTCCAATTCCGGGTTAGCTGCCTGGGTAGGAGCCAGAGTAGGCGCTGGTATTGCAGGAGCGCTGTATACCGGTTGCTGGTGGCTGCTTACCGGTGCTGCCTGTGGTCGATATGCTTCGGCGGGTAAACTGGCGTCAAGGTATTCAGCGAGGGTTTGAATTGTATTGTAATCCTCAAACAATTTCCTGAACGTGATAGGAACGTTAAACTCTTTTTTGAGGTTAGTCGCTATCTGCGTAAGCAAAAGGGAATCAAAGCCGATCTCCACAAAATTTACGTTCGTAGCGGTCGTATCTATTTCAATGCCCGAGGCATCTTCAAAAAGCTCCCTTAGTTTTTCAGTTAGTAATTCTTGTCTCATCAGCGGATTTTCAATAGTTATATTTTTTGTTTCCAGTTCGGTTTGCGGTATTTCAACGGCGGTGACGATTGGTTGCTGTGGCACCGCCGCATCAAGCCAGTATCGTTTTTTATCAAATGCATAGGCCGGTAAATTCAGCTTTAATCTTTTTTGGCCATGGTAAAAAGCTTTCCAATCCGGCTCGATACCACTTAGCCATATTTGGCCTAACGCCCTTAATACGGAATAATACTCCGTAGTTGTTTCATTTTTTTCAAAACCTGGTAGTATTGCGATAGTTTTGTTACTAACTTGCTGCTTTGAAAGCGTTGCCAGTACCGTTCCGGGGCCAACTTCAAGCAATAAACGACCGTCACTTTCCTGCAGTGTATCTACCGCATCGGCAAACCTTACGGTTTTGCGCAAATGCTGCGCCCAGTACGATGGATCGGTTGCCTCTGCTTCGCTCATCCAACTACCGGTTACAGTAGATACTACCGGCTTAACAGGAGGGTTTAATTTTAAGGTTTTAACCACATCCTCGAAAGGTTTAACAATTTCGTCCATCATTGCCGAGTGGAAAGCATGGCTGGTATGCAGCAAGCGACCCGGAATTTCAATTTCCTCCAGCCTTGATGCAAATGCTTCAATCAATTTATCAGGCCCGGCCACAACACACAGTTTGTTGCTGTTGATAGCCGCTATGCTCAGCCCTTCAGGCAAAATGGTTTGTAACTGGCGGGCATCTGTCCTAACAGAGAGCATGCTCCCCTTTTCTACTTCGCTCACCATACGGGCGCGGGTAGAGATTAACAGCAAAGCATCTTTTAAGCTAAATACGCCTGCAAAATGCGCTGCAACAAATTCGCCAATGCTGTGCCCCGTGAAAATGGTAGGCTCAATGCCCCAGCTCATCCATAGTTTGGCCATGGCATATTCCATAATAAATATGGCCGGCTGGGTATAAAACGTATTTTTTATTTTTTGTGCCGATGTTTCATCAACTACCGGAGGATAAATCACCTCCATAATCTGAGCCTGCGGCGTATCTTTCAGTAATTCAATACACTCATTTACGGCAGCTGCAAAAACAGGTTCGTTATCATACAATTCCCGGCCCATATTCACATACTGCGAGCCTTGCCCCGGGAACATAAAAACAATTTCGGAGGCTTTTGAACTGAGTTTTTTATAGGTTGATGCCTCAATATTTTCGGCAGCCAATTTGGACGATAGATCCTTAATATCAGCAGCAATCACAAACCTACGCTGGTTAAAATCGGCACGGGTATTTTGTAAAGTATAAGCGATATCGGCAACATTAATATCCTGATGTTCTTCTGCAAAACCCGCAAGTTTTTTGGCATAGTTGCCCAAACTGCTTTCTGTTTTTGCGGACCAGGTGATTAGCGATTGCGGTTTTGATACGCCCGATAATACCGGGGCATTTTCAAACTCCTCTAAAACGACATGTACATTGGTACCACCTACGCCAAAAGAACTTACTCCGGCACGCCTTATCTGATCTGCGTCCCAGTTTTTTAAGCCTGCGTTAATATAAAACGGACTATCATCCAGTTTGATATTTGGATTGAGTTTATTGTAAAACAAAGTAGGAGGGATTTTCCTGTGATGCAAAGCAAGCACAGTTTTTATCAACCCGGCCACACCTGATGCCGCAGTTAAATGCCCTAAATTGCTTTTTACCGAACCAATGGCGCAAAACTGTTTTTGTTCCTGTAGGCCAAAAGCCAGGTTAAGGCCCTCAATTTCAATCGGGTCGCCTAATGGGGTTGCTGTGCCGTGAGCTTCTACATAGCTAATGCCCGAAGCTTCTATAGCTGCATCATCAATCGCCATGGCGATTGCGCCTGCCTGTCCTTCGGCGCTTGGGCCGCCAAAGCTGCCTTTGTCTGCACCATCGTTATTGATGCCAATCCCTTTAATTACAGCATAAATAGTGTCACCATCGCGTTTGGCTTCTTCCAGGCTTTTTAATAGTACGGCACCTGCGCCATCACTGAAAACGGTTCCGGTAGCTTCTGCATCAAAAGGCCTGCAATGGCCGTCTTTGCTCATGATAGAGCCTTCCTCGTAAAAATGCCCGCTCTTTAACGGCGAAGTTATGGAGGCCGCGCCAGCTAACGCTATATCGCACTGCCCGTCCCTGATGCTGCTCACCGCCTGGGCGATAGCTAACAACGAGGTGGAACATGCGGAATAAATGGCTACTGCCGGGCCTTTCAGGTTCAGCTGGTAAGCTGTCCGGGTAGCGATATAATCTTTTTCGTTTAATAATCTTACGTTAAATTGCCCGGCCCGTTCAACTATTTCGGGATGGGCCAATACATTATTGGTAAAATAAGTATTGTATCCTGTGCCGGCGAACACGCCGACAGAACCATTAAATCTTTGTGGTAAATAACCGGTATTTTCCAATATCTCCCAGGCAATCTCCAAAAACAGGCGCTGCTGCGGGTCCATCATTTCGGCAGAACGCGGGTTAAAGCCAAAAAAATCAGCGTCAAATTCATCGGCCTTTTCAATTACCCCGCGTGCCTTAACATAAGCCGGGTCGTTTTTAATAGTCGATGGGATGGAAGGATCCAATTCCGCATCACTGAAAAAGCTAACGGTTTCGCGGCCTTCGGTAAGCATATCCCAAAATTCATCAATGGTATTACTGCCAGGGAAACGCCCAGCCATGCCAATGATGGCTATATCCCTGTTGGTGCCTTTGTCTTTATTCTTTTTTTCTTTTGGTGATATAGCCGTTGTCTTGCCTGCCCCGCTTAACATTTTCGCCACACCGCTAACTGTTGGGAACTGGTATAATTTGGTAATAGGCACTTCGTAACCAAACTGCTGTTTTAAAGCAGCAACGGATTTCAACGCCAATAAGGAGTTACCGCCCAACTGGAAAAAATTGTCATTAACCCCAATTTTATCCAGCAACAAAAGCTCCATCCAAACCTGGGTAATGTTTTTTTCGGCAGGCGTAGCCGGCGCGTTGTACAAGGTATCCATTTCCGGCCTTTTGAAATCCGGTTTTGGCAGATTTTTCCGGTCGACTTTACCACTGGTTGTTTTGGGCAACTCGTTTAGCCAAACGTATGCCGATGGGTGCATAAAATCAGGCAATTGCTGCTCAATGGTTTTACGCACATAATCGGTATCCGGCTTGTCTTTTGCCGAAACCAGGTAAGCCACTAATCGTTTTTGTCCCGGAACATCTTCTCTGGCAACTACGATGGCTTGTTGTATATCGTTCAGTTGGTTAATCAGCACTTCAATTTCACCCAACTCAACCCTGTTGCCACGGATCTTTACCTGCGTATCCCTGCGGCCCAGGTATTCAATGTTACCATCTGGCATGTATCGCGCTAAATCGCCGGTGCGATAAATGCGGGTTGTTTTATCTTCGGCTTCTTTCCAGAAAATGAATTTTTCGGCAGTCATTTCAGGCCTGTTCAGATAGCCGTCAGCAAGACTAAGCCCGCTAACGCACAGCTCGCCTGTTTCGCCATATGGCATTTGCTTTAAATCTTCGTCAAGTATCAATATCTCCGTTTCATCAATCGGTATGCCAATGGAGGGCAGGGCGGGCCATTTTGCCGCGTCGCCTTCCAGCTTTAACTGGGTTACCACATGCGTTTCAGTAGGGCCGTATTGATTATATAAAACGCAGCCAGGCAATGCCGAAAAGAATCGCACCACCTGCGGGGTGATCTTTAATTGCTCGCCGGCTGTCATTATCTCTTTTAAACAGGCAGGAAAATGTCTTTCGGCATCCGCGGCTTCGGTTAAATACTGAAGCACTACAAATGGTAAAAATATCCGGTTAACGGAATTGTCTTCGATATAATTGAGCAAACGGTTAGGATCAAGCCTTAAAGTTTCATCAACCAAAATCAAAGTACCACCGGTTGTTAAGGTCGCAAATATTTCCTGGAAGGATACATCGAAAGTCAGCGGAGCAAACTGCAAAGTATTGAACCCGGTAATTGAGGCCGAATTCTTTTCCTGCCACGACAATAAATTAGCCAGCGCCCCATGCCCCATGGAAACACCTTTTGGTGTACCGGTTGAGCCTGATGTATATAGAACATAAGCAGCTGATTTACTGACTGGTATTTCTTGAGAGGAAGCGGCATGTTCTTTATCAGAATCTAAAACCTTTATTCCAAGTGGTTCAAAAAGATGTTTTTGTGAAGATATGGAGAGGCAGATATCAATGCCCGAATCGCTCACAATTTGCTGTAAACGATCCTCTGGATATTCAGGGTCAAGTGGTAAGTAAGCTTTTCCGGCTTTTAAAATAGCTAATACGCTGATAATCGTTTCCACACAGCGGAAAGTACTTACTCCAGCCACCAACGAATCGGGCGATTGAGCATAAATAGCCGAAGCCAATGCATCAGCTTTTTTACTTAATTGGCTATAAGTTATTTTTTTATCGCCAAACATAACAGCGGGGGCATCAGGCGATTTGATTTTTTGGTTCTCAAAAAGCTGGTGAATAAGCCCGCCGTCATTGACGCCGATTGTACTTGTTTTCCCGGTAATTTCCATTAAAACCCAAATTTTGTTTACATTATTATTCTGATCTAAAGGGGCATCGGTACGCAGAATAACAGGCTTCTTTATACGGATGCTTTATTTATTA
>Ga0207076_1039_pt1 | contig 34479 bp, 27 predicted proteins | sample Alteio_BWMinHeat_62_FD_153568 | JGI IMG/M metagenome (GOLD analysis project Ga0207076, IMG submission 153568) | Enriched cells from forest soil in Barre Woods Harvard Forest LTER site, Petersham, Massachusetts, United States -... | ecosystem: Environmental > Terrestrial > Soil > Temperate forest >... | reverse complement strand
TTAAATAAGTATCGAAGAACGGTTATTATAGTTATTTTTGGAGGGGCACTATTTTCTCTTTTGTTAGGATATTTAATATCGCGAAGAGCTATGCGCCGCTTATATGAGCTTACTGAAACCACGAAAAAAATCACCGCCAATGCCTTGCAGCAACGTATTGATCCTAAAGATTGGCCAAAAGAATTAAATGAATTGGGGATTGCTTATAATCAAATGTTAGATCGTATTGAAGCTTCCATTTCGCGTCTAACGGGATTATCAGATGATCTTGCTCATGAAATACGAACGCCAATTACCAATCTCATGGGTGAGGCAGAGATTGCTCTTTCTCGAGCCTCAACTGTCCAAGAATACCGACGTGTCGTAGAATCAAGTCTGGAGGAATTAAATCGTATATACCAAATAATAGAAAATCTTCTCTTTTTGGCGCGTGCAGAAAATCCACAAATCGATCTGCAAAAAACTTTGTTAAATGTTAAAGAAGAAATTAATGTAATGCTTCGCTTTTATCAAGCTGTTGCTGATGAAAAAAATATACGATTAGTCTGCGAAGGTGATGCAGAACTTAGAGCAAATTCCATGATGTTTCGTAGGATGATAGGCAACTTGCTATCGAATGCTATGAGTTATTCACAAAATAGCAGTATAGTTTCTGCGGAAGTGAAAGAAATTGATAATCACTTCGTTCAAATCACAATTACTGATAATGGAATTGGGATTGCGTCAGAACATTTACCAAATATATTTAATCGATTTTATCGAGGTGATGCAGCTAGATCACAATATTCTGGCGGTACCGGTCTTGGTTTGGCAATCGTAAAGTCGATTGTCGATCTGCATCAAGGAAAGATTTCCATCACAAGCGTACTAGACAAAGGCACCTCCATCATTATGTATTTTCCAAAATGACTATATATAGCAGGTAACAATGGGTAGGTCACAATTCTTGTCATTCCCGCGAAGGCGGGAATCTATTTAGACAAGATACTTCGATCTGGATGGATTCCCGCCTTCGCGGGAATGACAAGAATTGTGACCTATCCTATGTTACCTACTATATCTATTCATGAATAACCTGGCTATTTTTAAATTACGGGGAAAATTTAAAAGAAGCAGAATTCATCTCTTGGAGTTCTATTTCACGAACGTGTTTATTTAAGCGAGTTAATAATTTTTGTCCGTAATCAGCGAGTTCTTTAGATTTTGGTCTATACCAAAAGTTAGATTTAATTTTATGGTCTCTAGTGAAGTGGAATAGCTGAGCATCATGATCACCGCAGATAGCTTGATTAATCAATTTCTCAGTTGCTTTTTGGCTGGATATTCTATCTGGATATTCATAATAATCATCCCACTTATCGTGCACCAAAGTGCGATGGTAATCTTGATAGCGAGGTATTAAGTAATCAAGATGAGTTTTTCTAAAACCCGCGGCTTGACGAATGGCCTGCCAGATATCGTTTGCGAGATTATTCCCTTTATCGGGATACTTTATTGCAAAATCAATTAATTCTTCGGTGCAAGTTAGTTTTCCTGTATCTATTGCTTGATCAATCGCTTTTATAAATTTTTCAGCTCTTTGATAGCCTGTCATACCACCATATCGTTTACCAAAAGGAATTAAATTTCTAAAAAATGCTTCCTTATCACTTAATATTGTGTTATTAGCTGTCATACATTTATTTTTATAATTGTGAATTTGATCTTTAAATATTTCGATTGCTTCATTAAACGGTTTCATAGTGCTTCTCCACGTGATGATGAAAAGAGAAGTGTAGCAATCGAACTCAAACAGAAAGATTAAAACTAGATGACATTTTTGTCATTTTGGAAAATAAATGCTGAACGGTGTGTTCATCTGCGAAACATCTTGGAATTTGCATACAGCACTGCGTTGTTTTGCAGGGGGAGTCGAATTTTTTTACATCTCGCACTGGCAATAACTTGGCAATGGATGGCCTTGTTGATAGGACGAAATCGCTTGCTGGACAGAAGAAGATTTTAAAATAACTTTAAAAATATCTTTTTCAATTTCAGTAAATATAAGCTGTTTTTTTGGTTTTTTATTATAGATAACAGCAACATAAATATCTTTACATGGATTATAAGAGTAAAAAGATTCATATCCATTAGGAACGCCGCCCGCATGCGCCCATACGAAACCATATTGGCGGAAATAGATTAATCCCATTCCTAAACCTGAGCCAATTTCAGTCATTGGATTTTTTATGAATTCTTTTTTTTGCATACAGAGGTTTTTATCAAGCGGTTTGGCAGTTTTATCTGAAATAAGTGTCATCATTGTTTCCAGAGAATGATGTGAAATAATTTTTTCATTAAACAATTGTATTAACCATTTTACTAAGTCATTCGGTGTCGAAATCATAGAACCGGCTGTGTGAGCTGATGCAGCCGTAAAAAAAGTAGCATCTTTATTAACACCAAATGTGCCTTCTTCATCATAGCCATGCGCGAAATTTTTTTTGATCGAATTGGAAAATAGATCATACGGCGTATAAAATGTATGCATTAAATTGTATTTATGCAGGTAATCATCGAAAATTAGCTGCATGGGTTTGTGTGTTACTTTCTCAATGACAAGACCTAATAAAATATAGTCAGTATTTGAGTAGTTGACCCCTTGCCCGGGTTTAAAATGGTTAGGATATTGATATGCCATGTTAGCCAAATCTATCATGGAATATTTTTTATAAGGATTCTTTCTTAGCATGACGTCATAGCTGTGCGGATGCGTGAAATTATAAATTCCACTCGTATGATTCAGTAAATTGCGAATGGTGACATCTTTCCACTTCGGATATCGCGGCAAAAATTTACCTAATTTGTCATTTAAGTGAAGTTTGTTTTGCTCAACTAATTGCATGATGAGCGTGGCAGTAAATGTTTTTCCGATGCTGCCAATTTGGAAAAATGTATTGGGAGTTATTTTTTTAATTTTAGATTGAGAAGTGTGTCCACTTACAAAATTTTGAATTTCCTGTCCAGGGAGTTTGATGCTAACAGAGAGGCCCACTATGTGATATTTAATACGATCTTTATCAGTCACAGCCTGAAGTTGCTGGTTTAACATAGAGTCTGCTAAAACGTCAGTGAAGAAAAAAATGGAAAGCAGAAAAATGAAACTCTGGTAGACTTTATGCATTTGGCTTTTCCTATAAGTCCATGAGTTTATTTTAGCAGGTTTTGGATTAATATTGCTATTTTTGGCTCTATGGATGACGAAACTCCAATTTTTTGAGGTTAATTTAAGAAAAGGAACAAATGAGATGGCTATTTTCCCCATTGTGTTTATAGAAAATCCAAGCAAAAAAGAACAAGGAGCAATTTATCACGGGATAAATAAGTATGCCGCTCAACGAGATATGGCCGGTACTGGCGGTTATTTTTTTGCAGCCTATGATGATAAAAATAACATAATAGCCGCAATCTCAGGTTTTGATAATTTCGGCCCAGCAGAAATAGGCGGTTTATGGGTTGATGAAAAGTTTCGTAATCAAGGTTACGGAAAGGCACTTGTAAATAAAGCAGAAGAATGGGCTAAACAAAAAGGGTGCAAAGCTATCACTGTGTTTACAGTTAAAGATTGGCCAGCTTGTGCTTGGTACCAAAAGCTTGGCTTCATCATTGAGTTTGAACGGCCAGGGCATGCTAATAATTCAATGGGTTGTTATCTTATTAAAAAATTGTAATTCAATTTCGTTTCTAAATATGCTTTTAATTGATCCTCAGAATATCCTGCAATACTATACTGCCATATTTCACGGCCAATTCGATTAATAGGATGGGTAGCAAGCAAACTTTCTGCCCCGCAAACCATCCTCGCAAATGTCAAACAATGTTCTGCAAGTTGTTGCCCTTGAGCGCGTAAGGTGAATGGACATGATACATTTTCAGTTATTTTAATATAAAAATTATTCCACTCTTGTATCAAGTATTGATAATGTTGTTTCGCTAATTCATAATTGTGATACTTTCCCTTGGAAGCTAATTCTAATAGTGCTTTTGCTGCGCCCGCAAAATTATAAACAGCGGGATGTTCCATAGGATTTTTTTCCTGAAATAGGTGCGATGTGATAATTTCATCATCGATTACAAAATAATTTTCTAAGGTAATACTCACTGTATTAGTTGAATTAAATGCGGCAGTTTCTATCTTTGGTGAAATTGAAAGTGATTTGTTTTCTGGTAAATATTGAAAGGGCAAGAGGGTATAATAAATTTTTTCATCTAGATCAAATGAAAGCAAAATGGAGCGTAAATAATGTAATCCAGTCACCCAAATTATTTTTCCAGAGACAATGAATCCATTATTTTTGCGCTGTACATGCAATAACTGTCTCTTCGCAGCAAGCGCAATTCCAAAACTTTCATTGGATTCAGCAACCGATTTCAATAAAGTCTGAATCGTTTGGTTAGCAGGTAATTTCAATAATTGCGAAATGGCATATTGGTGTTGGGCTTGAAGAAAAAGCAGCGCGCCAGAATATTTTGCCATCTGCATATTATATTCAATCCAATCTGCTCGACCTCCACCGAGTCCGCCAAGAGACTCTGGAATTAATAGTTTTAGTCCACCTATTTTGGAGAGTTGTTGAAAGGCATTTTTTAGCAGATACTCATCAAAATCTAATGCATTGCTATTAGGAGCAATGATGTTAGTTAAGAATGCAGCTAATTGTTCAAAGAATTTTGTGATCATTTGATATATCGCTCTTGCTATCCTTTAATTGTTCAATATTAAGCCAATTTTAATTTTGATCATTTTTAAAATGGGTTATTTTTTCATATTATTAAAATAATAACCATTTCAGATAAAAGTTATTGTTATAATGAAACAGAATCTATATCCACCCAACTATTTTCTAAAAAAATATTTTTGAGAAATCAATGAATAATCAAGCAGAATCAAAAACATCCAAGTGGCTAATTGATATTAAGAAAAAAACGTCGTCCAAAAGCATAGGATATTTCAATACAAATGATTCATTAGGGAATCAATATGTAATTGAATGGGAGATAATCGATCCTCATTCATCACGACTTAATGAAAAAATAAAAAATTTAAATGATTTGCTTATTGAATCTTACTCCAAAATTGAGTTGGAATTCGCTAAAAAATTTCCTGATGCGGTAAAAAATGAAATGTTTTTACAGACCCTTGCCCCGATGTTTGAGCAGGGAATAGAAAATATTGATTGGAAATCAGCTGAAAATCAAATCAAAAATGTTTTGCAACAATTTTTTCAAGAAACAGATTGGGCCAAATTTTCAAATAGGGATGATATTCATTTATTTGCAGTGATAAAAGAAAAAGGCACCACAAAATCACTGGGTATGATTCAGTTTTTAATTACCTCTGAATATGATTATGGCAGCGCAAAAATTGCTTTATATGATGGTGTTATGCCATTAGAACCAGCTCGCGAACTGAATAAAGTACTCATGAGTTCAATTTTCAAACTAATACCAGATGTTAAAAGATTATTTTTTCATACTCGACTGACAAATGAAAATGCGATAAATGAACATCAACGCTGGGGTTTTACAAAATTTCCTGGAAATTTAGTTAATTGGATTGATCTTGAATATAGCGTAGAAAAAACTGACTATTTACAAATAGTTTCGAAATCTTTAATTGAAGAATTTAATAGTCTATATTAACGGGCTTACAGCTTATGATTAAGATTACTCAACATATTTCTCTTGATCTATCAGAAATTAAATTTTCCTTTATTTCGTCCCCAGGCCCGGGCGGACAGAATGTGAATAAAGTAGCAACGGCTGTGCAATTACGTTTTGATGTGCTGCATTCACCTTCTTTGCAAGATGATGTGCGTTTGCGATTGATTGCTTTGTTAGGTAAGAAGTTAACTAGACAAGGTGAGTTGATTATTAAGGCGAGTCGTTATCGAACACAAGAACGTAATAAACAAGACGCGATAGAACGTTTGTGTCAGTTGATCAAACATGCCGCGTATCCACCGAAAAAGCGTAAAAAAACGAAACCGACCTTTGCATCGAAACAGCGTAGGTTAAATATAAAAAAATTACAGGGAGAAAAGAAGGCCCGGCGACGGACCAAAGAAGATCACTGATCACGCACCAACCTATTGATATTTTTATAAAAAATCAACCGATGTGTTTCTTAAGCTTTCCTTAACAAAATTGATTTATAATTGCGCAACTTATTTTCGAATATTTTCCCGAGAAAAAATCTATGTTAAGAGCAACATTAAAAACGAGTTCCAAAAGCCTCTATCAAGCGAGAATTTTGGCTAGCAAGTTACGAATGACTTCCTCCACAGCACGAGGACTAAGGTCTCTATACGACAGAAGGCTGGATGAAGCGCTTAACCGATTCGCAAAATTACCTACCTATGATATTGAAGCATTTAAAAAACTAGGAGCTCAATACAAGCCTGTCGGAAAGGTAACCACCTTTGGAGGAGGTCAGTTTGGAGGTAGCGGCGTCTATTTAGGGGATGGATTAGTGCTGACAAATGCGCATGTCGTTTTTCATACCTATCCTACGTATCAATTTTTTGATGGTGAAGATTCTCAAAAAGTAGCGAAGATTTTCCGTCATCCACGATATGTGACGGATGATCCAAAATCAGTAATCCAAGATCTAGCCGTTTTAGTACTAGAGCAAGATTCAAGTAATAAAGTAGATAAACTAGACATTGATTACAGTACGTTTGATATAGCTGATTGCATCGCCGTGGGATTTCCTAGAACATTTGCACCTTGAGCAGAAAATAACACAGTCAACATTTCGATGAATACTGCCTATACCCGCATCGGGGTGACAGTAAGTTGTTATCCCTCCATAGAAATGCCAGGCTTGCTCGAACACAAAGTGGGTTATGAAATGTCTAGAGATGAAAATGGAAACTTAGCTCTTCGCCGCCAACAAAAATTTGATCCGCTTGCTGCAGGAATACATCCCGGCATGTCCGGTGGTGGGTTAATTAAAGATGAAAAATTGGTAGGCCTCCCTGTAAGAGGAGCTATCAATGGTGGTGGTTCGCATGTTCTAGGTGGATTGAATTTATTTGTTCCTTTATCCAATCATAAAGTATGGTTGGAAGAAACAATTGCAGAAGCAAGGAAAATTGCGGGATTTAGATCTTAACAAGAAGCTCCGTATTCTAATCTTGTCAAGCTTTCCTAAGGAATGGCAGTTTGTGTAAAACCGCCGAAATAATTTTATTTGCTTCTTCAACTCTCAGTATCAAACAAGCAAATAAATAAGCCATGCTGGCGAAAAAAATAGCCAGGAAAAGAGAGAGAATCCGAATCAAAAATAATGAGCTATAAATGAAATTCGCAAAAAATTCCAAAGCAACCCAACACACTGCGGCAAGCGTTGCTGATGCAATTCCGCAGCGAACAAGACTGTTTAGAAAACGAATTGTTTGCAATTTATGCGTATTTTCCATTAGAAAATAAAGTACCAGAAAGTTTACCGTTGCTGAAACAGTCGTTGCCAGAGCAAGCCCGCGGTGTTCCATTCCTAGTATGAAGATTAAAAAATAATTTAGGAAGATGTTAAGCCCGATAGATAAAAAGCTCACAAACATGGGTATCCATTTTCTATCAATAGCGTAAAAACCCGGCGAAAGCACTTTTATGCACGAGTATGCGACTAGACCAAGTGAGTAAAATTGCAAAGCAAATGCAGTTTGTGCTGTATCTTGAGCATGAAATTTTCCGTGCTCATATATAAGACTAATAATAGGCTTAGCAAAAAACCAAAGTCCAACCGCAGCTGGCATTGTCAAAAAAACAGCAAGACGCATGGCACGTCCTAATGTCATTCCAAATTGACTATGATCTTTTGTAGCTGCAATGCGGGATATCACAGGTAAAGTAATCGTAGCGACCGCTACACCAAAGACCCCGATAGGAAGCTGCATCAATCTAAAGGCACTGTTAAGCCACGTCACAGCTTCTTTTCCGATATATGAAGCAAAACTCGAGTTAATCAGTACATTAATTTGTACAGCGCTCGCTGCAATGATAGCAGGTAAGGTTAAAATCAATATGCTACGTACGCCTGAATCATTCCAGCGAAAATCCGGTCTAAAACTAAAACCCACACGTCGCAGACTGGGAAGCTGTATGCCTAATTGAAAAATCCCACCGATTATTGTGCCAATGGCGAGACCAATAAGAGATCTTTCACCAAAATGAGGATCAATAAGCCACCCAAATAAAGCACCACCCATAATAGAGCCTATGTTAAAAAAGCTGGAGGCTAAAGCTGGCATACCGAAAACATTTTTAGAATTGAGCATTCCCATCACTAGCGCAGCAAGAGAGACTAACAGAATAAATGGATACATAATTTGTGTGAGTAAGACAGTCGTTTGCGCATCTTCAGGTGAAAAACCCGGAGCCAAAATGCCAATCAATTGCTTTGCAAATATAATTCCAAGAAGACTCACAATACTCATTAGGACACTAGTCAAAGTCATCATTTTGGAAGCCAGGATCCAAGCAGAACGATCACTTTCGGTTTCCATCTTTTTTGAAAAGATGGTGATGAAGGAAATAGAAAGAGCCCCTTCCGCAAAAAGATCTCGAAGCAAATTAGGCGCACGAAATGCGATGAGAAAAATGCCCATGGAGGAGGCGCCAAAAAGGGCGTTGAATAGAACTTCCCGCGCAAGACCCAAAAACCGGCTAAACATGACTGCTAGTGCAATGATGCCGGTTGCTTTCGTATTTAGTGATTTTTCGCTAGTCACTTTTGCCATTACTATACAGAATCTTAAAATAAAGTTTGTTTGAATAATATATACTTTTAAGTCTGACTACAATAATTACTCGATGCCTGGGATCAAGCTGGCTTTGTCAAATATAAGGGAGTTTATAGGAGTTCGAGTAGAATTAATGAATTATTAAGAGATGCGAGTTTCTTGACACCGAAATTGATTATCAAAAAATCGTGAACACTGCTAACTTATTGGCATATCTAATCAAATTAAATTATTATAATTTTGGGGTTAAATCTCAGGTATTACGTTTCACCATTCTAATTTGTAATGAGGAACTGTAAATGAATCTTTATATTTGGCTTCCTTCGATGTTTTTGCTAGGCATCGTTGCAATGGTAATATGTTATTTATTCATGGAAGGTTGTAAAAAAATATAATATTTAGGGAAAACAGATGATTTATTTAACAGTAGCCGTTGTCGTCTTTTTGTTCATATACTTGATTTTTAGTCTTGTTAGACCCGAATGGTTTTAAGCAAGCTAGTAAGGGATATAACTATTAAAAGGAGTTAGAAGTGTTCATTCAAATTTGGCTACTGCCATTTGCTCTACTCGCCGCAGCAACGCTTCTCGCCTTTCCATTAAGTCGCTATTTAGTTTGGATCATGGATGGAAAATATAAACCGCTCCCTGTTATGAGCTGGTTTGAAAAACGGTTAGATAGCGGCCCACAGAATTGGAAACAGTACCTCAGTTCGCTATTGATTTTTAATACCCTCCTGTTTGTTTTTAGTTATCTTGTTTTAGCATTGCAGCCCTGGATGCCACTTAATCCAGATGGCAAAACCTTATTAGCACCAAGTGCGATTTTTAATACTGTGGCATCATTCATGACAAACACAGATATCCAACATTATTCTGGAGATCAGCACCTCTCCAACTTTAGTCAGATTTTTTTTGGGATAACTAACCTTTTTATCTCTGCAGCCATCGGCTTGAGTGCATTGGCTGCGCTGATTCGTGCTCTGCGCAGTGATCCTTCCGTGGGAAATTTCTTTGTGGATATGTGGCGCGTGGTTGTTTATATGTTTGTGCCAATTGCTTTTGTTTTTGCTCTTGTATTTTTGCAACAAGGTAGCCCCATGACGTACAAAAGTGCGATTCAAGTTTCAACACTTGAGCAAGGTGCGATGGGAATGACTGATAAAGGTGAAGCAAAACCACAGAATATTGTGCTTGGGCCTGTCGCTGCTTTTGAGTCTATGAAGATGCTGGGTACGAATGGCGGAGGGTTTTATGGTATGAACTCCGCGCATCCCTTTGAAAATCCGACAGGGTTATCCAATTTCTTTAACACGCTGGCGATGATGATTTTTCCCTTCGCGCTGGTATTGATGTATGGACGAATGCTGGGTCGAATGCGGCATGGTATGGTTATATTTATCGTGATGTTGGTTTTGATGGCGGGCACGATTATTTGGTCCGTGTATTTTGATACGTTAAAACCGAATCCAGGTTTGATTCATCATGAGGCTAAGACATTTACAGTTTACAATCCTACATTACCGAATGGAAAACTGTCGTTGTCTGTACCCGCTATCTCCGGTTTACCTGTGGAGCAGCATTTGGGGAACCTAGAAGGAAAAGAAATGCGGTTTGGAACCTCAGCAGGTGCGACGTTTGCAGCCCTCACGACAGATGTGACCTGCGGTGCGGTGAACGCAGAGTCTGACAGCCTAAATCCTTTAGCTGCTATCTCACCCATGGTAGGAATGTGGTTGAACTGTATTTTTGGTGGGAAAGGCGTTGGCATGATTAATATGCTGATGTTCGTGATCATCGGAATTTTTCTGGCGGGCATGATGGTAGGTCGAACCCCAGAATATCTTGGCAAGAAAATCGAAGCACGCGAAGTTAAACTCGCCATCATTGGCTTATTGGTACATCCACTCCTGATTCTTTTACCTCTAGGCCTTTTTGCGGCGACGAGCTGGGGACAGAACGCAGTGAGCAATCCAGGTGCCCATGGCATATCACAAATGCTATACCAATTTTCTTCCGCTTCTGCCAATAACGGCTCTGCTTTTGATGGATTGGGTGTGACTTATGGATTTTGGAATAATCCTAATCCGGCGCCGGAAGCAATCTATTGGGATATTGCGACAGGTTTAGTGATGATTTTCAGTCGCTTCCTGCCGATTATTGCAATGGTTGCGATGGCTGCCTTTCTCGGTGCTAAAAAATCCAGTCCATTTGGCATGGGAACATTACGTGTGGATACAGGGACTTTTGGTGTGCTTTTGTTTGGAACAATAATCATTGTGGGTGCCTTATTATTTTTACCTATTGCGGTTCTTGGACCCGTAGCAGAAAACTTTGGTCCTATCCCCTTTGGTGGATAATGAACATAAAACAAGTCAGCATGGCTTCTAAGGAAGGGGATATGATGCAACAACAATCTGTGCGCCGCCTAAAACGAAGAGCATTACTTGAGAAAGAAACAGCGTTACCCGCATTGAAACAAGCCTTCGTGATGCTGAGGCCGGATATCCAATGGAAAAATCCGGTGATGTTTGTCGTTGAGGTGGGTGCGGTTCTGATCTTCTTATATATCTTGCAGATGGTATGGGGGGGGCAATCCAGTCAGGTTCCGATGACCTATTTTATAGCGCTGGATGTATGGATTTTCTTAACAGTGTTATTTGCAAATTTTGCTACCGCTCTAGCCGAAGCGCGTGGTAAAGCGCAAGCGGATTCGCTGCGACGAACTCGCCACGATACCATTGCATATCGATTAAAAAGTGGCGGCGCTATTGAAGAAGTTTCATCCGCTGTTTTGAAACGTGGAGACCGAGTCGTTGTACAAACAGGACAAACGATTCCTGGCGATGGCGAAATTATAGATGGCGTTGCCTATGTTGATGAATCTGCCATTACGGGAGAGTCAGCGCCAGTGATCCGAGAGGGCGGTGGTGATCGGTCCGGTGTGACTGGGGGCACTGTTGTATTATCGGATCGAATTGTGGTTCAAATTACGGGAAGCAAAGGGGATTCTTTTCTCGATCGGATGATAGCATTGGTAGAAGGCGCAATCCGTCAACGGAGCCCAAACGAAATCGCTCTCAGTATAGTCTTATCTGCTTTTACACTCATTTTTTTGATTGTGGTCGTTCCGCTTTGGCCAATTTCTTATAATGTTGAACAATATATAACGACTTATCTTGGTCTAAGTGAACCTTTAAAAAGCCTTGGAACCGATGTACCCACCTTAATAGCTCTTCTTGTCTGTCTCATTCCAACGACCATCGGCGCATTATTAGCAGCTATCGGAATTGCAGGTATGGACCGTGCATTGCAGGCTAATATTCTTGCGAATAGTGGTAAAGCAGTCGAGTTAGCCGGCGATGTGGATGTCGTATTACTTGATAAAACAGGAACAATCACTTTAGGTAATCGGAGTGCAAATGAATTTTTGGGGATTGGAAATTATCTGCCTCTGGATGTAGGTATGATGGCAGCGCAAGCATCGACAGCTGATAATACGCCGGAGGGAAAAAGTATACTCAAATTATATGAGAAACAAAGTAAGGCAACAGTGTGTGTGCCAGAAGCGTCAAAGTTCATCCCTTTCTCAGCATCGACACGCATGAGTGGCGTTGATTTTCCTGATGGACGACGCATCAGGAAAGGCGCGCCGGACGCCATTATACAATTTGTTAAAAACAATGGTGGAATCATTCCGAATGAATTGAATACGTTAGTAGACCGTATCGCAATAAAAGGCGCCACGCCGCTAGCTGTAGCAGATGGCAACACGCTTGTAGGTTTGGTGTCTTTAGAAGATATTTTAAAACCTCATATCCATGAACGATTTGCCCGTCTGAGAAAAATGGGCCTATGCACTATTATGATTACCGGCGATAACCCCAGAACCGCCGCCGCGATTGCTAAACAAGCCGGTGTGGATGATTATCTCGCAGAAGTTACACCGGCCATGAAGCTAGAGTATATTCGAAAGCAACAAGCTGAAGGAAAACTCGTTGCCATGATGGGCGATGGTACCAATGATGCCCCGGCGCTTGCGCAAGCGGATGTCGCAATGGCAATGAACGCCGGTACGGAAGCAGCGAAAGAGGCTGCTAACATGGTTGATCTTGATAGCGATCCCACCAAGTTGATCGAAGTCGTGGAAATTGGCAAACAACTCTTAATCACGCGAGGTTCTTTGACAACATTTTCAATTGCAAATGACGTTGCAAAATATTTTGCAATTATACCCGCACTTTTCGCTAGTACATTGCCGTGGTTAAGTGTAATCGACATCATGCATCTTCATTCACCAACTTCAGCTATTTTATCCGCCGTGATTTTTAACGCGCTTATTATTCCCGCACTGATTCCTATTGCATTGGTTGGGATACGCTATCGCGCACTCGGTGCGGATGCGCTGTTGCGTCGAAATTTGTTGATATGGGGTTTGGGGGGCGTGATTTTACCTTTTATCGGGATCAAACTCATTGACATAATTATGGTGAGTTTAAATTTGGTTAGCTGAAGAAAAATCAGTTAACCTGGAGAAATAACGATGTTGCAAACGTTGTCAAAAAGCCTATTTTTACTGATATCCTTAGTTATCATTGTCTGCGGAATTTATCCATTCGCATTATGGATAATTGGTCAGACTATTTTTCCTTTTCAAGCCAATGGCAGCATGCTGAGGGATTCTGACAATAAACTGATAGGATCTAAACTGATAGCGCAACCCTTTACAAAGGATGAATATTTTCAGCCGCGACCTTCTGCGGCTTCCTATGATGCAACTGCTTCTGCGTCTTCTGCTTTAGCGGCTTCTAATTATGCTTTACGGGATCGTATCGCGCGCACACTTGGGCCTATTGTGAAATATCAAAATGGACAACCTGTAGCCCCCGATATTGAAAAATGGTTTCAGCAAGATACCTTTCAAGGAAAACCAAACATTGTGGCGCAGTGGGCAACGCGGCATAATTCACTCGCGCAAGCTTGGGTGAACTCAGATCCATTACACGGTGCGTTTGTTGATAATTGGGCAAAAACCCATCCGGCAGTGATCGCGCAATTTATTAAAGATAATCCAAATACACATAAGCCAAAAGCTGCGGATCTGGCTGTTGTTTTTTTCCAAAATTTTTCTAAAGAAAATCCTGGGAAATTTCCTGTCTCTGCGACGCATTCCGTTGCTAATGCAGGCTACGAAATTCAATCGATTTTTTTTGATATGTGGCGACAAGATCATCCAGCTGTTGTTCTACAAGATATTCCAGGTGATTTTGTTACTACGTCGGGTTCCGGTCTGGATCCTCATATTTCGTTGCAAAATGCGGAGTATCAATTAAACCGAATTGCGTTGAAATGGGCGGCTAATTTAAAGCGCAATCCGGAAGAGATCCGCAAAGAGATTGAACAGATGTTGAAGGAAACTTCATCTGCACCTTTAGGAGGGCTTGCAGGTGAAAAATTTGTTAATGTGCTGGAAATAAACTTAGAACTTCGCAAACGGTACCGATCGCTAGTAAGCTAGCGAGGATGAATGTCTAATCATGTGTGTTTAGGTTAAGGCAGAATTCTAATATGAAAAAAATAGCTAAATTATCAACTCGAAAAAGTAAGGTTTTTTTAATTTGTGTGAGTTTACTTACCCCAGCATTAACCCAGGCAGAAGGAACACAAAGTGGAGCGACACAAAATGGAGCAACACCGAAAAGTGTTTCAACCCTAAATGCGTCAAATGCGTTAACAGCGAGTGCACTAACTTCTTTAACTTCATCTAACCCTCAAAAAGATCCATCTGACTCACCAAAAGATCCCAGCAATTTCAAAGTATCTGGCTATATTGATGGTTCTTATAATTATGTTGTGAGAAACAAATTTACAAGCGGTTCATTTGACAGAGTATATGATACAGAGCCTGACGGATTTACATTACAACAAACCGGTTTAACGTTAGGTTATCAACACTCCGAAGGATTTGGTGGCTTGTTAACTTTAATCATGGGAAAAGATGCCAACGGCACAGCACCTTATGGATTTAAACCCTCTTCAGAATTTGACTCACAAACATTTGCGATCGATTTTCTTCAAAGGTATTTGCAATATGTAAAAGGTCCAGCGACAATTATCGTTGGGCGATTTTTGACATTAGTCGGAAATGAACAAATTGATCCTACCCAAGATGCTAATTTCTCTCGATCGATTCTTTTTTACAACACGCCTGATACACATACCGGTATACGTGGAATTTTTGTCATCAATGACAAAATGAATTTAACAGCAGGAGTGAATGATGGATGGGACAGCATACGCGATTGGAGCCGGCGGAAAACGGTAGAGCTAAGTTATTCTTATACTGTTAATCCTATGTTTTCATTTACGCTTACGGGTCTGAATGGCGAAGAACGCGCAACGCCACAAACGGATTTTGGTCCGGAGGGTAGCCGAACTTTAATTGACTTAGTTGCGACATTGAATGCCACTGAAAAATTAACCTTTGTCGTTAACTATGATTATGGTTGGCAAACAAAAGCAGCGCTCCCGAATGGCTCTATCAGTAAAGCGGCATGGCAAGGAATTGCAGGTTATATGAATTATAAATTTTCTGATCAATGGCAAACATCTGTGCGTGGTGAAATTTTTGAAGATTCCGATGGATTTCGAACTGGAGTGCGTCAAAATTGGCGAGAACTGACGCTTACTTTAGGTTACATGCCAATCAAAAATTTACAAATTCATGCAGAAACGCGCCATGATTTTTCGAATGTCAATTCTTTTACCCGACCAAATGGAAAGGGTTCAGACAATAATAATCAATCTTATGCACTTGAAGCGTATTACAAATTTGCTTAAGTGTTAAATATCGACGTATTCTGTAATTCACAAGTGTTCTGTCATTCTCACTTGTTCTGTCATTCCCGCGAAGGCGGGAATCCAGTGCACGACTGGCAATGAGCGCAGATGACGATAGTAGAGTTTGATCAGGTTAAAATCGCACAAAAGACGCGCGCGGGCTCCGGCACGTACACGGGCTCGCCTAGAAATTTTTGGACTGATAAAATTTAACATCATGAAAAATAAAAACTTTTTATATGAGATAGTTGACTCAATTGCCGCTGTTGTTAATACAAATCAACTATAATAACTATAATAATAGTATAACGAACACATAAAAATCTTCACTTTGACACTTATATTTACTTGGAGCAGTGGTGAAATATGAGTAACAGTGGGAATCGTGATCCTTTACAAGAGTTCAAAAACGTTTGCCTGAAATATCAAGGACAAATCCGCAATTATCAACAGGCCACAGATCAAAAATTTACACCAGATCAAAAAGCAGTAGCTCTTTCTCAATTTATTAAACATACACTAAACACATTTATAAAAGAACAAAATAAAATTCTTAACCGTCCTGAAGCATTAGCAATTGCAGCTGAATGTTTTGATCCATCACTTTTCATTGAGTTAATTAAAACGCTTCCTACTGAGGTACTGAATAATGCTATTAAAAGCGATGAAGTTGCAAATTTAAGGACTGTGATGGCTGTCATCAATAAAAGCGGCAAAGAAGGAATTCAAGCTTTTATTGATAAAAAAGCTGATTATGGAAATTTACAAGGACGCATAATGGATTTGCTGAATTTTTATGGAGAGGATGAAGCGACTTTTGCAACAATAATATTAGCCTGCCCTTCAGACTTCCTCGCCTCTTTATTGATTCAAGACGATTACCAAGCTTTTGGTCAGGGGAGAGGCTACATCTTAGTATTATTTAAAATTCTTGCCAGTCAAAGCTTTGAAAATAATAAATTAATATTAGATCAGCTTAGCTTTATTCAGCGACTTAGAATTTTTGAAAAAACATTTGGAAGTGTACTGAAATATACTGAGATCTTTTTTCATATCGGTCAAAATGCACTACTTATATCAGAAGAGAAGCAATCAGACTTGGCGTCACGTTATCGTGAAGCTCAATATGTATTCTTGGGAATAAAAGAAAACCCCAAGGAATTTATGGATACGCTTTATGAAATTTTTCCACAAAATGCGGAGGAAATTACTGATCATAACGACTGGATAGAAATATTAAATAAAGCAATAATGGACGCAAACAAACTATTGAGCAAAGTTCCAAAACCAAAAAATCCAAATCAAGAGGATCTCAATTATTTACAGGCAATTTTAGGATTGGTGCACTTCTCAAAATATCTCAATGAACTACCAGAACAAAAAACTGAAAAGGAAGGAAAAGCAAGCGATAAACCTCAAACAAAAGCAAATCAAGAAGGAAAATTAAACGATACAAAAGAAAAAAAAGTATCAACATCAGGATTAGTTACATTACCTCAACCAGCGGGTGATTATGCAAAAGCAATCAATTTATGGCTCAAAATTGCAACACCGGAGGGAATCGGGCCGGAATTAAATTTTACGATAGCACAAGATTTATTTGGTCTCCATGGTATGCCTAATGAATATTTAAGACAATTGGGAACAGATAGAGCTGATATTGAAAGAAGAGTTTTGCAACATTGCAAGTTAGCTGCTGTGGGAAATGAAGAAGCGCGTAAGTTTTTGCACTATGTGACTGGAAGCTTCTTGGGAGAATTCCTTAATTCATCACCAGGGAGAAATGGATTTTTTTCTCGTCCAGATTACAGAAGATACATTCAAGCTTTAGCCAGAATTCCTCAAAACAGAATAAATGACTTGCTAAAGGGCTTGGTTAATGACATCAAAGAAATCGCTCCTCTTTGTGAAAGCAACGCAGAATTAAAACGCATGTGCAATGTTCTTATCAGTCTTGGAGCGCATCCTAAAGATGAAAAAACTATTGATGACGCCATCCGATATTGGGGCAGTCAATTGAAAATTATGATAGACCAAGCAAAAAAAATTCCTCAACTTAAAACTGCTTTAGAGAAAGTTCAGAAAAAATTTGAGAATTCAATAGACATTTTTAATGCTAAAAGGAAAGATTTATCCAAGGCAATGGGTCCTGTAGTTAATGTAGATCCACTAATTGCCAACTTAGAAATACACCTGGCGCATTTGCAGGGTGTGGAGAAAAAAATGCTTGGTCTAGCAGCAGCAAGAAAAACAAGAGATGAAACTGTCTTTACTCCCCAAAAAATGGATTTGCCTATTTCTATTTTAAATCGAGAGTTAAAAGATAAAGCCCACCAAGCCAACGCGGAATATGTAAAACGTGCTCGAGAATTTGTTTTAGAATATGGACAGCTTGCTTTGGAAAGCATAAGTATTGGCGTTAGTGAGCAACAAAAAATTCTCGAAAGTGGAGAACGTATTGCAAAATCTGAAAGTGAAATACGAGATCGATTTAATAAAAATCGTGGTGAATTTTTAGAGTTTGTTACTAGAGAAGTGATACGCCTAAGCGATAAAAAAGAATCGACACCTCAAGAAAGAGAACTTCTTATTACTCTTCAAAATTTAAAAAGCGTTGATTTAGAAAATATTGATTTTAGCACTTTTTTAAGAACCATCGATAAAGTGCTTAATGGAATCAAACGTTCTCCAGATTCAAAAGAGAAAGATTATATTGCATTAGCTACTTTGCTGCAGACAATGAAGCAAGACATTGGACAATTTCAAGCGCTAGCGTCTAAAGAGTCGCAGGCCATAGAGAAAATTCTTGAAATGACTTCTCTCACAAGTAGTTTAAATGATATTACAAAGGCTTTAAGAGAATTTAATAGAAATCGTACAGAAGGTAATTCAGTGCAGCTAAGAACATGTATTGATCAAGCTATACATGTTATGACTCAAAATTTCAATAGACAACATCCAGGCTCTAGTGATTCTAAGTTTCTTCCTTTGGACGTAGAAGAACAAGAAGACAGCAAAGACAAAATAGGTACAAAAAACGCAGTAATTCGCGAAAGAAAGCATGTAGAAGTTAAAGAGGGGGAAAACGTAAACAAAAATGTAACAATCGATTTGAATGCAGCGTTGCGAAGCCCTATTCCTTTTATCGTAGAATTAGCGAAAATGCGCCGCCAGTTGGATATTATACACGACCAGCTTTTTATCCCTTTATTTGCTAATCACATTACCCGTTTGGGAACAATAACAACACATCTCCGTAACTCTTCCCTAGCGGATTTAAAACTACCTATTAAAGAACAACAAAAAGATTCGCTTGTTTCTGCCTGCGAATCCGAAATAAAAAATTTAGTTGCAGCTGAATTAAAGTACAGGAATGAGCTAACTGAACCTTGTGTATTAGAACTGCGTCGTTGCATTGATGATGCGGCTAAAAAAATTGAGCTGCATATTACTACCGCAATCCCCTTAGGATCAAATATACGTGCAGCTGATGTGATAGATAACTTTTCATTTCTCAATGAATTAGCTCACATGAAAACAACCTTAAGCAAGCTATGGCCAAACTTACCTCCTGAGGAGCCAGCTCAACGCATGAGCCTGCATTCATAAAAACGCACGTTTTGCTTCTTCCATCACTTATAACCTCTGCGCTCACAGCTTAGGACATGCCATGCTAATGAATTGCGACAGATTTGTCACAATCCCTTGTATTGCGACAGTAAATTTCATTCCTTACAAGAAAATGATTTTCACTAGAGGTCTGGTTGGAAATAGGCGCTTCATCAGATTAACCGTCTATTGGTTTGATCCAAAAGTCATTCTTTTTGTCTGATTTCCCAGGCCCAGTGTATCTATGCTAGATATTAACTGAGCTTTATCATTGAGTGATGGTATTTCAGCACTTGCTATAGCCTCAAAATTTGCCGATTCAGATGTAGTCTGAGCTTTGTGTAGAGCGTTCTCAGTTTGAGATTGTTTTTTCTCATCAATCATCTGTTGGGTTGCATCGAATGAACGTAGTACAACAAGTGTTGAAAGCGAATCTGTTTTTGATTCCACTTGTTTGGTTGGTTCTGATCTCATCAATGGTGAAGTAAAGGTAGTAAGAGGTGAGTCAGTGCCGACTTCTTCGCTAGTTGATAATAAATCGACTTGTGGACTGAGCTGAAAAACGAGATCTGCCCCAAGATAGTTAATGAGTGCAGCCTTTTGCTTTCGGTTTAAATGAAGCTGCCAATATTGATATAAATCAGCTGTATCTTGAACTGTTAGACTTGATGGGTCTGATAAGTTTGAGGGAAAAAGTAAATCTTTAAGTTTCGAGTTTTTGTATGCTTCAGCTCGAACTAATTGGATAGCAGCCAAAAAATTTCGTGCGCGTAATTGATCTTGCTGTTCGACTCTATTACTAGGTTGAACAAGAGAAGGAATAAAATTCTTACTAGGCAGAGCTGCTCCGCGATTTACGAGTATTTTTAATATTTCAACGCGACCAAAATTCACAGCTGTTTCAATCAGAGCGGGTTTATTTAATGTTACTTGGCAATGGTCTAAAGCATATTCAAGTAGCTTAATAGTATTTGCTTGAATCAATAGCTTTAAATCATCTTCATCTAATTTGAGTTTAAATTTGGCTAATTCTTTAAAAATAATCAGGGCATTCGTTTCGTAGTGATTGTTTCTCTGAGCTAAGGCACACAAATTCTTTACGCAACGCTGGCAATAATTTTGTTTTTCGGTTGCTGTGTCGAAAGTTTCGATGGATTCAATAGCCCATTTCGGATATTGCAATATTGCTAGCTCGAGATAAGAACCTTTTTCTGGCTTAATCTTATAATGTTTAAATTGATCTACTAACTCAATAAGAGTCAAATTTTCAATATGTAATGCAAATGCTAGATCTTGATCTTGTAACTTCACAAATTTCAGCATTTGACGAGTTACAGTTAAAGCAGGTTCATTCTGTCTAGCTTCATAGCGCATGACTTCTGCAAGTAGTGTGGACCATCTTCCTTCAATTCGTATTAATATATCCTTATTAAAAAAAGTATGGGCATCACTAGCCACGACACATTGGCTATTGATTTTCAATATGACTTGCACCATTTTTATAATGGATCTAGGCTTTATTGTTCCAACCTTAACCAAATCGCAAAGATGATCAGCTAAAGAAGTTGGAAGAGAGTATTTGTGAGCATTTATTAACTCTCCTGCATAGTCAGGACAATCATTGTTTAATGCAAATGCGAACAGATTTGCGAGAAGGCGTCCCCACTCAGAATGCAACAATCCTGTAAATTGAAAATCCGGTTTAAAATTCGGATTGGAATTTTCAGCTATTTTGCCATTAGTTTGTGCAGCAAATTTGTGGTTGAGTGCGATTAAAAAATAATAATTATTTGCTAGAATTGCAATTTGTCCTGTTTTCAAAAGCTTGGCATAGTTTTCAGTTTCACACAAATAAGGGTTATCAGGGAGCCATTCATAGTTATAAGGCGAAATAAGCCTGTCGATTTCTGCTCTATATTTTAGGACTTGTGTATCTTGAGTTGGCTGACCAGGATCTGCTTTTTGTAAGGCTTGTAAGACATCTTGAGATAATTGAGATTCATCAAATTTTTTTTTGTTCGCGGTCTGACTGAAGGACATCAAATAGCTCCTGATTTATGGATAATTGTTGAGCAGGTTAGAACATCGAAATTTGTGGGAATTATAATATATGCTCAACCTTGTGCAATAAAAACAAATGGAGCTTTTCGCATAAAATCCACAGAGCTATTGTTTAAATCACATTGCTGCGGTCTTTTTTATTTGCCAATTGCTGCTTGATTAGCAATTCGAGACGTACACTTTGCGTTTAGTGGAGTTTATTCGTGATTCTGTGACAATAGCTTATCTAACCGCTTCTGTACAATAGTCTTAATTCGCATAGAAGTAATTTTATTTATGATCGCATTTGTCTTTTTGATGCTGAAAGATGCAGGGAATTCGATTTCAGGGAGTGTCTTAAACAATTTCGATTTTGCAGGCGTGAGGTACAGAGTATCAATTAATGCTTTTTCCATAGAAGCTAATTTGAAGTGGTTTACTATTTCGAAGCCAAAAAAGAAGTCGGGTTGTAAATGGTGGATTGAGATATTTCCAAAACTTGTCGAGTATTGATTTGTGCGTGCTAGAGATACCGCATAAATAGTATGTGGTATTTGTGAAATCATTCCATGGTAAAAAAGGGCCGTCTGTAATGAGATATAGGACGGAAAGGGCGCTGTGAGATATTCAGGTAAAATCAGTGGATCTAGTTGTTTCGTCGTTGCCCATTTGCCTCGCATCAAACGTACGAATCGTCCCGCTTTAACAAGTCGATCTAATATTTTGCTTGCCTGTGCGTTAGGAATATTTAAACATGCAGAAACATCACGAGTCTGTAAAACGGGTTGATTTAAGACTAATAATCTTTGCTCAACATCAAGTAGTCGCATGGATTATTCCTTGTAATGCAGTAACAACTTGCTTGCGAATTTCAGCCCATTTTTCAGGGGAATCATAAAACGGTAGGTATTCTTCCATTAAATAAGCGACAACCTGTCCTTTAAAATCGGCGTAGTTTATACTGAGAGCATTGTCGATTGCGGTTAGAATTTCTTCTTGCGAAAAGGTATTTGAATTCGTGTTGGCTCCTTGATCTAGTAACCACTTTAAATCAAAAATATCTCGAGCTTGTGTTTCAGTTCTGTTAATTAATGCATTTATTTTCTGCGCAAATGCTGTGTCACGTTCATAATGATTGCAGATGATAGGATAGAGTCTATGCTGATTAATCACATCGTTATCTACGGCGGTATAGATAACGCCCGTGTCTATTTTCCGTCGGGAAAATTCAATTTTTGTCGGAATAGAAACTGCTGAGTTTCTTATGCGCAATAATAACTTCCAGCGCTGAGTTGTTTCTGTTTGTTTAACAGGGTTTGCCGAAATGATTTCTATCTCTTTGCTTTGCAAGATACGCTTAAAATCAAGGCTCGCGAAGATTTTATTTATTTTGTTTTCTAAAGTTGCCTTAGAAATGATGGCAATATCAAAATCGATATCTTCTGAGTATCGAATACTTTTGAAAAAAAAACGTAAGTTACATCCCCCTTTCAAGGCATATAGCTTTTTATCTAATTTTCCTTCCAATTGGCGAAGAAAAAGCAGATGAAATAATTCAATATTAACTTGAATAGTAGACATGCTTTAATAATACCATTAGTTGTAATATATGACAACTATCTGTATTGTTAATTTGGTCGTCCCGCAGCTCGTCCGCAGGACGACGGCCTTTGGAAGAATGCTATCAAGCAACAATAAAATTTTCATCTAATCCATGTTTGGCAATAATGACACGCATAATTTCATTCGTCCCTTCTAGGATAGAATGTACGCGCAAGTCACGGAAATAACGTTCAATCGGATATTCGCAGATATAGCCATAACCACCAAAGATTTGTAATGCATCGTTACAAATTTGAAAACCATTATCCGTGGCTAATCGTTTAGCCATCGCGCAATACATGGGCGCAAGAGGGTCTTTCGTATCAAGAGCAGTTGCAGCTCGATAATTTAATAATCGCGCAGCCTCAAGATTTGTTAACATATCAGCATACTTAAATTGAAGCGGCCCAATTTCAGCTAATTTCTTTTTAAATTGTTGACGTTCCAACATATGTTGTCTTGCTAGAGATAGACATATTTTTGCACCGCCAAGTGAACAGGCAGCAATATTAATTCGTCCACCATTGAGAGCAGACATGGCGATATTAAAACCTTGGCCTTCTTCGCCCACCCGATTTTTGACTGGAATACGACAATTTTCGAAAAATACCATGGTGGTAGGTTGACTATGCCAACCCAGTTTCAATTCTTTTTTACCAAAACTCAGTCCCGGGGTATTTTTTTCGACTAAAACACAGCTGATACCTTTTGCATTTTCTCCGCCGGTTCTCACCATACACGCATAAATATCACTGACTGATCCACCCGAAATAAAAGCTTTCGTACCGTTCAAAATATAATGGTCACCATCACGTACGGCTGTTGTTTTAAGTGACGCCGCATCGGATCCTGAGCTTGGCTCGGTAAGACAATAACTGGAAAAAATTTCCATCGAAGTCAGTTTGGGTAACCAGGTGTGGCGCAAATCATTATTGCCGTATTGATCAATTAACCAAGAAACCATATTATGAATAGAAAGATACGCGGCGGTAGATACACAACCTGTTGCTAATTCTTCGAAAATAATAGCACTATCTAAGCGGGTGAGATTTGTGCCTCCAACATCATCGCGCACACATATTGCTGCGAGACCTAACGCGGCGGCTTTACGCAGTGTATCAAGAGGAAAAATATGTTTTTCATCCCATTCCTTTGCGTAAGGAGCAAGTTCATTATTAGCAAACTCACGTGCTAAGCGTTGAAAAGCAACTTGTTCTTCAGTAAGAGTCAGATCCATTTTGGCATTTCCTTAGAATTTAATTTATTCACCCGCGGCTTGGCGCGGACTCTGGATGTATTATTTCATGTGCAAATAAATCTTCTATTGATTCTCGTTTTCTAATTAAAGAGGCATGGCTTCCATCCACTAACACTTCTGCGGCGCGTGGACGCGAATTGTAATTTGAACTCATCGAAAATCCATAGGCGCCTGCCGCGCAAATGGTGAGAAGATCGCCCGAGTTCACTGCTAATTTGCGTTTTTTCCCGAGAAAATCACCCGTTTCGCACACAGGACCCACAATATCGTAAGTTTGTTCCGTATTATTTTTATCTAATTTAACTGGAATAATTTTTTGCCACGCATCGTAAAGAGCAGGGCGCATAAAATCATTCATGGCGGCATCTACTATGGCAAAATTTTTATGCTGGCTATGTTTTAAATATTCAATTTTCGTTAATAAAATACCTGCGTCCGCAACGATGACTCTACCAGGCTCTAGGATAATTTCTAATTGACGCGCGCCTAATTTGTCGCGAATCGCTGAAACATAATCATGAATAGTAGGAGGATGTTCATCTTGGTATCGGATTCCCAAGCCGCCACCGATGTCTAGGTGTTTTAATTCTATACCTTCAAAAGCGAGTTGATCGACTAATCCAAAAAGGCAATCCAATGCTTCCAAAAACGGATCGAGTTCCGTTAATTGAGAGCCAATGTGACAACCGATCCCAACTAAGTTTAAATGAGAGAGATTTTTGATTTTGCGACACAGCGGCAAAGTCAGTGCTAATTCAATCCCAAATTTATTTTCATTTAACCCTGTTGCGATGTAGGGATGCGTTCGGGCATCAATATTCGGATTAATTCGTAACGCGACGGGGGCTATTGTGTTTAGCTGAGTAGCAATTAAATTTAATTTTTCTAATTCAGGTTCCGATTCGACATTAAAACAAAAAATTCCCACTTCTAATGCGCGAATGATTTCTTTATCTTGTTTGCCTACACCCGAAAAAACGATTTTTTTGGGATCGCCGCCCGCCGCGAGAACACGCTCTAATTCACCTTGTGAAACGATATCAAATCCAGACTGTAACTTGGCAAGCAAATTTAAAATGGCGATATTAGAATTCGCTTTGACAGCGTAACATATTCGATGTGGATAATTTAAAAAAGCGTCGTCGAATTCGCGCCAATTTTTCTCGATAATAGAGCGGGAATAGACGTAGCAAGGCGTGCCAAATTTCTCAGCTATTTCTGCTAGTGAGACATTTTCAGCGAATAGCTGATTATTTTGATAATGAAATACCATCATAACTTAGTCATTTTTAATTTATTATTTTTGTAATTCGTTTAATACAGCTTGATAATCGGGCTCATTTGAGAGTTCGGGGACTTGCTGTGTATAAACGACCTTACCTTTTTCATCCAGAATCATGACAGCACGCGATAATAATCCAGCTAAGGGTCCATCTTGTATGGTAACACCGAATTTGGTACCGAATTCAGGGTGGCGAAAGACGGAGGTTGGTATGATATTAGCTAAATTTTCAGCCGCACAAAATCGTTTTAATGCAAAAGGCAAATCTGCTGATACACATAAAACGATGACATTATCAAGTTTGTTTGCTTCTTCATTGAAATGTCGCATCGCTTGCGCACAGGTTGGCGTGTCCGCGCTAGGAAACATGCTAATGACAATTTTCTTTCCTAAGACATCCTGTAGTTTGATGTCAGATAAATCTGTTTTCGTGACTGTAAAATCGGGCGCTTGGTTACCTATTGTCGGCAAAGTCCCAACAGTATGGATCGGATTTCCTTTAAAAGAAATAGTAGTCATTCTATTTACTCCATTTATATTCATTCTATTTGAGGTAAAAGCTATAGTAGCTGTTCAGGTTTACAACTTCAATTTGGTTTTTGAAATAATTTTCTACTCAATACTTTTTTCTAATTTATCATAATTACGCGAGTGTCGAGTTGTAAAAGTAGTAATCATTATTGTCATTCCCGCGCCTTCTGTCATTCCCGCGAAGGCGGGAATCTATTTAGACCTAAGCCACTGATTTTAAATGGATTCCCGCCTTCGCGGGAAAGACAGAACGCGTGGGAATGACAGATCTTTTAAAAGTCCTAATTTTTTCACACGCTCCTTCGCAGGAATGACAAAATTTTGCATCATGAATTTACGCAACTAGTCTAGTTATCCGTGATGTTTCAAAATGCGCGCAATATTGGCTGCCACCAAATAGCCAGAAGCCATGGGACTTCCATCCATACCCACCGGATTAATTGAATTATCAGCCACTATGAGATTTTTTACACCGTACACGCGGCCTGTGCTATCAACAACGCCACCTTGCTCAAGTGGGGCCATTCTACAATGGCTTTGAAAATGCATGTTAGGACCTATTTCTTGCTTTATAAATTCTGTTAACAATCCAATATCATCAATAATGGCTGGATCAGGAAAAATAAGTTGGTATTCAGGATCGATCGCCTGTAAAGCTGCATTGATGGATTTAATGTAAATTTGAAAACCCTGCTGAAATAATGTGAGGTCATCGGGATTTGTGAGTAATCCTAAATCAATAACAGGAGGCACACAAGGATCCGGCGTATTAATCGTGATACTGCCGCGACTTTTTGGTTGAACGAGATCCAATATTGCAATCGCTATACCTGGTAAAGGATTGGCAATGGTGAATCGCAGTGCTCGAATATTTGGGTCGCCACCAGGAGCCGGTAGCCATGAGAATTGTGAAAAAAGACCGCTTGACGTGTTAACAGGTTTATTTAGTTTTGAAAGGAGGTTGAAGTCAACACTTAGATCATCTATTGGTAAGTTAAGCGCTTGAAAGCTCTGTTCGCCAATTGAGGTATTTTCAAAAGCCGATATCACTTGATTAAATTGAAAGAGAGGCAAAATATTGATGCCTGACAATGTGTCATTTGGATTAGTCGTATAAAGCATAACAATATGAGGCTGATCAGCTAATCCTTGACCTACGTTGGGGTTATCAAAAATGACGGGTATTCCAAGGGAATTCAGCAGAGCACGTGGACCTACGCCTGAATGTAATAGAAAAGCACTGCTTTGAATTCCTGCGCAAACGATCACACCTTTTCTAGCGTACGCTTTTTTAAATTTTCCATTTCTGACATATTCTATACCAATCGCTTTGTTGCCTTTCCAGATGACTTTGAGCGCGGTACTGTTAAAAACAACACGTAATTTTCTGCCTTTAACGCCGTAGCCTTTTTTGTTCATTACTTTTTTATTTAAAAACGTAATGCTGCTGCTGGCTCGAAATTCGCCATTGTTTCCTGTTTGGGTATATTGAAACTGTGATGAAGCACCGATTGGCGTATTTGGGTCATTGTAATCAAGAACAGAAGGTAATCCAGTTGCATTGATGACAGCTTGCTGAAATTTTAGAGCAACCGGCGATGGATTAGGATTTTGACGAACGCTAAGTGGACCAAAAAATCCCCTTGCGCATGGATTCGTCGTTTTTCCATGGTAACTTTCTAGATCTTTATAGATATTTAAGATTTGGTTAACAGACCACAAAGGTCCTGCAATCGCTTCCCATTGTGCATAGAGTTGATTTGTTCCACGGCAATAAGCGCCTGCATTAATGGATGAAGCACCACCGAGTGGGAACGCCATTACCCAGTCAACATTTCGGTTATCTGCATTGGGTTGCGGAATGGATGAAGCTATTTGATAAAATGGAAGGCCAATCAATGCATCCAGCACAGTGAAGGTAGCATTCTCAGAATTTGAGATTAAAGGAGATTGATCATTATTGGAGCCATTGTGAAAAGCTACAACTGATGTTTTCTTATCGTCTGTTAGACTTTTAGCAAATAGAGCACCCGCGGTTCCAACGCCAACAATAATATAATCTGTTTCAGGATAGCCATTGTATGCAAAGAGAGTGGAGTTAAAAGTCACACTTAAGAAGCATGAGATTAAGATGATATACCGCTTGAAATTCATGCTAAAGACTTCCTGTCATAAAAAAAGAGATTTTAATGGATATTTTAGGAAAAATAAAATGATACCTTTTCATGAATGTGCGTAGAAAAAACATTCATTCACTTGCCTAGATCTTTTGAGATACTATATAAACACTGGAATTTTTGGATATTGAGACGTTTATGTTGCAAATCGAACCTCATAGTGTTCATCTCTGGCGTATTTTAATAACTGATTTAGTTTCGCAAGAAGCCTATTTTACAAAGCTATTAAACTCAGAAGAGTTAGCGCGCGCGAGTCGATTTCGCTTTCCTATTCATAGGCAACGATTTGCGATTGCTCGAGGCGTATTGCGTGAAATATTGAGCCAATATACGGGAACGCCTCCTCAAGAAATTATTTTTTCGTACGGCCCACGTGGTAAACCTTATTTGCAAAATGATTCATTGGATTTGCAATTTAATGTTTCGCATTCAGAAGATGTGGCTGTTTATGCTCTAACACAAAAAGTCGAAATCGGAGTGGATATTCAAAAAATCGAAGAAGAATATCACGATGCAGTTGCAAAGCGTTTTTTTAGCGAACAAGAATATACTGAACTGTGTCAACTTCCTGAGAGCGAACGATCTACTGCTTTTTGTCGTCTATGGGCTTCTAAAGAAGCTATCATCAAAGCTGTTGGAGAGGGCCTTTATGTTCCTCTTGGCAAATTTTCCGTTGATCTTCATGCCAAATCCCAACAGATTTTGTTGTCGCATGAACGACATCAAGGGAAGTTTTATTTAGAAAGCTTTAATGCACATCCTGATTATTGCTCTGCGTTTGCGACCCAACAGAATGTTAAAAAGAGATTTTATTGGCAATGGGTCAAAATGGGGTTTGAAGAATGGAAAAATATTTAGAGTATTAATAACAAATATTTTTGTACTTTGTCAGCGTGAGGCAATATTTTTAAAAATTGACTGCTCGGCATATGCTTAATGGCTAATTTCCGCCACAGTTCAACGTTCCATTCATGTGTGCGCGGTTTTGGAAAATCACAAGCTTGGTATACTAAGTGCGATAAAAGAGGATTCAAAAACTTGTTTTACTTTTTCACTTGTTTTGAACAACGTAAGCATTGCTTTTTCATCTGGCGTTTCATTCGCAAGTAACATATTGAAAAATTGAATCATATTCACTGGGAGTCTCCCGCGAATACTAATTTGTGGTACCTAAAATAGGTGACTCTTTTCTTCTATTTATTATTAATTATAGCACTCAATATGAGACCAAGTTCTTGACTTACAATCCAATTTCAATTAGGCGATCTTTCCTTACCCTAAGATATTTAATAATTCATAAATCGATTGCTGGAAAAGCTAAGACTTAGCGATTCCCTTTTAATGATAAGGATAATTCCTTATGTAATTTGTATAATTCTAACCAGAGTTGATCAAATATCAGTTGTTCTTCTTCCTCAAGTTGGAATAATTTAGGTTGCACGGCGGGTTGGTTATCACTAAAAGCGGTCTTATTCCGATTCGGGACGCCGATTTGATCAAGATAATTTATTAATTTTGATAAATCGGAACTCAGATCGTCCCATTGTTTTGGGTCTAGCGTGTTAAGATTTAACAATTTTAATTTTTCGCATACTCCTTTCAGAGCACTTAAATCAGTTTTTACTTGCGAGAAAGAGATCCTATCATGGCCCCATCTTCCACTGAGCACATCGATGAGCGATGTATCTGTTTGTTTAGATGCCTTTTCTAAAAGTTGAGTAAAAGTGCTAACCTCTTTATGAGCTGAATGAACCCCCATAAATCACTCCTCTATTCTTTTATAGTTATATTATAATTCAAAACAGAAGGATAACGGTCTTAAAAATTTTATTTAGATTCATTAAGTTGAGGTGTTGTGAGCGTGTCGGTTAGTATTTAGCTGGGTAATACGGAGGTTTGTCATTCCCGCGAAGGCGGGAATCCATCGGATCGTAGCTTCAGTCAGAATGGATTCCCGTCTTCGTGGGAATGACAATCGTACGCATCTTGCAAAGGGTTCAAGTGCCGAATTTAGGTTTAAGCACTGCAAGTTATTCCCTTATTTTCCTCTGGTACAGGTGGCGATGCTACTTTTTCGATTTCTTGCGCTTTGATTGGCGTTTCAACAGGTGCTTTCTGCTGAAGAAGTTCATTTAATTGCTGTTTCATTTTCTCAGGCAATAGCTTATATAAACTAATGACTGCTTCAAAAAATTGAATATCTTCCGTTCCTTTTTCCTTTTTAGCCTGCTGCAGAGCAATTTGGATGAGCGACTCAAACGGATCACTATGGGGGTCATAGTTATCTTCATAATCAATAAATGCTTTCCTAGATGCAAGATAAGTGTATGTCGCGTTAAAAATGCCTGGTAACCCTGTGATCGAAGCATGTTTTTCACCTAATCCACCTAACCAGAGGGTTAATTTTTGCAGGATAAAGGTAACAGGATAAGAGTATCCACATTTACCAATATATTTAGCGAATTGCTTAGCAGCCATTGAAAAATAGCCTTTCCCAACTTCCGCAAGCCTCGTATTGTTAACAAATTCAATAAATGCCAATTCTTTGCTGAAATCGATCGCATACACTACTCCGCTACTCACTTTGCATATCATGCCGTAAGGTAGAGAACAAGGTGGATTATTTGCCAATTTTATTGTTTGGAGATCAGAGTACATCTTCACATAAATTAATTTATGAATATTAAGCTTAGACGCGTCTTTGGGTCTCGCTAATTCCCATTGCTCAATTGTGGTTTTTTTTAGTAATACCAATAATTCGTCAAAATATAATTTTTGGACTTCAGGGGGAATTTCACTGGTATGATTGATTTTTGCAATTGTTCTAAGTTGTTGATAGAGTTCACTGCCTGGTCTTCGAGTTGTGGTGCATTCATCTTCAAGTTCAAACATCAGATAATACGTAAAGGCAATAATAATTGCTTCGTAATCATGATTTTCATCTTGTTCTGCTAGTTTGGAAATAAGATTTCCGAATGTATCAATTAATTTTTGTTGTTTGCTTCGCTCTTTCGAATAATCAGAAAATAGACTTCCTACTTTTTGTGCGAATGTTTTTGGCGTGTTTAAATAACGAGCTGTGGTATTTTTGAATTTATTTATAAGTTCTGTCGGTATTTTTTTCTTGAAGGGAAGGCGGTCTAACACACATAACGCTGTTGTCACAATTTCTTCTTTGAAAGGGATAGAATCTTTAGAATTACTTTCTTTCGAATCACTTTGCTGAAGTTTTAATTCAACAGTTTGTGCATGCTGAGCCAGTTTGGCGAGGTATATCACTTTTTGTCTATCATCGAGCTGATTGGTTGCTGATATTCCTAACCCTCTATTTAAGGTTGCGCTGTTGAAAATGGCTTCTTTACTTTCAGAAAAGCAGATTAATCCCGCAACAAAAAGCGCATCAGCTTCAGGAGTTTTAGCATTTTTTAATGTTTCAAGGAAATTAACGACTAAAAATTTGATGAGATCCGGTTTGATTTCATTGCCGTTTTTAAGACTGAGAAAAAAATTATTCAGTGCTTCTGTTGATGGCTGCTTATACCGTGCTTCCATATTTCCTCCATGATCCGCTTTAATGAATACCTTTTCATTATCAAATCATCATATTTCAAGTAGATTAAGGAAGTCTTAAAAGAAAAATTAAAAAAACTTCATCTATTCAGTGTCTCCGTTTTCAACCTGATAGATGTCGGCACCGGACCCCTTTACAAATAAAAAGTACATAATTGAATTTTTTGCATAAAATTCATTATCAAACAAAATGTTAAATAACCTTAAGTATTTATGATAATATAATATTAATAGATCCTTTCAGCCAGCAAAGGTGTTAGGTATTTATGATTACAAACACTCAAAATCAGGAAGCTTTTGATAATAAACTCCTTACGCCAATCGAGCAAAAAATCGATGCCGCTTTAGTTTCGCATGTTTACAAACAAGCGAACTTTTCATTTGTAGCATCCTTATTGGGCGCAACCATTTCGGTCATTGCTCTTTATAATTCACAGGCTCACGGTCTCTTATTTGGATGGTATCTTGTATTCCTGCTTGTTACCTTGGCGCGCTATTTGCTCGTTAGAAAATTTTTGCAACAACTCGCGCCCGAAAAACATTTCACTTTATGGCGTAATTTATATATTTTCGGCGCCATATTAGGTGGATTAAGTTGGGGTTTTTTAGTTAGCTTTTTATTACCTTATCAAAATGCGATGGAACTCACAGTCATCATTGTCGTCATTGCAGGTGTAACAGGAGGAGCAGCGCTGGTCTTATCCGGAATTTTAACAGCAGCGATAACATATTCCGTATGTGTATTATTACCGTTGGCGATTCGTTTATTTTTTGTAAGCGAAAATGCCCCTATTATACTTCTTGAAACCGCTGTTTTAATTTATTTAGTTTATATCATTATATTTACCATCAAGACGAATCGTATTATTTCTTATTCCATTGGCCTGCAATTTGAAAATGATCAGTTATTAAATCACTTAACAGATGCTAAGCAAGAGCTTGAGATAACGAATAAAAAATTACAACATGCCGCAACGCACGATCCTTTAACGAATTTAGCGAATCGTAATTTATTTGAAACTGAATTTTCAGCGATGCTTTTACGAGCTGAGCAAGAAAAAAAGGTATTGGCGGTGTTCTACCTAGATATAGATAATTTTAAAAATGTGAATGATATGTACGGGCATCATATCGGGGATTTGTTATTACAACAAATTGTAGAACGAGTCAAATTTAAACTGCCTGAAAAACATATTATCGCGCGATTAGGAGGCGATGAGATCACAATTGTAATAGAGGGTTTTACAAACCCTGATAAGCTTGCTGAAATAGCTCAACAAATATGTGAATCGTTTACGGTACCGTTTAATGTAAAAGATTGCAGTATCTTAGTCGGTATTAGTATTGGTATCAGTATTTATCCTATTGATGGTCGCGATACAGAGATGGTATTAAAAAACGCAGATAAAGCGATGTATTACATAAAAGAAAGACAGGGGAATAGTTTTCATTTCTATACAGACTTAATAACTTTAAGAACTATGTTAAAGAAGATCATAACGGATTCCGAATTGCATTTTTAATTAAAATTCCTTAAAGGTTTTATACCTTGGTCTTTAGGCCAGTAAAGTTTAGAGGATGGAGGCGTCATTCCTGATCTAAAGTAAGTATTGCCCACCATTGATAGTAAGATTCGTGCCTGTTATAAAGCTACTTTCGACTGCCGCTAAAAAGGTGACAGCGCGCGCAACTTCTTCAGGCTTTCCTAATCGTCCCACCGGTATTTGATTAATTATTTTTTCACGAATGTTTTCAGGCACTACCATAACCATATTGGTCTCAATGTAACCCGGTGATACCGTATTGACAGTAATTCCTTTGCGCGCGACTTCTTGCGCTAAGCTTTTGGTAAATCCATGTATTCCAGCTTTCGAAGCAGCATAATTTGCTTGTCCATATTGTCCTTTTTGACCATTTATGGAGGAGATATTAATGATGCGACCGAATGATCGCTCAATCATGCCATTTATTACATTGCGAGTGACATTAAACATGCTATCCAGATTGGTTTCTAAGACAGCATGCCATTGTTCTAAATTCATTTTATAAAGTGGTACATCACGTGTTATTCCAGCGTTGTTAACCAAAATATCAATGGAATTATAAAGAGTTTCAACTTCTTTAATCATTTTTGAGCAGGATTCGAAATTGGCAACATCAACAAAACGAATATCAATATCATAATTTAGGTTTCGTTGTTCATTTTGCCATAATTTTGCAGACTCATGATCGCCGTTACGATTGTAGGTTGCGATCACTTTAGCGCCATTTGCAGCGAGATGTTGGCAAATTGCTGTCCCTATTCCACCCATGCCGCCTGTTACTAAAGCAATTTTATTTTTCATATCACTTTAACCCCCGGGTCAAGTCGCAAAAAAACTTGCTACTGATAATTCATGACATTCGATAAAACTGAATTTACCTTACTACTTAGTTTAATTTAGGGCTTATTCATTTGTAATTAGGAGTTACCCTACTAAGTGTGATAATTTTTTACAGCTGAATGAAGATGTGTCATAATTTTTCTATTATTTGACAGTTGGCTTTATTATGAAAAATCCAAGAATTATAAAAAAATATCCTAATCGTCGTCTTTATGACACGGAGGTCAGTCGTTACGTCACATTGGATGAGGTGCGAGAGCTAGTGTTGAAGCATGTGCCATTTCAAGTGGTGGATTCGCGAACGGATGAAGATATGACAAATTATGTTCTTCTGCAGATAATCAGTGAACAAGAAAGCAAAGGTTCGCCGATTTTTACGACTGAAATTTTGCAAAGTATGA
>Ga0207076_1038_pt1 | contig 36073 bp, 30 predicted proteins | sample Alteio_BWMinHeat_62_FD_153568 | JGI IMG/M metagenome (GOLD analysis project Ga0207076, IMG submission 153568) | Enriched cells from forest soil in Barre Woods Harvard Forest LTER site, Petersham, Massachusetts, United States -... | ecosystem: Environmental > Terrestrial > Soil > Temperate forest >... | reverse complement strand
CGAATTGTTTAAGAGCACCGATGCCATCAAAAATAATTGGGTTAAAAAACATAGCGAACACACGCTAAACTTAACCGAAGAATGGCGGGAGTTATCCTGTATTTTTGAAAAAATTAAGCTCCGCGCACATAAAATCGACCCTACGCTGGCGAATTCTGCAGCGGCTGTTGAGGCCCGCTTGAAACATGCGATGGATAACCTGGAAAAGAAGCTGGTAAAAGCAGAGAAAATAAACTACCATACCCGCCTTGAACAGGTGGAACATATCAAAGCTGACCTCTTCCCGAATCACAGCCTGCAGGAACGCAGCGAAAACTTCGGCCTGTTTTATGTGAAATGGGGGCAATCCTTTATCGATGAACTTATCCGCAATTTTGAGCCGCTGGACTTTAAGTTTACGGTGATGACAGAATAACTATTTTATGCAATTCAAATCCACCATCATCATCATCCCCGGTCTGGGTAATTCGGGGCCGCAGCATTGGCAATCCATTTGGGAAAAACGATACAATTTTACCCGTGTGGAGCAAATTGAATGGGAAACCCCTGTTTGTGCTGATTGGATCGAAAATATCAACAACGCAGTAAACGAGCAGAATGCGGCTGATGTAATCCTGGTTGGGCATAGCCTGGCTTGCGCGACCATAGCTTACTGGGCGCAAAAATTTAATGTAAAGATTAAGGGCGCTTTATTAGTTGCCCCAAGCGATACTGAAGCAGACTCATATCCTCCCGGAACAACAGGGTTCAGCCCCGTGCCGCTTGCTAAATTGCCCTTCCGTACGATTACGGTATTAAGTACCAATGATTTTTATGTAACTGAAGCGAGGGCCAGGCTATTTGCTGACAGTTGGGGAAGCGAAGTGGTCAATGTCGGCGATGCGGGCCATATCAATGTAACATCCGGTTTTGGGGAATGGGAAGAAGGCTTTGAGCTGTTGAAAAAACTGGATAGCTGATTTAACTAAACACTTCCAGCTCTTCATCATACGATGCCCAAACCATATAAGGGTGTGTATCTGTGTGGTACATTTCGCCTGTGGCAGAAATGCCAATAACTCCGGCAAAACCATCAAATGGTTTTAATGCATTCAATGTTTTTTCGGTGGCTAAAGCAATGGGCATACCATCGGTAACGCGGGTAACAATGTTTGATGCAACGGCACCGCTGACAATATCTTCGCCTACACCTGTACATGACACCCCGGCAAAACCATTGGCATAATTGCCGGCTGTTGTTGCCGAATCGCTCACCCGGCCCGGTATTTCAAAGCCTTTGCCCCCGGTTGAGGTAGCAACTGCAAGATTTCCATCCATATCCAGCGCAACACAGCCCACGGTGCCAAGCCTGATGGAATCGCTTAGCTTTTTGTCGTACTCCCAGCGGCGCTGGGGTGTTTCGGGGTTATAATAACCGAAGCCATTGCTCCGGGCGAAGTCTTTTGCCCCTTTACCGCTTAAAACACGGTCTTCTAAATTCAGGAGCTTTTCGGCGATGCAAATCGGGTTTTTTACATCCTCTACATTAATCACCCCCGAAAAACGCATGGTTTTGCCATCCATTAAAGAAGCGCTTTGCCTTATCTTACCATCACTTTGAATTTGTGAACCCGTACCGGCATTAAACAGCTCATTATCTTCCAGCAAACCCACTGTATAAACTGCCGTTTCAACCGCGGTATGGCTTTGCAGGTATTTGTACCCATATTTCACAATTTCGGCAAGTGCCGCCTGCTTCGCTTTTTTAATTTCCTGGTTAGTTAGCGATTCGCTAAAAAAACCTCCATGGATGATTAGTTTCATAGTAGGTAGAGTAAAGAGCCAGGAATCAAGAGCCAGGAATCAGGATTAAAAATACAGCCGACAATACCAATATATTTCTCGTCTTGGTTCCTGAATCTTGATTCCTGATTCTTATTAAAGGTCATCAGGCGCAAACGCCCCATCAACTTTAACGGATTTTTTGATAATTAATTGGTATTCTGCAAGATCAAATTTATCGTATATCGACATAACGCTTACGCGCATATTTTTGATAGATACCGGCGAGCCCATTTCTACATCATAAATATTGGTTTCAGCCATCTTTCTGCCGTTAACCAGAATGGTAAGGCCCGACCCGATGGCTTCCATCATGGTGCCGCCCGTAATCAGCAGCCCTGCATCTTCGCCTAAACCTATTCCCAGCATGCCGGGGTTACTGGCCACCGCGTAAAGCAGCCTGCCTATGCGGCCCCGCTGTACAAAATGGGTATCAATAATTACAGAATCAATAAAACCCAAGCCAGCAGTCATTTGTACTTCGCCTTTTATCAGCGCTTTATGGCTTTGCCCGCGATAGATCATATTGGTGGATGCCGCGGCAGCCCCGGCAGAGGTTCCTGCCACCACAAAATTTTCATTTTGATAACGGGTCTTCATTATCTGCAAAAATTCAGTCCCGCCAAATATCGAACTTAACCTTAATTGGTCGCCGCCGCTAAACATCACCACATCAGCTGCCCGGATGCGTTCAACATATTCTTCCCGTTTGGCATCTTCACGGCTGCGGATATCCAGCACCCCTACATTTTGAACGTTTAATTGCTTAAATGCCTCGATATATTCAATGCCCACCAATTCGGGGATCTGTGATGCGGTGGTGATCACCTCTACTACGGAATTTTGCTGTTTGGCCGACTCGGTAATAATGCGCTTTAATATCCCCTGTTCAAAAAACTTAAGATAATTCGGTTTTATAATATTTTCCTGCGAGCCCAGGTTAGTACCCATATCCACCGCTCCGCCTATAATTATCAGTTTACCTTTAGGGATGATCATTATGTAAGTTGATTAAGTTAGATTAGGTTGATTAAGTTAGATTGAGTTGAGGAGGATAAATATTTTGTACAAAAAACAACCACTCACTCAGTCAACTATTCACTTAATCAACTTAACACAATACAAATTAAAATAAAAAGCGGCACAAAGGCAGGCTATTATAAATAATAATACCTTTTTTATGCCAAAAATTTTATTAGATTGTTAAGTTGTTTAGTTTTAAAGGAAAATTAGCCCCGATCCATAAAATATCAGCTCATCTATGAAAATTGAAAATATACAAGTACTGCGCGGCCCGAATATCTGGAGTGTAAACCGGAAAAAACTGATCCAGATGCGTTTGAACCTCGAAGAAATGGAGCACAAACCCTCCAACGCCATCGAAGGTTTTTACGAACGGCTGGATAAACTGATGCCCAGTTTGTATGAGCACCGCTGCTCGCCGGGCGTTCCGGGTGGTTTTTACCAGCGGATAATTGCAGGTACCTGGATGGGGCATGTGGTGGAGCACGTGGCATTGGAGATCCAATCCCTCGCTGGCATGGATACTGGCTTTGGCCGTACCCGCGAAACCAAAACACCCGGCATTTATAATGTGGTGTTTACTTATGTTGAAGAAAAAGTAGGCGTTTACGCTGCAGAAGCATCTGTAAAGATTGTTGACGCCCTTATAAAAGGTGAAGATTATAACCTGGAGCACGATATCCAGCAAATGCGCGAGATCCGCGAAAATACCCGCCTTGGCCCAAGTACCGGGTCGATTGTAGAAGAAGCTATTATGCGCGACATACCATGGATCAGGCTGAATAACCAATCGCTGGTACAGCTCGGCTATGGCAAAAACCAGGTACGTTTCCGCGCCACCATGACGGAAAAAACCAGCAGCATAGCCGTTGATATTGCCAGCAATAAGGACGAAACCAAACGCATGTTGCTGGAACAGGCCATCCCGGTAGCCAAAGGCATTACCATTTCATCAATTGAAGGCGTTGATGAAGCGATAAGGAAAGTAGGTTTTCCGCTGGTGTTTAAACCGCTGGATGGCAACCATGGCCGTGGCATCTCTATCAATATCCGCGACAGGGAAGCAGCTGTCGCAGCCTATGAATTTGCAGCCCGCATTTCCCGCCGTGTTATTGTGGAACGTTTTATTACCGGGTACGATTTCCGCGTGCTGGTGATTGATAACAAAATGGTAGCAGCCGCCCTGCGCGACCCGGCCCATGTGAAAGGTGATGGCGAATTAACCATCAAACAACTGATAGATAAAGAAAATGAAGACCCACGCCGTGGCTACGGGCACGAAAAGGTATTAACCCTGATCAGCATTGACCGGGATACACTCGACCTGCTGGAGAAAAAAGGTTATACCCTGGATACCGTTCCTCCCAAAGGCGAAAAGGTTTTTGTAAAGTCGACCGCCAACCTGAGTACAGGCGGTACTTCTGTTGACGTAACCGATCATGTACACCCGCATAACGTATTTATCTGCGAGCGCATCAGCAAGATCATCGGCCTGGATATTTGCGGCATTGATATTATGGCCGAAAACCTGACCGAACCACTCACCGATACAGGCGGCGTGATACTGGAGGTAAATGCTGCCCCAGGTTTCAGGATGCACATAGCGCCAAGCGAGGGCCTGCCACGCAATGTGGCCGGGCATGTGATAGATATGTTGTACCCTCCGGGAAAATCGGCAAGAATTCCCATTATAGCGGTTACAGGCACCAATGGCAAAACTACTACTACGCGGTTGATTGCCCATATTGTAAAAAATAATGGCTATCGGGTTGGCTTCACCACGTCTGATGGTATCTACGTACAAAACAATATGCTGCTGAAAGGTGATACCACAGGCCCGGTAAGCTCAGAATTTATTTTGAAAGACCCAACCGTTGAGTTTGCGGTGCTGGAAACTGCCCGCGGCGGTATTTTAAGAGCAGGCCTCGGTTTTAGCTTTTGCGATATAGGCGTGGTAACCAACATCCAGGAAGATCACCTTGGTCTTGCTGATATTCATACGCTGGATGATCTTACCCGTGTAAAAAGTGTTGTGGTGGAGGCGATTAAAAAAGATGGCTGGGCAGTTTTAAATGCCGATAATGACTACTGTGTACGTGTTGGAAAAAGGGCCGAATGCAAGGTGGCTTATTTCAGTATGAACGAAGACAATCCGGTCGTTAAATCGCATTGCAAAAAAGGAGGTATAGCCTGTGTTTACGAAAACGGCTTTGTAACCATCCAAAAAGGCGACTGGAAAATCCGCGTACAGCGCACCAGCCTTATCCCGGTTACTTTTGGCGGTACCGTACCCTTTATGATCGAGAATGTGCTGGCAGCAACGCTTGCTACTTTCTTGCATGATTTTAAAACGGAAGATATCAAGATCTCGCTCGAAACTTTCATTCCTTCCGCTGCGCAAACACCGGGCAGGATGAATATCTTCAACTTTAAAAACTTCCGCTTTATGATAGACTTTGCCCATAACCCGGCAGGTTTTAATGGCATAAAAGCGTTTTTGGAGCATATCGATTCGCCGCTTAAAATAGGCATTATTGCAGGTACCGGCGACAGGCGCGATGAAGACATCCGCGAACTGGGCAAAATATCTGCCGAAATGTTTGATTATATCATCCTGCGCCAGGAAAAACACCTGCGCGGCCGCACTGCCGAAAATATATTGACATTGCTGATAGAAGGTATTGAATCGGTTGATGTGGATAAGAAATTTGAGATCGTGCCGAATGAGGTAGACGCCATTAAACATTCCATGAGCATTGCGATTCCCGGAGCATTTATCGTAGCACTAAGTGATGTAATTGACAACGCCATCGAAACCTTACAAAACTACCAGGAGCAGGAAAGGAACGGAACGTTTGAGGTGTGATTTTTGATTTCGGAATTAGGGTATTGTAACCCTATTTTTTTACCCTTGATAAAATAGCACAAAGCAAAAACATTTATGTTTATTTTAGATTTCCTTTTTTATTACCTGACCTATTGGTTCGAAAAAAACAAAGATAAACTAAGCTGGAGCAGCCCTGCATCAAGAGCAAGTTATGCTATTGGGTTAGCAACGGTCGCACTGATCTATTCTATTGATCAGGCCCTATTGGATAAAAAGCTAATCCCGCCAGCTTATGAAATTTCTAAATGGATATTTTTGGTCATTGGTTTAGGATTAATGGCGCTATTTGATTATGTTTATGATACAGGCAATAGAAGCCAGCTTCTTTCTTCACGGCAATCGAAACTATTCAGTTTAGATAAGGATACAGGCGCTTATATCAGTATAGCGATAGTGGGCATTTTAATTTTATCACCCTTTATTGTCACTACAATTTTCGTTCCTTTTGGAAGTGGAAAATAGTTTTCACACCTCGTTTGTGTTTGCATGAACGAGCAACGATACTTTTAATGTAGTAAAATAAATACTAAAAGGTTATTTAGAAAAAAAACCGCAAAAACTAAACGCAAATCCGAAATCGAACATCCGAAATCCGAAATCCTCCCGCCGTCCGTCCTGTTTTGAATAGCGACAGATTGGTATCATAACGGACAAAAGGTAATATTCCCTTACCTTAGCCCCCGATATGCCCCAACTCGATATACTTTACCAGGACGATTATCTGGTTGCCATTAACAAGCCACATGGTTTATTGGTGCACCGTTCGCCTATTGCCAGCGATGCTACCGAATTTGCTTTGCAACTGTTGCGCGATCAGCTGGAACGCCATGTGTTCCCGGCGCACCGGCTCGACCGTAAAACCGGGGGGGTGTTGTTGTTTGCATTAAGTAAAGACGTAGAAAAACTGATGCAGCAGCAATTCCAGGAAAACATGGTGGATAAAAAATACCTGGCCATTGTTCGCGGGTTTACGGATGACGAAGGCGAAATTGACTATGCGCTGCGAAAAGAAAACGGCACCTTACAGGAAGCATTTACCCGCTATAAAACCTTTGCCCGCGCTGAGCTGGATGTACCGCTGGGCAATCACCCTACCTCGCGTTATTCGCTGGTAGAGGCTAACCCGGCTACCGGGCGTATGCACCAGTTGCGCAAACACTTCAGTCATATCTTTCACCCTATCATCGGCGATCGTACCCATGGCTGCAACAAACAAAACAAATTATTTAAAGAGCGCTGGCAGTTGGATACCATGCTGCTGCACGCCTCGCAATTAAGTTTTAATCACCCGGTTACTAATGCGCCCATTCATATTGAAGCGCCTTTGCAGGCGGAGTTTTTAAGGGTGATGGGGATTATGGGGTGGGAAGCCTACCTTTCATAAATCAACACCTTATCCTGATCAATAAAAGGTTTAACATATTTTGAAAGGCCCTCATAGCTTACTACATCAACCTTTTTTTTCAAAAGATTTTGTAATTCATCGCTATAAGTAAAAAATTGCATACCGATTGGTTTCGTGTGGTCCAGTTCTACCAGGATATCAATATCGCTGTTTTCATCTGCTTCATTTCGCGAATATGAACCAAAAACATAAGCTTTCTTCACCGGTAAACCGGAAAAAAAACTTCTGATTGTATTTATATTGGCCGATGATAGTTTCATTCAAACAAATATAAACGTTTTTCAGCCAATAAATTCAAAGCGCATCCCGATTTACCTCCATGCTAAAAGTTAACTACCAGGGTAATAGTTTCGTCTTTATTGAAAAATAAAAAGGCCCGGCAACTACCCCGGGCCTGATACACTAACTAAACTATACCCTCAATTAAAGTTCACATCAATATCGCCATCCGATGCATGGGCGCTAACCGGTATGCCGCCGCCGTTTACACTGCCATCCACATGCCTTTTGTTCCATTCGCCTTTAAAGCCACTGGCAATACGATCATTTATCCTTTCGGCGCTTAAATTAAGGTCGAGGCCTTGTTTGGCTGGCAACCTCAATTCAATACTTCCCGCACTTGCACTTAGTTTCAGGTATTTGCCTACCTGTTCCATTTGCACGTCTAAATTTCCGGCGCTGGTGTTGGCCTCTAAGCTGCAGCGCATGTGTTTAAGGTCGATGCCGCCGCCCGATGTGCCGGTAATCAGTTCACCTTCAATATTGCTGCCTTCAACGCCGCCACCGCTGGTATGCGCGGTAATATCACCCTTCAAATCGTTCAGTATCAATCCACCACCACTGGTGATCAGCCTGATCTTTCCACTGCAATTTTTGGCAATAATGCCGCCGCCGCTGGTAGTAAGGTCAATGTCTTCGCTTGAGTTGGAAAGGTCAATGCCACCGCCCGATGTTCTGCCGCGGATAATGCCGCTAAGGTGGTTAACTTCCAGGCCGCCACCGCTGGTATTAAAGTTTTCATTCCCTTTTAAATGGTCAAGGCTGATACCGCCGCCACTGGTTTTTAGCTCAGTCGACACATTCTCCGGCACAAATATTTTAAAAGAGATACTGATGGATTCGTGCCAGTTGGTAAAATTGTGTTTGTTTTTTACGATGGCGCTCAGCTCGTGCCCGTTAACTGAAATGTTCATATCATAATCTTCTTTCAACCGCTTTGCTATCTCTTCTTTCGATAATCTCCGACCGTTATTGCCCTGTATATACACCTCAACCCTTGGCTGCTGCCCGGTGGCGCCGCTAACAGCTATACCGCCTGCCGAAGTGGATACCACTACGCTGCTAATGGCATTCCCAGCCAGGGATTTGGTTAAATACGGAGTTTTGTTTTCGCCGTCTTGGGCCAGGGCAACCATGCTTTGGCAGGCAACGATAAATAAGGTTAAATAAGTCTTCATAATTTTTGGATTTAATTAAAAGACTTGGGTTTATCATCTTACGTTGCATTTGGATAAATATTTATTTTGCGGGGTATTGATCGATGCGGCGGTAGGCTGCTGCCACATGGTCACTATTTTATCCCCGTACCAAACTCACGGTTGAAAAATATCGCACAAAAAAAGCGTTCCGTATCTCACCCCGGAACGCCCTCAACATTTTGATAACATTATGCCGAATCAACTAAACCTCAGACACCGTTGATGTAGTATCTGAATCCTTTATTTATGAAACTGATCCTTGCTGATCAATTATTAAAAATCTAACTTTAAACAGCGACGTTTTAACTACAGCCCGACCTAATTTAGAACAACTATCCGGCAGTGAATCAACACTATTTGCAGTTTAATCAATATAAAATAAATGCTATTGCACTGAAGTAGCTAATTGTTTAATGAATATTTAAAATAAAAAGGCTTATTTATTATCTAATTATTTGTTTATCAATTTATTAAAAATAAATAACAGCAAATAAGTATAGTACTTATTTAAGCAATAATTGCATTGATTTACCTATTTTTATTGATCCGATTGTACAGACCAACTTGCTCAAAACCTTTTAAAATTTATAATTTATGGGAAGTATAGTAATAGTGGCTTATAAGCCAAAACCGGGCAAAGCCGAAGCATTAAAAGAGCTTACCAAAACCCATGTGCCGCGCTTAAAAAAAGAAGGCCTTGTAACTGACCGTACAGCAATAATAATGGAGGCCGCAGACGGCACTATTATTGAAGTTTTTGAGTGGCTATCGCAGGAGACTATTAATAATGCACACCATAACCCGGCAGTTTTACAAATGTGGGCTGAATACGCTGAAGTCTGCGATTATGTACCCCTGAATACCTTACCCGAAGCCAGTAATATGTTTGCTGGTTTTACACCAATAGATTGATGATGAATGAACCAATAAAAAATATCAGCCTGAAATTTAACTGCCCCGTCGACTGGAACAGTATGGAGGCTTTGAATGATGGCAGATATTGCAGCCATTGCCAAAAAAAGGTGTACGATCTTACCGATTCAAAACAGGATGCATTTTTAAAACTGCTTGCCGAAAATAACAACAATATCTGCGGCAGATTCAGGCAGGAACAAATGGCGCCCACGCATTTTGCTTTGCCTGCGTGGAAAAAATGGCTTTCGGCTGCCGTTGTTTTGATGGGTTTTAACGTTTTTAGCAATAAGATAGAGGCACAAAACACGAAACCAACAGTTGCACAAAAACAGGCACTTAAAGATATTGTGATGGGACAGCCTATTCCCATCGGATCGGCAATTCAAGAACCGGCGGAGTTTCCGGGAGGGATTGCGGCTTACCTGCATTTCATTGAAAAAAATGCCCATCGAACCAAAGAAATACAGACCGGACGTGTTGTTATTGGTTTTACGATTAATATCGATGGAAGCTTAGGCAATTACAAAATACTAAGAAGTATCAGTCCCGCTACCGATAGTGAGGCTTTGCGTGTTATAAAATTATCGCCCAAATGGAAACCAGCTACATCCAATGGTAAACCCATGGCATCGAATTTCACGATACCAATAGATTTTTAATAGAAAAACAACAACAACCAAAATTTCGGGTCGGTTATTTACTCCTTCCTGATAAAAACAAAATCACCGCCTTCATCTCCAGCTTCCCTGATCTCACCAAATTGAGGCACCTGCCCGTTGGGGCTGTTATTGATAACGGCAGCCTTAAAGCTGGCGAATAGCTGTTCAGATGATAAAAACTTATCGGTATTCTGATTCAGCCGTTTTACCAGGTATTGCATAAATACGCTTTTATCAGGCACTTCCTTCATGGTGCCGCTGGTCATGGCTTTGCGGCTGGGCAGTTTATATACTTCCTGTATGTCTTTTGGCGCCAGGTCGATTGATCTGCTTTTAAAGATGCTTCCCGAAAAACAGGCATCGCTGATCAATAAAGTATGTTTTGATTTTATGGCCGTAATATAGTCTATCAGGTCCGAGTTTGAGATCCAGGTATCCCGGCGCTCCCTTATCGCATCTGAGGGGAACCAGTATCCCTGCAAATGGCTTTCGTCATACAAGCCGTGCCCTGCATAAAATATCAGCAGGTTATCTTCAACTTTAATTTTGTTGGAAATTTCATCCAGCGCTTTAAAAAACTCGGCCCTGGTAGGGTTTTTCATTACAGTAACATTCTCGCGCAAAAAAGTGTAGTTACCGATGAGCGCCTGCGATAAATTAATAGCGTCGCCAATTGGTCCTTCAAGGCTTGGGATATGCTGGTCCTGGTAGTCCTGCTCACCGATAAGTAACGCATAAAATTTACCTTCGGATGCAATCTGGCTCACCGTATTCTGCGTGGCAATTGAAATTTTATTCCGTACCACGTGAAAACTGTATTCGCCTTTTCGCATGTTCACGTTCATGGCGGTAACCCTTAGCGGGTTATCTCCAAAGTTCATTGGTATATCGGCTGTAAAATTCCCGTTGCTCTCTACAGTTGCCTGTACATCATTCACCACAACCGAAAAGATGCCCGAGGGGTCTTTAGCGATGCCGGCCACGTGTAATACATCGCTGCTTTGTACAACTTTTAAGCCCCGCGTAACTTCGGGCGAAGTAATATAAATTTGAGGAATGGCCCCGGTATCGCTGTTTACTTTTGGCCTGGTCCTGTCGAGGTAGCCAAAGGTGAGGTAGTTAAAGCCAATATCCTGGCTCGAAGTTACCGACAAACCAAACCTGTACCCGGGGAAATCTATTTCGGGATGGGTATCCACCTGCTGGTCGTTCACATAAAAATAAAGCTGACCGTTTTTATGTGCTATGCCCAGTTTATTTTTCACATTATCGCCTTTATTTACCGCGTCGGTAGCTGTAAAGGCAACTATATTATTAAAGCCAACCCTGTCGGTATAGCCGATGTAATAAAAGCCCGTAGCCGCTATCCAGAAATGATATTGCCGGGAAGTATCGGCGCCAAATTCCAGCCCGTAGCCATAATTTGGGGCACCGCTATAGTGCACCGCCTCCGTTTCAATTAAAAAATCGCGGTGCATATCCACCCGCGTTTGGGCCGCGGTTACAGAACCTGTAAACCAGTTTTTCGCCGTTCTGGATATCCTGAATACGCCACCGCCCAGGCTTGTTTTTGCTGAGTCCAGGGCGTTTAAATTCCATGCGTTCTGGTCGTCGGCATAAAAATCAGTATGATAGGCCGTTTCAGCAACAGTTATATTTACCGGGTTATTCACCACAACTTTAACAGGGTTATCCAGGTAGCTAACCGTTAAGTAATCAAAGGCTGCAGTTTGTGCCTGTTCAACAATAAAGCCAATTTCGTTTCCTAACGGCGTCACCATTGCAATTTCATTCACCTGCTGGTCGTTAATCAGGAGTTTTAACTGGCTCCCGGATTTCTCCAGCCGCAATTTATTTGAAACATTATTACCTGTTTTTATAGCGCTGGATGCCGTCCAGCCGATAACCTGCCTGTAATTTCCACTGTCTCTTTTGCCCAGAATATAGTTTCCATTTCCCGAAATGCAGAAGAAATAATGATTGGTAACATCCTTACTGGCAAATACAATGCCGATAGGGTAAAGGTCGGTGCCGCTGATATGGGTTGCCACTGTTTCAATGCTGTAATCCCTGTTCTGATCAACTGCCATCTCAACGCCCCGGTATGAATAACTGGCCAGTTTTTGGGTAAGATAATATTTGCCGTCTTCCAGTTTCTCTGTAGTGTACTCGCCGTCATAATTTGACCATTTGGATTGCCCGGGGTTAAAGCTGTCATGATAGATAAGGGTTTGCGCCTGTACCAGGCCTGTCAGCATAAAAAAGAACCCCGAAATGCTTAAATATTTAATGAGCTTTTTCATGTCTGTTTTATTTATGATCCAGTTCAACCATCAGTGCTATTATGTCCTTCCCGTTACTAAATCCGCTAAATGCGATTTTGTCATTTGTAAATTTAATATCGGATGGCGCCACCAGGCGGTCTCCGGCAACTTTAAAAACCCTTTCGTTAAAAGTGCCCTGTTCAGCGCCTATTTTTGCGATGATCGAATTAATGTCGAGTTCATTGCGGGAATATAACACGCATAGAAAATCTTTACCCGGATTATTGTCAAACTGGATATAATGATCTTCATCAGGCAGGGCCACATCATTTTTTTTGTAGGTAAGCGCCGCGCTGATCCCATCCTGGTAAGGGAATATTTTGGTTACCTGGTTGCTCAGGTCCGAGCTGATGGCGTAAACATAAGCAGGCTCGTTATTTGAGATATAGACACGGAAGTTAGTGCCCGATGTATAGGTATCCGCCGTTTGATAAATGGTAAGCGGCTCGGGCGTTCTATTTACCGGGACAACCTTAAGCCCCCGCGTTGAAATCAGCAGATTTGCCGGCATTTGGGCGCCGGTTGAAAGCACCAGTTTAATTGATCCCGAAATATCAGGCACATTGGGCTTCGGATCAGGAAGATCAACAAACTCATAACCATACCGTACAAATCTGCTAAAATCAGCATACTTTATCCAAATGTATCCGCCGGTTCCCCAGTTATCGCCCCAGCTGTTTTGGATCTCAAATGCGCCGCCATACTGGTTATCATCGTACCCAACCACACACATGGCATGGCCGCCATAGCTTGTCAATGGCTCTTCCGTAGGTTGCCAGTAATGATAAGCATAATCAAATGACGGGGGGCAAAGCATCCCTATCACCACCGGTTTTTTTTCGGCAATGGATTTTTTTGTCGCCTGTATCTTGATGTTTTCTGATGAGCCTATATCGAACAGCCGCGCGTAATCTTTTAGCAGTGATGCCGATGCTTTCCCAAGTTCGTCGCCGCTGATATTGGGTACGCAGGGCAGGGGCAATTCATTAAAATGCAGGCTACCCTTGTTTTTCATTAAACCAAAGGCAGTTTCAATGCTCGATCCTCCTGTGCACCCGCTATCGTCGGGTCGCAATAACCTGAATAAAAACGCTGGCGAATAAGCATGTGCGGTAATTGAATCGCGGTTTGTCCAGTTGTTTCTGATCGCGTCAACCAAAGTACGCCCGCAATAAGCCGATGCCCAGGCCGTGCAGGTGCCGTACTGACCTTGTGATTTTGGATAAGGGGCGTAATCTTTAATGGAGGCTTTTGCCGGCAAAGTATCAAGCGCCCTGGTTAGCGTGGCTTTTTTGGGTGCACTTGCATAGGATGCATCATCAAAATCGAGGCCCCTTGGATGGGTTTGGGCCATTGCGAATTGAAAATTTGCCCCAATAAGTAAAATTATTGAGCAAAATAACTTCAGGCTTCTCATAATAATATAAGTTTAAGGTTGAATCCGGCGATTGCCGGAAAAAAGCTATAACAAATATACTACAAGCTACTGGTTTCAATCCAGTTACCGTCATCTTTTATTATTTCAATCAATTCATTTAATGCATTGGCCGAAGCGATGTTTTTTTTCACAGCTTCTTTACCCCTGTAAAGGGTTACTTTTCCTGGTCCGGAGCCTACATAACCGTAATCAGCATCGGCCATTTCGCCGGGGCCATTTACAATGCAGCCCATAATGCCAATTTTTAAGCCTTTAAGATGGCTGGTACGGCTGCGGATCATCTGGGTAGTTTCCATCAGGTCGAAAAGCGTGCGGCCGCAGCTGGGGCAGCTAATATATTCGGTTTTTGATATACGCGAGCGGGTGGCCTGTAAAATACCAAAGGCAGTTGAGGTGATTACTTTAGTTTGAACTTCGGGAGCATCAATCCAGATGCCATCACCAAAGCCATCTACCAACAGTGCGCCGAGATCGGTGGCAGCGTTTAGTTGTAGCATCGTATCAGCCCCCTCTAAATCTCCCCCGGTGGGGGAGACTTTTTGATTGCTTTGTAGTTCTAAACTTTCGGACTTTCGGACTTTCGGACTTTCGGACTCAAAAGAATAATCTCTCTTTATAATAACCGGCACATCCAGCCCCATTTCTTCCATCTTAAAAAAGAAGGATCGCTGATCGGCCATACCATGCAATTCATCCGTCTCCAAAACAAATATCAGCGACTGATCAAAAGGCAGTGCGCCAAAATCATCCGAATTAAGGTCGGCATGTTTTAGTCTGACCAGGTTTAATGCTGATGAGCGGTTCTCCGCCTTTATAAATTCCTTTAAGTTAAATACAGGGTGGCACATGGTTTTATCTGCCAGTTTTAACCAGGTGGCATATTTGTATAACTGTTTTAAATTTCCGGGGAAATTGAATGATGGCAAACTATCGCCCAGGTAAACAAAATCAACCGACTGATCGGCCATGTTATATTTATCCAATAAAGGCGCGTACAGGTAACCGGCATCATTGAGCACGGCAGGGTCTTTTAAGTTTTTGTTTGACAGATCGATAACTACCCTCGGCACCATGTGCCCGCCGATAAAGGCATTGGCTTCGTAAGTGGGACGGCGTTGAAAACCAGCCCCCTCTAAATCTCCTCCGCCCATTGGCGGAGAGACTTTTTTATGGCCTCGTACTTCTAAACTTTCGGACTTTCGGACTTTCGGACTTTCGGACTCCCGAAGGGCGTATCGATTCACCAGCGCAATCGCTACCGGTGCTTCCGCTTCAGGTTCTTCGGTTAGGGATACCCGTACAGTATCACCCAGGCCATCTTCCAGCAGGGTGCCTATGCCAACGGCTGATTTAATGCGGCCATCCTCGCCGTCGCCGGCTTCGGTAACGCCCAGGTGCAATGGGTAGTTCATCCCTTCGGCAACCATGGTTTCAACCAGCAGTCGGTAAGCTTGAACCATTACCTGCGGATTGCTTGATTTCATGCTGATGACCAGGTTATAATAGTTCAGCGTTTCGCAGATCCGCATAAACTCCATCGCCGACTCCACCATACCCTGCGGCGTATCGCCATAACGGCTCATGATCCTGTCGCTTAGCGAGCCGTGGTTAGTGCCGATGCGCATGGCGGTGCCATATTCCTTGCAGATTTTTACCAGAGGGGCGAATTTTTGGTAAATACGCTCCAGTTCGCCCTGGTACTCAACATCAGTATAATCTATCTGGTCGAATTTCTTTTTATCGGCATAATTGCCGGGATTCACGCGTACTTTCTCTACAATCCTTGCGGCAACTTCGGCGGCATTTGGGGTAAAGTGGATATCGGCTACAAGCGGCGCAGTGTACCCTCTTGCCCGCAGTTGTTTTTTGATCTCCGCAAGGTTTTGGGCTTCCTTTATGCTCGGTGCGGTAATACGTACATATTCGCAGCCAGCTTCTATCATCCTGATCGACTGCTCCACCGTACCGATGGTATCCATGGTATCGGTGGTGGTCATGCTCTGGATGCGGATAGGGTTATTGCCGCCCATCGGCACATCGCCAATAAACACTTCGCGCGTTACAAAACGCGAATATTCAGTTAGCGAATTGCAATAACGGCCCGGCAGCGTTTTGATGGAAGCAATATTCATAGTACAAAAATACTAATTTGCTTGGTTGTTTGGATTGTTGTAATGTTGGAAAGTTGAAAGGTTGTAATGTTGACCGTTGCCAGACTTGCGAAGTTTTCGAAACTTCGCAAGTCTTTTTCCGTGAAGTTTTATGGTGTTTTTTTGGCTAAGCGAATTTACGGCTTAAACCTTTGTTTTATTTGCTTATAATCAAACACCCTGCCCTCTTTAACATCTTCCAACCCTTTTTCAACTTTCCCAACAAATAAATTATCAACATCTATAATAACGCCTTTGCCAGCCTTAAGATCTTCATCTCCCTGTTTTATCTTTTTAACAAATTCAGGGTCATAAGGAGATTCTCTGGCTTCAAAAGGAATATTAAAAGCTTTAAACAAACCTTTTAAAGCTGCAAACTGTTTTTTGTTTTTAGGATGGATGATTAGCGTCGTCATAAATCAAATTTAGGTGATTTGATAAAAGCGTTAGCGGAATTAATTTAAATAAATTTCTCACCCCAGCCCATTCTTTTCAAAATACCTCTTCACCAGCAAATTAATAAAGCGCTTTAAATACATTTCATTTAAAAACGTATTCGACCAGTTATCAAACCTTTGGCACTGGATGCCCAGGTAGAAAAAGTATAAGGCTACGCCCAGCATGGGGATGATCCGCTTTTCTTCAATAGTTAGTTTCGTAACCGATTCATAGCCATTAAAAAAAGCTTCGGTTTTTAATTTGCATTCAGCATCATCCTTTTCGGTGCTGTTTAATTGCAAAATATAATAGGCCACATCATAGCAAAGCCAGCCGTTGCCGCAAAAATCGAAATCAAAAAGGGTTATTCCCGCGTTTTTATCAATGCTGATATTATCGAACCAGATATCCAGGTGAACCGCGCCCAGCCTTAAATGGGTTTTATCAAAATGTTCGAATTCATCCAGCAGGTATTTTTGGGCCGACACCATAAAATCCATTTCGGCAGTCTCTGCAGGCAGGAATTTTTTTAACCGTTCAAATGAATCCTGCAGAATTACCTCCGGAGAATAGGTTACCCTGCCAAGTTTAATGCTGTTGGTTAATTGGTGCATACTTGCCATAATTTCACCGGTTTGATAATGCAATTCGGCAGGGAAGTTGAGCAATTTTTCACCTTTGGCAAAAGTGAACAATACACCAAACCGCAGGCCCTCAGGCGCCTTAAGCTCTCCGATGTATTCTCCGTGTATATCCTGCAGGGGGTATGAAACCGGGATATGGTTTGAATGCAAAAGATTCAGCAGCCTGATCTCTTCAAGAACCTCCGATCTTGTTCTCCAATTGCGGCTGTAAACTCTGTACACGTATTTTACCGTGCCATCCTTTATTAAAAAGGAATCATTAATCCCCGTTTTCAAAAGCGTACAAACGGTTTCAGCGCCTAAATTGTATTGCTGCCGGACAAACAAACCAAGGTGAGAAGGCGAAAAGGTGGAATTAATAACAGGCAGCATAGTGAATCGAGCGCAAAAAACAATTCGATATTCCGAAAAGGCACAGCTATTTTGAAAATATCGGAAGTTAAAAAACAATAAAAAAATCACATCAAAATCCGAATTCGAACATCCGATATCCGAAATTCCTTAAGATTGTATATAACTCTTCAGTTGCTCAATGGTTTCTTCGTGCGAGAGGATGGTTTCTGTTACCACGTCGCTGATGGAGATAATGCCGCATAATTTGTCGTCCCTGGTAAAAATTGGCACGTAACGGATGTTATTTTCACTCATTACATGCATACAGGTTTCAACAGAATTTTCGGGGATCATGCGGGGGAAATGGGTGCTCATAATCTCCCTTACCTGGGTTTCCAGTGATGATTTACCCTGGAGGATCACTTTGCGGGCGTAATCGCGTTCGGTAAGCAGCCCGGCATAGGTGCCGTCTTCAGTAATCACTACCGAGCCAATATTTTTGTCGGACATTAGTTTTAATGCTTCTAAAACAGTGGTGCTGCCATCTATGGCTATAACACCATTCCCCTTACGGGCAAGGATATTGGAAACTTTTTTCATGATACTCAGGTATTGAATTGGTGAATTGCCTTATCAAATATAATAGAAAATAAAACAAAGTGTATTATAATTAGTTTGAATTCTTATACAAGTCCCCTGTTGTAAGCAAGTCGGCCAATTAAAACGTTTACCAGTCTGAAGATAGGCATCAGATTTCATATTATATCAAGACTTTTAACCAATATGAAAATGTTTAACGAAATATGTAACATTTATATATTGTTTTTTGGTATTGTTTAAAATGGCTATACATTCGAACCCCATACCCCTCCCGATGGGATACTTTTATAAACCAGATGCAAAAGAAGATACTTAAATGCTACAAATGTGATGCGCCGCTGCATTTTCAAAAACCCAGAAATTGGTTCGGAAGAAATTTCCTGTTTTTTTTACCTATCCGACGATTTTTTTGTGCCAAATGCTTAAAGGATAGGTATATGCTTATTACCAGCGAAAAGTTGAGAGAATATAAAAAAGTCTGATTCCAGCCCCCGGAGCAAAGGTTATTAGTCTAATTAAACTTGTTATACCCCAACAATTTATTGTACGCTATGTTATAAGCAAGGTTACGCCTTCATAATACATATGCGTATGAATAAAAAATTCATCGGTATAATACTATTTGGTTTTTTTTACTTGTTTCCCTACCGGGCCGTATCAGCCAAAAACTATTTAATAAAGGTTGCCGATACAGCGGCAACTCAAAAGAATGACACTGGTGTAACCAGGGCACGGCGCATAACCAACCGTGAATTTAATGCCGTATTTGAACAAAATTTACCGTTATCGTCGGCAGGCCAGGAATTCTTTGCCCCGCAAAAAACGCTCCTGGTGGCCGATCTTTCGCCAAGTTTCGTGCTCATTAATACACCCAAACTTCCTTTCTTTTTTGTAGCAAATGCCCGTGTAAACCTCCGGCTTTTTGCATCCCATGGCGACCCGGTTAAATCTCCCAGTTATATGCCCGGCGGGACATTATATTTCAGGACTGACCGGGATTATTATCATCCCCAATTTTTATCCTTATCCTATACACACCATTCCAATGGTATAGAAGGACCAACCCTTTACCCCAATGGCACCCCTAATACCGACAGCGGAAAATTTACTACCAATTTTTACACCCTTACTTATCACATGGGTAAGCGCATAGATATCAATAACCGGATCATTAACCGCTATGACGCCATCGGGCTGGAATTGCATGCCTATATTGTTGGTCTGGGCTACGCCTATCCTTTAAAAGGAAAATATGGATTTGTTCGTGTCAATGGCCAGTGGCTGTATAACATAGCCCATGCTAACAGCGACCCCGTTGACCCCGAAAAAAAGGTTTACGGCAACTGGCAGCGTTTCGATTTTCAGTTTACTTACATAGCTGATAAAGTTTACAATTACGATATTACCGATATAAAAAAACGGCTCAATGTTTCACTAAAATACTATTACCAGTTCCCTTTTATGCAAAACGTATCATTTTTAGGGGGCATTGGGTATCGCGGGCAGGATGAATATAATATATTTTTCAGGGACAGCTATGCTTATGTAACCGTTGGACTTGCAGCCGGCTTATCATTTAATATGCGTCCGAAGGAATAGGTTTGTGGTTGATTAAGTTTTATGGAGTTTGCCTTATGTGCATATTGGTAAATCGTTTTATTGCGCGTTAACTTAATTAATCAATTAACCTGCCCCCAATCGTAACAGTCTTATTATAATTGCCATAAAAATTGCAAGTTTTGCAATCCCAAAAAAAATTATACTAATTTTACTAACCAGTATAGTCGGCTATTTTGCTGCCTTTATTTTTTTAAACAAACTACAAAAAATGAAAAGACTCCTGTTAGTTATCCCCGCATTGATTGCTGTAAATTCACTAAAAGCACAAACGGTTAGCCTGTTCGATGGAAAAACCACTACCGGCTGGCACAGCTATTTAAAAACCGGCCCCGGCGCGTGGAGTGTGGTTGATGGCACTCTTCAACTCGATCCGAAAGCACCAGATCAGGGAGACCTGATCACCGACAAAGAATATGAGAACTACGAACTGTCGTTACAATGGAAGATAGCTGAAGGCGGCAACAGCGGCATTATTTTCGGCGTTCACGAGGATCCTTCTTTTGATGCTACTTATCTTACTGGGATAGAAATGCAGATACTGGATGACCAGAAAGCCGAGGATAATAAATTAGCTACCCACCGTGCCGGGTCATTATATGATATGAAAGCACCTGCATATCCCGCCAAACCGGCTGGCGAATGGAATAAAGTAACTATAAAAAAGCTGAACGGCCACCTTACCTTTTGGTTGAATGGCAAAGTAGTGATAGATACACAAATAGGCAGCCCTGAATGGCAGGAAATGCTGAACAAAAGCAAATTTAAAACCTGGAAAGGCTTTGCCGCATACCCTAAGGGCCATATCGCCCTGCAGGATCATGGTGCCGTAGTTTCGTTTAAACATATAACCATTAAAGAATTATAATTTAGAGATTAGAGATAAGTGATTAGAGGTTAGTTGGGAGCAAAATACCCATGACTTCTAATCTCTGGTCTCTAATCTCCAGTCTCGAACACCACATGAACGATATTCAGATAAAAAAATCAGCTACTTCTTATGATGCCATTGTTGTAGGCTCGGGAGCAGGTGGCGGTATGGCCGGTTATGTTTTGGCACATGCCGGTTTAAAAGTATTAATGCTGGAAGCGGGCCCGTTTTTCGATCCGGCGAAAGATTCTATGCAGCTCAAGTGGCCCTATGAATCGCCGCGCCGCGGCGCAAGCACCAATACCCGTAATTTTGGCGATTTTGACGGCGCCTTCGGGGGCTGGGACCTGGAAGGTGAACCCTATACTACAAAAGATAAAACAGAATTTTATTGGTTCCGTTCGCGGATGCTGGGCGGGCGTACCAACCACTGGGGGCGTATTTCGTTACGCATGGGTCCGAATGATTTTAAAGGCCATCATATCGACGGCTTAACAGACGACTGGCCGATAACTTATGATGAGGTTAAACCTTTTTACGATAAGGTTGACCGCATGATTGGTGTTTACGGCACTGTAGAGAATTTGCCAAACGAGCCTGACGGCATTTTCCTGCCACCGCCCAAACCGCGGCTTAACGAACTTTATATTAAAAAGGGCGCAGCAAAGGCCGGCGTAAAAGTAATTGCAGGCCGTGGATCTGTACTTACAGAGGCCCTTCCAAATAACAAGGACCGTGGCGCCTGTTTCTTTTGCGGACAATGCGGTCGCAGCTGTAAAGTTTATGGCGATTTTTCGGCTTCATCATGCCTGGTTATTCCGGCCATGAAGACGGGAAATTTAAAAGTGATCCCGAATGCCATGGTACGCGAGGTGCTGACCGATGCCAACGGCCTGGCCACCGGGGTATCTTATATCAATAAAGATGACATGCAGGAATACCAGGTTTCTGCAAAAATTGTGATCCTGGGTGCCAGTGCGGGTGAATCGGCCAGGTTGCTGCTTAACTCCAAATCAGCAGCTCACCCGGGCGGTTTGGCTAACAGCAGCGGCGTGGTAGGTAAATACCTGCACGATTCAACCGGTTCAAGCGCAGGCGGATGGTTGCCACAATTGCTTGACCGTAAACGGTACAATGAAGACGGCACAGGCAGCATCCACATCTACGGCCCATGGATGAGCGATAATAAGAAACTTGATTTCCCCCGCGGTTACCACATTGAATTTGGCGGCGGCATGGGTATGCCTGAGTACGGTTTCGGCTTTGGTATGCAGGATATGAATGGTGCCGTGCCCGGTCGCGATGGCAAAATGAAAGAGGCTGGTGGCTTTGGAGCATCATTAAAAGATGATTACCGCCGTTTTTACGGTACCGGCTTTGGTATGGCAGGCCGCGGAATGGCGATTGCGCGTGAAGACAACTATTGCGAGATCGACCCTAATGTGGTGGATAAATTTGGTATCCCCGTATTGCGTTTTCATTACAAATGGAGCGATTACGAAATTAAACAGGCCAAACACATGCAGGAAACTTTTCAATCCATTATGCATGAAATGGGGGCTATTTACAGCCCGATGGAGGGCCCCGAAACCAACTATGGCCTGGAGGCTCCCGGCCGGATCATCCACGAAGTAGGCACTGTACGTATGGGCGACGACCCCAAAAAATCGGCCCTTAATAAATGGTGCCAGGCGCACGACTGTAAGAATTTATTTGTGGTTGATGCCTCTCCTTTCGTTCAGCAAGGCGATAAAAATGCTACATGGACCATCCTTGCGCTATCCATGCGCACCGCTGAGTATATCCTGGAGCAAAGGCAAAAATTGAATGTTTAATTGTTTTAAATAGTAATGATACGATGAACAGACGCGATTCACTTAAATTTTTAGGCATTGGCACCCTTGCGGCTGCCACCATGGTAGAGGCCTGTAAGCCTAAAAATGAAAAATTAGCAGAGGATACTACTAATAAACCCGGCGAGAACGAAGAAGCCGGTCGCCTGCCAAATGAAGTGGCGCGGGATAAAAAGTTAAATGAAGAAAAATTCTTTAACGACCATGAGATGGCTACCATTACGGTTTTGGCTGACATCATTATCCCCAAAGATGCCCGTTCAGGCAGTGCATCAGATGCTAAAGTGCCCGATTTTATTGAGTTTATAGTGAAGGATATGCCCGAGAACCAGACGCCCATGCGCGGCGGCCTGCGCTGGCTCGATCTGCAATGCCTTAACCGCTATAATAAAACCTTTGTTGATGCGGCAAGTGCACAGCAACTGGAGATAGTTACCGCCATTGCCTATCCTAAAAAAGCAAAACCCGAAATGCAGCAGGGCGTTGCCTTTTTTAACCTGATGCGCGATCTTACAGCTACCGGGTTCTTCACTACGAAAATGGGTATTGAGGATTTGGGATATGTGGGTAATTCGCCCAACAAATGGACGGGAGTGCCCGCAGATGTGCTGAAGCAATACGGAATGGAAAACGTTTAGTAATTTAAGGAATATCTTTAATACATTGATTAAACCGGTTATAAACAATAACCGGTTTTTTTTGTATATTTGATTAAAGAACCAATATTAAACTGTGAGAAAACAAATTGCCATCATTTTATGCTGCTGTGCGGCAATATTTATAGCTTCGTGTTCAAAAACCGCCGCGCCAAAACCAGCGGTTATTAACCCGCCGGTGCTGGTAGCACCCGTCGACTCGGGATGGACCTTTGAAACTTCGCCCTCTTTTTCGGACGAGTTTAATTATAGCGGAACACCTGATACCACCAAATGGGGTTACGACCTTGGCGGGGGTGGATGGGGCAACCAGGAATTGGAGGCGTATACAAATTCCCTTAAAAATGCTTATGTAAGCAATGGCGTACTGCATATCAGCGCAATAAATCAGGCTCTTGACAACGAGATTTATACGTCGGCCCGGATGGTGTCGAAGAACGCCGGATGGCTGCAATATGGCCGCATTGAAGCCCTGGCAAAGCTGCCGGCAAGCCCGAAGGGTGCATGGCCCGCTATATGGATGTTGCCGAATGACTATGTTTATGGCAACTGGCCAAACTCAGGTGAGGTAGATATTATGGAACAGGTAAGTTTTGATCCGCTGAATGTCCACTTTTCGGTGCATAATCAAGTAAATTACGGAGGCAACAGCCACACGGAAACAACTTCTATCCCGACAGATACTTCAGCGTTTCATAAATACAGGGTCGACTGGACACCATACGCGATAAGAGGATATTATGATGATGCGCAGATATTCACTTTTGTAAATCCGGGTACCGGTCCAAATCAATGGCCTTTCGATCAGAAATTCCATTTGTTAATGAATGTAGCCATCGGCGGCAGCTGGGGCGGATCTAACGGTGTGGCAACTAATGTTTGCCCGGCTACTATGCAGGTTGACTATGTGCGTTTTTATAAAATGATCCATAAATAAACCAGATATTTTTTAACGATATTTTTTATGCCGCGAATCAAAAGGTGTTACTGCCTGCGATCCGCGGCATTCTTCTTTATATGCAATAAAAACTTTTTAAAATAATTTAAAAAGTTTTTATTGTTTCACAAATAATCTATATTTACGGTTCATTATAATAACCTGATTATTAAGCTATGAAGTATAGTATCCTTTTTCTCTTACTGGCATTCAGCTGCGTTAAACTATCTGCCAGGGCCAAAGATGCCCCGGCTTTTAATGCCCATGATTTAAGCATCACCTGGGAACCTGTTCAAAATAATTATAAAAGTCCCGATCAATCATTAAATGCCATTACCATTACCAATAATGGTAAAAACACTTTCCCTGCTACAGGCTGGAAAATGTTTTTCAACTCGGCCAGGCTTATTGTTCCGGCTACAGTTACCGGTAATGCACAAATTGCTTTCATTAACGGAGATTTGTTCAGTTTAACCCCTACAGCAACCTTCACTGAAATTAAACCCGGAGCATCTGTAAGGATAGAATTCATTGACGAAGAGCCGGTGGTAAACATTACCGACGGCCCGGATGGCTTTTACGTAGTTTGGGACAACCAACCGGATAAAGGATACAATACAGGCGCATTCAGCTTAAAGCCATTTAAACCTAACTATGTGGGTTTGATTACGCCTGCTATAATTTACGATCAGAATAAAAATATCCAGGATATACCGGAGCAGCAGTTGACGAAAGTGTTTCCCACACCGGTGAGTTATAAGGAGACGGGTGGCGTGTTTAAATTTACACATAGTGTTACTGTTGCAGGAGGAAATGATTTTGCAAATGAATTTAGCTATTTATGGAATGAGTTAAACAAGTGTTTTGATAAAAAGTTATCCAACACAATGTATCCGCCCTTGGATGGAAAAAATTTTATTCTGCTCACAAAGGACGCCGCATTAGGGCCCGAGGCTTATGAATTAAAAGTTTCAACAGAGGGCGTTACAATAACTGCGTCTACAGCTTCTGGAATATTTTACGGTATACAATCTTTACTGTCATTAATACCGGCATCAGCTTATGCCCATCCACAAAAAGAAATCCAAATCCCTTGCGTTGAAATAAAAGACGAACCACGTTTCCCTTACCGCGCCTTTATGCTGGATGTGGGCCGTAATTTTCAGCCAAAAAGCGAAGTATTCAAGATTCTGGACGTGATGGCGCTTTATAAGCTGAATGTATTCCATATGCACTTAACTGATGATGAAGGCTGGCGCCTGCAGATTCCTTCGCTACCTGAATTGACTGAAGTGGCAGGTAAACGCGGGCATACGTTGGATAGTAAACATTTCTTACCTCCATCTCATGGTTCGGGCGGCGAAATTGAAAACAAAACAGGTACGGGATTTTATACCACAGCTGATTTTATAGACATTCTGAAATATGCCGATAAGCTGCATATCCAGGTAGTGCCTGAATTGGAAGCGCCAGGCCATGCCCGCAGTGAGGTTAAAGCTATGAACGCCCGTTACGACCGCTTAATGGCCGAAGGCAAAAAGCAGGAAGCCGAAAAATACATGCTGAGCGACCCTAACGATAAATCGGTATACAGCACCTCCCAGTACTGGACAGACAACGTGATCGACGTTTCGCTGCCATCAACCTATAACTTTGTGGAAACCGTGATCGGCGATATTGTAAATATGTACAAAGAGGCCGGCGTACCCTTAAAGGTGATTAACTGGGGCGGGGATGAAGTGCCGCATGGCGTTTGGGAAAAATCACCTGCTTATTTCGCGTTAAAAACAAATCACCCTGAAATACAAAGCACTGCCGACCTTTGGTATTACTTTTATGGTCGCGTTAACCAATTGATGAAAGCTAAAGGGCTTAACCTGGCGGGATGGGAAGAAATGTCGCTGCGCAAAACCAAGCTGGATGGCAACCCCTTCTATATCCCCAATCCCGACTTTATGCCGGAGCATTTACAAGCCGAAGTATGGAACAATACGTTAGGCGATGGTAATGAAGATTTAGCCTATAAGCTGGCCAACGCCGGTTATAAAACGGTGCTGACTTGCGTAACCAATTTGTATTTTGATATGGCACATTATAAATCATTTGATGAGCCTGGTTACTATTGGGGAGCCTTTGCTGATATCGACAAACCATTTTCGTTTATTCCTTATGATTATTTTAAAAACTCGAAGGTGGACAAAAACGGGCTGCCCATTAACCGCAATATATTCATTGGTAAACAGCGGCTTACCGATTATGGCAAAACTAATATTGCAGGCTTGCAATGTGCGGTTTGGGGCGAAAATATCAAAAGCACCGAACGTTTGGAATATATGCTGCTGCCGCGATTACTGGGTTTTGCCGAACGCGCCTGGAGCAAGGACCCCGATTGGGCCACCGAGCCAAACGCCGCAAAAAGCGATTCGCTGTACCAAATTGCCTGGGTAAATTTTTTAAATGTTTTGGGAAAAAGGGAGCTGCCGCGCTTAAGCTATTTAGATGGCGGCTATAATTACCGCGTACCAAAACCGGGTGTAGTATTGCAGGATGGCAAGTATGCAGCCAATATCCAGTTCCCTGGACTGACTATCAGGTACACCACCGACGGCACCGACCCGGATGCTAAAAGTAAAATTTATAACGATGCTGTTACAATTTCCGGAAACACTGTAAAGTTCCGGGCCTTTGATACTAAAGGCCGCGGGAGCAACGTTTCAGAACCAGTTACTCCATAAAAACAAGCAGCAGGAGCGCAATGAGGGCGCTCTTGCTGCTTTCCAAATTATTGGTCCAAGCCTCTCTGAATTTCTCTCAATCTGCGAATGTTAGCTTCAAAAAAAGAAAGCTGGCTATATGCGCGCCAAGTATCCGGGAAATAATACCGCTAAATTGTGGAACAAGATTCGTCATAGAAGCACAATTTTCCAGCCTTGTTTGAGTTATTGATATAATCTTCAACAAACCTTTCATGCCTAAGCAGATAATATCGATTCTCATTATAGCGTTGGCTTTAACTTTCCCTTTCAAATCTTTTGGACAGAAAATAAAAATGGATTTCGACCCTGATTCAGGCAAAACAATCAGTTTGACCGAATTTAATCAACGGGTCGACCGCGCAATCGAAGTTCTTCAGACAAAAAAAATTGCTCAAATTGCAGATTCAGACCATGTCAATATTATGATGTGCCTCAACACAATTTTTATGACAAGAGAAAATAAAAGAGGACCGCTAATTACTGCAACACCCGATAGCACCATCAAGATGTATGCAAGCATTCCGCGGTTTAAGAACGGTCGATTTAAACACCTTGAAGATATTGTTGAGCAAAAAAAATATGAGGAGAATATTATAAAAATTTACCCTAAATGGACATCAAATAGAGGAATGGGCTATTATTTCCCAAAATTGAAAATGGAGCTTTATGGCTCGCCACACTGGTATGCCTGGTTCCATGTTTTAGATTAATGAACAAACGTAGACAACGTTTACTTTATTAATCGGTGAAATCAAATAAAAATCGGTGAAATCCCCGAAACTAAAACACCACATTAAACCCAACGTAATAATTGCGCGGTGGCGCGGCATTGTAGTAACGGCTCCCGATCAGATTTGTATTCAGGTCGTCGCCCAGGCTGTATTTCTGGTTCAGCAGGTTTTCGGCGCCGGCATATAACTCGAACCGGCTTTTGCGGTTAATTTTATGCTGCCAGCCAACTTTGGCTGCTAACAAATTGTAATGAGGAGCGTATACGGTATTGCCGTCATTCAGCGGGACGCGGGCGGTGTAGTTATGTTCGATGTATAAATATAGGTATTGCGGAAATTTGATTTGAAAACTGGTTACCACCACCTGCTCCGGCACGCCGGTTAATTGGTTGCCAGCATAATTGCTGGTAGCGTCGTGATAGTCACTGCTGAATTTAAAATGGTCAAGCGTAATGGATTCGTTAAACTGCAGACCGCGGATAAAATCCGAATTATTTTGACGGATGAGCCAGTCTGTAAAATAGATCTCCAATCCCGGCTGGTTGGTGCCGCCTGCGTTAATATAATAGGTTGTTTCATCCGTAACATTAAAACGCGGAACAATGGCATTGTTTAAATGGTAATAAAACACCGACGCATCCAAATACATGGTTTCATCGGTATTGCGCAGCCGGAAGCCGGTTTCATAGTTCCATCCGTCTTCAGCTTCCAGGTTGGGGTTGATAGCATGGTCCGTTGGCCGGATCTCAGCAGTGGTAGGGGTTGAGTAGCCGCGGCTAACCGAGGCCCTCCACACAAAATCATTGGTGATCTGATACGCCAGCGCTATTCTCGGCATTAATTGCGGCGTAAAATAACGGTCGGTATAGGCGGTTTCGGCATTTGGGTAAACATTCAGGAACTTATAATCATAAAAGTTCAAACTCAAGGCTGCTTCCAGGTGAAACCTTTTGGCAATATCGGCCACATATCGCCCAAAGAAAAAATGCTGGTTGGTGTTTATTTTGTCGAGAGTTTGGGCGGTATCCCTTACGCCGTTCCTGTTGCCGTAATTATTGATATCCGAATTGGTTTGCTGCCATTCCACCCCGAAATTTGTTTTCCATTTATAATCTTTCCGCTCTGTCCCGGTATACTCAAAATAGGTACGAAAGCCATACGTGCCTTCGTAACGGTTTTCGTAATCGGTGATAAATGGATTGGCAAAATCAACATAAGTACCAAAAACAGACAGCACATTACGGAAATGATCATTAAAATGATATTCGTTTACCGCCCCCCCGAAAAGCACCTTCTGGTAGATGCCTGCTTTTTGCTGGATAGCGCCGGGCGTTGTTTTTGTGGGGATCCTGGCTTCCTGCGGGTCGGCCTCAAACTGGGCAAGCGTTAAGCCACCGGGTGTTTCATAACCCAGGTCCGAGTAAAAACCAAGCAGCCTGAACTGGTCGTTTTTATTATAGGTCCAGCTATTAACCGCCTGGATATAGTTACGCTGCATGTAACTGTGCTGGCGATAACCGCCGTAACTTTCGTAAGCCTGGTTTAAATTGAGCTGATAATTGCCTGATTTATTTTGCAGTGCTGTATTTTCGTGGAGAAGGCCGTAAGAACCGCCATTTAAACCTGCCGAGACAAAGTTGTCGCCTGCATTGTGGTTAACAGGGCTGAGTAATACAACCCCGCCGGAATTCGCCCCAAACAAGCTGCCGTCGGGGCCTTTTAATACCTCTATATTATGGATGCTGTTAAAATCAATTGCATTCAGGTAGGTGTTTCCGCCCGCATCAGTGAGCGGGATCTCGTCGTAATAGATCTTTACATCGCGTACGCCGAAAGGCGAGCGCAATAAACTGCCCCTGATGGATAAGCGGTAGCTTCCCGGCGAACGCTCCTCCGCCCTTACCCCCGGTTCGCTGTTCAATACCGAAATAAATGAATTATCGGGCTGTACGTTTAGCTGCTGCTGGCTGATAACGCTCACCGAAGCAGGAACGCTCAATACCGGCTGCTCGGAAAGATAGGCCTTTATGGTTACCGCCTGTAAATGCCGCGGGGTGTCTTTTTTTGAAGTGTCTTTTTTAGTTTGACCGGCAACACTTGTCGCGATAGCAAAAATAAAAAATAATGTGGTGTATATTTTTACCATAGGCCCACTAATCAGGTTAGCAAAAATAACTTTTTAATTATATAAAGCAGTTGAGGGAAAGCATTTTAATTGTAACCAAATTCATACGTTTAATTGAAAAAAAGGGGCCAAATCATTGGTTAAAAATTCTAATTTTGAAATATTGCTATATATGATGTAGTTACTCCCTGATGCAACCAATTAGTTTTAGGATACTTTTAATTTTAATTTCTGTTGTACTTTCCCTTAAAACCTATAGCCAGGTTTGTACCGGCAGTTTGGGCGACCCGGTTATTAACGAGAATTTTGGCTCTGGTACAAATCCCGGACCTGCTTTATCCGGGCAGCAAACCAACATGACCTTTTTAAATGCCGAATGCCCTGCAGACGGGTCTTATACGATTGCAAATAGTTCGGGCGATTGCTTTAGCGGGTCATGGCACGTTTTAACACATGACCATACCTGGTATACTAATGGCAACAACCCGAATGGCTATATGATGGTTGTGAATGCATCAAACCTGCCCAGTATTTTTTTTACACAACAAACCAACGTAGGTGACCTGTGCCCTAATACCAAATATTATTTTGAAGCCTGGATTACCAACCTTAACCTCCCCAATATCTGCAGCGACAACCCCATCCGCCCTAATATTACTTTTACTATTGAAACAACCAGCGGCACCGTATTAAAAACATATAATACAGGAGATATACCGCCAACCAATGACGTTGAATGGAAGCCATATGGTACATTTTTTATTACGCCGGCAAATAGCACCGAAGCAATAGTGGTAAAAATGCAAAACAATGCGCCGGGTGGCTGCGGCAATGATTTTGCCTTGGATGACATTACTTTCAGGGCGTGCGGCCCTGTAATTGTGACGGGTTTTGGTTCAACAGGCGGGCCACAGCAGGCCTCCTTATGCCAGGGCGAAAGTACCATATACACACTTAATACCCAGGTTGTAGGTGAAGGTACCTCAGTTTACCAATGGCAGTCGGACATTAATAACGGTGGATGGACGGATATGCCTGGCCAAACAGCCGGCTCGCTGCAAGTTCCTTTCAACAATGCCGTTATCGGGACTTACCAATATCGCGTTGGTATTGCCAACGGCTCCAATATAACATCTGCCGCCTGTCGCGTTTATTCGTCTCCTTTAACGGTAAATGTAAACCCGCTTCCTGTGGTCCCGGCAATTCCCGACCAAACTGTTTGCGAAACTTATCCGCTCACGCTGACGGCTTCCGGCGGCACTACCTATACCTGGACGGGGCCCGGGATTCAGCCAACATCGCAAAACCCGCTGGTTATAAATAATGTAACGCCTGCAAATGCCGGTACCTATACGGTTGTCGGCATGTCCGACAAGGGATGCCCCTCCCTACCGGTGCAAACAAACATAAATGTTATACCAAAGGTTGTTGCCAGCGCAAGCCCTGGTGTAACCATTTGTGCCGGTGAAACCACCCAGCTTTCTTCATCAGGCGGGAAGTATTATAAATGGGCGCCTTCAACCGGTCTTGACCATGATGATATACCGAACCCGGTAGCGTCTCCCCTTCAAACCACTACCTATACCGTTCATGTAAGCAACGATGCATGCAGTGACAGTTCAAAAACGGTAACGGTTACCGTTAATCAAAACCCGGTTGCAAATGCGGGAAGCAACACCGCTATATTCGAGGGTCAATCTGTTAAGTTAAACGGAGAAATAAAAGGGGACAACATAACAGGTTTTTTCTGGTCGCCGTCGACTTTCCTTGATGATCCAAAATCATTAACCCCGGTTGCCACCCCAACTGATGATATCACCTACACTTTAAATTTAGCCTCTTCTACCTGCGGTAGTGCAAGCAGTAATGTATTTATCAGGGTTTATAAAAAAATAACCATTCCAAATGCTTTTTCGCCCAATAACGATGGCGTGAACGACCATTGGGACATCGAGGCACTATACACTTATCCCGACTGTTCACTTATTGTTTATAATCGTTACGGTCAGCAGGTTTATCAAAGTACAGGGTACCCAAAACCATGGGATGGCAGTTATAATGGTTCGCCGTTGCCTCCCGGCACCTATTATTATATCCTCGACCTGAAAAATAACACGCCGAAAATATCCGGATGGGTAGTGATCGTGAGGTAAATCAACTTGTAGAATTTATTTACTCAAAAATAACAGACCCCAGCCTGTTTCATTTCACGGTCAAGCGAAAAACATCCGTCTTTAGTGGAAGACATTGTGGTATAATAATTAAAATATATTTCAAATCTCTTTTAAAACTCCTATAATCAAGACTAAAAATAAATAGACATTTCCCCGGAAAAGCTGTATTAATACTATTACTTTTAACTATGCATCACGAACATCATTTAAGAAGCTCAGATACCATACGTGATATCGTAATCGGAATGTCCGACGGGTTAACAGTTCCTTTTGCGCTGGCTGCCGGGTTAAGCGGCGCGGTAAATTCTTCTGGCATTGTGATAACCGCAGGCATCGCCGAAATTGTTGCCGGTTCAATTGCCATGGGGCTTGGCGGTTTTTTGGCGGGCCGTACCGAAGCTGATCATTATCACTCGGAGTTGAAACGCGAATATGATGAAGTTGAGCGGGTGCCTGAACAGGAAAAAGCGGAAGTTAAAGAAGTATTCGCTGATTTCGGCTTATCGCCGGCATTGCAGGACCAGATTGCCGATGAAATGGCAAAGGACAAAGATAAATGGGTTGATTTTATGATGCGTTACGAACTTGGCCTCGAAAAACCCGAAGCAAACCGGGCCTCGCAAAGTGCAATTACTATTGGCATATCCTATATTGTGGGCGGTATTATACCGCTATCGCCCTACTTTTTTGTGCATGAATCGCAAATTGCCTTATATTATTCATGTGCGATCACGATGGTATGCCTGTTTGTTTTTGGATATTTTAAAAGCAAGGTAACAGGCCAACCGGTATTTACGGGTGCATTAAAAGTGTTGCTGATAGGTGCACTTGCCGCCGCCGCTGCATTTTTAATGGCAAAGCTGATAAACGGGCGTTAGAGATTAGTTGATTAGAGATTAGAGATTAGTTAATTAGAGATTAGCTGATTAGAGCGAATATTGATTTAATCCTGTTAATCTATAAAATCATAAAATCGTGTTAAAATCGGTGAAATCAATATAAAATAAATTTATCCATCTGTTCTTCAGTAAACTGAACGGTATCTTGTTTAAACAGGTTATTATTTTCATCAAATTCCTGTTTTATATTGGAGATATGAATTTTCAGCGGCATTACATGCAGGTTTAAATAATGGCAAACACCTGTAAAATGATCTATCCCCCTGATGTTGCCGTATTTACCTGACGAAAGCCCCGTTAACGCGGCCTTTTTATCATAAAAGCTTTTTGGGAAATCGCAGGCATCAATAAAGGTTTTCAGCACCCCGGGGAAACTCCCGTTATACTCAGGAATAGCAAACAAAAATTTTTGCGTATTGGATACAATCTCCTGTATGGGAGCAAATGCAGCACTTCGTTTTCCGTATAAATCGGTTTCAATAATATTGGCAGGCAACTGGTCCATTGATAAAATTCCGGCCTCCAAACCTTTTTCGCGAAGCCTTTTCTGATAATATCTGGCCAGTTTAAATGTCGAGCTTCCGGGGCGGTTAGTAGCGGATATAATGGTAACCATTTATTAATTAGTGAATTATTGAGTTAGTGAATTAGTGAGTTATTTTAATTGGTGAATCGGCGAATTATTGAGTTAGTGAATTAAAACCTGCCCTGCCAATTAACAACGAACAAATTAAAGCAATAAATTGCTAATTCATTACTTCTTTACCAATCACTAATCCACTAACTCACTAATTCGCCAATTATTTGCTCATTCAATAATTCAGTAAATCAATAATTCATTAATTAATTTTGTTTGTAAATAAGCAAAACCTGTGGATTTCTGAATTGTTTAAATACGTATCTTTATCGCGGATAAAATACGATACGAAGGAAGAACCATTCATTCGAATTTTCGTTCACCAGGAAACCTTTTTATAAAAATTGTTTTAATATAAAATGAGTAAAATTATTGCATTAGCCAACCAAAAAGGGGGTGTTGGGAAAACTACTTCGTCTATAAACCTGGCTGCAAGTTTGGCCGTGTTAGAATATAAAACGCTATTGGTTGATGCCGACCCGCAGGCCAACTCAACATCGGGTATTGGCTTTGATCCGCGCAATATAAAGGATAGTATTTACGAGTGTATCATCAACAATATTGATCCGCGTGACGCTATTCAAAAAACGGAAACACCGAACCTCGACCTGCTGCCCGCGCATATCGACCTGGTGGGTGCCGAGATTGAGATGATCAACCTTACTGATCGCGAATATAAAATGAAAGCCGTACTGGACGTTGTTAAAGACAATTACGATTTCATTATTATTGACTGCTCGCCATCGCTCGGCCTGATCACCATTAACGCATTAACTGCCGCTGATTCGGTGATTATCCCTGTTCAGTGCGAATACTTTGCATTGGAAGGATTGGGTAAGTTGCTTAATACCATCAAAATCGTTCAGTCAAGACTGAATACCCACCTTGAAATTGAAGGTATTTTGCTGACGATGTATGATGTAAGGCTCCGTTTATCAAACCAGGTGGTTGAAGAAGTGAGGACCCATTTTGAAGATATGGTATTTGATACCATTATACAGCGTAACACCCGCTTAAGCGAGGCCCCCAGTTTTGGAATATCCGTAATTATGCACGATGCAACCAGCAAAGGCGCCATCAATTACCTTAACCTGGCCCGCGAAATTATTCGTAAAAACGGTTTGGTTAAAGCTGAACCCGAAGTTAACATAGAAACAGTGTAAGTAATGAGTACAGAGAAAAGAAACGCTTTGGGAAGAGGGTTAAGCGCGCTGCTGAATGATTCTGAAAATGTACAACAAAATAACAGTAACGTTTCAAGCGTATCCGGAACAAATAACCCCGGTTCGATAAACGAGATAAAATTAGCTGAAATTGAAACCAATCCTTTTCAGCCACGTACCGATTTTGATGAACAGGCATTGGCCGAACTGGCCGATTCAATAAAACTACAGGGCCTGATACAGCCTATTACTGTAAGGCGCATGAGCGCGCACAGTTACCAGCTGATTTCGGGCGAACGCCGTTTCCGCGCGTCAAAACTTGCCGGCTTAATCCAGATACCAGCTTACATCCGCACTGCCAACGACCAGCAAATGCTGGAAATGGCGCTTATTGAAAATATTCAGCGCGAGAACCTGAATGCGATTGAAGTGGCGCTGAGCTTTCAGCGGATGATCGAAGAATGTAACCTGAAGCAGGAGGAATTAGGTGATCGCGTGAGCAAAAACAGGTCTACCGTAACCAATTATCTGCGCCTGTTAAGACTGCCGCCGGCTGTTCAGGCTTCCGTACGCGACGGGCAGATCAGCATGGGCCACGCAAAGGCTTTATTAACCCTTGAAGACCCGACACAACAAATATTTTACCACCAGCATATTGTAAAGCAGGGCTTATCCGTTCGTAGTACAGAAGATTTGGTGCGTGATGCGCAGCGAAGCCATGTAAAGAAGGAAGGGAAAAAGCAGGAACCTGTTTCATTCCAGATCCAGAAGATACAGGATGACCTTGCATCGAAATTTAGCACACGGGTAAAACTAAAGGTTAGCAGCCAGGGAAAAGGATCTATTGAGATCCCTTTTTTGTCCCAGGAGGACCTTGGCCGCATCCTGGAAATCATGGACTGGTAATATACCCTTCCGCCTTTGGCGGGTGGTTTTTAATGTAAAACATGCTTAAACATTTGTCAGTAATTTGCTTTTTAGTGCTGTTTGCTTTTAGCGCAATGGCCCAAAAACCAGATACCATATCAAAAGCTGCCAAAAAAATGGGCAGTAAGGATTCCTTAATTTCGACAAGGAAAGACACGATAGTGAAAAAGGAGTTTGTCCCCAAAATAAAAAAAGAGCGGGTTTACCATCCGGATAGCAATCACAGCCCGCATTTGGCCGTAATGCATTCGCTGATGGTTCCGGGTTGGGGGCAGGTATACAATCACCGCTGGTGGAAAGTGCCCCTTATTTATGGAGGGTTAGGTTTGTTGGTTGATGCTATTATTTATAATAACACCTATTATAAGGAGTTTTTAGCCTTATCAAAATACAGGGAATTTGGTACAACACCCAAAGTGGGAGATACATATTATGCCGACGCAATTTTATATTCAGCCCAGCCCAGCCAGGCGCTTTATGATGCTACCGACGGCTATCGGCGTAACCGCGACCTTTGTATATTAGGTTTTGTTGGTGCATGGGCTATTAATGCCATTGATGCCTATATCGACGCCAAATTTATTCATAGCTTTACGGTAGATAATGACCTGT
>Ga0207076_1037_pt1 | contig 36436 bp, 33 predicted proteins | sample Alteio_BWMinHeat_62_FD_153568 | JGI IMG/M metagenome (GOLD analysis project Ga0207076, IMG submission 153568) | Enriched cells from forest soil in Barre Woods Harvard Forest LTER site, Petersham, Massachusetts, United States -... | ecosystem: Environmental > Terrestrial > Soil > Temperate forest >... | reverse complement strand
AACAATCTGTTGCAAATCTGAATTAATTTACCCGGTGAATTTCTACCGTGTCCGGCGACGAAAGCATCAGCGGAACTTTTTCTACCGTAACAAAACTCAGATCAAGCCCGAAACCACGCTCTTCTGATAGGCTCACTTTTTTCAGGTACACGTAAAAGCCCATTATAAATCTTTCAAACAAGGAAAGGTTATGAGATCGCGACAGTACTTTTTCAATAACAACAAACCTGAAATCGCCCACAATTTTATGTTTATTCAGCGATTTATAGGTGCTGGTAATATCAACTTCGCCTTTTTTAACCAGGTCCTCAACCACACGCCTGAATAGTAAGTTAATTTGCTGTTCAATCCTGAAACCCAGTTTAAAATCAACCCGTATCAATTTATTGGGCACCAGGAAACGCACTTCGTATTCTTTTTTGTATGGTTCGTCCACCACATCAACGTGCACCAACCAGTACACGTCGGCGCGTTTGGGCTGCTTTTGCAAAATGGAGTAGATAATTTTTGCTTCAACTTCCGAATCAAAGTTTGCGCTGGTTAAATAAACCAGTTGCGAGGCGTATTTGGGCACAGTTTCATCTTCACTTAATTCCTTTAAGATACTGTAATAGTCCTCAATATTGATAAACTTAACGTACCGGTTCCTTATCCTTCTGGCTGTATGCCAAGTCCACATGATGGTAAACAGAATAAAGCCGACTGATAGGGTAAACCAGCCGCCATGTATAAATTTAACCAGGTTGCCTGTTAAAAAAGCACCTTCAATTAACAGGTAAACTGCTAAAAATACAGTAACGATATAGCGAGGCAGTTTTTTTCTTCGCAGGAAATTGGAGACCAGGATAGTAGTCATCAGCATGGCTACAGTTATACTTAAACCGTAAGCCGCTTCCATATTGTCCGAATGTTTAAATAATAGTACAACGCCCACGCAACCGGCACATAATAACCAGTTAACGCTGGGCACATATAACTGCCCTTTTTGCATGGTTGGATAGTTGATGCGCACTTTTGGCCATAAATTTAAACGAACGGCTTCTGCTATCAGCGTAAACGATCCCGTTATTAAGGCCTGGCTGGCTATAACGGTAGCCACCGTTGCAATACCGATACCGTAAAGCAGGAACCATGACGGCATAATTTCATAAAATGGATTGTGCAGGTTAAGATCAATTACTTTACCATTGCTCTGCAAAAGCCAAACCGCCTGGCCCAAATAATTTAGTATGAGGCTGCTTTTTACGTAAACCCAGCTTGTCTGGATATTTTTTCTGCCGCAATGCCCGAGGTCCGAATATAAGGCCTCGGCACCTGTTGTACACAAAAACACAGCGCCCAAAATAATAAAGGCATTTGGGTTTGAGCTTAATATTAAATACGCATAATAAGGGTTTAGCGCCCTTATTATCGATGGCATTTGCGCAATGTAAACAATACCCAAAACCGCCATCATGGTAAACCATATAAACATCATCGGGCCAAAAGCTTTTCCAACCAACGATGTGCCGAATTTTTGGATGATGAAAAGCGCCAGTAAGATGGATATAACGATAGGCACTGTATGCAAGTGTGGGTAATAAGCCTGTAAACCTTCAATTGCGGCCGAAAGTGAAATTGGCGGTGTAATAATGCCATCAGCCAATAATGCACAGCCACCAATAACAGCCGGAATTATAAGCCATTTTGCGCGGCGGCGCACCAGGGAAAATAGCGAAAAAATACCGCCTTCGCCTTTGTTATCAGCCCTTAATGTAATAACTACGTATTTTAATGTGGTTTGCAGGGTAAGTGTCCAGAAGATACAGGAAACGCCACCGAGTATGAGCGTATCGTTTATCCGCTGATTTCCTACGATCGCTTTAAATACATATAATGGAGATGTGCCAATGTCACCGTAAATTATTCCGAGGCTGATTAACAAGCCTGCGGCTGTTAATTTTTGAAGATCTTTATGATTTGACACTTTTTATTTCAAAATTCAAAAGTATCAAAAAAGCATATAAGTATTTCCAAAAAAATATTTTTATGAGAATTGTAAATCCGTGGCCTTTAAAACGTTATTTTGTTAAAATTTGTTAAAATGTTTTATATAGGCCCAAGTATGTAGATGGATGATTTGTTTATTTATACTTTTGTAAATAATAATAAGATATGAGGCGAAAGTTTACTTTTAAAAATTCATGGGCTGCAATAATTGCTTTGGCAATGTTCATGAATTTCGCCTTTGCAAACAACATCGCCTACTCGCAGTCTGACACCACTTATGTGCATCTGCTAAAACAGAAACAAAACAAGAACGGTTTGCACTTGGTATTGCCGCCACTAAAGCCGGCGATTATATCAACCCAAAAGGTAAATGTTTATAAATCGGACGATAAGTTATTAAATAATGTGCAGGTTTACCCAAACCCGGTTACAGATCAGATCAACCTTAAATACGACTTATCACGTTATTCCATCGTCACCATAAAGATTGTCGATGTTTTGGGGAACGATATCATCACCATATTTAACCAGCGCCTTGACCCGGGAGAAAAGACATATTCCTATATGTTAAATAATAAACTTAACAGGGGTTTTTACTTTGTTAGGATTTACGCCGGGACAGAATCTGTTATAAAGAGGATATCAGTGCTTTGATTTCGGATTTCGAAATTTCGATTTCGGATTTTTTGTCTGAATCAGAATTTTTCACATATAGTTAATTTTCAATGGCGTTCAAGAAGGCTACGCCGTTTTCAGAATTTAAGAATTAGCAAAATGCCTATAGTACCGAATAAGTTAAATAACAAGTCACGATTCTGAAAATCCTATAATTCTGAAAATTCTGATTCAGACAATTTCGGATTCGCTTAGTTGGCAATACGTTAAAATTCCTAATTCCTAATTCCGAAATCGAACATCCGAAATCCGAAATTAAAGTAATCTTTTAATCCTACGAATCCTAGTTCAGACAAAATCCTTATTTTCGGCACTATGAAAATAATTGCCATTGGCCGTAATTATGCCGAACATGCCAAAGAGTTGAATAACCCGGTACCTGGTGTGCCGGTAATATTTATGAAACCAGATACCGCGCTGCTGCGTGAAAATAAGCCCTTTTATCATCCCGACTTTTCGGAAGATATTCATCATGAAATAGAGGTGGTGCTGAAGATCAGCAAGGAAGGGAAAAACATCAGCGAAAAATTCGCTCCAAATTATTTTGAAGAAATTGCTTTAGGGGTTGATTTTACCGCCCGCGATATCCAGGCCCGCCACAAAGAAAAAGGCCTTCCATGGGAACTGGCTAAAAGCTTTGATAATTCGGCGCCGGTGAGTTTGTTTGTGACAAAATCAAAATTTGCCGATCTGAAGAATCTTAATTTCAGGCTGGATGTTAACGGACAAACCCGGCAGCAGGGCAATACGTCTTATATGCTTTTTTCATTTGAGTATATTATTGCCTTTGTATCCAAATATATCACCCTGAAAAAAGGCGACCTGATATTTACCGGCACCCCTGCCGGAGTTGCTAAAGTAAACATAGGCGACCGGCTGGAAGGTTACCTGGAAGATGAAAAAATGCTTGATTTTTACGTTAAGTAAGCATGATAAAAAAAATCACAGCTGCGTCTTTCCTGGTTTTTTGTTTAACTGCAAGCATTTTCGCACAAAATACACCCATCCAAAGCAGGCTTTATCCCCAAAAATATTTTCGTTACCCGCTTGACCTGCCACCAGTTACGGCTGGCTCCTTTGGCGAGCTAAGGCCAAATCATTTTCATTCCGGGCTCGATTTTAGAACCAATCAGACTACGGGCTTCCCGGTTCATGCAGCGCAGGATGGCTATGTATCGCGCCTTAGGGTGGAGTTTGGGGGCTTTGGCAATGCTATTTATATTACCCACCCTTCCGGCTATACTACTGTTTACGGCCATATCGAGCGCTTTGCCCCGGCGCTTGAAAAAGCCGTGCGCCAAATGCAATATGCACAGCAAACGGATATGGTCGACTTTAAGCTTGACCCACTGCAGATAGAAGTTTGCCAGGGTGACGTGATCGCCTGGTCGGGAAACGCGGGGGCATCGGCAGGGCCGCATTTACATTTCGAGATCAGGGATACCAAAACGGAAGAAACGATTAATCCGCAATTATTTGGCTTAACTATCCCCGACAGGGTACCGCCCACCATTTATGCCATTGCCATATATCATCTGGATGGAAGCCCCTTCAGCGAGAAAACGCCGCGCCAGTTTTTGCCGGTTACGGGCAGGGACGGCAGCTACCGCTTAACCAGGCCCGGGGTTATAAACGCAGGCGGTGAAACAGGTTTTGGCATTATCGCCAACGACGTTACCAGTGCGTCACCAAATCATAATGGCATTTACTCCGCCGAGTTAAAGGTTGACGGTAAAACGGTATATACTTTTGCGGTTGAACGCTTTGCATTTGACCAAACGCATGCCATTAATGCTTATATTGATTACCCGGAGTTTTTAAAAACGCATCGCTGGGTGCAAAAATGTTTTATTTTGCCCGGCAGTAAAATATCGCTTTATCCGCAATCGGTAAACCGTGGAGTGGTGAATTTTAATGATGATGTTGTTCACCATGTGCAGTATGTAATTAAAGATGTAGCCGGTAATACCTCAACTTTGAATGTTGATGTAAAATCGAGCAACGCACAGCTAACTGCCGCCAATATCCCTGTGGGGATTTTGTTTCATTACGATAAACCGAATGAGTTTAGCAATGATAAGCTAAAAGTGATGATAGCACCGGGCAATTTGTATGATGATGTGGATTTTACTTATTCAACCCTGCCAAAAAGGCCGGGCGCTTATTCGCTTACCTATGTTATACACAACAGGTTTACACCCCTGCATGATACCTTCGATCTCTGGATAAAACCCGACAGCACTATAGGGAAATATACCAGCAAAGCCGTAATTGTTAATACGGATGGCGTTTGCGAAAATACCGTATACGAGGATGGTTACTTAAAAACGAAGGCCCGCACTTTTGGCGATTATTTTATAAAGTTAGACACCGAGCCCCCGTTTATTATTCCCATAAATATTAAAAAGGGATTGGTGAAGAAAATTACGCGGGGCATATTTTTGAAAATAGGTGACCGATTATCCGGCGTTAAAACCTATATTGGTAAAATTGACGATAAATGGGTATTAATGGAATGGGACTATAAAACCCATATTTTACGCTATACCTTTACGGCAGATGTTGCACCTGGCAAACATACCTTTGATTTAACAGTTATTGATAATAAGGACAATACTTCGCATTTTACAGCGGAGTTTTATAAATAGCATATGGCAACACTAAAAGAAGGCGATAAAGCCCCGGACTTTACAGCAAAAGATCAGAATGGTAAAACCGTTTCACTGGCGGATTATAAGGGGAAAAACGTGATCCTTTATTTTTATCCAAAAGACGATACGCCCGGCTGTACAGCAGAAGCATGCAGTTTCAGGGATAATTACCAATCCATGCTCGGTAAAGGGTTTGAGGTGATTGGCGTGAGTACAGATAATGAAAAATCGCACAAAAAATTTGTAAACAAATACAGCCTGCCTTTTACCTTAATTGCTGACGAGGACCGCGCCATTGTAGAGGCTTATGGCCTTTGGGTTGAAAAAAACATGTATGGCCGGAAATACATGGGCACAGCGCGTACAACTTTTATAATTGATGCTGATGGAAATATCAAAAAAGTAATTGAAAAAGTTGACACCAAAAACTCGTCGCAGCAGGTTATAGACCTTTTGCAGTAAAGCTTGTATTAAAAATTTATATTTGCATTTAATAAATACAAAGATCTTAGAAAAATATGCCAATAGAGGTTGATGACGCGGAGATATTAAGTAAGTTCCAGGATGAAAAAACGCGGAACGAAGCTTTTAACATGCTGCTAAAAAAATATCAGCAAAAAATATACTGGCATATACGCCGCATGGTTATTGACCATGATGATGCTGATGACCTGGCACAGGATGTTTTTATAAAAGTATGGAAAAACCTGGCCGGATTTAGAAGCGATGCCCAGTTATACACCTGGATGTACCGTATTGCCACCAATGAGTGTATTACTTTTTTGAATAAGAAAAAGCAAAAGAATAATGTTTCCATTGATGATGTAGCTTACGAACTGGCGGATACGCTGGCCGATTCCACTTATTTTAATGGCGACGCAGCGCAAAGGAAACTCCAGGAAGCATTATTAACCTTGCCCGAAAAGCAAAGGCTGGTGTTCAATATGAAGTATTATGATGATTTGAAGTACGAGGAAATCTCGCAAATTGTTGGCACAAGTGTGGGGGCATTGAAGGCATCGTTTCACCTGGCGGTGAAAAAAATAGAAGCACATTTATTATCGAGAGATTAATTTAAAATAATGTTAAACCTTTTGGCATTTGTTCCATCTATACCAGTTAAGAGATGAAAAGTGATATGGAAAACAAAGATTGGCTGAATGATTATATGTCACTCAAACAGATTAACCCTGCTAATCCGTTTACAGTGCCTGCCGGTTATTTTGATAACCTGGAGGCCCGTATTTTGTCGCGAAAAAAACTGGAAGATATAAAAAACAATGCCCCCGAAGGAGGTTTTACAATACCTGAAAATTATTTTGAAGAACTGACAAACAATATACAAAGCCGGATTGCAATTGATGCCGCCCTGAATGAAGATAGTGGTTTTACAGTTCCGGAAGGTTATTTTGATGAGTTAACAAACAAGATCCAAAGCCGCATTGCCATTGAGGAAGTTGTGAAAGAGGATACTGGTTTTACAGTTCCGGAAGGTTATTTTGATGCGTTGACAAACAAGATCCAAAGCCGCATTGCCATTGAGGAAGCAGTTAAAGAGGATACCGGTTTTGCTGTACCTGAAGGTTATTTTGACGAGCTGACAAACAACATACAAAGCCGCATTGCGATTGATGAAGCGATTAATAATGAAGACGCCGGTTTTGCAGTGCCTGCAGGTTATTTTGATGAGTTAACAAGTAATATACAAAGCCGGATAGCAATTGAGGAAGCTGTAGGTGAATCTTCAGTACAATTTACCGTTCCCGAAGGTTATTTTGAAAAATTAAACCAAAGCATTTTAAATAAAACCCTTAACCAGGAAAATGTTAAACGCAGGGGAATAGTAAGGAAGATGTTCCAATCAACTGCCTTTAAATATGCTACAGCGGCTTGCTTTACCGTAGCTATAGGCGGCGGGATACTTTTAACCGAAATTTCAAACCCTGCCAGCGATCACAAAAACTCATTTTTGCATAAACAATTATCGAGTGTTCCGTTGGATGATATTAAAAGTTATCTGCAGGTAAATGTTGATGCGGGTAATACACAACAAGCAGTTGCATCTGAAGGTACTCAGGTGAATGATGCCGATCTGAAAAATGCCTTACAAAATTATGTGGATAGTGTTCAATAATATACTAAAATGATAAAGTTGTTTAAACATATCTTAGGTGTATTATTTGTACTTGCCATTGGCTTTAAAAGCTTTGGTCAGCAGCGTATTCCTGCTCCTATGCAGCGGTACCGGCCGGTTTATATACGACCGTATCAGCAGGTTGCGCGGCCCAGGATCATCAATCCAGGAATAAGGGTTGAAAAGGTTAAGGAAAATTTTATAGCGAACCAACTCAGGCTAACCCCCGAACAATCAAGGGCATTTTGGCCCTTATACCGCCAATTTGTTGAGGACCAGACTGCCGTAAGGATATTGATACGGGCAAATAATTCTAAAAATTCGCCAAACGGATCGATACAATTGCGAAAGGACATGGAATACCAGACGGAGTTGGTGGATATCAAAAAACATTACCTTGATGAATTCCTGAGGATTCTTCCCCCCGAAAAAATAAGTGAGCTTTATAAAGCCGAAAAAGAGTTTAACGACGAAATGGTCCGCCAGTTAAGCGAACGCAGTATAAGGGCAGGAAATTAGTTGATTAAGTTGATTGGTTGATTGGGTTGATTAGGTTAATTTTGCCCGATCAATAGAACATATTCTAACTTAATCAACTCAATCCAACTTAATCAACCTCCCCAATGCCCACCCTCCGTCAGCTATTTTTAGCCAATAACGCGCAAACCACCGATTTTCCGCTTTTGCTTGAATTTGAGCGTGCCGAAGGTGTTTATATGTTTGATAAACACGGGAGGGCGTTTATCGATTTGATTTCGGGGATTGGCGTTAGTAATCTGGGCCATAGCCATCCTTATGTGATCAATGCAATAAAGGAACAACTGGATAAATACATGCACCTGATGGTGTACGGCGAATATGTGCAAACCCCGCAGGTGCGCTATGCCGAAAAGCTGATCTCGGTATTACCCCCCAATTTGCAATCCGTTTATTTCACCAATTCAGGCGCCGAAGCCGTTGAAGGCGCACTCAAGTTGGCCAAACGGTTTACCGGAAGGCAACAAATCATCGCTTTTCATCATTCCTATCACGGCAGCACCCAGGGCGCTTTAAGCGTTATGGGCAACGAAGAATTTAAACAGGCCTACCGGCCCTTATTGCCAGGGGTGAACTTTATAAAATTCAATCAGGCTGACGACCTTGACAGGATAAACGACCAAACAGCATGTGTAATTGTTGAGACGGTGCAGGGTGAAGCGGGTATACAAGTGCCGGATTTAGCTTATATGCAGGCCTTGCGGAAGCGTTGTGATGAAACAGGTGCACTTTTAATTTTAGATGAGATCCAGGCTGCCTTTGGCCGCACCGGTAAACTATTCGCGTTTGAACATTTCGGTATTGTACCGGATATACTTTTACTGGCCAAAGCAATGGGCGGCGGGATGCCCCTGGGCGCTTTTATAGCATCGCACAATATCATGTCGGCCTTAAAACAAAACCCCATCCTAGGGCATATTACCACCTTCGGCGGCCACCCGGTGTGTTGCTCCGCCGGCCTGGCGGCGCTTGAAGTGCTGATCAATGAAAATCTTATTGCTACTGTTGGCGAAAAAGAAGCCTTGTTCAGAAAGCTTTTGGTCCACCCTCAAATAAAACAAATTCGCGGAAAAGGCCTGATGCTGGCTGTTGAATTTGAAACCTTCGATCTGAATAAAAAAATAATAGACCGCTGTATTGAAAACGGTGTAATAACCGACTGGTTTTTACATTGCAGCAACGCCATGCGGATAGCGCCCCCATTGATTATTACAACCGCTCAAATTGAAAATGCCTGTGCCGTTATTTTGGAAGCGGTTGCACATTACAGTTAAATTAATGTGAGTTCGAGATAAGAAAAATCGTTGCTCCGCCATTCCGGTGGGCTACCGCTTTGTAGCAAGATGTCCAAACGTTATTTTTGCCGCGTCAGCGGTTACCCAATTCGCGAAGGGTAGCCACTGACGTGGCAATTATTCTTTGGTATTTCGTTTCTACAAAGCGGTAGCCCCTATGGGGCATATTACCATGGTGTCCAATTCTTATATCGAACTCGCGTTAATATTTTATGCACGCCGGTGAGCCTATCGCCGCAATACCATTGCTGATTGCACTCCCTTGCCGCAATTTTACTTCTAATTAAAATTTAAGGTTTACAATCCATTGAGTGAATTACTCCAAAAAGCAATCTTTTTGGTGATTTTCAAAGTCTTATTTGTCAATGTGAAAACCTTTAAGTTTAAGCAAATTAAACAATTAATTAAAAAAACTGTTGCTATTAGAAACCTCTGAAAAGTCCAAATGAAAATAGCATACATATCCACCTATCCTCCACGCGAATGTGGCATTGCCACGTTTAACCAAAATTTAAGGCGGGCGATAAATGTCAATTTCCCCGGGCGTGAAGCATTAAACCCTGGCAGTTTTGTAGTTGCCTTAAATGATTCGGAGAGTATCCGGGAATACGAGTATCCCAATGAAGTTAAATACATAATCAGGCAAAATCATCAAAAGGATTACATCCGGGCAGCCAATTACATTAATACCAGTGATGCGGATGTATGTGTGCTGGAACATGAATTTGGCATATATGGCGGGGAATGTGGTATTTACATTCTGCCTTTAATTAACCGGCTTGAAAAACCGCTGATTTCTATATTGCATACTGTATTAAAAGATCCGGGTTATGTGCAAAGGATCATCATAAGAGAAATAGCCGAACAGTCGTCGAAAATAATTGTGATGAGCAAACGTGCAGTTGAGTTTTTAACCGGCATTTATGATATCCCTGCCGAAAAAATTCAAATCATAGAACACGGGGTTCCTGATGTGGAAGCGAGTATAGAAAACCCGGTAAAAAATTTAAGCCAGTTTAAAAACCATAGGGTGCTGTTAACATTCGGCTTATTAAGCCGAAATAAGGGCTTGGAAACAGTTATCAGGGCACTACCAAAGATTGTTGAAATCCACCCTGATGTTATGTATGTGGTATTGGGTAACACTCATCCCGGCGTAATTAAAAATTCAGGCGAAGAGTACCGCGACCATTTAAAAACGATTGCCACGCAACTGAATGTATCCAAACACCTGAGCTTCATTAATAAATTTGTATCAGAAGAAGAGCTGGTGAATTATTTGACTGCTGCCGAAATTTATGTTACACCGTACCTTAATGAGGCGCAGATCACCAGCGGCACTTTATCTTATGCAGTGGGGGCAGGGGCAGCCGTGGTTTCAACACCCTACTGGCATGCTACAGAACTGCTGGCCAACAACTGTGGGCGTTTGTTTGATTTTAAAAACGCGGAGGCATTGGCAGAAATCATCAATGAATTGCTTGACCAGGAACTTGTACTCAATGAACTTAAGGAAAATGCTTACCAATACGGGCTGCATTTACGCTGGCCGGTAATAGGCGCCGAATTTATTAAAGTGGCGCAGGAAGCTTGTGCCAATCATGATTTTAGAGACAGGATTTTAAAGAACAGTATTGTTGATCCGGAAATAATGCCAAAATTCAGTTTAACACATGTGCTGCGCTTAACGGATGATACGGGTATTGTTCAGCATGCCAAATACGGCATCCCCAATTTGAAGGAGGGCTATTGCCTTGATGATAATGCAAGGGCGCTGATTATGGCGTTAATGGCTTACCAGCGGAGTAAAAGCAAAGAGGCTTTTGAACTTTTGCCTATCTATTTAAGTTTTATTCATTACATGCAAACGGATGATGGCAACTTCCGTAATTTTTTGAGTTTTAACCGCCAGTACCTTGATGAAGTAGGCTCCGAAGATTCATTTGGGCGGACTATTTGGGCGTTAGGTTATTTAATAGGCTGTGCAGCCAGCAATTCATACAGGGAGTTTGCCTTGGAGCTTTTCCATCGCTCATTCCCGCACTTTAAGGCGTTAAAGCATTTAAGGGGGATGGCAAATACCATTATCGGGGTAAGTTTGTATCTGCAGGTGGTATCCGGCGATGAAGGAATGTTAAATGAGCTGAACAGGTTAACACAGCCTTTACTGGAGGCATATGAAAATAATCAATCGGAAGACTGGCAATGGTTTGAAGAAAAAATGACCTATGATAACGCAATACTGCCCCTGGCGCTTTTGCACTCGTGCGAAATAACCGGGAACGAAAGAACCAGGGAAGTAGCGCTGAAAGCCATGGCATTTTTAGATAAGTTAACATTATCAAACGGCTATTTAAGCCCCGTTGGTAATGACGGATGGTATTATAGGGGAGGGGCGTTCCCAACATTCGACCAGCAGGCTATTGAAACTATGGCCATGGTATTGATGCATTTCCAGGCCTATAAAATATTCCGCACACCTCAGTATATCGAAAAAATGTTTTTGAGCTATAAATGGTTCCTGGGGGAAAATACATTGAGGGCTCCGCTTTACGACCACGAAACCAAAGGTTGCTGTGATGGCCTGCTGCCGGCTGGTATAAACCGTAACCAGGGCGCCGAAAGTACCTTAGCTTACCTGATATCGCACTTAACGGTATTAAAAGCCTTTGAACTGGAATATGAATATAATAAAACCGGTCAGTTAGTCGAAACTTGTTAAATGAAAGTAGCTGTATTAGCACCGGTTGCCTGGCGCACACCGCCGAGGCACTATGGGCCATGGGAGCAGGTAGCTTCAAACATTACCGAGGGATTGTTAAAGCTGGGGATTGATGTAACATTATTCGCAACCGGTAATTCGGTAACGTCGGGTAAGCTTTTCAGTATTTGCGATACCGGTTATGAAGAGGACCGTACGCAGGACGCTAAAGTGCTGGAATGTATGCACATCAGTAACCTGGCGGAAAAGGCCGGAGATTTTGATATCATACACAACAACTTTGATTTTTTGCCGCTTACCTATTCGGCGCTGGTAAAAACGCCGTTTATTACCACTATTCATGGGTTTTCATCTCGCGCGATAATCCCCGTATACAAAAAAATACAATAGCACCGGGCATTATGTTTCTATAAGTAATGCCGACAGGAGCCCCGAACTTAAATACCTGGCCACAGTTTACAATGGTTTAAACATCAGGCATTTTGAGTTTAATGACAAGCCTAAAGATTACCTGTTATACTTTGGCAGGATCCACGCTGATAAAGGCACTGCTGAAGCCATAGCGATTGCCAAAAAAAAGCAAGCGAAGGCTACTTATTGCGGGGTTGATACAGGATCAAACTTATTTTAAAGAGAAAATAGAACCTGAACTAAATTCAGCAATTGAATATGTAGGCAATGCCGAATCCAACCAGCGCAACGAACTTTTAAAAAATGCCAGCGCCTTGCTGCACCCCATAAATTTTGATGAGCCTTTTGGTATGAGTGTTGCCGAAGCCATGTTATGTGGCACACCGGTTATTGCATTTAACAGGGGCTCAATGCCCGAGCTGATCCGGCATGAAAAGACAGGGTTCCTGGTAAATAATATTGACGAGGCTGTAGCGGCGGTAGAAAACGTTAAATATATCAACAGGCAAAACTGCCGCGACTGGTCTTGTGCCATGTTTTCATCGGAAAAAATGGTGGATAGTTACCTGGAGCTTTATAAAAAGATATTAGCTCAATAGCGTTTAATGATGATTGCCTGAATAATTAACAGCAGTCTGCAATCAATTTGTTTATAAGATCAGCCAGGTCAACTTCGGCAAATGAGGTTGATGAATCGGAAACTCCGTACGGAATGATCAACTTACCATTATGAATGATTGAACCGCAGGAATACAGCACATTGGGTACATAACCTTCGCGTTCGTCGCTGTTGGGTATTAGCAATGGTTCCTTTAAGCGCCCAATTTCAACCCCCGGGTCATCAAGCTTTAATAAACTTGCCCCTAATACATACCTCCGCATCGGCCCAACGCCGTGGGTAATTACTACCCAACCCTGCTCGGTTTCAATCGGCGAACCGCAATTCCCTATTTGTATAAATTCCCAGGTAAATTTTGGTTCCTGTAACAGCACCGGTGTTTCCCATATATTAATATTATCCGAATACATGATGTAGTTATTGCAGCCATCAATGCGCGACATCATTGCGTACTTGCCATTTATCTTTCGGGGAAATAAGGCGAGGTTTTTGTTTTGCGCGCCGTCACCGTATAAGGGCATCATTTTAAAAGTAACAAAATCGGTTGTTTGTAATAGCTTGGGCATTATCAGCGAACCATCGTAAGCGGTATACGTAGCATAGTAGGTGATGCTGCCGTCATCATCAACGAAAGTTACAAAACGGGCGTCTTCAATTCCTTTGCGTTCAAATTCAGATATCGGGAAAATAACCCTGTCTGATATATCGGTATCCAGCGAAAAAACAATTTCATAATATGAATCCGCCAGCCAAAGTATTTTGTCATACTCCAGCTTTTTGATATCACTTTCATGCAGTTTTTGTGAATCAATAATAATCCTGCGGAGATTTGAATATTCGAAATGATGATCGAGTTTCAACTCAAGCTCCTTCAATATGGCGACATTTGTTTGGGTTACGACTGCTTTATCAAAAAATAGTTTTTTGTTATAGATCTCATTCCTGATAATTTCGGCTTCGTCAATATAATTGCCGGCAGGCAATACGGTAATTTCGTTATTCTGGTCAATTAATGCCCGCCTGAAGGTTATAGAGGAAATGTGACCCTCGCCAACTGCTCTGAAACTGATGATCACCCTTTTATGGCCTTCCTGTAACTCTGTCTGGTCGGGGTCCTCGACTATCGAAGGATTAAAAAAGGCTGCCGACTCCACAGAATATTCGTGCGTAAAGTAGGAACCAATGAGCAGCTTCCGGTAATCGGTTAACTTTTTATACTCAATTTTCAGTTCTTTAAACAGTGGCTTTAATTTACTGCAGTTGCGGTCTAAAACGCGGGTTATGTTCCGGTGCCGTTTTGAATATTCCTGTAATAAGGGCGAAAGTATCCCGAATACTGTTTCTTCATCCAGGGCCATTACTCTTTTAATCAGCTCCTTAGAACGGTCGTTCCCTATAAAAAAAAATCTCGCAATAACCCGCTTCGGATCGGGGTTTATTCTTATTGGTTTACGCTCAACAAAAAGTCTCATAAATTATATGCTTAAATGCTTAACAGAATCGCCACTAAATTGATTGCGGTAATTTGATTTTAGTTGATTAGGTTGGATTGGGTTGATTAAGTGAGTGGTTATATTTTAAGTTTTAACAACTTAATCAACCCAATGCAACTTAATCAACTACTCACTACCCTAAACCATCTTATTCCTCTTAATAAGGTATTCTTTTAAAACGTTTTGATAGCCGTCTTCAATATAGGCATCAATAATGTCTATATGATATTGGGCGCATTTCAGCTCAAGTTCGTGGTGATATTTTTGGAGGGCCGACTGATAGGATTCTCTTATTTTATTTGGATGCACCCTTACCTGCTCGCCGCTTTCTATATCGATGAAATGGTGGGGGCGGTTATCGAAATTAAAATCATGCTCTTTTTGTTTATCACAAACGTTAAAGATGATCACTTCGTGCTTGCTGTATTTTAAGTGCTGTATGGCAGCAAACAGTGCCTGGAGTTTTTCGGGATTAAGGCTGTTTTCCAGCATATCGCTAAAAATAATCACCATTGACCGCTGGTGAATCTGCCCGGCAACCTGGTGCAGCACTTTTGTAATATTGGTAGTGGTATTTATTTTAGGCTGATTGTATGCTTTTTCAAGCTCGGCATACAGGTAAAAAAGATGGGTGTTGGTTGATTTTACCTGGCTGATCCAATCCAGCTTGTCCGAAAACAGGCATAAGCCAAAAGCGTCGCGCTGTTTTTTAAACAGGTGCATTAATGCTGCAATGGCATAAACCGAAAATTGTAGTTTATTTATCCCTTTTTCAGGAAAATTCATAGAGGAAGAGGTATCCAGCAGCAGGTAGCAGCGAAGATTGGTTTCTTCTTCAAACTGTTTAACAAAAAGTTTATCGGTACGGGCGAGTAATTTCCAGTCGATATTTTTTACCGATTCGCCACTGTTGTATAAACGATGTTCGGCAAATTCAACAGAAAAACCGTGGAAGGGACTTTGGTGAAGGCCGGTTATAAAACCCTCCACCACCTGTCGTGCCAGTAGCTCTAGGTTAGCCAATTGCCTTATTTCCTGTTCTTCCTTTAGTTGCATTATTTTAGGATTGCACCGATTTTTATTGATGATTACACCGATTACTTTTGATGATTACACCAATTAGTTATAGCGCGGTTGCAATATAAACGAAAACACCGATGTTATTTGTATTTAACATCGGTGTCTTTGTATTTTTAATTGATTTTGCCAATAATCGGTGAAATCAATCTTTAATCGGTGTAATCCGAAAAAATTATAGTTGTGCGCTTAATTTACCTGCAAGAACAGATTTTGGCACAGCGCCTATTTGTTTGTCAACAATTTCGCCATTTTTAAAGAATAAAAGGGCTGGTATATTGCGGATACCAAATTTCATTGATATACCGGGATTGTTATCTACATTTACTTTACCTACAACCGCCTTGCCGTCATATTCTTTTGCAATTTCTTCTACTACCGGTCCAACCATTCTACATGGTCCGCACCATTCTGCCCAAAAGTCAACCAAAACGGGTTTATCAGATTTAAGGACGAGTTCGTCAAAGTTTGCATCAGTTATTTCTAAAGCCATGATTTTAATTTTTAAATTTTTGTGTTACAAATATATACTATTCAAATAGCTTGCCGCAATTGTTAACCTGACAATATGACAATTAAACGGTAATGTAAAAGTCAAATATTATTTCGGATTTCGGATGTTCGATTTCGGATTTGTTGAGAAGTAACCTGATGGTGGATAAATTAAGTTTAAAAAGTGCTAAATCCGAAATCGTAATTCCGAAATCCGAAATTCTCACCTACATTTACGCCATGAGTATCCTTGTTGAATCATTAACAAAAGTTTACGGTGCACAAAAGGCTGTGGATGATATCAGTTTTAGCGCAAACCCTGGTGTGCTTGGTTTTTTGGGGCCAAACGGGGCTGGCAAGTCCACCACCATGAAGATCATTACCACCTTTATCCCGCAAACAGCAGGCAAGGTATCGGTTTGTGGGTATGATGTGGAACTGCAGCCGCAGGAGGTGAAACGCAATATTGGCTACCTGCCCGAAAGCAACCCGCTTTACCTGGATATGTATGTAAAAGAATCCATGGCTTTTATCGCATCCGTTCACCAGATGAAGTCGCCGCAAAAGCGGATTGATGAAATTATTGAACAAACAGGGCTTGGCCCGGAGCAGCATAAAAAGATCGGTCAGCTTTCAAAAGGGTACCGGCAGCGCGTAGGACTGGCCCAGGCAATGATCCACGATCCGCAGGTTTTGATCATGGATGAACCAACATCCGGCCTCGACCCAAATCAATTAATAGGCATCCGCCAGCTGATCCTCGACCTTGGCAAAACAAAAACCGTTATCCTTTCCACACACATTATGCAGGAAGTTGAAGCTGTTTGCGATCATGTGATCATCATTAATAAAGGTAAAATTGTGGCCGATGATACTTTAGCCGGTTTAAGAGAAAAAAATGAAGGTAAAACGCTGGAAAATATTTTTATAGGGTTGACGAATGGGGTGGTTAGGTTGTAGTGAGTTGTCAAGGTTGTAAGAGGTTGTAATAAGTTGTAAAAGTTTTAAGGGGAATGTAAATCGATGTGGTCACAATTCGTAACCACATATTAAATAAATATAACAATGCGGTCACAATTCGTGATCGCATACTGAAAATGCCGTAGTGATTTCCCACTTTACTCAATTAATACAAGAGGGTTGATAGCATGTTATCACAAATTGTGATGACATGCTATCGATGATCACAATTTGTGATGATGGCATGGGGCGTCGCTTAATAACTTAAATCAGCCCCTACAAATGCGACAATATTTAGCTATGTTTGGTGTGTTTAAACCTTATTTAGGATGAATAAATTTTTACTGTTTATTGTTTTTTTATCGGGGATAGTATTCAGCACTTCGGCACAAACAAAATCATTACCGCAATTAAGTATTGGAGGCGAATTTGGATTTCCGGTGGGCAAAATGTCTTCTGTTTACGGTTCAGTTATAGGCGCTTCAGTGAAATATGAGGCGCCGATAGCCTCTTCGCATTTCTATTTAACACTTACCGGCGGCATAACTGATTATCTTGTAAAAATAACTTATTTGGGTAATGCTAACCCGGCGTTTTACGTTCCGGTTGAAGCAGGCGGCAGGTACTACTTTAGCAAATTGGGTTATATTGAGGCGGACTTTGGAATATCAAACAATATTAACGGTAAAAAACATCCCATTTACCTCGATGGTGTAATAGTAAACGCACCGAAAACGGCGTTTATTTATTCACCCGTTATCGGTTTTTCGGCTCCGGTATATAAAAAGAAAACAAAAATTGATATCGGTTTCAGGTATGAAGGCCGGGTTGAAAATGGCGGCACAGTAGGACAGATAGCCGCACGGGCCGCTTATCGTTTTGGTCTTTAAATTATTTGTCGTTCTATTCATAACAGTTTTATAGCTTTGCCAAACAATAAAAAATAGTCTTTGCGTTTTGCTTAAGATTTTATCATTGTAATTCACGAATTAGCTTTTTACCACCTGTGCTCAGCATCCTTAAAAAAGAAATCACTTCCTATCTCAGTTCACTGGTTGCTTATGTAACCATCGGGGTATTTTTACTGGTTTTAGGGTTGTTTTTATGGATTTTTTCGGAATCGAGCATACTGGACTATGGATATGCCGGGCTGGATAGCCTTTTCAGTACAGCGCCTTACCTTTTTATGTTCCTGATCCCGGCCATTACGATGCGCTCCCTGGCCGAAGAACGCCGCGAAGGTACATTTGAACTGCTTTTAACCCGCCCTTTGACCGACTGGCAGATAGTTTTGGGTAAATATTTTGCCTGCCTTACTATTGTGCTTTTTGCCCTGCTGCCAACGCTGGTATATTATTATTCTGTTTACACACTGGGTTCGCCACAGGGCAATATTGATACCGGCGGGGTTATCGGCTCTTATATCGGTCTGTTTTTACTGGGCGCCTGTTTTTGCGCCATCGGGATGTTTGCTTCTTCCATCAGCAAAAATCAGATCATCGCTTTCACCATCGCCGTATTTCTTTGTTTCTTTTTTTATAGCGGTTTTGATTCGCTCGGCCAGCTTTTATCGCTACAAAGCCTCAGCCTTGAAAATTTAGGGATAACGGCTCACTATGATTCCGTAAGCCGCGGCGTACTGGATACCCGCGACCTTTCCTATTTCATCGTGTTAGCGGGCCTTTTTATTTGTTTAACCTTACTGGTGCTGCTTTTGCAAAGGCAAAAAAGTATGCGGAACCCGGTATTGTTAAGGGCGGTAGGCCTGTTGCTATTAATAAGTGTGTTATCATCAGTAACATTTACCCGTTTTGATTTCACCAAAGAGAAACGTTTTACGATATCAAAAGTAAGCCGGGGTATAATGGACAGCCTTAAGGGGCCCGTTAGGGTGATTGTTTATTTGCAGGGCGATAACTTTCCGCCAAATATGAAAAGGCTGCAGCGCGCCACCCGCGATATGCTGAGCGACCTGCAGGCGTATACCAATGGCAAACTGGAATTTTACTTTGTTGACCCTATAGCGGCCATCAAAAAAATGCCGGATAATGAGCAAAAGGCCGAATATGACTCGCTACAGGTAAGGGGCATCGTTGGCCAGCCCTATAGCACCAAAACAGATAACGGTGTTACCCAGATGCTGATCTTCCCCGAAGCGCTGATACAGTTTGAAGGGAAAGATATACCGGTGAATTTATTACAGTCGCGGATTGGTTTGCCGGAAGAGGAGGTTTATAATAACTCGATACAAAACCTGGAGTACGCTTTTTCATCGGCCATAAAAAAAATTACCAGCGGCGGCAGGCCTATTATAGCCTTTGCAGAGGGCGACCATGAACTGAACGACCTTCAACTGAACGATGCGATGAAATCATTGTCGGACGGTTTCGAGATTGGCCGCATCAACCTGAAAACAGTTCCGTTTAGCGTGCTAACCAAAGTGAGGTTGCTCATTATTGCCAAACCCGATACCGCTTTTACCGAACTGGAAAAATATAAGATAGACCAGTACGTGATGCGCGGCGGCAAAGTATTTTGGGCCGTTGACCAGGTAAATGCCGAATTGGACACCATGCGGGTGCATGGCGGCGACCAGATGTCGTTCGCCAAACAGCTCAACCTTGACGACCAGCTGTTTACTTATGGCATCCGCATCAATTACGATTTAATTGCTGACCTTAGCTGTGCGCAAATACCTATTGTTACCGGCAATACAGGCGGCCAGCCGCAAATACAAATGGTGCCCTGGTTGTATTATCCTATTTTTATGCCTTTATCCAAAAACCCTATCGTGAAAAACCTCGATGGCATAAAAGGTGAGTTTGTAAGTTCGATTGATACTATTGCTGTTAAAAACGTTAAAAAAACCATTTTGCTGGCTTCTTCTCCCTATAATAAAAAATTAGTGGCGCCGCATATTATTTCGCTGCAGGCCATTGAGCAGGAACCATCCCAAAAAGAATTTCAAAACCGGGAGAAAACGGTAGCTGTATTACTTGAAGGTAAGTTTAAGTCTGATTTTCTCGATCGGCCCGTACCTGAAGGGCTGAAAGAACCCATTGAGCGCCTATATGAAAGCAAAGACACCAAAATGCTGGTGATAAGCGACGGCGATATCCTTAAAAATGATATTGATAAGGACGGTGCCCCACAATCGCTTGGATACGACCATTATATGCGGCAAAATTTTGGTAATAAAAACCTTTTGCTGAATATTGCAGACTATTTGACTGATGATTCGGGACTGATAACCTTACGGACAAAAGAAGTACAGATCCGCCTGCTTAACCGCGCCCGCATCCGCAGTGAAAAGATCTATTGGCAAGTATTAAATAATATTGTCCCGTTGGCTTTATTGTTAACATTTGCTATTTTTCAACATTATATTCGCAAGCGGAAGTATGCCCGTTAAATTTTATACTTTTGATTGATTAATTCTAACTATATGAGATTTATTGTTTCTACCTCAACATTACTCAAGCAACTGCAATCTGTAAGCGGTGCATTGAGCAATAGCACGGTATTGCCTATACTGGAAAACTTTTTGTTCGAGATAAAAGATGGAAACTTAACCATTTCGGCTACTGACCTGCAAACCAGCATGACCACGTCATTAACTGTGGAAGCTAAGGAAAATGGCCGTATTGCCATCCCGTCGAAAATTTTGTTAGAGACCCTGAAATCATTACCGGAACAACCTATAGCTTTCTCGGTTGATGACAAAACTTTTGCAATTGAAATAAATGCCGGTGACGGTAAATATAAACTGAGCGGCGAAAACGGCGAAGATTTCCCTAAAATACCAGTTGTTGAAAATGCATCGTCGGTAAATTTACCTGCATCGGTTTTAGCCGAAGCGATTAATAAAACCATTTTTGCGGTGAGTAATGATGAGTTACGCCCGGCCATGACAGGGGTTTACTGCCAGTTATCAACCCAGCACCTTACTTTTGTAGCTACCGATGCTCATAAACTGGTACGTTATCGTCGTAAGGACGCAAAGGCTGCCAGTACCACTTCGTTCATTCTGCCAAAAAAGGCTTTAACATTGTTAAAATCGTCGTTGCCATCTGACGATGTGAATGTATCGGTTGAATATAACAGCACCAGTGCGTTTTTTAAATTTGGCAACATTAACCTTGTTTGCCGCCTGATTGACGAGCGTTACCCGGATTATGAGGCGGTTATCCCGTTAAATAACCCGAATAAATTAAGTATCGACCGCCAGGCTTTCCTTGGATCATTAAGCCGTGTGGCTATTTATGCCAATAAAACCACCCACCAGGTAAGGTTGAAGATAAACGGAAGCGAACTGAACATATCATCAGAAGATATTGATTTTGCCAATGAGGCCCATGAGCGCTTAACCTGCCAGTACGAAGGCGAGGATATGGAAATAGGCTTTAACGCCCGTTTTTTAATTGAGATGCTTAAGAATTTAAGCTGCGAAGAAGTGTCGCTCGAGATGTCGACCCCTAATCGTGCCGGTTTATTGTTACCGCAGGGCGGCGATGAGAACGAAGATGTGCTGATGCTGGTAATGCCGGTTATGCTGAACAGCTACGCGTAATAATTGTTGAATTATTGAATTAGTGAGTTAGTGAATTGACGTTTGGTTTGTTAATTAATATCATCGAACCAAACAATGACCTAATGACGCAATGACCCAATGACATAATAAAAAAAGGTCCGGTAAACGCCGGACTTTTTTATTCATCGTTATAACAAAACTTATTATAAGCAGTTATAATAAACGTATATGATCAAACGCCTTTATATAGTATATTTTTTTGCTGCCGTTTTAGCGGTTGAATCATGCAAAAACAATGATTCGGTTTTTAAAACGGTATTATATGCAGGTGTGAATGTGGTAAATGCATCGGGTGATACCCTGAATTTTTATTTGAACGGTACGCGCCAGAATAACAGTTCGAGTTTATATCCCGGCAGTCAGTCCTTTTATCTGCCGGTGGCGCAGGGAGCTGAAAATTTCCAGTTTAAAAAGGCTGGTACATTTAATGTTTTATTCAGTGTGCCGCTAACGCTAAAAGACAGCACAAACTATTCGATATACGTTGCCGGAGAAACGACAGCCAATTCATTCAATACGATTGATTATTTAGATACAACAGGCATTCAAAATGGAATAGGTACACGTATAAGATTTGTTAATGCATGCCCCGCCGCAGGTAACCTTGATGTTACCGTTGGCGACACATTAAGTTATAGTGCAAGGCCTTATCAATCTTCGTCTGCGTTTCTTCTTACCGGCAGCGGCATAAAAGTGGTAAAGATTTCCCAAAGCGGATCGGTTACTCCTAAAATATTAATAGATACGGCAATTACTTTTCAACCGGGCAGGATCTATTCGTTGGTTTCAAGGGGTATAATTAATGGTACAGGCAGTGCCCAATTCAATGTTGGCATAGTTATAAATTATTAAAAAAATGCGGGTAGTAAGCAATGATTATAGAATGGGAACAATAAAAACGCTGCTTGCAGGTACGGCGGCTGCATTGTTGGTATTTGTAATCTCATCCTGTAGTAAAACGGGGAATGCCAGCCCTACAGGGCTTAATATTAAATACGAGATTTTAAATTTAAGCCCGGACATGCTCCCTGTTGATTTGTTTATTGACAATAAGCAGGTAAACTCAAGCCCGTATATTTTTGGCGTGCGCCAGGGCTATTTTTATGTACCATCAACAGATGTTCCTTACCAGATCAGGTCTGTTGAATATTCAGGAACCACGTATCTTACACGATCAGATGTATTGGCATCGGGGGCGAGTTATACTTTATTTATTGTAGGCGCACTGGCCGATAAATCAGATACTACCATATTTACGGTAGACACGGCAGCAGCCCCCACCTCGGGCCGGGGCAAAATCAGATTTGTAGATGCGTCCCCATCGGCTACCGGGGGATTGGACGTTTTGGCTAACGACTCGACTTTGTTTTCGGGTGTCAAGTATCAAAAAATCAGTAGTTATATTGAATTGCCTGTGGGTAATTACGACCTGAAGATCCAGCCCACCGGAACAGCTACCGTTATTAAGGAACTTACGCCGGTAACCATACAGGACGGGCGACTGTATACGCTATACACTTATGGGTACACCTCTCGGGCGGATACGGCCGCATTTAACGCTGCAGTGATAACAAATAAGTAAGTTGATTAAGTTGAATAAGTTGGTTGGTTGATTATGTAGATTGTTTTGGGTGATTAAGACAACAGCTTTGTCGATACTGCCAAACTATTGGGCTATTAACTGATTAAAATTTATATTTTTGGAAAAAAAATAAGCAACCTTGGAACTTATAAAAAGCCTCGTCGACTTTATTCTGCATATCGACAAACACCTGTCAGCTATTATCAGCCAGTACCATGCTTTAACTTACCTGATATTATTCGCTATTATCTTTGCCGAAACAGGTTTTGTAGTCACTCCCTTTTTACCCGGCGATTCGCTGCTGTTTGCTGCCGGCGCTTTAATTGCCGAAGGCGGAACCGGGTTAAATATTTATTTACTTGCGCTGATATTAATTGCCGCTGCGTTTATCGGTAATACCGTTAATTATTTGCTGGGGGGATATTTGGGACATAAAGTATTTAAACCCGGTAATAAAATACTAAAGCTTGAATATTATGAGCAAACCCATGCCTTTTTTGAAAAACATGGCGCGCTTGCGGTGATTTTCAGCCGTTTTATGCCGATCATCCGCACCATAGCGCCTTTTGTGGCGGGCGTTAGCCGTATGCCGTTTCTCAAATATAGTTTGTATAACATCATCGGTGGAGCATCATGGATCATCGTTTTTCTTTTCTCGGGGTATTTTTTAGGTAACGTGCCGTTCTTTAAAGCGCATTTTTCGCTGGTTGGTGTGGTGATTATTCTTTTGTCTATCATCCCACCCATATACGCGGCTATAAAAAGCAGAATGGCTAAGAAGCAGGCTCAGTAACCGGCGCGAATTTTTTCCTTGCCTTTTTGCCCCGGTAGCTGTACCAAAACCAATAGGCTACGCCTATCAGCATATAAAAGAAACCCGAAAAACCTGAATATTCTACAGGTAGCAACCATGCCAATGACATGGCAGTAACTCCAATCAGGGTGAGTGTCAGGTTCAGGTATATAATGGTTTGCGTTTCGTAAACTTCCGCTGCGTTTAACTTTAAATAGTTTGTCTGTCTTTTTGCAGTAACATACATCAACAGGAAAAGTAAATTAATAGCGGTATAACCGGCACCATAAATTAACATTAAAGCCGGTGTTTGTATAGTGCTTATCATTTCGTGAGTGTGCCCGTTAACGGTATAAGCATTATCAAAAAACAGCAGACCAAACAAAAATTTTAGCGGATAGGCATAAACTAACACTACAAATAATAACATGCCATTAAGAGATACAGTTAGGCCATCATTTAATCCATAACGCCTGAAGAAGATATTTTGCTGGTTCCATATTTGAAACAATGCAGCAAAACAAGCGGCGAAACTCACCGTGCCTTTCATGGTCTCAAAAAGTTCGGTAAATGTTTTAGGTACCTCCAGTGAAACGATGATGAGCGTTACGGCGAAAGCGAAAACGGCGTCGCTAAAAGTTTCCAATCGCGAAGGTTCATGACTGCGCCACTCAATAGGACTTTTTTTATTATACAGGCCCGCCGCTTTTTTTCTCATATCAATGATCTAAAACTAATACTTTCCGGGCTTTGAACCAAATGTTTTCCTGCGCTATCTTCTTAGTTTCGGCCTCGTCGAGAGGTTGTTTGATGAGTTTATCAAGATCAGGCTGCCCGGCATCAACCCAGGCTGAAAACCAATAGCTGCCAACTGCCAGTATGGCCGACCGCATACGACGCTCAACCATTTTGTTCAGCATTTTTTGGTAGGCTTTTGCATAGGCTACGGAATAATCCTTTACCTGCTTATTGCCGCGCTTTTCAATAATGTATTTTTGAGACGGGGGAAATGTTTTATTGAGCAAACGCTCAAAGTGCAATACAGAATCAACTTCTTTAAAGGATGCCTGGCATATTTTAAAGGCTTCTTTCAAAGGGTCATTAATATAACGGGCCTTGCCAATATAATAGTGATAGTCGTTACCAAAAAGCTCCGGCAGCCGGGTTTCCCATAGCGCATGGATGCCGGTTTGATTGGTTAACTGCCCGTTATAGTTTTGTGTAAGGTGCAGCGGTACATGCGCATCCGCAATGTAATGGCCCAGGTTGGCTGAGGTATTTAATATGGCTGTGGTATCATGTTCTTTAAAGGCTTTTACCAGCCGGTAATAGTTATTTTGAATTACCCATGGCACGGTTCCGTACTTGAGTAAGGTGTCGGCAGAGTATTTAATGGCGGCATCATCCCAGTTCTGCGGGATCTTTGCAAATGAGTTTTTACCGTAATGGTCGGCATTAAAGTAATGCCGGGGCGCTTCAGTGGAATCAACATAGCGTCTTTTATCAGCGCTAACGGCATGTTGGGTAATGTACTCTATATTGGCTTTATAAAACCCTTCCATCGCCGCAGGGAGGGTGAAAACAGCCAACCGGTTGATGCGGTAATGCGCATAGAAGCCCCATGAGGAGGAGAGAAAGATCAACATACATCCAACGCATATCCTGACGGCTTTTTTCATTTTCAAATATAGATGTTGAGGCGTTGTAAAGTTGCAAAGTTGTAAGGTTGAAATGTTAAAAACCTCTCCAGTATTTTTACACTCAATTTTCGCCGGGACAAAACAACATTACAACGTTTCAACATTAAAACATTACAACAAAAAAAAGTATTTGATTTTTAAAATAATCATCCTATATTTGCAGTCCTTAAAAATAAAAGAAAAAGAATAACAAAGCTATACAATGGCAAATCATAAATCATCATTAAAAAGGATTCGCTCTAACGCTGCGAAGCGCTTACGCAACAGGTACCAGGCTAAAACCACCAGGAACGCCATTAAAAAATTAAGAGGCACTACCAGCAAAGCTGATGCTGCACCTCTTTTAACCAAAGTAATTTCGATGCTTGACCGTCTGGCCAAAAAGAATGTTATTCATAAAAACAAAGCATCGAACAACAAATCAAAGCTTACTAAATTTGTAAACGCCTTAAAATAAGGCTGGCAAAATATTTATAAAAAAGCCTGTTTCCTGATAAAGGAGACAGGCTTTTTATTTTTTTTTTAAAACCTGAACAAAACGGGGTCTCTTTTTCGTATAAAGCATTGATAGCTATAGTTGTATTATATGACTATTTTAAATTAAACGCTTTGAAATTGAGGATTTATTTAACCCTGGCTTTATTATTTATCACAATTACCTGTTTCGGTTTGGTAAACAGGGGCCGCGTAGACAGTTTAAAAATATTGGTGACTTCTTCGCTGAAAAGTCAGTCGGGGCCCGATACCGTAAACATTAACAGGCTCAACACGCTCGCCCAAAACTACTTCGACACAAACCCCGACAGCACCCTTTATTACAGCCAGAAAAGTATCGCATTTTCCCGAAAAATTAATTACAAAGCCGGCATTGCCAATGGCCTTGTTCAAACAGCCCATGCCAATTATTTTAAAGGAAAATTTACCCAGGCTGAACAGGAGTTTGACGAAGCCATATTAATATACAAAAAATTAAATGACAATACAGGCTTAAGTAACTGCTATATGCTTTATGGCCGTATGTATAACTTGCTGGCGAATTATCGCGAAGCGCTTTATTATATAAACCTGGCCCTTGATCTCAACAAAAAATATAAAAATGAAATTTATGAATCCGACTGCTATAAAAATATAGGTATCGTTTATTACAGTGAAGGGCAGTTGTCAAAAGCGCTTGACTATTATTACAAAGCGCTTTTTATTGCACTGAAACTGCACAACAACGCTTTTATGGCTGCTGATTATAATGATATTGGCGTTGTCTTGCAAAGCATGGAGCTTTACCCAAAAGCGCTTGAATATTATAAAAAAGCACTGAAACTATTTGCCGGGACAAAAGACCTGAATGGGGTTGGAACTATAAACGAAAATATTGGCGAGGTTATGCTGAATGAAAAAAATTACGACCGCGCAATTATTTATTGTACTAAATCCATCAACATAGCCAAAAAACAGGATGACAAGGATGGCATGATGTCGGATTATACCGACCTGGGATTATGCTACGGAAACAAACACCAGTTCAAACAGGCAATTAGTTATCTTGATACCTCTTTGCAGATATCAAGGAAGTATAAAAACGTGTACAATGAAGCTTGTACCCTGATAGGCTTTGGCACGGTGTATAACATGCAGAAAGATTATAAAAATGCTTATAAATATGCCCTTGAAGGACAGAGCCTGGCAATTAAGCTCGGTAATTTATCTGTGCGTTCAAACGCTGCATTACAGCTAAATAAAACTTTGGCGGGCCTTGGCAAGTTTGATGATGCCTACAAATTATTACGGCAATACATAGATTTGAAAGATAGCCTGAATAATAATGAAAGTATCCAAAAGTTAACCTCCTATAATCTGGAACTTAACTTTGCCACCAGGCAGCACCAGTTTGCCCAGCAACAGCGTGAAAGGGATATTTTATATCAGCAGCGAATTAAACAGCAGCGTTTAATAAATACCATTTTTTTCGTCATTATTTTAGGGATGATCATCATCTCGGTGGTTTATTACAGGCAGAAACGCAAGCAGCAAAAAATAAATTTAATGCTTGAAGAGAAAAACAGGGAAGTGCTGGAGCAAAAAACCAATATTGACGATCAGGCCCAGAAACTAAACGACCTGAATACTTTGAAAGACAGGCTGATCTCGGTTCTGGCGCATGACCTGCGGGCGCCATTAAGTACCTTGCGGGGGCTATTCAGCCTGTTACAGGATGATACGATATCGCACCAGCAACTGCTTGACATGATCCCCGGCGTATTAAAGAAACTGGAGTATACCTCTGATTTCCTGGATACCTTGTTATTCTGGATAAACAGCCAGATGGAGAACTTTGAAAGTTCGGCAAAAAGCTTTTACGTAAAAGATATTGTAGCTTTTGAAGCAGAAAGTTACCATGAGCAGGCTGGCTTAAAAGGAATTAAACTGATAGATAGTGTGCCCGATGATATCATTGCATCTGCCGACCCCAACTCAATCCGGATAGTTATCAGGAACTTAATTACCAATGCGATCAAATTCTCAAGTGAGGATGATGTTATTGAGATATCGGCTGAACGCCAGGATAAGCAACACTATGTTATTACGGTAAGTGATACAGGTACCGGTATGAGCGAGGAACAGCTTAATAAATTGTTTAAAAGCAAGGTAAACAGCAAAGCCGGAACAAATAACGAATCAGGTACCGGTATGGGGATGCTGTTTTGTAAGGACCTTGTTGAAAAATGCGCCGGCCGTATATGGGTAACCAGCAAACAAGGCCACGGCACGTCATTTTCATTCACTGTGCCTTTAGGTGTTGTCAATGAAGCAAGGCTTGAAGTAGCCTGATTTCGAAAATTAAGACGCTTGTGTGACCACATAAACGTTAATAACAGAAAAACAGCGTTTTAATTTTATAAATCATTATTTGATAAATCATATTAAGAGCAGTCATGCTATCTTATAATAGCATCGTTGATTCAAAAAATAAAATCAATAAAAAGGAAACAAAGTAAAGCGTTGTTATCGTATACATGGATGTGAAATGGTATATTATTGTCTAGGCCATTTACGTAAAAACATCAAACGTTGAAGCTCCATTTAACACTTTCTGTTCTATTTATTTTCACGACAGGATTTCCAGCTTTAAATAGAAGCCATCTTCACAATCCTGATACTCTTTCTGCATCTACTTTAAATTACCAGGCTGGCCCGGATACTTTAAAGATTAACAAGTTGAACAGGCTCGCAGCCAATTACTTTGAATCCAATCCGGATAGCACGCTTTATTATAGCCGGAAAAGCATTAATCTTTCCCGAAAAATTGGTTACAAGGCAGGCTTAGCCGACGGGTTACTTCAAGCCGCCCATGCAAATTATTTTAAAGGAAGATTTGAAAATGCAAAACATCAATTTTGATGAAGCAATTCTAATTTTTAAAAAATTAAACGATAAAAAGGGATTAAGCCAGTGTTATAAACTTTATGGGAAAATGTTCAGTTTACGGGCTAACTACAAATTGGCTTTAACCTATTTAAACTTATCCCTGAATATAGATAAACTGCAAAATAATAAACGGGGTATCGCCGATTGCTATAAAGACATAGGTATGGTTTATTTTGCCGAGGGCCAACTGTCTACCGCGCTTGATTTTTATTATAAAACTTTGTTTATTGATATTAAAGAGGATAATAAAAATGATATAGCAGATATTTATAATAACATTGGGGATGTATTACAAAACATGGAGGCATACCCTGAAGCACTTGAATATTATAAAAAGGCGTTGAAAGAAGCCCGGAGGGCCAAAGACCTGCTGGAAATTGGAACTGCCAATGAAAATATTGGCGAAATACTGCTTGCACAAAAAAATTATGATGGTGCTATTACTTATCTGTCCAAATCAATTAAGATAGCTATAAAACAGGATGACAAGGATGGGATCAGTTACATTAATGCTGACCTTGGACTTTGTTATGCCCATATGAACCAGTTTAAGCTGGCAATAAATTATCTTGATACATCATTAAAGGTTGCAGAAAAAAATAAGATTATTTATGATGAAGCTTATGCGCTGATCAGTTTTGCTGCCGTATTTAACCTGCAAAAAGACTATAAAAATGCTTGTAAATACGCGCTGCAGGGACAGGGCTTAGCGGTTAAACTAAACAATATATGGTTCCGTGCAAACGCTGCTATGGAGTTATATAAAGGTTTTGCAGGTTTAAGTAAGTTTGCAGATGCTTTTATATATTCCAGGCAATACAACGGCCTGAAAGATAGCTTGAAGAATAACGAAAGTATCCAGAAACTAACATCGTATAACCTGGCGTTAAACTTTGCTGCTAAACAACACCAGCTTGAATTGCAGCAGCTGGAAAAAGATATCACCTATAGATATCAGCAAAAAATAAAACAACAACGGCTCGATACGATCTTTGTCTCGATCATCATCGCAATGATCATTATCTCGCTGTTTTATTACAGGCAAAAGCGAAGACAACAAAAAGCAATTGCAGTACTTAGCGAAAAAAACAGCGAAATATTGCAACAAAAAACCAACCTGGATGATCAGGCGCATAAATTAAATGACCTTAATACTTTAAAGGACAGGCTGATTTCGGTTTTGGCACACGATCTGAGAGCGCCGCTGAGCACGTTAAGGGGCTTGTTTAGCCTGCTCATGGACAATAGTATTTCGCATGAGCAAATGCTGGAGATGATCCCCGGTGTATTAAAGAAGCTTGAATATACTTCCGATTTCCTGGACACCCTGCTGTTTTGGATAAACAGCCAGATGGAGAACTTTGAACGTTCGGCAAAAAGCTTTTACATAAAAGATATTGTAGCTTTTGAAGCAGAAAGTTATCGCGAGCAGGCTGCGCTAAAAGGTATTAAACTGATAGATAGTGTGCCTGATGATATCGTTGCATCAGCCGACCCCGACTCTATCCGGATAGTTATCAGGAACTTAATTACCAATGCCATCAAATTCTCAAGTGAGGATGATATTATTGAGATATCAGCTGAACACCAGGATAAACAAAACTACGTTATTACTGTAAGAGATACCGGCACCGGTATGAGCGGCGAACAATTGAACAAATTGTTTAAAAGCAAGGTAAACAGCAAAGCCGGAACAAATAATGAATCGGGCACTGGTATGGGAATGCTGTTTTGTAAGGACCTTGTTGAAAAATGCAGCGGCCGCATATGGGTAACCAGTGAGCAGGGCCAGGGTACCACATTCTCATTTACAGTGCCATCAGGCGTTATAAATGAAACAAGGCTGGAAGTGGCGTAGTCTTTATCTGAAATTCAAAACTACTGTCTTACCCGAAATGCTTTCTAATATGGGTTTGAAAATTAGCTGGGCGTTCTGGCGCGCCAGGCCTAAAACGTTCATCTCTTTTGCGTTATCTAAAATCCTTTTTTCTGCAAGTTTGTAAACAGCTTCTACCATATCTTTTGCGCCGTCTTCGAACATAACGCCCTTGATGTCATATACTTTTGATTTTTCATGATCAAGTTTTGTATAGCAGATCTCAGGTTGCGGTAAAAAAACAACCACAGTATCTTTGCCCTGGATAATATCGGATCTTTTAACTTTAGTTAGATCGATACAGGCAGTAACCTCGCCTACAGCTAAAAGCAAAACGCGGCTATCGGGCAAAATAGGGTGGACCTCTTTTTGTTCGATGATATCTTTCATTTCGTATTTAACCAGTTCAAGCTTTCCCATGCTGGATATTTTTTGAACGATGCCGCTATCAGTGATTTCGGTTCGGGTAACTGAAAACTGGTGTTTGATATAAAAGAAAAGGAAGACCAGGAACCCCGCAATTACAACTGAACTTATCAGAACAAATAATATCCGGTTAGCAAAACGGTTTCCCATAATTGTATGATTTATAGATATACTACAAAAAAAGAGAGCAGTTGTTATACTGCTCTCTTAACAAATGTTGGTATATAACGATAATACGTAGTGAGACCGTTTTTTTCCAATCTCCAATCTCTAATCTCTACACTCTTCAATATAACTTAGATTATTTTTGACCAAATGTCAGTTGCAGCTTCTTTCGGACTTCCGGACTTTACTGACTTTCGGACTAATCTCTAACACTACGCATACTGTACGCTCAGCGTAATCGGAACGTTCAATGCTTTTGATATAATACAATTTGCTTTTGCACCTTCGGCTACTTCTTTAAACTTTTCTTCGCTTACACCTTCGATGGCTGATGCTTTTAAATCCAAATGAATGCCTGTGATGCTCAAAGAAGCCATGTCGAGGTCTAAAATAGCGTCGGTGGTAAGGTCGTTTGGTTTAAACCCTGCCTGGCTTAGCGCGGCGCCTACAGCCATAGTAAAGCAACCGGCATGTGCTGCCGCGATCAGTTCTTCGGGATTGGTGCCAACACCATCCGCAAAGCGGGTTTTAAATGAATACTGCGTGTTGTTTAATGTAGTGCTTTGTGTGGTGATTTCACCTTTACCCTCCTGAAGGGTACCGTTCCAATGGGCATGTGCTGTACGTTTCATGGTTCTAATGTTTTTTAGGTAAAGATAGATTTTGGGAATTATGTTTTAACCCCGGGCAACAATTTAATTATTTTATGACTTTAGATTTACGACAAATAATTTCAGGCACAGAGTAGAGACGCCCCGATGCATCGGGGCGTCTCCTACAATTTATAATCAGGTACCTCGAAATTTTGATTAATACTGCCGATAAAACCTAAAATCTCGTCCCTGCCCAATTGGGTTTCGGATGAGGTGATGAAATATTGGGGTATGTCATCAAAGGTTGCAAGCAAAGCTTTTTTAAACAGGGCCACGTTTTGATCTGTTTTTGTGCCTGATTGTTTATCGGCCTTGGTAAATACCAATACAAACGATAGTCCTTTTTCGCCAAGCCAGTTGCAAAATTCAAGATCTATTTTTTGCGGTTCCAGGCGGCTGTCAATCAGTACCAGCACACATTGCAGGCTTTCGCGCTTATCCAGGTAGGTATGGATAAATTTACTCCAGTCGGCCTTTTTGCTTTTTGATGCACGGGCATAACCATAGCCCGGCAAATCCACAATATACCAGCTATCATTAATTAAAAAATGATTGATCAGTTGCGTTTTACCCGGTGTTTGCGATGTTTTTGCTAGGCCTTTTTTTAGAGGTGAGCATATTGATCAGCGATGACTTGCCCACATTCGACCGGCCTATAAAAGCGTACTCGGCCTTCACGGGTGGCGGCAGTTTGGAGATTTGGGTATTGCTGCAAATAAATTCGGCTGATTTAATGATCATGGGGCAAAGATAGTTGTTTTGATTTCGGATTTCGGAATTTCGATTTCGGAATTACTTAATTGCGAATGGGTGATTGCAGATTAGAGATTGGTCCGAAAGTCCGAAAAGTCCGAAAGTAGCTTCATTCTCAGGGGTTAAACTGCACAATCCCCGTTTGCTTTCATAAATTTACAATCAAAAAACACATCCGGTTTGCATAATTCGTAAATTTGTATGTTTAAACATGTAATTTAAATGGAAGATTATAAGATACCTGCCCAAACCCGCATCGGCCATGTGCATTTAAAGGTGAGCGATCTGCAAAAGTCGCTTGATTTTTATAGCGGCTTGCTGGGCTTCGATAAAGTAATGGTATATGGTGGCCAGGCGGCATTTATTTCGGCGGGCGGTTATCACCATCATATCGGCTTAAATACCTGGCAGAGCCTGGGCGCACCACCTGCACCTGAATATGCGCCGGGCTTATACCATACTGCTATATTATACCCTGAAAGAAAAGACCTGGCGATAATTTTAAAACGCTTGATTGATGCCAAATACCCGATAACCGGCGCTTCTGATCACGGTGTATCTGAGGCGATTTATTTGGATGACCCTGACGGTAACGGCGTTGAATTGTATTGGGACAGGCCCCGTGAAGAATGGCCGCTTGATGAAAACGGTGATTTGACCATGTTTACCAAAAGGCTGGATATGCAGGGGCTGTTGAAATTGTCTGAACCACTGATTTAACTGATTTTCTTGATTTTTCGGATGAAAAAAGGTGATTTGACAGGCTCAAGAATCTGCTCAATCCGAAAAATCAACTAAATCAACGGTTCAGACAAATACCTTACGCCTTCTTCACCACCACCATATTCTCCGGGTCCCAGTGCATGGCTTCGTTTTTAAAGTAACTGTCGTTACATAACAAAGCAGGTGCAGCGGCACGGTATCCAAAAGTTGCATCTTCAACTACCTTTCCGCCATTCCTTATCGCATTGAAGAAATTAGTAAAGTGATCGTAAGGCCCGCCTAAATAACCTTTCTCGGCTGAGTAAGTAATTTCTTCGGGTGGCAGCATCTGTTTTCTTTGCACTTCGCCCGGCCCGGCATTACGCATTTTTTCGGCGTAAAACGGATCGTTAGGCTCAAAAGTCTTATTGCGTTTCAGCACCACTTCGTCCCAGGTAATATCCATGGCGCCTTCGCTGCCAACCAGGCGCAAATAAGTTGTGCCGCTGGTGCCGTCAACAAAGTTACAGCGCAGGCTAAGGTTAAATGCGGGATGAACAGTTGTTTCGCCGTAATCAAAAGTGCCCAATAATACATCGGGTACTTCGCGACCGTCATGCCAGAAACGTAAGCCACCTGAAGCATATACCTTTTGCGGCCCCAGGGAGCCGGTTATAAAATGCAGGCTCGAGAACAGGTGAACAAAAAGGTCGCCGGCCATACCTGTGCCATAATCAACATAATTACGCCACCTGAAAAACCGCTTCTCATCAAACGGTCTTTTAACCGTATTGCTGATATAAGTTTCCCAATCAACCGTTTGCGGCGAAGCATCAGCAGGGATAGGATATTCCCAAACTTCCACAGCGCCACGCCTGGCCCAAAAACCTTCGGCGTAGTTTAGCTGGCCGATGGCGCCGGCCTTCAGCAATTCTTTTGCCTTTTCGTTGCCAAGCGAGGAAACCCCCTGGCTGCCTACCTGGTAAACTTTGCCGGTTTCCTTTTGTGCTTTTATTATAGCAGGTCCTTCGGTAATGGCATGCACCATCGGTTTTTCGCAATAAACATGTTTGCCTGCATGCATGGCATCGACAGATATGGTTTGATGCCAAAAATCGGGCGTACCAATAATTACGGCGTCAACATCAGGCCGGGCCAGTATCTCTTTATAAACTTTGGTGGTAAAAATATCGGCACCCCAGCGTTTTTTTGCATCGGCAAGGCGGCCATCATACAAATCGCATACTGCAACCAGTTTAACGCCGGGAATTTGAAGTGCTGTTTCCGTATCAGACGACCCTTGCCCGCCTGCACCTATTAAAGCCAGGTTGATGCGGTCGTTAGCGCTAAAACTGTCGGTACGTTTAAGGTAAGTAAACAAGCCTGTTCGCTCATCGCGGGCAAATACATTTGATCCAATGGCAACAGCTGCCGAGGCAGTGCCCAATTTTTTAAGAAAGCCTCTGCGGGAGGATTCTGGTTTCTCTTTCATAAAATAATAGTTAGGTCTGGTATAAATTTATTGTTGGTATTGCCGGTAACTTTAGGACAGAAGCAGCAATAGCGAAAGGTAGAAGTTTAACCTTAGATTTTAAATTTTTTTAAAAAGATAATTACTCAATTAGTACCAGAATCGAACGTTATCATAATATCGGAGTCGAAAAATAATTCCGAAACGGCGTAGCCCTTGAACACCATTGAAAAAAAACAGCAGTGAAAAATCGAAAATTTAAGAATTACTCATAAGCACTGTCATTTTTGCTAAGAAACTTAATCAACTCAATCTAACTTAATCAACCAATCAACCTTATCACTATCTTTGCCCCTAATGAGCAAAACTGTAATTCCGTACCACGAAGACCAGGGTACAAAAAAAGAACAGGTTGCCGATATGTTTAATAACATCTCCAAAACCTATGATTTTTTAAATCACTTTTTATCGCTGGGCATCGATATCATCTGGCGTAAAAAAGCCATCAACGAACTCAAAAGTATCCAACCAAAATTAATTCTTGACGTGGCTACGGGTACCGGCGACTTCGCTTTTGAAGCACTGTCTATATTAAAACCTGAAAAAATTATTGGGGTCGATATTTCGCGCGGGATGCTGGATATCGCGCAGCAAAAAATTGATAAACGTGGCGAAAGCAACAGGTTTGAGGTAAAATTGGGCGATTCGGAAAAACTGCCTTTTGACGAAAATATTTTTGATGCAGTAACCGTTGCCTATGGGGTGCGTAATTTCGAAAATCTTGAAAAAGGCCTTGCCGACATACAGCGGGTATTAAAACCGGGCGGTAAAGCGGTGGTGCTGGAGTTCTCCAAACCCAAAGTTTTCCCGGTAAAGCAGCTGTATAAATTTTATTTCAACTATATTACACCGTCAATTGGTAAATTATTTTCAAAGGATGCAAGGGCTTATACTTATCTGCCGGAGTCGGTAGCTGCCTTTCCTGATGGACAAGCGTTTGTATCCCTGATGGATAAAACAGGCTTTAAAAATACCAAATGCCGCCCCTTAGCGTTTGGTATCTGTTCAATATATACTGGTATTAAATGATTAAAACCTGGTACCTAACCATTATTTTATTTTTTTTATGCAGTAATTTGTTGCTGGCACAGGCCCCCGCATGGGGTGGCGGCGCCGATCAAAACGACCTTAGCTTCGGCTTTTCATTCTCGTACGTAAGTAATTATTATAAAATTGTTAAAAAACC
>Ga0207076_1035_pt1 | contig 37465 bp, 33 predicted proteins | sample Alteio_BWMinHeat_62_FD_153568 | JGI IMG/M metagenome (GOLD analysis project Ga0207076, IMG submission 153568) | Enriched cells from forest soil in Barre Woods Harvard Forest LTER site, Petersham, Massachusetts, United States -... | ecosystem: Environmental > Terrestrial > Soil > Temperate forest >... | reverse complement strand
AACTGGAACAAGTCAACGCCGAACTGGAAGACCCCACGGTCTGGAACGATCCTAAACGTGCCCAGGACCTGGGCAAGGAAAAGAAATCGCTGGAAGCGATTGTCTTTACGCTGACCAAGATCGATACCGATCTGCGCGATGCCAACGACCTGTTTGCAATGGCGCGCGAAGAAGGCGACGACGATACGCTGGAAGCGATAGAACAAGATGCGCAGGGCCTGAAAGAACTGGTCGAAGGCATGGAGTTCCGCCGCATGTTCAACAATCCCATGGATCCGAACAATTGCTTCATCGATATCCAGGCCGGCGCCGGCGGCACCGAAGCGCAGGACTGGGCTTCGATGCTGCTGCGCCAGTATCTGCGCTATTGCGAACGCAAGGGCTTCAAGGTCGAGATCCTGGAACAGTCCGACGGCGAGGTGGCCGGCATTAAGACCGCTACGCTGAAGGTGGAAGGCGAATATGCGTATGGCTTCCTGCGCACCGAAACCGGCGTGCACCGCCTGGTGCGCAAATCGCCCTTCGATTCCGCCAATGGCCGACATACATCGTTCTCCAGTCTGTTTGTGTATCCTGAAGTGGATGAGTCCTTCGACATCGACATCAACCCGGCCGACGTGCGCGTGGATACCTATCGCGCCTCCGGCGCCGGCGGCCAGCATATCAACAAGACCGATTCTGCAGTGCGCCTGACGCACGGCCCCTCCGGCATCGTCGTCCAGTGCCAGAACGACCGCAGCCAGCACCGCAACCGCGCAGAAGCCTGGGAAATGCTGAAGGCCAAGCTGTTTGAACTGGAATTGCGCAAGCGCATGAGCGAGAAGCAGTCGCTGGAAGACACCAAGACCGATGTAGGCTGGGGCCACCAGATCCGCTCCTACGTGCTGGACCAGTCCCGCATCAAGGATTTGCGCACCAGTTTTGAAACGGGCAATACCAAGGCCGTGCTGGACGGCGACCTGGACGATTTTATTGCTGCGTCACTGAAGCAAGGCGTTTAATCCAGGACAGCCGGAGGGGCGCCCAAAACGCCCTTCCGCGAGCAACTTACAGAAAAAGATACTTCCATGTCAGAACAAAACACTCCGCAAAACGACGCAGCAGAGCTGCCGCAAGATGAAAATTCCATCATCGCCGAGCGCCGCTCCAAGCTGGACGCCATCCGCGCGCAAGGCGGCGTAGCGTTTCCCAACGACTTCCGCCCGCAGCACAAGGCCGCCGACCTGAAAGAACAATACGGCACCAAGACCCGCGAAGAGCTGGAAGAAATGAATGTGCAGGTCGTGGTTGCCGGCCGCATGATGCTGAGGCGCGAAGCCGGCAAGAAAGCCGCCTTCGCCGTATTGCAAGATGCATCCGGCAGCAAGGCCGACGGCCGCATCCAGTTTTACGTCACCACCGACAAGACCGGCGAAGCGGAGATGGAAGCTTTCCGCCGCTATGACCTGGGCGACATCCTTGGCCTGGAAGGCACGCTGTTCAAGACAAAAACCGACGAGCTGACCGTCAAGGTCTCCGGCCTGCGCCTGCTGACAAAATCGCTGCGCCCACTGCCGGACAAGTTCCACGGCCTGTCCGACCAGGAAACCAAGTACCGCCAGCGTTATGTCGACCTGATCATGAGCGAAGACACGCGCCGCACCTTCAAGGCGCGCACCGCGGCAATGACCTCGATCCGCAACTTCATGAACAGCAATCAGTTCATGGAAGTGGAAACGCCGATGCTGCACGTGATCCCCGGCGGCGCTGCGGCCAAGCCCTTTATCACGCACCATAATGCGCTGGACATGCAGATGTACCTGCGCATCGCGCCCGAGCTGTACCTGAAGCGCCTGGTAGTCGGCGGCTTCGACCGCGTATTTGAAGTCAACCGCAACTTCCGCAATGAGGGCGTATCGCCGCGCCACAATCCGGAATTCACGATGATGGAATTCTACGCGGCCTATGTCGACTACAAATGGCTGATGGACTTTACCGAACAGGTAATCCGCAAGGCCGCCGTCGATGCGCACGGCACCGCCGTACTGACCTACCAGGGCCGCGAACTGGATTTGAGCAAGCCCTTCCGCCGCCTGACCATCGTCGGCGCGATCAACCTGTACGCACCGCACTATACCAACGAGCAATTGCACGATGCAGAGTTCCTCAAGGCCGAGCTGAAAAAATTCGGCGTCAAGCCGCATGTGATTTCCGGTTTGGGCGCCTTGCAGCTGTCGCTGTTTGAAGAAACTGCAGAAGCGCAACTGTGGGAACCGACCTATATCATTGACTACCCAGTAGAAGTTTCCCCGCTGGCACGCGCTTCCGACACCGTTGCCGGCATCACCGAGCGTTTTGAGCTGTTCATGACCGGCCGCGAAATCGCCAACGGCTTCTCCGAGCTGAACGACGCAGAAGACCAGGCCGCCCGCTTCCAGGCGCAGGTTGCCGCCAAGGACGCCGGCGATGAAGAAGCGATGTACTACGACGCCGACTTCATCCGCGCACTGGAATACGGCATGCCTCCGACCGGCGGCTGCGGCATAGGCATAGACAGGTTGATGATGCTGATCACCGATTCGCCCAACATCCGCGACGTTATCCTGTTCCCACACCTGCGCCGCGAAGAATAAACGCTTCAGAACCAAGGGCAAGAACAATAAGGGGACTGCATTGCAGTCCCCTTATTTTTTTCCTGCATAAAAATCCGGGATGCTGTCGCGGCAGGGCAATGGTAGGGTGTGTTAGCGCAGCACGGTGTAACACTCTGCACCATTCTTCGCCTGAGTGTGCGCAGATTAATTTGTTCCTGCAACCATTGCAGGAAGTTTGTAGTCGTTTTCTTGCGCGGGACGCATACGGTGCGTTACGCTGCGCTAACACTCCCTACCTGAGCCCCTTATTTTTCCTGTCAGAAATATTGTCGCCGGCGACGACAATCCCCTTTTTTTCCACATGGAAATTAATTGTTGACCTACTTACGAGATAGTAGTAGCAATCAATAATAAGGGGAAATTCGATAGAAATATTTGTTAATATTTGTAGCCGTTTGGCATTGCTTATGCTAGGGCAACTCGTTATCCTTCAATGCAGTCGCGAAACAGTTTCTTTATAGCTGCAAAGTGGCGTCTGTAAAGGGCAAACCCATCTAAAGGTGGGGACGCAAAATCACCGGTCTAAAGGGCATTTATTGCTCCATGATAGCGGGTTGCCAGACTAGAGTTTGTACAGGCATCGTCGTCGTATATGTGTCTGTCGATAAAGATTGAGTGGCGCAGCGTTATCCGCTGCTGCAGGTAATTTACCTGCGACTCAAACTTGCTCACTATTCTGTATTGCAACTCCTGTTCATGGGCACTTTACCAGCCCAAACAACGCAAGGAGTTGCACAGTGAACTACAAATCCAAGAAGCCAACTAATAATTCGGCCACTTCCCTTATTTCAGCCTTGCCTGCAGGGCAGTCGTCAGCTCCCGGATTTGCATTAAAAACTTCCTTCCTTGTTGTCGTGGCCGCCGCTGCCAGCGTCGGCTTCAGCTCCCCTGCCCGCGCCGGACAACCGCTGTCCAATCAGCCCAATGTTGAATCCTGGGCGCCTGGCCGCATCCTGGTAGTACCCCGCGCCGGCTTGCCTGAAAAAGAACTGGCGAAGATACTCGGCGTGCACGGCGGCAAGGGTCGCAAAATCGGCCAGAGCAGCATGTATATAGTGGACCTGCCGAAAGGCGCGTCTGAAAAGGATGTCGCTGACAAATTGTCACACCACCCTCACCTCAAATTGGCAGAGATCGATCGCCGTGTGGCAGGCACTTTCGTGCCGAACGATCCTTACACCGGCAGCGAGTATCACCTGACAAAAATCGGCGCTCCCGCCGCCTGGGATACCACCCAGGGCGCCGGCATCACCATCGCCATCCTGGATTCCGGCGTAGACGGCACCCACCCAGACCTGGTAGCCCAGATGGTGCCTGGCTATAATTTCTATGACAACAACACCAATACCTCGGACGTCAACGGTCATGGCACCGCGGTAGCCGGTGCAGCAGCCGCTTCTTCCAACAATGGCATAGGCGTTGCCGGTGTCGCCGGCCAGGCCAAGATCATGCCGGTGCGGATTGCCGATGCCAACGCATACGCCTATTACAGCACTATCGCCCAAGGCTTGACCTGGGCCGCCGATAACGGCGCGCGTGTTGCCAATATCAGCTATTCCGGCGTTGCAGGCAGCGCCAGCATACAGAGCGCCGCGCAATACATGAAAAACAAGGGCGGCCTGGTCGTCGTCTCTGCCGGCAACAACGGCATTAACGAAAACATCACGCCGACCACCACCATGATCCCCGTCTCCGCCACCGACGCCAATGACGCCATGGCCAGCTGGTCCAGCTATGGCAGCTTTGTTGCCTTGTCGGCTCCCGGCACGTATATCTGGACGACATCGCGCGGCGGCGCTTACCAGCAATGGCAAGGCACTTCATTTTCCAGCCCCATTACTGCCGGTGTGGTAGCCCTGACCATGGCCGCCAACCCTGCCCTCACCAGTACCCAGGTAGAAAGCATGCTGTACTCCACTGCGGTGGATCTCGGCACTCCGGGCCGCGATATCTATTTCGGCTATGGCCGTGTCAATGCAGCCGGAGCAGTACAAGCTGCGGTAGCCGCCAAACCGGTAGCAGATACACAAGCGCCTACAGTGGCGATCTCCGCCCCTTTGGCTAATGCCACCGTGTCCGGCCTGGTCGCCGTCAATGTCAACGCTGCCGACAATGTCGGCGTGGCAAGGGTAGAGTTAAAGGTAAATGGCAGCACGGTTGCAGTGGACAGTTCGGCTCCCTTCGCTTTCAGCTGGGATTCCACAGGTGCGGCCAACGGCATGGCGAGCGTAGTAGCAGTCGCTTATGATGCCGCCGGCAACTTCACTTCATCGACTCCTGTTTCTGTGAATATATCCAATAGCGTGGTCATTGTTCCCAAGGACACTACCCCGCCGGTGGTTGCCATTACCAATCCGGTTGCAGGCAGAGTGAGCGGCAATGTCTCTATCAGTGTCAATGCTTCCGACAACAGCGGTGCAGCCGGCATTACCCAGTCTCTGTACATCGACGGCACCCTGAAGGCAACAGGCACCGGAGCAACGCTGGGATATAGCTGGAACACACGCAAGCTGGCATCCGGCACGCATACTATCCAGGCAGTAGCGAAAGATGCCGCAGGCAACACCAGCACCGCGACAGTAAAAGTAAATAACTAAGGTCCACAAAGCACCACACCGCCGTTCTTCAAAAAAAACTGGGCCTTTCGGCCCAGTTTAATTTGTTCTTCTTGTTCTCGATTGTTCTTCTTTTTCCCGCCCCGACTGACATTGAAAATGTCTTTTCCGCAGTAGATCAGCTCCTGCGCCTGTATGTCACCGCCAATCCCAGCAGGCCAAGGCCAAACAGTGCAAGGCTTGCAGGTTCTGGCACAGGCTCACCGCTTCCACCGCCGCCGCCACCGCCGCCAACCCCGCTCTGTGCGTCATGGGAGAACGGTGCCTTGATATCTTTATCCACCGAACCATCGGTCTTCAGATAAAGGTCGAAATGGATAGAATAAGCGGAATCCAGGCCGGTCGTATCTATCACGAACGGTACGAAGTACAGGCAGTTGCTCACGCAACCGGATGCCAAAGCGCCGGCAGGAGTGCTGGTGCTGGTGTCAAAGGCGGCAGTCTTCTGGCTCGCATCAAACTGGAATGAGAACTCCTTGAAAAAAGTGTCGAACTCGCCATGCGGCGGCATCCCCAGTGGGGAACCATAAGTCATGCCTGAGGACACATTGACCGTGTTGCCGGCAAACACGAAGGAACCTCCGCTGATCGGACTATTGCTGACCGGACCCAGATCGTTCACCGACCCATCGCCGGGGCCTCTTTCCAATGCGGCAGAAATATAGAAGGTATCGCCAATGCTGGCTTTCGTGCCGCTGTACAGCGCATCAAGAGTGAAGACATTCCCCGCTGCCAATGTCGTTTCCGTCGAGTTATTATAAGTGCCGCCACCGATGGTTAGTTGGAGCACAGGCAACGCGTAAGCACTCGATGCAAGGAAACTAAAAGACAATATAGCGCTGCCTAAGGCAACACGGGTTTCCTTTAACAATTTACACATGGCATTTCTCCTGGTTGTGTGGGCTTACACATGCATATTCCGTACCCGGGAGAAGATTTACCTGTCAGATCAGACAGGTAAATTTTATTGCAGCCAAAATTGAGACAGCACCGTAAAATTATTCGACACTTTCCGTTAACGGCGTGGAACAAATTCCTTATCAAACGGAACAATTCGAATAAAAATGCCGTTTCAATTCAGAAAAAAATGTATCATTTTTAATAATATAAATTATTTATAACAATAGTCGAAATTACAAATTTTCAGACTCGAGCGAAAAGCAAGTGGGCCAGCAGATTCCTGCTGCATGATGGTTTATTTTTTAATCACGCAAAGCAGGAAACAAGCCCATACGCAAGACTATAATCCCTGGGCTACCCGGCTATCGTATTTTGCCGCGCCAAAATTTTCCATACCGGACAGGCGGCGCGTTACGGCGATCGTCAGCAAGGCCAGTCCCAATCCCGCAACGGTGTCCACCAGGTAATGCCCTCCTTCGGTCGGCGTCGAAAGTATCATCACCGTGTTCACTATTACAGCAAGCATGAACAAGAGCCGATACGGCCGCAACACATAGGTAAGGATGACGGCCAGCGCCGCATGGTAGGAAGGGATGGAGATCAGGCCCTGGATATCGTCGATGTCGATCACCCGCATCGCACCGCTGCGCAACAAGTCGAAGTGCGACACTGTCTGCAGCTCGGCCTCGCTGCCCAGGCCATAGTAGGCAAAGGCACTATGCGCCGGAAAACCGGCAGAGATCAGCAGCAATAGCAGCGATGACAACATGATGCAGGTCACAAACTCGCGCAAATGCCGCTCCTGCCCGCTGAGGCCCAGCAGCCACGGAATCGCAATGAACTGCAGCAGCAGGCTGGCGTAGGCCAGCTTCAGGATTACATTGACAAGCGGGTTGCCGCGCACCCACAGAAAAGCATATACCCAGTCAAACCCGATCAGCGCATCCCAGGCGGCCAGCCTGGCATCCACCACAGGCGGATTCAGCGCAATGACCAGATACTGCAGCACGCCGGCTGCAGCGGTAAATGCCGATAACAGAAAAATGCAATACAAAGTCAGCCTGGCTCTTTGCGCATAAGGGCTGCGCGCCACTGCGGCATAACGCGGCAGCCTGCCGATAGCGGATAACAGACCCAGGCCCAGCAAGGCGGTAAAAAAAATCGCCAGGGAGCGGACACCGCTGACGGAGTAGTGCGAAGCAGACAACCAGATCGCATCCATAACGAAAACGGCCAGGGTCAGTGCCCACCTGAGCGCATCGCCTTGCGTCAATATTTTTATATTTTTTAGCATGTCACGAACCCATGGCCCTGGCTTGATCGCCGTCATCGGCATTTGGAACGGCGCAGACTTTTTGCCGGCGAAATGCGCATGTCACCGCAACACATATCACTCAGGCATCACTATTATTTTTGTGCAACAGATTGGCGTCGAGCAACATAATAAAAACGAGCGTTTCCCCAACAGGCACGGGCGAAATCCGGAATTTGCAACACCGCCGATAGCGCCAAATTTTTTGAATATATTTTATTTATTCCAAAAGCCCAAGCGCTTTTTTCAAATCGCACAAACCGTGGCGATTTTTGTAAATAATTGTCACACGCCAATGCAGCGATTTGTAATAATTTGTAATCGTGCCTACACTGATTTCGCAGGGAATGGAAAACGTGATGGCGAGCAACATCGTTTTTACGGGGCGCAAGCGGTGAAACGGAACTCTGCAAAAGCAAGGCTTGGTGTAGTTCACTTTTAAAAAAATAGGGAGTTAATCATGAATGCAATAAAGAAGTTCTTCAGGGAAGAGGACGGCGCAGCAGCGGTTGAATATGGCCTGCTGGTGGCACTGATTGCAGCGGTCATTGTTGGCGTTGTGAAAATTTTGGGCACAGTGATCCAGGGCGCGTTCAAAACAGTGTGCAACGCCATTAGTGCCGGTTCCTGCCCTTAAAAGGAAAACAGTCATGAACTCCATCTTGAAATTTTAAGGAGGAAGACGGTGCAGCAGCGGTTGAATATGGCCTGTTAGTGGCATTGATTGCAGCGGTCATTGTCGCTGTTGTGAAAATCTTGGGCACTGTAATCCTAGACGCGTTCAAAACAGTGTGCAATGCAATTAGTGCCGGTTCCTGCCCTTAAAAATATACCGAAGGAAAGTATCTTGAAGTTCTTTGGAAAAGAAAGCTTTACGACAGCGATTAAGCACGGATTGTTCTTTGCTTGATCGCTGCCTTCATCCTTAACGCCATAAGAAATTTGAGTATTCATGCCTAAGGTATTACAAGATGCGCGCATGGCACTTAGCAGTAGTGTTCGCAAAAAATGTAGTTAAAAATGCTTCGCCTGTTTGTAGCAACACGCTTGTTGCGCGCGGAGTTTAGTGCAATTGATGGAGTGGAATCATGGCACACCGGCTAATTTCGGCTCTACTAGAGTTCCATCGCAATGAAGAAGGCGCATCAGCCATTGAATATGCGTTGCTGGCATCCCTGATTGCCGCAGTGATAGCTGCAGTAGTCGGTCTTCTGGGCGCACAAGTCAAAGTTGCCTACTGTGCATTCGTAACTGCCATTGGCAGTAATTGCCCTTAGCCGTGTTGAAGTAGAAGTAGATGGAAGAATGAAGAAATTAGCGACATTAGCTTGCTGATCGCATTGCTGCGCGCCGGTTTCACAGATCATAGGTTTTCTTGTCGATAACAGAGAGTTCCTGCTATCCGGGTGTAGAACAAAATGGACATACTGAGCCCTGACCTGGTCGCCGACATCGTGGTCGGCCTGTTGTGTGCCCTATTGCTGATTGCAGTATGGACCGATGTAAAAGGCCACCGCATACCCAATCGCCTGGTGCTTGCAGGCGCCGCACTGGGAATTTTACTGAACACTTTTTTGCCCGAGGGCCGCGGCTTTGTCAGCGTCCTGCCGGGCGCTCTGGGTTTCTGGAAAGCCGTAGCCGGCTTGGCGCTGGGCCTGGCAATACCCTTACCCCTGTATATCTTGCGCGCGATGGGCGCCGGCGATGTGAAGCTGATGGCGATGGTCGGCGCATTCCTGGGCCCCCTTGCATTGTGCATCGCCGCCCTGCTGATTTTTATTACCGGCGGCGTGCTGTCGATGCTGACCGCGCTGCGCTACGGCACCCTGGGCCTGTTAATCAGCAATGTGCGCACCATCATGCTAAGCAGTTTTTTCAAGGCGGTGCTGAACGAAATGCCGGTGGTGGATAGCGCGCCTGTATCGGCCGGCAAGATGCCCTACGGCATCGCTATCGCCGTGGGAACCTATTTATACATCGTGCTGGCAAACAACGGCTACCTGGATTTTATCCGCTCCGTGTTTGTAAGGTAATTTAGATGTTGCAAAATTTATAAATGCAGTAAAGACTATCAATAAAGACTATCAAAGCTGGAAAGAACACCGTACTGCAAAGGGGGTGGATTCGTGGCGACAATAAGTTTGGTCGAAAATGTTGGAACAGATGCGAGCGGCACTCCCGCGCACGTCCTCCCGCAACCACGCACGGTAGAAGATACCGGCCTGGGTTTTCTATTCCTGACCGAACTGTCCTGCAAAATCCTGTTCCTGCGCGGCAGGACCAGCCTGCTGGACCTGTCTTCCCATGTCAAGCTGCCTGTCTCGGTGCTGGAAATCGTGCTCGATTTCATGCGCGCAGAACACCTGTGCGAGTTGGTCAGCCGCGGCGACAGCAGCGCCAGCACCTTCTTCCAGTTGTCCGATACCGGGCGCGCGCGCGCCAGCGATTACCTGCGGCGCTGCCAGTATGCGGGGCCGGCGCCGGTCAGCCTGGATGCGTATGCGACACAAATCCAGCGCCAGTCCATCCGCAAGCTGCGCTATACGCGTGAAATCATGGCCGCCGGATTTGAGGGCATCGTGATGCAGGAAAATGTACTGGACCAGCTGGGCGCGGCAATGAACTCGGGCCGCGCCATCATCATCTACGGCCCCGCCGGCAGCGGCAAAACCTATATCGCAGAACATCTGACCAGCCTGCTGTCCGATGTGGTCGCCATTCCCTATGCGATCCTGGTCGATAACGAGATCATCCAGATGTTCGATCCGCATGTCCATCAGCTGATGCCGCAGGCGGTTGCGCCGTCCACCAACCTGGCCCGCAAGCCCGGCGCCGACGCGCGCTGGCTGGTATGCAAGAGGCCGGTGGTGATTACCGGCGGCGAACTGACGATGGAAACCCTGGACCTCGATTTTGACGACGGCACCCGTTATTACCAGGCTTCGCCGCATGTGAAGGCCAACAGCGGCCTGTTCGTCGTCGATGACCTGGGGCGGCAAAAAGTCTCGCCGCAGGAATTGATGAACCGCTGGATAGTGCCGCTGGACCGGGGCCGCGATTACCTGACGCTGCATACCGGCTACAAGTTCCAGATTCCCTTCGATGTGATCGTGGTGTTTTCATCCAATCAGGACCCGGCCACGATGACCGATGAGGCTTTCCTGCGCCGCCTCGGCTACAAGATCCACATCGGCCCGCTGAACGAAGAACAATACCGGCGCGTCTTCAAGCAAGTATGTGCAGAACTGGCGATTCCTTTTTCCGATACGGCGCTGGACTACCTGCTGCAACAGCATCACTACAAGGAAAACCGGCCCTTGCTGGCTTGTTATCCGCGTGACTTGCTGGGCCAGATCAGGGATCTGGCCATCTATGAAAGCCGGCCGCCTGCGCTGACCACGGAAACGCTGGGCTGGGCATGGAGTAATTATTTCACGCCGGACCAGAGGGCGAACCTGCGGGCAAGCGGAACTGAACAATGAAACCTGGCAATGAAACTTGATAGCGGCAAACAACGGCCGGTTCGCAACTACGCAAACCGGATTAAAGAAAAGCAGGGGGAGCCATGAAAAGCAGCAGAGCACTTCTAATGATAGCCGCATCCATCGCCATCGCACTGGTGGCCGTGGTGTTGGCCACGCGCTGGATTTCCGAGCAGGCCAGCCTCGCCACCAATAAAGTAGTGGTTGCGGCAATTGACGTCAACCTGGGAACCCGGCTCACCCCCGAAATGGTAAAGCTAGCCGACTGGCCTGCCGGCAGTGTGCAGAAGGACAGCTTTAACGACATCAAGGCGCTCGATACCCGGGTGACCCGCGTCAGCCTGCAACGCGGCGAACCTTTGACAGAAGCCAAGCTGGCGCAGCGCGGCGCCACCGGCGGCCTGTCGGCCGTGGTGGCGGAAGGCAAGCGCGCGATGACAGTGCGCGTCAATGACGTGGTCGGCGTTGCCGGCTTTGCCCTGCCGGGCAATTTTGTCGACATCCTGGTCAGCACCCAGGAAGAAAGCAACAAGAGCGGCGGCAAGGATCTGAACATCTCCAAACTGGTGCTGGAAAGGATACTGGTGCTGGCAGTGGCGCAGGAAGCCAGCCAGAGCGATACCAAGCCCAAGGTAGTCAATGCCGTCACGCTGGAAGTGACCCCCGAGCAGGCGGAAAAACTGGACCTGGCGCGCAGCGTGGGCCAGTTGTCGCTGGTGCTGCGCAACCAGGTTGACCTGACCCCGACGCTGACCGCCGGCGCCACCAAGCAGAGCCTGCTGTATGCGCCAGCGTCGGCAGCGGCGGTAACGGTCGCAGCCGTGCAAAAGGCACCAATCGCCAGGCCGAGGCCGATAGAAACCAGGGTGGCCACTGCCGCCCGCAGCGAGGAGCATTGCCAGCAAATCATGACTGGCTCCGGACGTATCACGCAGTGCAATTAATCACCGCCGGTTACAGAAACAACCCAAAAATAACGCAAAACAACACCAATCAAAGTAAGCGCCGCAACGGGAGAATAAGATGAAGAAGAACCAGATGGCAGCGATAGGGAGTATCAGGTCCGGGCTAACTATTGCAGCAACCGGCACGGCACTTTGCATGTGCATGCCTGCGCATGCGCAAACCGGGGTGGAAACCGCGGTGCTGGTGAACCAGGCGCCCCGCTCTTCCCCCGTCAATCCCACAGCGATGGCGGCAGCGGCGCCGTCTGCCGCTTCGAGCAAGGGCACAGCAAGCAAAAGCACCGCGATGGCCGCACCGTGCGGCATTGCGCCGGCCTGCACCGGCGATTTCGCACCGACCAGGTATGTCAATATCCCAGAGGGAAAATCCGGCCTGCTTGACCTGCAGAAATTGAACCTGCCGACACCTGCGAAGCTATGCCTGAGCGGCGACCCGGAAGTGGTACAGGTCGAACCGCTGTTCTCCGCCGTGCCGCGCAGCAGCTTTTTCCTGTTCGGCAAAAACATAGGATCAAGCAACCTGATGTTCCAGAACAAGGATGGGCGTTGCGCGATGGTGGAAGTGACCGTTGCAGTGGATACCGGATCGGTGCAATCGAAGCTGGCGCAGCTGATGCCGGAAGAAAAAAACATCCAGGTCGGCGCCGCCGCCGACTCCCTGGTCTTAAGCGGCACAGTGGCGGATGTCATGGCGGCGGATAAGGCGGTCTCCATCGCCCACGCCTACCTGCGCAAGGACTGGCGCAAGGCCGGTGGCGCTGGCGGAGGTAGCGGAGGTGGGGCCGGCGCGGGTGGAGGTAACGGTGGCAGTGGCGGATCCGGCGGCAATGCCGCCGGTGAAGAACGTATCATCAACATGCTGGCGGTCGCCGCACCGCAACAGGTAATGCTGGAAGTCAAGGTGGCAGAAGTATCCAAATCCCTGCTTGACAAGCTGGGTGTGGGCGTCACGGCGCGCACTACCGGCGGCACCTGGGCGTATACGCTGCTCTCCAGCTTCCTGACCGGCTCCGGCGGCCTGCTGGACGCGAAAAAATCCAACGGCTCCCAGGTCACCCTGGATGCAGAAAAAGACGACGGCCTGGTGCGCTTGCTGGCAGAACCGAATGTGATGGCGATCAGCGGCCAGGAGGGCAGCTTCCTTGCCGGCGGAAAAATCTTTATCCCTGTCCCGCAAGGGAACGGCGGCGGCATCACGCTGGAAGAAAGGGAGTTCGGCATAGGCCTCAAGTTCACGCCTACCGTGCTGGCTGGCGGACGCATCAATATCAAGGTAGCGCCGGAAGTATCCGAGCTGTCGCCGACCGGCGCCACCCTCACCTCGCCCAATAGCAATAGCTCCAGCATCCTGCCGCTGATCACGACCCGCCGCGCCGCCACCACAGTGCAACTGCGTGACGGCCAGAGTTTTGCAATAGGCGGGCTGATCAAGAACAACACCACCACCAATATCAAGGGCTTGCCGATACTGGGCGAAATCCCGGTGCTGGGGGCCTTGTTCCGCAGCACCGCCTTCCAGCAAGACAAGACGGAACTGTTGTTTGTGATTACTCCGCACCTGGTGCAGCCTCTGCCGCCCAATTATGCACTGCCTACCGACGGCGTGATCAACCCTACCCGCGCCGACCTGTTCCTGATGGGCCGGATGGAAGGCAAACCGGCTGAAACGCCGCCGCAGGCAGCCAACCAGCCCGTTCCCCCGAGAGCCGCGCCTGACGCAGCGCCAAAAATGGACGAAGACAAATCCCAGCCCAAAGGCCCTTCCGGCTTTGAGCTGAAATGAGGAGATAGCCATGACCAACTTGAACCACGACGCGGGCGAAAATGCCGCATCTGCCCCCGCCGGATCACCGGCACCGGAATTACCGCAATTGTCCTGGCTACCCAGGCTGCCGGCGCTGCTTGGGCTGGCGGCACTGATGATGTTGACGGCTTGCGCACAGACCACGCCGCGCGCCGATGCCGCTTTCGGCGATACCGTCAGGATCGCCACCGCGCGGCAAACCATGTACCCGGACGCGTCCCAAAATACCGACCCGGTCAGCGGCATGGACGGCCGGGCGGCGCGCAGCGGACTGGAGCGCTACCACAAGTCCTTCAAGGAACCAACCCCGCATCCTAGCGTCTTTACCATAGGTGTAGGCGGCGGTTAAGCATCAAGGGCAGCACAGCAGCATAAGAAGCAAGGAGGTACCCATCATGAGACACCAATCGCCTGCTAACCACCCGCAACGCGGCGCTGTTGCGGTCATGCTGATAGTGTGCCTGGTCGCAATATTCGGATTTATGGGACTGGCTCTCGACCTGTCGCAAACCTACGACCGCAAGACGGAACTGCAGAACATTGCCGATGCCGCGGCACTGGCGGGAGCCAAGGAACTGAAAGGGACTGCAACCAGCATCGACAACGCCGTCACCCAGGCCAAGGCATTCGCCGTCAGCAACGCTTACAAATTCGGCAGCAACACCGCGACGCTGGATGATGCGGCGATCAAGTTCAGCGATTCGCCCGACACTCTCGATGCCAATTGGCTGGATATTACTACTGCAAAAGCCAGTCCGGTCTCCATATTTTTCATCAAGATTGATACCCGCGGCATCACGTCCACCTCGGGTGTGAATACCGTCAATACCAATTTCATCAAGGTCGTGTCTTCGGCATTGGCGACCACCTCGGCCTATGGCCGAGCAATTGCCGGCAGGTTCGCGCTGCAGGTAGCGCCGGTGGGGGTGTGCGCACTCAGCGCCACCAAGACCGCTCCGCTCGCGCATCCCGGCCCGCCCGCGATAGCGGACGAACTGATGGAGTTCGGCTACCGGCGCGGCATGGGCTATGACATCATCAACATCAACCCACTTGGCGCCTCAGCCAACGACTATCTTCTAAACCCGTTGGATATCGCGTCATCGGCTGGCGACAATAGTTGCTCGCCCAGCAATAATAATACGCCGACGGTGCGTCCTTACCTGTGTTCCGGTACGTCTAACATCATTACCTCCTTGCCGGGCTATGTATTTGCCAATACTGGTATGTCCGCAACGCTGAACAATGATTTCAACGCCCGCTTCACTACAGGGTCAAGCTGCACCGTACCGCCCGATGCGAATATCAGGGAATATCCGGCGAATAATACTGCCGCCACTGGTGATCCCACCGAATGGATGACCTCCCCGCTCGCCAGTGCCAGCGCGCAGACCGTCAAGCTGAATGCATCCAATGTGCCCTTTTATCTGACCGCGACACCAGCGCCTGCCGCCACCACGGCCGACGACTGGGGCGTGCTCTGGTCGTATAACCAGGCGGTGCAGTATGCGGCGCCGCACACGCCCTATACGACAGCTGACTGGCCATCCTTATATCCGACCACACCCGGTCCGACTCCAACTGCGAAGGCCGCCTACCCCGGCTCTTCGCAAAGCCCTTACGACCAGACCAGCGGTGCTTTTTACCTGGCAGGAACCGGGGAAAAGGACAGGCGCATCATGAACGTGGCTCTGATAGATTGCAACAGCCTACAAAAGAACGGTAAGTGCTCGACTCTGAAGGTGTTGGGCGTCGGCAGATTTTTCATGTCAGTACAAAGCGATGTACCTAAGCATCTGGATGCCGAGTTTGCCGGCCTGATTCCCGACGCGGAACTCACCTCTGTCATCAGGCTTTACAAATGAAGCCCATTGCCCACACCCTCAGACGGCGTCGCGCATCGCGCACACCGATCACACCGCAGCGCGGCGCCGCCGTGGTGGAACTGGCGATCGTGCTGATATTAATGACCTTGCTGTCCGCCGGCATTTTTGAATTCTCGCGCGCCTTCTGGTATTACAACGCGCTCGACAAGGCTACCCGCGACGGCGCCCGCTACCTGTCGGCACTCCCGCTTACCGAGTACGCCACCACCACCAAGACCACGGCCAATGTAACGGCCATAAAAACAATTGTGGTGAACACCATCAATGGCGCCAACCTCAATCCGGCGCTGACCAGCTCCAACGTCAGCGTCACCTGGGATTGCACTCCCCCATGTGGCGGCGGCAAGCAGCCGGTATGGGTCAAGGTCAGCATTACCGGCTATAGCATCACCTTGGGCGGCACACTGCCGCTCATCGGCATGGTAAGCGGAAACTCTGCCAGCGTCACGCTGCAGCCCGGCACACAGATGCGTTTCATGAACTAGGGCGCGATATGAAACCGAAAATGAAACATTCATCCCCACTCCAACGCGGCGCAACAACCGTGGAAATGGCATTGGTGCTGACTGTGTTCATCATCCTGCTGTTCGCCGCGGTGGAACTGGGCCGCGCGATGTATTTATGGAACACCTTGCAGCATGTCACGCGGCAAGCGGCGCGCGACGCCATCGTGACCGACTTCACGGATGCGGCTGCCATGACAGCCTTAAAACAAAACGCCATCTTCCGCACCAATGCGGGCTCGCTGATCGCCGCTGCGGAAATCACCGACACTGCCGTCAGGATTACTTATCACAGCATAGACAGCGCCGGCACGCTGCATGACGTGAGCGCCGCCGTTACCTGTCCGCCCAAAGTGATCACCGATTGCCTGACAGATCCCCATGGAGCCACCTGCATACGCTTTGTGCAGGCCCGCATCTGCGATCCGGCCAATGCTGCCGCATGCAACCCGATTAAATACCAGGCCATGATACTGCCAAGCTTTATTTCCGGCTTTGCCAATCTGTCTCTGCCGGTGGCGCCGTCGATGATGCCGGCTGAAAGCCTGGGGTTTCGGCCATCAATGCCGGGCTGCTGAACCGGAATTTAACAAGGGCACAGAATGAAGTACAGGATGTTGAACAAGGAAAAAGGCAAAGCAAACTGCGCGGCTTGCACGGCACAGTCCTGTTTTGCAACGACTACCGCAACCAGGATGTTGACAGGCGAAGAAAATGGACAAACCCAAGCTCACCTTAGTAGATGCAAACAATCTCAACAAGAAAGTAAGCGTCATGGATGAATTGCGATACATGGTGGTTTCTCCCAGCAGGCGGCACCTGGATGACATCGTGCACGTACTGCGGGGAGCGGCAGGCGCGTCCGAAATCGCCGTGATGGAGGGCGACTTGCCGCAATTGGGCAATCTTGCCGGCCAGACGGTGCCGGACGTGCTGATCGTGGACAGCAGCGGCGACGGCCGCGGCGACCTGGCTGCGATGGAAAGGCTGGGCGCACTGTATCCCACCATGTCTTTCATCGTGCTGCGCGAGCTGCAGTCGGCTGATTTCCTGATCCAGGCCATGCGGGCCGGCGTGCGCGAAGTATTGCCGCTGCCGCTGAATGCCGACGCCCTCAGCGGTGCGCTGCAACGCACGCGCCAGCACCTGGGATTTTCGGCAAACCGCAGCGGCAAGATACTCTCTTTTATCTCTTGCAAGGGCGGCAGCGGCGCCACCTTCCTGGCGGCCAACCTGGCTTATACGCTGGCAACCCAGTGCAACAAGAAAGTCGCCTTGTTCGACCTCAACCTGCAGTTCGGCGATGCGCTGCTATTCCTGTCGGACCACAAGCCGGCGGCGACGCTGGCCGACGCGGCGCGCGGCATCCACAGGCTGGACCCGGCCTTCCTGGCCAGCAGCATGGTGCAGATAACGCCTAACCTGGGTGTGCTGGCATCGCCGGAGGACCCGGCGCAAGCCACTGAAATCAAACCCGAGCATATCGACTCCCTGCTGCGGATGGCGCGCAACCAGTATGACTTTGTGATCCTGGACGTGGGCCGCAGCCTGGATGCGCGCACCATCAAGGCGCTGGACCACGCGGACATGATCTTCATGGTACTGCAGCTCACGCTGCCTTTCATCCGCGACGGCAAGCGCCTGGCAGAAGTATTTCGCACCCTCGACTACCCGAAAAACAAGATACACCTGATCGTTAACCGTTACCACAAGGGCGGCGACATCAACCTGGAAAACTTGCAGCAATCGCTGGGCAGCAAGGTCATGCGCACGATACCCAACCATTATGAGGCTGCGGCCGCGTCCGTCAACCAGGGCATACCGATCGCCAAGCTGGAAAAAAACAGCCCGGTGAGCAAGGCCCTGGCGGAATGGAGCGAAATGCTGGCTCGGGAGCCGGAAAAAAGCGAGGCCAGCTGGATCAAGCGCGTGTTCAAACGCGCATGAAATTGAAACGAAGGCCAGAAGGATCACCCTGTCCGACCGGCCAATCCGGATAGTATTTTATGCCGGCATGCCCCCGCAAAGGGGCAAAACCAGGTAGCAAGCAACGGAGTCATATCATGTCATTGCGAGACAGACTGGAAGCAAACCACAGCGCGGAAACCACCAACGCGCCTCCGACCCTGAACATGGTAACGACCGACAATCGCGCCTACCGCGAGCTGAAGACGCGCATCCATACCACGCTGCTGGACAGGATAGATCTGCAGGTAATGGAAAAGCTGAGCCAGGCCAGGCTGCTGGACGAAATGAAGAGCCTGGTGGAAGAGCTGCTGAGTGAAGAAAAAGTGGTGATCAATGACAGCGAACGCAAGAACATGGTGCGGGACATCCAGTTCGAGATGTTCGGCCTGGGGCCGATAGAGCTGCTAATGGCCGATCCCGCTGTCTCCGATATCCTGATCAACACCTACAAGCAGGTGTATGTGGAGCGTTTCGGCAAGCTGGAACTGACCGATATCTGCTTTAACGACAATGCCCATTTGATGAAGATCATCGACAAGATCGTATCGCGCGTCGGCCGCCGGGTAGATGAATCCAGCCCGCTGGTGGATGCGAGGCTGCCGGACGGCTCCAGGGTCAACGTTATCATACCGCCGCTGGCGATAGACGGCCCTATCGTGTCTATCCGTCGCTTCGCGCTGAAACCGCTGACGATGGATGACTTCATCCGCTTCCAGAGCGTGATCCCCGCCATGGCGCAGGTGCTGGAAGGCCTGGCGAAGGCCAAGGTCAACATGATCATTTCGGGCGGCACCGGCGGCGGCAAGACTACCCTGCTGAATATCCTGTCCGGCTTTATCAACGCGAGCGAACGCGTGGTTACCATAGAAGATGCGGCGGAACTGCAAATGCAGCAGCCGCATGTGGTCAGGCTGGAAACCCGCCCGCCGAGCATCGAGGGCAAGGGCGAAATTACGCAGCGCGCGCTGGTGCGCAATGCCTTGCGCATGCGCCCGGACCGCATCATCGTCGGCGAGGTGCGCGGCGCGGAAGCGATCGACATGCTGCAGGCGATGAACACCGGGCATGAAGGCTCGCTGGCGACCGTGCACGCCAACACGCCGCGCGACGCGCTGACCCGACTGGAAAACATGATAGGACTGGCGGGCATGAACCTGCCCTCCAAGGTAACCCGCCATCAGATCAGTTCCGCCATTACGGTAGTGATCCAGGTTGCCCGGCTATCGGACGGCAAACGCAAGGTAGTCAGCATCCAGGAAATTACCGGCATGGAAGGCGACATCATCACGATGCAGGAAATTTTTTCCTTCAAGCAGACAGGCATCAATGGCAACGGCAATGTGACGGGATATTTCTGCGCGTCCGGGGTGCGGCCGCGCTTTAGCGAGCGCCTGCACGTGCACGGCATTGACCTGCCGGACGCCTTGTTTGACCCGACCCGCCAATATGAAATCAAGGCCTGAGCGGGCACGGATGCGGTTTTAAAAGATGCAATTGAAGACGGGGGTGTGTCATGGACTATCTGTATATCTTCTTTGTAGTGGCAATCTTCATTGCAGTGGTGCTGCTGATTGAAGGTGTCTTCGTGACATGGAATTCGTCACGCGGGCCGGCGGCCAAGCGCATTTCGCGCCGCCTGCAAGTGATGTCGGCCGGCAGCCATGCCGGCCAGGCCAGCGTCTCCATCCTGAAGAAACGCATGCTCAGCGAAAGCCCTGGCCTGCAAAGGCTGTTGCTCCAGGCTCCACGCGTCCACGCGCTTGACCGGCTGCTGGAGCAATCCGGCATGAAACTGAATGTAGCCAATTTCTGCTTGCTGTCGCTGGCCTGCGGCGTGCTGGTCATGGCGGCGCTATGGTATTCGGGCGTGCCTGCTTTTTTTGCGATCCTGCTGGGGATCGCAGCACTGGGTCTTCCTCTGCTCTTCGTGCGCGGCAAGAAGAGCCGGCGCATGACCAGGATAGAGCAGCAGTTGCCGGATGCGCTGGACCTGATGGGGCGCGCCATGCGTGCCGGCCATGCCTTGCCGTCGGCAATCCAGATGGTCAGCGAAGAAATGCCCGACCCGCTGGCGGAAGAATTTCGCATCGTGTTCGATGAAGTCAATTACGGCTTTTCCATGCAGGATGCGCTGAAAAACCTGTCGACCCGCGTGCCCGGCACCGATGTCGGCTATTTCGTGGTGGCCGTGCTGATCCAGCGCGAAACCGGCGGCAATCTGACCGAGCTGCTGCACAATATTGCGACCATCGTGCGCGAACGACTCAAGCTGTTTGGACAGATCAAGGTGTTTTCTGCCGAAGGGCGGCTGTCTGCCTGGATACTGACGCTGCTGCCGGTGGGCCTGGCCGGCGTCCTGCAATTGGTCAACCCTGAATTCATGAGCCTGCTGTGGACCGACGAGATAGGCCGGAAGATGCTAGGCGGCATGCTGGTCCTGATGTTCCTGGGATCGCTCTGGATACGCAAGCTGATACGCATCAGGGTATGACACGGAACGCGGAATAAGCGCGACCGCATCCGAATGACAGGTAAGGGATTACAAGAATAGAGGGAGAGACATCGTGTCTGGCACTTATATTATTTTCCTGGTCGTATTCTTTCTGGCGGTGTTTGCCGGTGCAATGCTGCTGATGCGCTACCTGCTGCCCAACCCGGTACAACAACGCCTGCAAAAGCTTGACGACGGCCCCGTTAGCATCGGCGAACCGACGCCCGGCGCAGACTGGGTTGCCCGCATCGCCAAGATATCCAGCCCCCTGGCGAAACTCTCTATGCCGGACGAAGGCTGGGAAAAATCGCCGCTGCGGATACGCTTCATGAACGCCGGCCTGCGCAGCGAAAATGTGCCGGTGCTCTATTTTTCCGTCAAAACCATCCTGGCTGTCTCTCTGCCTGTGCTGTTGTGGCTGGTACTGCTTGTCTCCGGCACAGCACTCTCTTCCGACTCCATGCTGTTCAGCCTGCTGGTGGCGGCAGCGATCGGATTTTACCTGCCCAATTTTGTGATCGCCCAGATGGTCAAGGCACGCCAGCTGAAAGTTTTTGAGAGCATTCCGGATGCGCTGGACCTGATGACGATATGCATAGAGGCCGGCCTGGCGATGGATGCCGCGATCGCCCGGGTGGCCGGGGAAATGGCGACGGTTGCACCGGTCGTCAGCGAAGAGTTCCATCTGGTCACGCTGGAACTGCGCGCCGGCAACAGCAAGGAAAAAGCGCTGCGCAACCTTGCCATGCGCACCGGGGTGGAGGACGTGGATACGCTGGTGGCAATGCTGATCCAGGCGGAACGTTTCGGCACCAGCATAGGCGAAGCGCTGCGGGTACATGCCGAGCACTTGCGCACCAAGCGCCGCCAGCGCGCAGAAGAAGCCGCCGCAAAAATTGCACTGAAGCTGTTGTTCCCTCTGATTTTTTGTATTTTTCCGGCCTTGCTGCTGGTGCTGATGGGGCCGGCCATAATCCAGATTTATCACGCCTTTACGCCCGTGACTGCGGGCTGAACATAGGAAAAAACCGGATGTTTTAACCAATACGTTGCGGCAACGCTAATATTTCCGCGACCAAGCGAGGATGACAATCGTGAAAACAACAACGACGCAAAAAATAAAAACCTGTGCCTTGTTTTTAGTCGCGCTGGGCCTCAGCGCCTGCGGAGGCGGCAGCGGCAGCGGGGTAACGTCGCTTTGCTCACAGACCAACTTGAGCGCTTGCGGTGGTGGTACCGGGACAGGCGGAGGCACCACCGGCGGTGGGCAAACCACTGCCACGCCGAAGATGACGCTGACCCTGGTGGACCAGGCCGGCAATGCTGCGAACTTATTGACATCAAGCGGTACGCTGACAGCCAGGGTAAAGGTGACTAATGCTGCCGGCCAGCCTGTGTCGGGAGCGGTCATCCTATTCAGTATTGCCAACTCCAGCCTTGCAATCATCAACCCGGCATCCAACCTGAGTGATGCCAACGGCATGGCGCTGGCGACGGTCACACTGGCAGCGCCGGACGCGGTAGGCGCCACCACCATCCTTGCCAGCACTACCTACACCGACAGTTCCAGCGCCGCTGCCGTTACTTTATCCGGCAGCGCCAACTTCCAGGTCGGCAATGTACAAAATCCGCCGCAAAGCATCTTGCTGGTATCGATCAGCCCTGCGGATAAATCCATACTCTTGCAAGGCAACACTGGCGGTGGACGCGTGCAAACCGCGCAGGTTACCTTCAAGATCACCGATCTTAACGGTCTGGCGGTGGCTAACCAAAAGGTCAAATTCGCCTTCCAGCAAGCACCGGTGGATCTGACATTTGCCAGCGATACCGCAGTATCGGGCCAGGACGGCAATGTCACCGCCATTGTCAACTCCGGGAATACAGTGACCGTGGTCACGGTGATAGTGACGGTGGTCGATCAAAACAATAATCCTGTGCTGAATAGAAACGGATTGCCAATCACTGCCGTCTCCGATCAGATTACCGTGACCAATACGGTGTTGAATCCAGATGGCATTTCTATTGCGGCAAAAGTATATGCGCTTGAGGGAAGAGATGTCGTCGGTCTGACCACGTCGATAACGGTAGCACTGACCGACCTGCAAGGCGGCGCTATTACCGACGGTACCGCTGTTTCATTCACTACCAATGGCGGTGCAATTATCGGAGACTCCAATAGCGCCAAGTGCTCGACAAGAAACGGCGCCTGCTCTGTCCTGCTTAGCGGGCAAAATCCTCAGCCGCCAGAGAGCATATTGCACGCGGATGCGACTGTAGAACCTAAAACTGCTACCAGTATTGTAGGCCCGACAGATATTGACGTCCCCAGGGGAGTCGCGGTCATTGTCGCGTCCATGCAACTCAATGGCAGTATCAAGAAAAAACCGATACTGGTTGCAATGAGTGGGTCCTTTGCGTCCTATTTCGGTAATTTCAATGTTGATTTCACTACCCCGCAACCAAGCTGCGATACCAAAACCATCACGTTCAGTATTGCTGACGTGAACGGAAACATGATGCCGGTAGGCTCTACGTTCAGCATCACCGGGGCACTGAACGCGAGCGGAGTCATCGTTAATCCTGTCGTCAAGAATCCGTTCGGGGGACCAACCCGCGGGACTACGCACCAATTGCAAGTCACGCCTGGCGGTCAGATACCGTGCAATGTGGCAGGAACACGCACAGTGATTGGCAGCTTCAATTTGATATTGACGACCCCCTTTGGCGCTGAATCGCTGCCACAAATAGTAACGGCGACTTACAGGGCCAACTAATGCCATGCGTAGCCACAACCTAACCACGTAGGTGACGATCATGAAAAAAAACTACTACCTGCTGCCGCTGCTGGCCAGCCTCCCCGCGCTGTTCAGTTGCAGCACGCCCGCCACCAAGCCCACGCTGGCAAGCGCGCGCATAGAACCAGTGATGCAAACGAGCCGGCCGGATGACACTTCCCTCGGCTACTACCAGCTGGGCCGCTTTTACCAGGGCCAGAACCGGCTGGACCTGGCGGCGGAAGCCTATCGCAAGGCAATCGGGCTCAGCGCCAGCTTTGTCGAGGCCCATAATGCACTGGGAACGGTATATTCCAAGCAGGGCAAATATGAAGACGCGATTACCGAACTCAGCACGGCGCTGAAAATTGTGCCTGACCTGGCGCGCGTCTATAACAACCTTGGCTATACCTACTACCTGCAAAATAATTTTTCCGAAGCAGTGACCGCGTACGAGAAGGCCATTGCGCTGGAGCCGGGCAACCCGCGCACCTACAATAATCTGGGCGCAGCGCTGGGCAAGCTGGGAGACGCCGAAAAATCGCGCCTGGCTTTTGCGCGCGCGGAAGAACTGAATTCACCCACCGCGGCGGCCACGGCCAACAGCGAGAAAGTGCTGCCAACAACCCAGGCCCAGGCCGAAACTCAAGCCCCAACCCCGGCCCTGGTCCAGGTGGACAGGCAGGAACCGTCCAATGTCCCCGTACCGATATCGATAGCCGGCGCAAGCGTCGCCTATCAATTGCCGACGGCGCACGAGAGCATCGCCCTAGCCTTTAACAACAGTGCCGGCACGGCGCTTGCCGAGATCGGCATGCCGGCAGATCTGCCTGAACCACACAACCTGCTGCCCTTGCTGGCGCAGCCTAGCGGCCAAAGATCCGACGCTGCGGCCTTGCCGTTGTTGAACCTGAAAGCCGACCGTATAGTCAGCAAGCTGTTCCCCGCCGCTACCGCTGCCTCTGCTGATACGGAGATCAGCTATCGGCCCGCCGGCCAGGTTGAACCGGCCAAGGCGTACAGGCTGGAAATCGCCAACGGCAACGGCGTTACCGGGCTGGCGACAAAGGTGAGGAAAACGCTGGCGCTGCAGGGTGTGCCTGCCGCCAGGCTCACCAATATCAAACCCTATAGAGAGCCGCAGACGCTGATACAGTACCGCGCGGCTTATATGGAACAGGCGCTTCTACTGAGCAAAAAATTCCTGAAAGCGCCGAAGCTGGTGCAGGACGAGCATCTGCGCAGCAGCTCGGATCTGAGGCTGGTGCTGGGCAAGGATGTGGCCACGCAGGTCGCCTTGTTTGGCCCGGAGAGCGTTGAAGGCAGCATGCGCCTGGCCTATAACACTCCGTAAACCGACGCTGCGCACACACTGCACTTGTACTACAGAGGGACGGCAGTTTGCCGTCTTTTTTATTTGCCGCCGGCAAGCTTGCATTTTATTTTTCATGCTTGCTGTTTTTGTGTCATCATTATCAATAAGTTATCATTTCTTGCTTATCAATTGATGTGTGACATGGAGAATGTTATGGCTACCAATGGCGCTGACGCACAATTACCGCTGTCCCTGCTCTCGCCATGGCTGGCCATGATCAATGCCTTGCAGCCTGCGGCCTCAACCGCCCCGGGCGCTACTTTCACCCAGCCCATCCTGCCCTGGACTTTCGGCAACGTCATCAATGTCACGGACCAGAATTCCAGCGCGCCGGACGTGGAACGCGACATCGTTGCAAAAGACAGCTATGGCCGGCAATTGGGACGCTTGATGGATGCCGTCGCGGTACTCATAGAGCAAAGGCCGAAGAATGCGCCGCGCGACCAGGCGCTGGATGACTTGCTGGCGCTGCACCGCAAGATAGACGGCATCAAGGCACAAACGGCCGCATCGCGCTTAGGCCGCATCAAGGCTGACCTGTCCAAGCTGGAGAAAGAAGATCCTTCCCAGTACAAGGAACTGCTCGCGACGCTGCAGGCAAGGCAAAAATCCAAATAAAGCCTACGCGGCACATTTCTTAAATTAAAATAGCGGCTTCCCGTAGCTATGGCAATAGCACCCGGCCATGCTCGCCTACCCTATTCTCCTGAAAAACATGACACTATCCCGTCGTCAGTTCGCCCAGACTTTGGCCGCCGCCAGCGGCTCGCTCGCACTTGGCAGCGCCGCTGCCCAGACCCTGCCCGGCCCGCGCCTGGCGCCTATTTATCCGAAGCGCCTGAAACCGGGCGATACGATAGGCCTGGTCAGTCCCGCCGCCGCAACCTATGAGCGCGAACCGGTGGAAATCGCCATTGAGGCGATACAGGCGCTGGGCTTCAAGGTCAAGCAGAGCCCCTATCTGCGCGCCCGCTACGGCCAGTTTGGCGGCACTGACGCGCAGCGCGCAGAAGCGATCAACAGCATGTTCGCCGACAATAGCGTGGACGGCATATTGGCGCTGACCGGCGGCTCAGGCTGCAACCGCATCGTCGACAAGCTGGATTATGCGATGATACGCAAGCACCCCAAATTCTTTGGCGGCTATAGCGACCTGACTTCGCTGATCAATGCGATACAGGTGCAGACCGGGCTCGTCACCTTCCATTCGCCGGTGGGCGCGTCGGAATGGAATGAGTTCAGCGTATCGCATTTCCGCTCCGTCGTGATGGATGGCCAGGCTGCATTGCTGCAGAATCCCGACGCTGCCAAACAGCGCGGCGACAACCTGGTGCAGACCGAGGACAGGATACATACCTTGCGCGGCGGCCGCGCGCGCGGGCCGCTGGTGGGCGGCAACCTGGCGGTGCTGACCTCGCTGGCCGGATCGGCCTACTGGCCGAACTTTCGCGGCGCCATCCTGTTCATAGAAGAGGTCAACGAGTACATCTACCGGGTCGACCGCATGCTGTCGCAACTGCGCATCGCCGGCGCGCTGCAGCAGGTCAGCGGCGTCGTGATCGGCAAGTTCACCAAATGCACGCCGGGCGAAGGCTACAGCACGCTGACGCTGGACGAAGTCTTTGACGATTATTTCCTGCCGCTGAACGTACCGGTATTCCGCGGCGCGATGATAGGCCACATTAAACTCAAATTTACCCTGCCGGTCGGCGGCGAGGTCGAGATGGATGCCGATGCGGGCAGCATACAATTGCTGCGCCCTGCGGTGGTCTGACAAGACTCAAACAAACTTCCTGCGATGGCAGCAGGGATAAATGCCCTTCGCCTCTCATGCGAAGGCCTGTGCGGTGCGTTACGCTTCGCTAACACACCCTACGATATGACGGGACTGTAGGGTGCAATCGCCTTGGCGTATTGCACCAAATGAACCACTGTCGATCAATCCTCACACGACGGTAATGCAGCTGCTTCGACCGCCCAACGCGTAACGCGTAACGCACCGTATGCATCCCACGTGAGGAGACTTCAACCAACTTCCTGCGATGGCAGCAGGAATAAATATTTTTCGCCTCTCACGCGAAGGCCTGTGCGGTGCGTTACGCTTCGCTAACGCACCCTACGATATGACGGGACTGTAGGGTGCAAGCCTTGGCGTATTGCACCGAATGAACCACTGTCGATCAATCCTCATACGACGGTAATGCAGCTGCTTCGACCGCCCAACGCGTAACGCACCGTATGCATCCACGCGAAAAGGCTCCAACAAATTTCCTGCAATCGCTGCAGGAACAAATAACCTTCCCTTCTTATGCGAAGGCCCGTGCGGTGCGTTACGCTTCGCTAACACACCCTACGTTTCCACATTGTGGCGACCGTCAACTAGCAAGCGCAACCAAGTCTTTCGGATCGATGTCCGGCAGGTTCGCATACACTTCCTGTATCGTCGCATAAGCTGTCAATGCCTTCACCACCTCCGGCAGCGGCTCGGACCAGCGCCCGGGGATATCCTGCTCCTCGTTGGAGGCAATCGGAAACGCGAGTTTTTCCAGCGGCGGGCAGAAGCCTGCATCTACGCCGGGCTTGTTGCCGCGCGCATCCATCCGGTACCAGCCGTATTCTTCCAGGTGCACTGCATTCAGGCCATGCAGGCAGTATGGCGGCCCTTCAGCGCCGAGCGCCAGGCGCTGGTAGCACAGGGCCGCCGGCACCGCATTGGCGCGCAGCAGCGCTGCCAGCAGATGGCTCTTTGCGTAACAGTATCCGGTGCCATATTGCAGCACGTCGGACGCGCGACAGGTGACCGGATTCATCTGGTAGTCGGAGCTGTGCTTGATTTCATCGCGGACGAAATTGAAGCAGCGTTCTACCATGTCCAGCAGCGACGCTGCACCGGATGCAAGTTCGGCCGCTTTTTCGACTATGGACGGGTGTTGCCAGTTGATGTATTCGCTGGCGGCGAGATATTCTTGCATGAGGGATGTGATGATAAGTTTGAGCGGGAATGCGATTCTTGCACATCCCCGCTCACTTAAACGAAAACTGAAGCGTAGGGTGCGTTAGCGCAGCGTAACGCACCAATCTTCGCCGGAGAGTGATACGGTGCGTTACGCTGCGCTAACGCACCCTACCTGATGTAAGCGGTTTTTACACCAGTCTCGAACTCAGCGACCATTAGGCTCCGATAGCCTTGGCCAGCGCCAGGCCGCTCAGATAGGCGTTCTCTACCCTGCCGCTGCCGTCCAGGCCGACTGCAAACCAGTCGCCGCATACGCCTATGCGCTGCTTGCCGTTCCACAGGCAATCCTCGCCCAGCGGCTGTACCGCCTGCGAATACCGCCAGCGGTGCACGACTGCATGGATGGGCTGTATATACGAGCCGGTTGCTTCGTGGAAGGCTTTACTCAGTTTTTCCTTCACGCGCTCGGGATCGTCTTCCAGGTGTTTCAGGCTCCAGGCGGCGGTGGCATGGCAAACCCAGCGCTCGCCGGCCCGGTGCGAGGGCTTGGCGGTATCGCGCGCGATCCAGCCGAGGCGGGAATGGTTGAGCCAGGCGCCGTCATATTCGAGCTCCAGCGGGGCCTGGAAGCCCAGCATCAGCGTCCAGCATGGCGCCAGCCTGGCCTTTTGCGCCTGCTTGGCAAAGGCCGGAGCCAGGTTCAGCAATGGAATCGCCTGGTCCGCCGGCATCGCCAGCACTACTGCATCAAACGGCCCTGCAGTGGCATTGACTGGCGAGGTATCGGCCTTGACCGACAGCAGCCAGCGTTTGTCCATCAGTTCTACGGCGACCACTTGCTGCTCCAGCCTGACATCCAGCCCGTGCGCCACATGCTTGCCCAGCGAGCTCATGCCGGGCACTGGCACAAAGCGCCTGGTGCCGTTGCCGGCCGGTTTGCTGGCGCCGCCATCCAGGCTGGCCAGCTTACCCTCCCATGGGGCGACCCAGCCTACCTTGCGCCAGTCGGCGACTTCTTTCTTGAAGCGTTCCGTGGTCGCGGTGAAATATTGCGCGCCATGGTCGAATCCACCCAGTTCGGTCTGGCGCGTACTCATGCGGCCGCTGACGCCATGGCTCTTTTCATACACGGTGACGTGATGTCCCTGCGACTGCAACTGGCGTGCGCAAGTCAAACCGGAAATACCTGCTCCTACGATGGCAATATGCATGGTGGCTTATCCTGTATGTGATTGAATGCCGTATATGGCATAAATGGTGGAGGCAAAAACGGCAACAAAAAACCGCTCGGGCACTTACGCGCCGCGAGCGGTTTTGTCGGATTTGTCTGGCATCAGTTGGTGGACTCGGCCGGCTTATTCTTCATTCGCTTCTACCGGCCAATCCCGGATATAGGCTTTCAACATTTTATTTTCAAAACTTTGCGCCTCCAGCACCGCCCTGGCGACGTCATAAAACGAGATCACGCCGAGCAAGGTCTTGGCATTCATCACCGGCAGGTAGCGTGAATGCTTTTCCAGCATCATGCGCCGCACTTCGTTGACTTCGGTATCCGGCGTGACCGTCAATGGGGCGTCGTCCATATGCCTGCGCACCGTGCCGCTGCCCAGGGCGCCGTTATTTTTATGGATGGCCTTGATCACTTCGCGGAAAGTCAGCATACCTACCAGGTCGCCATACTCCATGACCACCAGGGAGCCGATATCCTTTTCTTCCATCGCATTGACGGCATCCACGATAGGCGTGTCGGGAGTCACTGTAAACAGGATGTTGCCCTTAACCTGAAGAATTTCAGAGACTTTCATGTTTCCTCCTTTTACACGTCTTTATTATAGGTATTGATTGCAATGTATCCCAAGCATCAGAAAAAATCTAGCGCTAATCAAAGCGAAGCGTCCGGGCCATGCCTGCAATAGCAGGCAATGCAACAATATTACACTTGTTTGCCAAAGTTTTCTTGACGCCGCTGTTTGCCCCGCATGCTCAAAAACAGGCGGATAAATGGTAGCATTGGCGCACTGCAATTAGGAGAATAACATCATTATGAGCGGCCCCCACTATCCAGGCTTCGACACCCTGTCCCTGCACGCTGGCGCAGCACCCGACCCGGCGACAGGCGCGCGAGCCACCCCTATCTACCTGACCTCGTCCTTTGTGTTCAAGGACTCCGACCATGCGGCCTCGCTGTTCAACATGGAAAGGGCCGGCCATGTGTATTCGCGCATTTCCAATCCCACCAATGCGGTGCTGGAAGAGCGCATTGCCGCGCTGGAAGGCGGTGTCGCAGGCATTGCCACGGCCAGCGGCCAGGCAGCGATGCACCTGGGTCTGGCGACCATCGCTGGCGTCGGCTCCCACATAGTGGCATCCCGCGCGCTGTACGGCGGTTCGCAAAACCTGCTGGCCTATACGATGAAACGTTTCGGCATAGAAACTACCTTCGTCGATCCGCGCGACCTGGACGCCTGGCGCAAGGCGATACGCCCGACCACCAAGGTCCTGTTCGGCGAAACCCTGGGCAACCCCGGCCTGGATGTGCTGAACGTGCCGCAAGTTGCTGCCATCGCGCATGAAAACTACCTGCCGCTGATGCTCGACTCCACCTTCACCACGCCTTACCTGCTGCGCCCGTTCGAGCATGGCGCCGACCTGGTGTTCCACTCCGCCACCAAGTTCCTGTGCGGACACGGAACCGCCATCGGCGGTTTGCTGGTCGATGGCGGCACTTTCGACTGGCAGCAAGCCTATGAAAAAACCGGGCGTTTTGCCGAACTCTGCGAGCCGTATGACGGCTTTCACGGCATGGTGTTTTCGGAAGAATCGACCGTTGCCCCATTTGCACTGCGCGCCAGGCGCGAGGGCCTGCGTGATTTTGGTGCAGTAATGAGTCCGCATAATGCCTTCGCCGTGCTGCAGGGCATAGAAACCCTGGGCCTGCGCATGGACAGGCATGTGCAAAACACCCGCAAGGTGGTCGAGTTCTTGGTCGCCCATCCAGCGGTGGAATCGGTTTCCTATCCGGAGCTGGATTCCCATCCTGATTATGAACTGGCCAAAACGCTGCTACCCAAGGGCTGCGGCGCCGTGTTCTCGTTCAGCATCAAGGGCAATCGCGCGGCGGGGCAACGCTTTGTTGAATCGCTGAATGTTTTTTCCCATCTGGCCAATGTGGGCGATGCCAAGTCGCTGGTCATCCATCCGGCATCCACCACGCATTTCCGCGTGCCTGCGGAGCAATTGCTGGCTTCCGGCATTACCGAAGGCACGATGCGCCTGTCGGTAGGCCTGGAAAATATTGACGACTTGCTGGAAGATCTGGCGCGCGGCTTGAAAGCCGCCCAGAAAGGGGCTTGAGATGTTATTGAATGTACTGGGGCATGATGCCTACTGCTATACCGGAGGCAAGGACTTCAATCCGGACTTGCCTACCGTGGTTTTTATCCATGGCGCACAAAACGACCATTCGGTGTGGATCTTGCAGACCCGCTATTTCGCCCATCACGGCTTTAGCGTGCTGGCGGTGGACCTGCCCGGCCATGGCCGCAGCAAGGGCACCGCGCTGACCAGCGTGGAGCAGATGTCAGACTGGCTGATTGCGTTGCTGGATGCCGCCGGCGTACGGCAAGCCAGCCTGATCGGCCACAGCATGGGCTCGCTGATTGCGCTGGAAACCTGTTCCCGCATCAAGGACCGTATCGCCAAACTGATGATGGTAGGCACTGCCTACCCTATGAAAGTATCGGATACCCTGCTGAACGCGGCCAGGGACGAAGAACAAGTTGCGATAGACATGGTAAATATCTGGTCGCATACCAGCATTGCGCACAAGCCGTCCTGCCCCGCCCCTGGTTTTTATGTGATGGGCGGCAGCCAGCGCCTGATGCAGCGCATCTCCAAGATCAATCCCGACAAGGTGTTTTACACCGACTTCTCCGCCTGCAACGCCTATGCTAACGGTGAGCAGGCAGCGCAAGCTGTGGCTTGCCCCACCTTGTTATTGATGGGTAAGAAGGACATGATGACGCCGCCCAAGGCCAGCGCAACCCTGACCAAGGCCATACCGCATGCAAGGGTCACGACGCTGGAAAACTGCGGCCATTCGCTGATGGCGGAGCAACCGGACGCGGTGCTGGCAGCACTCTATTCATTTGCAAAGGCATAGGTTCAGGAATGGCATTGGCAATGACGATGGAAAGCTGGCTATTGTTTACAGCGACGGAGGCGGCGTTGTCGCTGTCGCCGGGGCCGGCGGTAATGATGGTGGTGGCGTATGGAATTTCCCGCGACTGGCGCACTTCGCTGTTTGTCACGCTGGGGATATTGAGCGGCAACGCGATCTATTTTGCCGTATCGGCAACCGGCATAGGCTCGCTGATCCTGGCATCGCCGACGCTGTTTATGGCGATAAAATGGCTGGGGGCGGCCTATCTGGTGTATCTGGGCCTATCGGCCATCTTCGGCCGGCCATCGCCGATCACGATCTCGCGCATAGAAGGAAGGCCGCTCAGCGGACGGCGGATTTATGTCAGTGCCTTGATGTTGCAGTTGACGAATCCCAAAACCTTGCTGATGTTCGTCGCCATCTTGCCGCAATTCATCGACCCGCACCAACCGGTGGGCCTGCAGATGAGCATACTGGCAGCCTGCTCGATCATCCCCGAGTTTTTTATACTGCTCGGATACGGCATGCTGGCCAGCAAGGCCAGCCACTGGGCTACCCAGCCCAAATATAGCGTGATTACCGAAAGGATAGCCGGTACACTGGTATTGGCAGCCGGAGTGCTGGTAGCCGCCGTATAGGAAGAGATTTGCGAGGAGACCGACATGACAAAAAAATACACCAGCTTTGCCGAATTTTATCCGTTTTACCTGAGCGAGCATTCAAACCGTACTTGCCGGCAGCTGCATTTCGTCGGCTCCAGCCTGGTGTTGAGCACCGTCGTTCTCGCCCTCGTGACCGGCAGCGCCGCATGGCTGCTGGCCGCGCCCGTATGTGGCTACGGTTTTGCATGGGTGGGCCATTTCGTATTTGAAAAAAATAGGCCTGCCTCATTCAGCCAGCCGCTGTATTCTTTCATGGGCGACTGGGTCATGTACTGGCAGCTGCTGACCGGAAAAATTTCTTTCCAGCCGGCCTGATTTCCTTTCGCAAGCGACAATCGGGCTTCTCAGGCAGCGGTCAGCTTGCCGGCCGTAGTCCGCTCTGCCTGGCCGGGCCGGGCCGGTTCCGGCAAATTGCGCTTGATATTGGCCAGGTAGTCCGCACGAAAACGCCTTAGCACGTAATCCTTGAAGTTGTTTTTTTCCAGCGCCTGCCAGGCCTGCTGCCGGGCCTGCCCGGATTTTTCTATCGCCCGCTGGATATTGCCGGCAGAAATATCGGCCTGCGCCTTGCTCATCATTTCATAACCGTACAGGCGCATATAATCCCTGGTGATGGTTTCTATCAACTCTATTTCATCCGGGCTCAGTTGCTGTTTGAACTTATCCTTATTGGCAATGATGGGTGGAAAGCAGTTCGACTCCCACAACGCAGACATGCTGGATATCTGCTGCGCTTCCTGCGACTGCGCAACATCCAGCATTTCCGGCAGGAAGGCAATGCCGAAAAAACTGCAGATGCTTTTCAGCACCGCTTCCTGGTTGCCCAGGAAATCTTCATAGCGTATCGTCAATACCTTGTCCGGATGCCGCTCTATCAGCGATCTTGCGGCCCTGTGCGCCTCCAGCCAGGCGACCGCATTCAGGCCGGCGTCATAATCGTGGATGATGGCGCGGTTCATTGAGGCGACCTGCGCCCGCGGATCACGCACGACATTCAGGAACAGCATGTCTGGAAACAGGCTCAGGAGTTCTTCCGCGTAATGCACGCTGTCCAGCGATTTATCCATGACGATGCTGGCTTGGTGCTGCTCGCCGCTACGCAGCAGCAGCTCCCACAATATGCGGTGCACGCTGCGTGTCTGCTCGCGCAGCGCCTCGAAAATTTCTACCGGATCAAAAACGATGTCCTTCCATTTCACCATGCTGGCGGCTTGCAGGCCGATGATATCGACCACCAGTTTGAAATAGGCCTTGTCATCGGCAAGGTCGCCGTAGCGTTCCAGCAGCGGCATGAAGTCGACGATATGCAACGGATAAGGCGAATAAAACTGCGGGCTATTGTTCAAACGCAGCCGCAGCGCATGGCTGCCGCAACGGCGCAAGGGGATCATCAATACGGGGCGGGGCCTGGACTTGAGCGGGGCCGAGCCCGCGGCTTGCATCTCATTGCTAAAGTTCGATGTTTCCATGCTTGCTCCCTCGACAAAACCGTTTCAGGCAAGAACAGCTGCAATCAGAAATAAGAAAAAAACCTTGTAACAAATGCATCCAGGTCGCAGGTTTCCAGCGAGTTGATCCCCCCTGCAGCCTGCCTGCCGCCGCCGGTCGTAAAGGTCGAACAAAAACCGTGCGCGGCTTTTTGCTCGGGTGCGGCGGAACGGACGCTGACTACGAAACAGCCATCGGCTTTTTCCGTCAATACGGCGATCGATTTATCGCCGCACTCGATCGCCAGCTTATTGGCGAGCAGGCCCGATATGCGCCGTGCCCACGGCTGGTTCGGCAACACATAGATGGCGCCGTTGGCCTGCTGCCAGCGCGGCTGCAAGCCTTCCAGCAAGCCCATGTCTTGCTGGTAAGCCCGCTTCAGCAGTGAAAAATTGGCAGAACTGGAGATAAAATCAAATGGATCTTCGTATTGGTGCACATCCTGGTAGAGCACGGCAGGCGGCACGTGCAGGTCTGCCAGGCTTTCGCCATAGGCGTTGTAGTTCAACAAATTTCCTAGTTCGCAGAGCTGCGCGCCGGCGGTTTCCGACAATCCGGCCTGCCTGGCCATGCCGTCGGCCACGCCGACCAGGTTGTCGCCATAGGCAGCCGTCAGCGCCCACAGCCGGTATCTTCCCTGCAAATACCGGTCAACCAGGATGCTGGTGCAGACCTCGGGCACTTCATCCCAATGCAAGTCCAGCCCTGGATGGCTGAACGCAAGGCGGGCCGAATGATGATCGAAATAAGTGATATTGACTCCCTGCTCCAGCAAGGCCTTCAGCGCCTGCAGGTTGGAATCCAGAGAAATATCGAGTACGCATACCCTGCTACCCGAGGTACAGACTGGCTGCTCCGGGGGCGGGGACAATAATTTCGATAGCAACTGGATATCGCGCTTGACGCCGGTGACCAGCCTTGCATCGCGCGGCTCGGCCAGCCGCAGCTGATGCAAGGCGCAAATGCCGTCGGCATCGCCATTGAATACGTCAAAGTCGCACTGGCGCGAATTGGGGATGGCTTGAAACGGTTTCATGCAAAATCACCTGACAAAACTATGCTCCTTCAAATATTGACATAACTTGGCACTTGCTGCATCCACCGGCACGGACTCGGTATTAAGCTCCATCGCCGGCGCCTGCGGCGCTTCATATGGGGAAGAGATTCCGGTAAATTCGCGGATCTCGCCTGTTCTCGCTTTCTTGTACAAACCCTTGGGATCGCGGGCTTCGCATACGCCGGTCGACGTGCTCACGTACACTTCGATAAAGCGCTCCTTGCCGATGATGTCGGCAGCCATCTTGCGGTCAGCACTGAAAGGCGAGATCAGGGCTGCAATCACGATCAGCCCGGCTTCATTCATCAGGTAGGCCACTTCCGCCGCGCGCCGTATATTTTCGTGGCGGTCGGCCGCGGTAAATCGCAGGTCGCGATTGAGATGATGCCGCAGGTTGTCTCCATCCAGCACATAGCAGCTTTGCCCCTGCCTGAGCAAATCCCTTTCCAGTGCGCTGGCAATGGTCGATTTGCCGGCCCCGCTCAATCCGGTGAGCCAGATTGTAGCCGGGCGCTGCCTGAGTATCGCCTGGCGGGCGTCGGAAGAGACCAGGCCGGGATGCCAGGAGATATTCGGCGTCAGTGCTTCATTTTTCCTGGCCGCCGGTGGACCCGCCGCATCCGTGCCGGCATTTTTCGCAATCTCGCCCTGCCCCGCCGTTTCGCCTTCCGCCGGGACCAGTCCTTGGGTTCGTCCGTCTATCAACATGTCTTGCTCCGCAAATGTCACAGTTGGCCCGCGCTGGCCCGATTCAGTAATTTCCTGCACTGCCCGACACATTAGCGCCCAGGCTGGATTACAGGTGTTACGGATTGCATCAAAGAGTACCAACCCGCCGCCAGCCGCGCCGCGCATACTCGTTCACGATTAATCGCGCCAGCGCTCAAAACTCTTCCCAGTCCTGATCGGTGCTCGGCTTGGCGTTGGCCACACGCCGGATTTGCTTGAGCCCCGGGTTTGGCGCTGCTGCCTTTGCCTTTTTGGCCAGAGGCAGGATATTTTCCCTGGCCGGAGAACGTGCACCTGTCAGCGCCGCGGCCCTGGTCGGATAAACGGCCTGCGCTCCGCCAAGCCTGAACGTGCTGACCACGTCGGCCAGGCTGTTGGCCTGGTTCTGCAGCGAACCGGCCGCCGCCGCCGCCTCTTCCACCAGCGCGGCGTTTTGCTGGGTCATGTCATCCATCTGCATGATGGCTTCATTGATCTGCTCTATGCCTGAAGTCTGCTCGTGGGTGGCGGACATGATCTCGTTCATGATATCGGTCACGCGCTTGATGCTGGCGACGATCTCCTGCATCGTGGCGCCGGCCTGGTCGACCAGCGTGGCGCCGACATCCACCTGCTGCACGGAATCATTGATCAGGGTTTTGATTTCCTTGGCCGCCTGTGCCGAGCGCTGGGCAAGGTTTCTGACTTCTGTCGCGACCACTGCAAACCCCCGTCCCTGCTCGCCGGCGCGGGCAGCCTCCACCGCCGCATTCAGCGCGAGGATATTGGTCTGGAAGGCAATCCCGTCTATCACGCCTATGATGTCGACGATTTTTTTTTGGAGGAATCATTGATCGACCCCATCGTGCCTATCACTTCCGCCACGACGGCCCCGCCCTTGACCGCCACTTCGGACGCCGATACCGCCAGCTGGTTTGCCTGCCGCGCATTGTCGGCGTTCTGTTTCACCGTAGACGTCAATTCTTCCATCGAAGAAGCGGTCTCTTCCAGCGAGCCCGCCTGCTCTTCGGTACGCGAAGAGAGGTCCAGGTTGCCGCTGGCTATCTGGCTGGAAGCGGTGGCGATGGTGTCGGTGCCGGTACGTACTTGCCCGACTATATTGGCCAGGCTGTCGCGCATTTCTTTCATCGCATGCAGCAGGCTGGTGTTGTCATTGGCGGCCACCTTCACATCGACTGAAAGGTCGCCGGCGGCAATCTGGCCGGCGATGTCGGCCGCATATTGCGGCTCCCCGCCCAGTTGTTTCAGCAGGCTGCGGGTAATCAGCACGGAAGCGACGGCTCCCGCCAGCAGCGCTATCGCGCCGAAGACGAACATGGAAATGCGCGCACTGTCATAGGATTTTTCTGCATCCAGAATGGCCTGGCTATTCTGCTTTTCTTCCATGCCGAGGAATTCATTCAGCATGTCCCACCATTTTTTCTGCACCGGCCGGAACTCGAAGCGCAACAGCTTGTAGGCGTCGTCGCTCTTCTTCTGCAGGCCGAGTTCGGCCCCTTTGGAGATAAAGGGTTCGGCCAGCTTTGCCTGTTCCTTGATGTTGTTGAACAAGGTTTTTTCTTCAGCGCCGGCATTGCCGTCAGTTGCCAGCATCTTGTCCAGCTTGTCTTCGGCCTCGGCATATTTCTTTGCCTGGGCCTTGATGCGGCCGATCTCGATCTGGATCTCGGCGTCATCACTCAGCAATATCAAATTGCGCAGCG
>Ga0207076_1034_pt1 | contig 37569 bp, 26 predicted proteins | sample Alteio_BWMinHeat_62_FD_153568 | JGI IMG/M metagenome (GOLD analysis project Ga0207076, IMG submission 153568) | Enriched cells from forest soil in Barre Woods Harvard Forest LTER site, Petersham, Massachusetts, United States -... | ecosystem: Environmental > Terrestrial > Soil > Temperate forest >... | reverse complement strand
CTCGTTTACATCTGATCACACCACTTTACCGGTCACCACCAGCGAAAAGAACCATGTAGAAGAAAATTTAGAGGTGAGCCTGTTGCCCGCGAATCCGCAGAAATTAAAAATAACAAGGATGGTAAAGGAGCAGGGCGAGCTGCGACATTCTGACCAAAAACTTTTATTACCGGTGCAGGATATTGACGACGGATACCGGGAAATGATTAAGGGTGATGAACTGGCGAAACGGCTGAAAAAGAATGATGAAACCAAAAAAATGGGGGACGATTTTTCATATGCATTTACAAAGGAAAAAATGGATATAAGCAAAAATTTTACCGCCGAAATAAAAAGCCAGTTTGACCAGGACCCGGAACAGGTAACAGATACGAAGATCATCAACGCCGCATTGGAAAACACCAGCCCTGTTTTTCAGTACAGTGCATCGTTTGTATTGAATAACCTGGTTAAAAAGGCTGGTAACAATTATATTATTGAAGCCGGTAGATTAACCGGCAGTTTTTACAAACTGGAAGATAAGGACCGCAAACGGAACATCGATATTTATATGCCCTGTGCCCGCAGTTTCAAATACTCCATTTCAATAGCGATTCCGCCGGGCTACAGCGCCAAAGGAATGGAAGAAATGACCGTAAAAAAGGTAAACAAGACCGGCACATTTACCTCGTCGGCAGTTGTTAGTGGCAATAACTTAATTATTACCGTAAACCGCGTTTACAATAATAATTTTGAAAAAGCATCCGACTGGCCATTAGTAGTGGACCTGATAGACGCGGCATCAAATTTCAACTCCCAAAAAATATTGCTGGAAAAGAAGGGGTAGATTTAGTCCGAAAGTCCGGAAAGTCAGTAAGTCAGCTCAAAGGTTGTTAAAGGCGTTGAGGGTTTCTGCTTGTGTGAAAAACTGAAACAACGAAGACAGTTTGATTGATATCATCAACCCAAAATATAATCAGAAAGGGGAATTTGCGAACAGAGATTGAATGCAGATCATCTGAGTATTTTACCGGAAAATGATATGGATTGTTTTCGAGGAGGTTTAAATAATGATTTATCTCGTTGAAAAATTTATCCCCTAAACCAATTTGTTGTTTTTCGTACCAATCGTAAGAATCGGATAGCTCATTTTCAGCCTGGAATAGTAGTTCGACTTTAAACACCTTCGTATTTTTTCTTAATTTCACTCCACGGGCGTGAAGTAGTTTTCCCTGCTAAAAAGTCGGCTTTACGGTTAACCATTTCCTGTACCTGCTCATCGGTTAATACGTAGTCATCACTCTCGGTTCTGTAGCGATAACTCAAACTATCTAAAAAAGCTAACAATACTTTTTTTTCCTGGTCGTTTTGGATGTCGATTTTCAATGTCTCCATACACAAATTTAATATTTTTATCTGAATTTAATTTTAGAATCATTTTTTATCACAAATTGATCCGAATAAAAATCAGCGAAATCATCAAAATCAATTTAATCAACGGTTCAGACAATTTCGGACTTATAATTACCTTTGCACCTTATGACAGCTTCAGAGATACGCCAGGTTTTTTTGGATTTTTTTAAGTCGAAGGGACATGTTATTGTTCCATCGGCACCTATTGTTATTAAAAACGACCCCACGCTGATGTTTACCAACGCGGGGATGAACCAGTTTAAATCGCTTTTTTTAGGGGAAGAAACACCGAAATACCCCCGCGTGGCGGATACCCAGCGCTGTTTACGGGTTTCCGGCAAGCATAACGATTTAGAGGAAGTAGGGATCGACACCTATCACCATACCATGTTCGAGATGCTGGGCAACTGGAGCTTCGGCGACTACTTTAAAAAAGAAGCCATCGCCTGGAGCTGGGAACTGCTGACCGACGTTTATAAAATTGATAAGGACCGCCTGTATGTTACCGTTTTCGGCGGCGATGAAAAGGAGGGCTTGCCGGTTGACCAGGAAGCTTTTGATTACTGGAAACAATATGTGCCCGAAGAGCGGATCTTATTCGGTAACAAAAAAGATAACTTTTGGGAAATGGGCGAAACCGGCCCTTGCGGACCCTGCTCCGAAATTCATTATGACAGCCGCCCGGATGAAGATAGGAAAAAAGTAGAAGGTAAAACATTGGTAAATGCCGATGATCCGCTGGTTATCGAGATCTGGAACAACGTATTCATGCAGTTTAACCGCCTCAGGGATGGTTCGCTGCAACCATTACCTGCCAAACATGTGGATACCGGTATGGGCTTTGAACGATTGGTGAGGGTATTGCAGGGTAAAACTTCTAACTATGATACGGATGTTTTTCAGCCGTTGATTCAGTTTATCGCGGAGAAAAGCGGGAAAACCTATAAAAGTGAAGCAACACCCGGTACAGACGGTTGGAATGAAGCCGTTGCCATGCGTGTTTTAGCCGACCACGTTAGGGCCATTAGTTTCTGTATTGCCGATGGGCAATTGCCATCCAATAACAAAGCCGGTTATGTCATCCGCCGCATTTTACGCAGGGCGGTTAGGTATTCATACCAACACTTAGGTTTTAAGACGCCGTTTTTAAATCAATTGGTACCATTATTAGCCGAACAATTTAAAGGTGTATTTGATGAATTGTATAAACAAAAGGATTTCGTGCAGAAAGTGGTTTTGGAAGAGGAAAATTCGTTTTTGAGGACGTTAGAAAATGGGATTAACAGATTTGAAAACTATACTAAAGATCAATTTGAATTAAGAATTACAACTTCAGAGGAAGAACTATATAGGTCTTTCGATGACGTGAGTGATTTCTATGAAGCCAGAAAAAACAAAATTATCTCCGGCGATTTTGCATTTGAACTATCGGATACCTATGGATTCCCTATTGATTTAACGGAGTTGATGGGCCGGGAGAAAGGTTGGATTGTTGACATGCCTGCTTTCGAAAAGGCCCTCCAAGCCCAAAAAAACCGCTCCCGTGCTGCCACCTCAATTGATACCGGCGATTGGGTTGTTTTACAGGATGATGATACCGTTGAGTTTACCGGCTATGACGAAACCGAAAGCATCGCCCATGTGATCAAATACCGCAAGGTAACCGCAAAAGGGAAGGAGCAATACCAGATCGTTTTGGATAAAACACCTTTTTATGCCGAAAGCGGCGGCCAGGTGGGCGATAAGGGCGAGCTGGTTTTCCCGGACGGGCAGGTGATTGAAGTAACCGATACAAAAAAAGAGAATGGCCTGATCGTTCATTTTACAGATAGCCTGCCGGATATAGCGGATGATGCGTTAACTGCCATTGTTAACCCAACCCTGCGTACCAGCACCGAAAATAACCACAGTGCCACGCACTTGCTGCATGCCGCCATGAAACAGGTTTTGGGTACGCACGTCAACCAAAAAGGTTCATTGGTCAATGCCGACTACCTGCGGTTCGACTTTTCGCATTTTGCCAAAGTAACAGATGAAGAACTGGCGCAGATAGAGGCCATCGTGAACGAGAAGATCCGCGAAAATATTTTCCTGAAAGAAGAACGCATGGTAGCTTACCAGGAAGCCATTAGCAGCGGGGTGACCGCGTTGTTCGGTGAAAAGTATGGCGAGTATGTGCGCGTCATCACATTTGATGATGAGTTCAGCAAGGAGCTTTGCGGCGGTACGCACGTAAAAGCTACCGGGCAAATCGGTTTCTTTAAGATCATTGCCGAAAGCGCTGTAGCTGCCGGGGTTCGCCGGATCGAAGCGATTACCGGTATTGCTGCAGAGAATTTCATCAATGCCCAAGTCAAACTGGTGCACCAGCTAAGGGAATTATTAAAAAATCCGAAGGACCTTTCCAAAAGTGTGGAAAGTTTGGTTGAAGAAAATTCGAGGTTAAAAAAGGAAATCGAAAAATCGATCCTCGAAAAATCATCCGGCTTAAAAAATGAACTGGCAGAAAAGGCAGAAGCTATTAATGGCATCAATTTTATCGCCCAAAAAGTACAAGTGCCCAACGCCGACGCCATTAAAAACCTGGCTTACCAGCTAAAGGATATTGTTAGCGATTTATTCCTGGTGCTGGCTGCTGATATTGACGGTAAGCCATCACTCACCGTAATGATCGCCGAAAACCTGGTGAAAGATAAAGGTCTAAACGCAGGGACGATTGTTCGCGAATTAGCCAAAGAGATCAAAGGCGGCGGCGGCGGGCAGCCGTTCTTCGCAACCGCAGGAGGCAATGATGTAAGCGGGCTGGATAGAGCATTGGAAAAGGCGAAGACGTTTATTCAGAATTAATTCCCCACCTGTCATGCCGAATTTATTTCGGCACCCCACAGGACATGCAGCGGACAGGTGTGCTACATGCATGTCGGATAATGGCGGGCTACCTATCAATGGGGTGCCGAAATAAATTCGGCATGACATTTGTCTTTTGCGCTTTCATTTCCACACGCCTGTAAGTTGATAAGTGAATAAAATATATCAAATTAATAAGTAATAACTTTATATTTGGCCTGCAAAAATGGCTATTTTATCGGCCAAATATTATTTATGACAAGTATTGCAGACGGGATAAGTGACAAATACGAATTGGTTGTGGGGTTAGAGGTACATGTGCAGTTATCCACTTTAAGTAAATCCTTTTCCTCAGATTCGGCTGCATTTGGCGGCGGCCCCAATGAACACATCAGCCCGGTTTCGCTTGGTCACCCCGGCACTTTGCCACGTATCAACAAAAAAATGGTTGAATATGCGGTTAAAATGGGTTTGGCTTGCAATTGCACCATCAATTTAAATAACACTTTCGCTCGTAAAAATTATTTTTACGCTGATCTGCCTAAAGGCTATCAAATTACGCAGGATCATTTTCCGGTTTGTATTGGTGGTTTTGTACCGGTACGTTTAACGGGGGGTGTTTCCAAAAATGTCGCCATCCATCATATCCACATGGAAGAGGATGCCGGCAAAAGTATGCACGACCAGCACCATGCTGATTCCATGATCGACCTAAACAGGGCAGGGGTACCGTTGATAGAAATTGTTAGTCAGCCCGATATGCGCAGCGCCGAAGAGGCGGGTCAGTTTTTAACCGAACTGCGTAAACTGGTTCGTTACCTTGATATTTGCGATGGCAATATGGAAGAAGGCAGCATGCGCTGCGATGCCAATATTTCGGTACGGTTGAAAGGAGAAACTACTTACAACAACCGCTGCGAGGTGAAGAACCTCAACTCCATCCGCAATGTGCAGCGTGCCATTGAGCACGAGTTTGAGCGCCAGGTTAACCTGGTTGAAAACGGTGAGTACATCGACCAAAATACACTGAACTTTAACGCAGATACCGGCGAAACTTCCGTGTTAAGATCAAAGGAAATGGCGAATGATTACCGTTATTTCCCTGAACCCGACCTTACCCCGCTGGTTTTAACGCATGAATATCTTGATAAAATACGGGCAGGCATGCCATCGCTGCCAAACGAGTTGTACAATAAATATATTGCTCAATTAGGCCTTTCGGATTATGATGCAGGGGTGATTACCGCCGAACGGGATTTTGCCTTGTATTTTGAAGGCCTGGTCAAATGCACCGATAACTATAAAGCAGCCGTTAACTGGCTGATGGGGCCGGTTAAATCGTATATCAATGAGACCGGTAAATCGATGGCTGATTTTGCGATCAGCCCCCAGGCGCTGGCTGAAATGATTAAACTGATCGACTCAGGCAAAATCAATTACTCGCTGGCAACACAGAAGCTTTTCCCGGCTATGCTAAAAGACAGCGGCAAAAAGCCGGAACAGCTTGCCGTAGAATTGAATTTACTGATCAGCCAGGATAAAACGGACGTAAGCGAGTTCATAAAAGCCGCGCTTGCCAAATACCCCGATAAGGTGATTGAATATCAAAACGGTAAAAAAGGCGTTTTAGGCTTATTTATGGGCGAAATTATGAAAAGCTCGAAAGGGAAGATAGACCCACAGGCAACCAATAAATTATTGATTAAAGAGTTGGAATCGAGGTGAGAGATTAGTTTGTTTTTCAAATGTCAACAAACGCGTCAGACATTGCATTGATAATAATAAAAAGTCAACTTTACAACCTTCCAACATTGCAACTTTACAACAAATTAACAACCCAGCTGCAGCCAAAAAAAAGATGAAGAAGCAAATAACATTCTACGCCGTTATACTATTAGCGTTAACCTTGTTTTCGTGTAACAAAAATTCGTTTACCATTTCGGGCACTATTAATAATCCCGGTAGTTTAAAAAAGATCGTTTTAATCCAGCAGGATGTTAATGGCATCTCTGTTGTTGATTCTGCCAACCTGAGCGAAAACGGACAATTTGAATTTAAGCATAGCACGCCTTATGCTAATATTTACGGTTTAAGGGTAGGCGGCAACGTGTTTGAATTTATTGCAAAAAACGGGCAGTCGATCGATTTCAGCACCAGTATAACTGATAACACTCATTCGTACACTATTTCAGGTTCGGATGAGTCGGAAAAACTTAAGGAGTTTAATAAGATTAATAATATTTACGTCGACAGGACAAATAAGATAGTTAACGAATATCAAACTAAAAGCCAGGCTTTGGGGAATAAATCTCCGGACTCGTTGATGGGCGTTTACAAACCGCAGTTTATGCAGGTTTTTAACGAGGGCAGCGCAGCCATACTTAAATTTATGAATGAAAACAAAAAGTCGCTTGCTGGCTTTTATGCTGCTACCTCTTTGGATTCTATTAAATACGAGCCGCAACTGATCGCCTATGCCGACACAATAAAAGATGCCGATTTTAAGTCGAATCCTGCTGTGCAGCGCTTTATTAAGGATAAAATGGCCGCAAAACCAGTTTCTGTAGGGCATAAAGCACCTGATTTTACTGTTGGGGGTATTGATGGCAAGCCTGTAAAACTATCCGATTATAAAGGCAAATATGTAATGCTTGATTTTTGGGCGTCATGGTGTGGCCCCTGCAGGCACGAGAACCCGAATGTTGTTAAACAATACGCCATATTTAAGCCGCTTGGGTTGAATATTCTTGGAATTTCGCTGGATATTGATAAAGGTGCCTGGCAGCAGGCAGTGGCTACAGATAAGTTATCATGGCAGCATGGATCAGATCTGAAGAATTTTGAAGGCCCGACCGAACAGCTATATCATATCTACCAAATCCCTTCCAATTTCATCATTGATCCACAGGGAATTATCATTGCAAAAAATATTACAGGAACTGATCTTGAAGAATTTTTAAACAGAACGTTTCATAAGTCTCAATAAATCGTTAAAATAAAGTAACATTTAACAATTTCTTAATATTAACTTTACGGTATTGTTCTTTTGCGCGCATACTTTTACGCAAAAAATCAACCTTCATGAGTAACGCAACGAAACAAAAGATCCTTATTGTTGATGATGAACCGGATATTCTGGAGCTCATTGAGTATAATTTAAAGAAAGAAGGCTACCAGGTGTTTTTGGCCCGCAATGGCCAGGAAGCCGTTGCCGAGGCAAAACGCTCGCTTCCCGACCTGATTGTGCTGGACATTATGATGCCCAAAATGGACGGCATCGAGGCCTGCCGCATTATGCGCACCATGCCCGAGTTTAAGAATACTTTTATGGTGTTTTTAACTGCCCGCAGCGAAGAATATTCAGAAATTGCCGGTTTTAATGTGGGCGCCGATGACTATATCGCCAAGCCAATAAAACCCCGCGCTTTGGTTAGCCGCATTAACGCGATACTGCGCCGCAATGCGCCAGCCGAAGATGTTACCGAAAACAAACTGGAGATTGGTGATTTGGTGATCGACAGAGAGGCTTACCTGGTTTATAAACGCGGTGTTAAAATAGTTTTAGCTAAAAAAGAATTTGAACTGCTTTACCTGCTGGCCTCAAAACCGGGTAAAGTTTATACCCGCGAAGTGATATTAAAAAATATTTGGGAAGACTCTGTAGTGGTGACCAACCGTACCATCGATGTGCATATCCGCAAACTCCGCGAAAAGCTGGGTGATGACGTAGTTGCAACGGTGAAGGGTGTAGGTTATAAATTCGACGGATAATTTATAAGACATTTTATAACGAAGGCGGCCGGGATAATACCCTGCCGCCTTTTTTATTGGGATAAATAAAGGTTTAATTTAATAACCGTACTTTTGCGGGCTATGAAGTTTCCAAAATTTGCCGACCTGATATTGTTTGAAGATGATGATATAATTGTGGTGAACAAACCGCCTTTTATCAGTTCGCTGGATGAACGCGAAGGCGGAGAAGTGAATATGCTGCGGTTGGCTAAAGCTTATTCAGATGATGCGCAGATCTGCCATCGCCTGGATAAAGAGACCTCAGGCGCTCTTATTATAGCTAAAAACCCCGAAGCCTATCGTTTTGTATCCATGCAGTTTGAAAAACGGCAGGTAAAAAAGGTATATCACGCCATTATTGACGGTACCCACGTTTTTGAAGACCTGCTGGTTGATCTGCCGATATTAAATGTTGGTAAAGGAAATGTAACCATCAGCCGCCAGGAAGGCAAAAGGGCCGAAACCTGGTTTAAATCGCTAAAATACTTTAAACACTATACCCTGGTAGAATGCCGCCCGGTTACCGGCCGCATGCACCAGATCCGGATCCACCTGGCTACTCAGCGCGCCTCTATTGCCGGTGATGAAATGTATAAAGGCCAGCCTGTTTTCCTGTCGAAGATCAAACGCAAATACCATTTAGGCAAAGATCAGGAAGAACAACCCATCATGAAACGCTTTGCCCTGCACGCTTACGAAGTAACCTTTAAATTATTGAATGGCGAATCGATAACGATTCATGCACCATATCCAAAGGATTTTGAAACATTGTTGAAGCAATTGGAAAAGTTTGATGCTTAAAGGAGTCCGAAAGTCGGGAAAGTCCGGAAGTCCGAAAGAAAGAAATTTGCTCTTCAACGCGTTGTACTGTGATAACGTAACAATGGATCAGCAACCATCGAATTGTGTCGAACATATCCCGTTAGGGATAATCCATTTGTAGATAAAATAAGTAAAGAGGTAATTGCCTCTTAGAGGCTACCCAACGCCGATTGATAGTTTTACGACAAAAACACAGCGACAAGCATAAGGAGATTTATTAACGGATGCTACAGTTTGAGCCCATTCCAACGCATTTTAAATGCCGAACGGACAAATAAGGGTAGCCTCTATGAGGCAAAATATAGCGATGGTTGATGTTTCTACAAAGAGGTAGACCCTATGGGTCATATAATTCACTCACCTATACAGAGCCAGAACTCGAACTTCGTTCGAGTTTAAAAAAAAGAAAATAAAAAAAGGGTAAGCTACTTTTATCGCGCCGCTCAACTCTCTACCCTTGCTGCGTTCCCACCCTGGGGGAGTTCAAGAGGAGCTGGCCGTAAAAGACTTACCCCGGCGCAAAGATAGAAAAAGGTTTGTTTTTGGTTAATAAATTGTTAAAAAAGGCTTCATGATGTTGTAAGGTTGTGATGTTGAAACGTTGAAAGGTTGCAGGTCAACTGATTATGCGTTTATTCTAAGGTATAGTAATAAAAAATTTTGACCTAAAAAGAGTAATTCGCAGCTGCCTTTTATGAAATAGGCTTAATAATACGTCCACAAAATATAACATTACAACTTTTCAATCTTCAAACATTCCAACAAAAACAACTTAATCAACCACTCACCTAATCAACTTCTCTTCCTCATCCATTCCAATATCTTCTGTGATTCTTCCGGATAAATGGCGATCAGATGGGTACGCGCCAGGAATGGCGGGTTAACCTTGTTACTTCCGCTATTGATAATAATAGCGTGTGATGTTTGTACAGGCATATGGCAATCGATACAATTATTTTTGATGGCCGGGCCAATTTTCGCTGCCATTTTGCAGAAATTGTGGTTTGCTTCGCTATGGCAGCCGATACAATGCTGCGAATAGCTTTGTAAGGTTTTAACGGGTTTATCATGCATGCTATGACAAGTGGCACATTCTATCTTACTGCTAAAAAAGCATTTACTGCTGCTGAGGAGCTTTACCTGGTTTCCATGAACGTCAATTCTGGAGGGATCCCGGTAAGAATGAAAAGGCTCGCCGCTGTTAAAGTTAGCCAGGGTATCACCGGGTTTAAATTCAAAGATAGATCTTGTCATGATCTTTGTATTACCCCCGTGGCATTGTGAGCAAAAATCTATTCTTTGCTGCCGCGATAATGTGCTGATCCGGGTCATATACATCGGCTTTTTTTCTGCCGGGTTTTCGGTTTGAAAGTTAGCATGATCAGCGCCGGGCCCGTGGCAGCGTTCGCAATCAATGCCCAATATTATCAATTTTTTGTCGAACAGGTTGGTGGTATCGGTCACACCAACTATTGCAGGCATGTTTTTTATATAGGAGCTATGGCATTCAAAACACCTCCGGCCAATCACCCGGTCAAACTCCGCCGAATCACCGCTGTATGCGGGACTATTAGCCCATTGGTGCAGGCTAAGGTAGTAGGAGATGGGCAATTGGTAAACCTTATTGCCTTTCCAGTAAAAAAAAGTTTCGCCCCGGTTACTTCCAAAGGTAATATCAAAACGTTGCCGCCGCTTTAATTTACCATGGATATATTCAGCCTGGTAAAGGCCACCGGCATGCTTTTCCATTACCACCTTTATGCTATCATTAAAAACTACTGTATTTGAATCAGGTAGAAAGCTCCCCCGGATGGTTGCCTGTACCGCAAGCCTGCTGGTTAAATAATGTGCGGAATGGAAATAATTTCGTGCTACGTCCTTATGGCACTTTAAACAGGTCGCTGTACCTGCATATGCGGCTCCTCTCGCGTCCACGGGTTTTGTAGTAGATTGGATACATTGAGAAAAAACAAAAGCCAAAGGCAGCAGGAAAATGAGGGCCAGCCTTGCATATTTAATTTTACTCATGATCGGCAAACAGGTTTAATCGTATTTTTAGAAATACTAAAGTAACAAACGGATGCCAATTATGATTAATCGGAATAAGGCTATTTTTAGTTGAATTTTAACCTTTACTCGACTGTAATTTCATCTGCAAAAATATAAGAGGGCTGCCTCTTGCTCTCGTGCCAGGCCGGTAACGGGCCGTATTGTTTGGCTACCAGTTTAATATAGCGGGCGTTTACATTTAAGGATGCCGTAAATTCCTGAGTTTGCACATTAAGGTCCTTGATATCAATTTTAGTATTTACAGTTGTTGCCAGCTTGTAATTAACCCCATCATTCGAAATCCAATATTCAACTGTTGGCGGGAAAACAATCCAAGAGCCGGTATCCTGCAAGGTTCCCAAACTAACCTGTTTGATTGGCTTTACCTGGCCCATATCTATTATGGCAACCAGGTCGTTCCCCTGGTAGCCCTGCCAGTTACCCAAGCGCCAGTTAGCTTTCCCCCTTATGCCGTTGATCAGCGCATTATCACCTTCATCAGCGTAGTTAACAAGGTATTTATTTACCAGTGTTAACTTTATGTCGCTTCTGATCTTAAAAAATGTGCTTTCATCCACAAAACTGCTTTTCCCATTTTCAATGGCGATAGTTCTAATTGTTGTATTGGTGGAAATATGGACCGGCGAAGTATACAGTATTGAACCTGCTGATGGCACAGTCCCATCCGTGGTATAGTAAATCTTAGCCACTGTATCGGCGCATTTTATTTGAATATCAAAAGGCTCTTTAAATGCTTTTGCAGGAGCGATAATATACGGGTTTGGTATTATCAGATTATCCGTTATTCTTGAGGTTGGTTTTTCAAGGTCCTGCACAAATATTTTATTGGGTAATTTTCCGGTAAATACCTCAAAATTACCGCCGTTTGCAACATCAGCATAATCAAGGTATATTTTGTTGTACGATTTTTTGTTCAGGTTCATCCCCTGCAAATAAATATTGCCATTGCTGATGCTTGCGCCCGAGTTAATAATGGTAAACTTTTTGCCATTTTCCAAATTGATTACTGCTTTATCAAACTGCGGCATACCTATCTGAAATTGCTGCTGGCCCGGGGCAATATTATAAATGCCTAATGAACTTATCACATACCAGGCCGACATTTGCCCGCAATCCTCATTGCCTGACAGGCCGTCCGGATTATCACTGTATTCTTCCCTTAGAATCTTATTAATGTAATACTGAGTTTTCTCCGGTGAATTGGTGAAGTTGTAAAGATAGGCCATATGGTGGCTTGGCTCATTTCCATGGGCATACTGCCCGATCAATCCCGAAACATCGTCCTGCTGGCGACCGGTTAGTTTTGAATCAGTAGTAAACAATTCATCCAGTTTGGCTTCAAACGCTGCTTTCCCACCCATCCGGTCGGCCAGTGTTTCAACATCCTGTGGCGCTAAAAATGAATACTGCCACGAATTTCCTTCGGTATAATTGTTATTAATCTCGGTAGGTTCAAAAGGCGTGTGCCAGCCTCCATTTGCGCGGGCTTGCATAAACCCGTTCTGGTTATTGTAATTATTTTTCCAGTATTGGGCACGTTGAATAAACACAGTATAATCATCCGGCTTATTCAGCATTTTGGCCATTTGGGCAATGCACCAGTCATCAATGGCATATTCCAGCGTTTTGGATACCGATTCGGGCTCATCGTCAGCCAATACCACACCATTTTTTTTGTACGAGTCCAAACCGAATTGGTTACGGTTGACCGCGGCCTTCATAGCGGTAAAAGCTTCATCAGCATTAAAATCACGGATTCCTTTAGCGTAGGCGTCAACAATAACCGGGATAGAATGGTTGCCCACCATGCAAAAGGTTTCGTTGGATGCCAGCGGCCAGATGGGCAACAAACCGCCCTGCTCATACATTGCCAAAAATGATTTTATAAAATCCAGCGTTCGTTTACGGTCAATCAGGTTGAGCAAAGGGTCCTCAGCGCGGTAAGTATCCCATAAAGAAAATACAGTATAATAATTAAAGCCATTTGCGGTATGCACTTTTTGATCCATTCCACGGTACTGGCCGTCTACGTCGCTGTAAACATTTGGGGCCAGCATAGCATGGTATAAAGCGGTATAAAAAATGGTTTGTTTTTTCTTCGCGTAGTCAATAAGCTCTTCTTTTTTTTGTTTGGGGGGATGATCATAACCGGTTTGTGTATTGTATCCGGCAGGCGGGTTTATGTTTTGGCCTTCACGCTGGTCGGAGGCAGTGGGACCGCCGCCTTCCACTTCAATTTTACCCAATTCATTCTCCCAAAGTGTTTTGGCGGCTTTTTCAACTTTTTTAAAGTCGAAATCAGGCACTTCGGCATCCAGGTTACTTAATGCACCATCGGTGCTGACAGATGAAATGCCCACTTTTGCAACTACTTCTCCCGGGTCATCAAACCGGATGTACATTTTAATGTTTTTGCCCTGCAATTTGCTTTTGCCTGCCTGTAATGTATCATTTAGGGCGATTCTATAAGTTTTAAATGGTTTTGAAAACTTGGCATAAAAGTAAACCGACTGATCAGCAGCCCATGATTTTGACTCCCGGAACCCCCTGATCTCATGATCATTCACCACTTCAATCCACGAATCCAGCACCAGGTCGCGATGCAACAGGTCGATAATAATATTCGCTTCGCCGGTTTTAGGGAATGAATAACGATGAACGCCAACCCGGGTGCTGGCAGTTAGCTCTACATCAATATTATACTTATCAAGATGGGTTTTATAATACCCCGGGGTAGCAACTTCGTTTTTCTTTTTAAAACCGGAAATATAATCTGTGTTTTTAAGTTTCGGTTCACCAGTTGTAGGCATAAATAATACATCGCAATAGTCGGCAATGCCGGTCCCGCTTAAATGGGTATGCGAGAAGCCATAAACCACCGTATCGGTATAATAATAGCCCGAACAGCCGTCCCAGCCGGTTAGCCGGGTATCGGGGCTTAACTGAACCATCCCAAATGGCACAACCGCTCCCGGGTAAGTATGCCCGTGACCGCCGGTACCTATAAAAGGGTTAACAAATTGCGTGTAATCTTTTTTTCTTTGTGCTGATGATGACAACGCGCAAAATAAAATAAAAACAGGCGTGATAACCCTCCGGATGATAAGCTTCATTGAGATAAGTTAAATAATTAGAGGTAAAAATAAGTATAATGTATGAACCGGGATTAAACAGATTTATCAGATTATTTGGCTCCTAAAAATCACGAGGATTCACCAATCCGTTTAATCCCGATTCCGACAATATCAGACAATAATCTTAAACTTATCCGCATCTTTCAAAAACGGTAAGATCCGCCTGGTTTTTTTTACTTCTTCAGCATTAATCGTGAAAGTGTAGAGGTCTTCTTCATCGCGTTTGTTATAAATTATATTGCCCATGGGGTCAACACAGCTCGATTCGCCCGAATGATATATCTCGTTACCGTCGTGCCCAACGCGATTAACACCAATTACATAGGCCTGGTTCTCAATAGCCCTTGCATTGATCAGCGAGCGCCAGTGTGCTATTCTTTTTTCGGGCCAATTGGCCATAATTATCAATAAATCATATTCAGGGTCGGCATTTCTTAACCACACAGGGAAACGAAGATCATAGCAAATCATGGGGCAAATATGCCAGCCGTTCAGTTCAACTATAAGTCTTTTATTGCCGGGGGTATACGTCAGATCTTCCTTACCCATGGCAAACAGGTGGCGTTTGTCGTAGCATTCGTAAGTGCCATCAGGGCGCATCCAGATAAGACGATTATAATATTTTTCGTTTTCTTTTATAATGATACTGCCCGTTAAAACGCAATTGTACTCTTTAGCCGTTTTATACATCCATTTCATGGTTTTGCTTCCCATGGGTTCGGCCAGTTTTTCGGCTTCCATTGAAAAACCGGTACTAAACATTTCAGGTAAAATAATCAGGTTCGTTTTTTCTCGGATGTTGGCTAAACGTGTAGTAATATTTTGCAGGTTCTTGTCTACGTTTTCCCAGTAAAGATATCCCTGGAAGGTGGTTACTTTTAAATTTTCCATTAGCTCGTTTGGTTCATAAGTAGTGGTTTATAATTCAGTTCATGGTTTACAGTTGACAGTTCATGATCTTCTGCTACTATGACTATGAACTATCAACTATTAACCTATTGTTAACAATCTTTCAACGGCTTTATCAAGCGTTTCTTGCCTTTTGGCGAAACAAAAACGCAAAACATGGTGATCAGTACCCTTGGTATAAAAGGCAGAAGTGGGTATGGCAGCCACGCCAAACTCTCTCGTTAAACGTAAAGAAAAATCGCTATCTTTCTCATCTGTAATGTTTTCAAAAGTTACTGATTGAAAATAAGAACCTGAGCACGGTAATAAATTAAATTTTGTTTGCTCCAATCCTTTCCGAAAATAATCCCGCTTTTTCCCGAAAAATTCCGGTAGGCTTAAATAAGTATTTTCATCTTTTAAATACGCAGCAATAGCATATTGCAGCGGCGCATTTACGCTGAAAACTAAAAATTGGTGCACTTTTCTGAACTCGCTCATTAAAAAAGCAGGCGCCATGCAATAGCCAACTTTCCAGCCGGTGGCATGGAAGGGTTTGCCGAAGGAAGCTACTATAAAGCTGCGTTGCTGCAACTCAGGGTACCGGGCCATACTGTGATGTGTTTCACCATCGTATATCAGGTGCTCATATACTTCGTCGCTCAGGATTAAAATATCCTGGTTCTTCACCAGCGCACTTAACTCATCAATATCCTCTTTATGAAGGATGGTGGCAGTAGGGTTGTGTGGTGTATTCAGGATGATCATCCTGGTTTTACTGTTGATGAGCCTTTTTACCATATCCCATGGGATGCGGTAATCAGGCGGTTCAAGCTCCAGCGATTTTACTATACCGCCCATTAGTTTAATGGCAGGGGCATAGCAATCAAATGCCGGCTCGAAAATGATCACCTCATCATTCGGGTTGATCACTGCTGTAATAGCGGTAAATATGGCCTGCGTGCCTCCGGCAGTAATAGTAATCTCCGTGTCCGGATTGTAAACAGCGCCGTAAAGTTTTTCTGTTTTTTCGGCTATCCTTTCACGCAGGGCCTGTACGCCGGGCATAGGTGCATATTGGTTATGTCCCTGCTTCATCGCTGTATTCACCAGCTTGATCAATTCAGGAGAAGTGTCAAAATCCGGGAAACCCTGTGACAAATTTATAGCGCCCACCTCATTTGCCAAAGCCGACATTACGGTAAATATGGTAGTCCCCGTTTGGGGTAATTTTGAAATTATAGGAGTCATGCAGTGGTAAAAATACTTAAAAAACTTTAAGGAGATGAAAGGTGAAGGTTAAAAAGGTGAAAGGCAGGCAAAACCTTTTACCTTTCGGCTTTTAGCTTTCACCTTCTTTATATAACTTAGTAGCATGAAGCTACTGAAATATTTTTTCCTTATTTTGCTCGCCGCTGTCGTTTGTTCCTGCCATTCAGGCGATAAAAAAACTGTTCCTGTCGTTGGGTTTGTGGATGCTTTTGAAGATGCTTCCATTGCCCCCGCACGTACCGGTTTTGTAGATGCATTGAAGAAAAATGGCTTTAGTGAAGATCAAAAAAATATCAAAATAGAATACAGCAATGCCCAGGGAAGTATCCCTACGCTGACACAGATCGTCAACCAGTTTGTTTCCGAAAAAGTCGACCTGATGGCTACTTGTACTACTTTATCATCGATAACAGCGGCCCAGAAAACCAAAACAATACCAATCTTTATGATGGTTTCGCCTGTTGTGAAACTGATGAAACTGGAAGGCGCCGACGGAAAGGCCCCTGCTAATCTGTTCGGCGCGGTGGAGGACCTGAATTATATTGATACTTCTTTTTCCAACATCCCCAAATTCCTGAAACCGAAAGCCGGTAAACTGGTGGTTGGTATGATTTATAACCAGTCGGAACCACAATCAGTTGATGCCAAAAACAGGATACAATCATTAGCGGATAAAATGAATATAACTTTAATAGCGTTGCCATTAAATTCTTCTGCCGATGCACAATTGGTAACACAAGCTTTATTGAACAAAAATATTGACGCATTTTTTGCCAATCCTGATAATACCGTGTTTAGTGCTTTTGAAACCATATTAAAAAGCTGCAACCAAAAAAATGTACCGATCTTTACCAGTGAAGCGGGCCTGGTGCAGCGTGGCGCTGTTGCTGCTTTTGGCGCTGATATTTACCAATGGGGCTACCAGGCAGGAGAGCAGGCGGCACAATTTTTAAAAACACATTCAACTGCCGGATTGCAGCCCGAAATGGTAAAAGTCAGGAAGAGGGTTTATAATCCTGAAGCTGCAAAAAAATACAATATAACTGTTCCTTCAAATTTCGAAGCTGTTAAATAATGGATTTTTACCTCACCGCACTACTGCAGGGATTGTGTTATTCGGGACTGGCTCTCGGGATTTATATCTCCATGAAGATATTTAATATTCCTGATATCACCACCGACGGCAGTTATACACTGGGTGCAGTAGTTACAGCGATACTTTTAACACATCATCAGCCGATCTATATCACTTTGCCAATTGTTGCCATTGCTGGCGCGACGGCAGGGGCTTTAACGGGATTAATTCATACAAAATTAAAGATCCATGCGCTATTAGCCGGAATATTGGTTATGACAGCACTTTACTCTGTCTACCTTGCATTGATGGGCCGATCTAATTTACCATTGATCAATGTTGCAACCTTGTTTAATTTAATTAACATTAGTGCCGATCCGAATCATAACACTTTTTGGATACTATTGATCTTTGTAGTTATTATCACCCTTTTTGTCGGCTATCTCCTTAAAACTGATTTCGGATTAGCTATGCGCGCAACCGGTAATAGCGAAACCATGATCCGTTCTCTTGGCGTTAACACCGACAGGATGAAAATCATTGGTCTTGCCCTTGCCAATGCTTTAACTGCGATAAGCGGCTATCTGATCAGTCAGCAACAAGGGTATGCGGATATCAGCATGGGCATAGGAGTAGTAATTATTGGACTGGGCTCCGTCATCATAGCCGAAACATTTATCAACTGGCTGCACCTTACTTCAATATGGCTAAGCTTGTTATTGGTGTTGAGTGGCGCAATAATATTTCAATTCGTACTGGCTATTACGCTGGATATTGGCGTTAATCCAATTTACCTGAAGGCTGTAACAGCAGTTTTTGTATTATTAATAGTGAGTTTACCAAGGATTACGTTCAGGAAAAGCTCCCTCTAAATCTCATCAGCCAGATGGCGCAGAGATTTTTTGGAGTCTGTTAAACTTGAAAAATAGTTTTTTATATAAATATAATTTAAAAGTCCTCCCTACCGGGGAGGATTTAGGTGGGGCTTATGATTCATATCAATAATATTCACAAAACATTCAACACCGGCAGGGCAAACCAGGTGAATGCCGTCAATGGCATTGATCTGCATATCAAATCGGGTGAATTTGTAGTGATCGTTGGGTCGAACGGTTCAGGGAAAACTACTTTGCTGGATATGGTTGCCGGTAGTGTATTTCCAAACACAGGAAGTATTAATATTGACGGGAAGGATGTAACGAAACTGCCCGATTACCGGCGCAGCCAATGGATTGCCCGGGTTTTTCAAAACCCGGTGAGTGGTACAGCGTCGGATCTGAGCATTATTGATAATTTCAGGCTGGCTGCCATACGTACACGGCCAAAAGGGTTAACCATCGGTATTAACGATACCTTTAAAAACCAGGTTAAAGAAAAGATCTCAACTTTGGGCCTCGGCCTCGAAAATAAAATAGAGCAGCCAATGGGTACTTTATCCGGCGGGCAGCGCCAGGCATTGACTTTGCTGATGAGTGTAATGGACAGTTGTAAGGTTCTGTTGTTGGATGAGCCGACAGCCGCGCTTGACCCACGGTCGGCGCAGGTGGTAATGAGAACTGCTGAAGAACTGATCAAAGATTACCGGCTCACCGCCATCCTTATCACCCATAATTTAAAAGACGCCTATACCTATGGCAACCGCCTTATTTTGATGGGAGAGGGGCTGGTAATGAAAGACCTTGATGCCGAACGAAAATCAGCCTTAAAACAAAATGATCTGTTTGATTGGTTTGGGTAATTGGGATTACACCGATTTGGTTTTGATTACACCGATTTTTAAAAAACACAATCAGTGAAATCATTTTCCTTAATCAGTGAGGTCATTTATTTACTATCTTTGCAAAAAAAAAATCAATTCAATGCTACGTCTCAATTACTTCTGCAAACAAAGCTTTATGCGGCCCCTGGGCGCGCAGCAGAAGAGTTATGCAATGGCGTAGTTCTCTTCACTCGTCCTGTTAAGGACAAATACAATTATTATTTTGTTGAATTTATGGTTTGCTTTATTGCATGCCTGAACCCATTATTTAAAAATTTATGGACACTTATTATACTATTGAAGAAAAGTATCTTCAGGCGGTTGAAGAGGTAAATTATGGCGAGTCGCCAAAAGCTTTTCAATTGCTTAAAGAAATCATGGATAACGACCCGCTTTATGCGAGGGCTCATTTCCAGTTAGGGAAAATATATTATTATGAAATTAAAGATTACCAAACAGCAGGTTATCATTTTAAAACCTGCATGGACCTGGAACCTTCGTTCCCCGATAATTATTTTCATTACCTGAGTTTGGTGGTTTTTCTGAGGATGGAAAAACAGGCAAATAACATCATAGAAAAGGCCCTGGAAGTTCCCGGAGTAAATATTTCCTCGATCTATGAGTTGCAGGGTTTGTTTTTTGAAAAGAATAAGAACTTTTCTAAGGCATTAACTGCTTATCAAAGAGCATCTATTGAAGTAACCACTAAAGACCACAGTGATACTATTGAGAAGAGCCTTGACCGCGTAAAAGAAAAAATCCGGCGCGGGGTAGTTTATCAATACCAGCTTACCGGTTAATTATGATTTCACCGATAGATTTATGATTACACCGATTTAAAAAACGAATCGGTGTAATCATTTAGGTAATCACCTAATAGTCGCCCTAACTTTTTTTACTTCCAATGTCTTTATCGAACTGGCCTTATTACCAAAGCTTTTGCGTACGTACGTTAATACATCGGCTATTTCCCGGTCGGTAAGGTCCTTATGCGGCGTCATTACATTCGAATAAGTTTGCCCGTTTATTTCTACATCTTCTTTAAATCCATTCAAAACGATGGTGATTAGTTTCGTTTTGTCGCCAAGTACATAGGTAGTATTGATAAGTGGCGGGTTCATCATCGGTACGCCATTTCCATCGGCCATGTGGCAGGCTACGCAAATCTTTCCATAAACTATCTTTCCTCTTGCTATTGAAACGGCTGTACCTGAATGGTGAACCGGCTTTTTCGTATGTGCGACCTGTGCCTGTAAATTGTTAAAAAGCAAGGTTGAAACTAATGTTATTGCTAAAAAACTGATCTTCATTATTTTTTGTAAGTGATTTTATAAATAGTTCCATGCTGATCATCGCTCACATAAAGCGAACCATCCGGCCCCTGTGCAAGGCCGCATGGACGATGTGCAGCGCCCCCGGGCGACTTGTCGGCACCGGCAAATCCATCAGCAAAAACTTCCCATTTGCCATCGGGTTTACCATCTTTAAAGGGTTGAAACACTACACAGTAACCAGCCTGTGGTAGTGGTGCCCTGTTCCACGAGCCATGAAAGGCAATGAAAGCGCCGTTTTTATATTTTTCAGGGAATTGGTTACCTGTGTAAAATAACAGTCCGTCTGGCGCATAGTGACCGGGATAAGCCGCCACCGGGTTGATGTATTTTGGATCCGCAGGCTTTTTGCCATCACCGCCATATTCAGGGCCCAGCATGTTTTTGTTTTGCATCCAATCGTAGTAAACATAAGGCCATCCTGCATTATCACCTTTTTTTATGGCAAACATACATTCAGACGGTAACTCCGCAGATTGTTTTTCAGTATATAATTTAGGATAAAGGTCATGCAATGCATCGCGGCCATGCTGCATCACAAACAACTGGTTATCCTGCTGGTTCCACGAGATGCCAACCACATTCCTTAGTCCCCATGCATAATGAACGCCATCGCCATAATGCTGGTCGGGCTTATCCGCTTTAAATTGCCAGATCCCGGCTGCTGAATCCAATATCGGACATCCGGTTGCCTTAGGATCATAATCGCTGCAAATATTGGAGTAGGCACCAATATTTACATATACATTGCCATCATTATCCAAACAAATTGCCTTTGGTTCGTGCATCCTGCGACCTATCAAGCCGGTAACAATTCTTTCAGGCTGGTTAGGGTTGGCTACCTCGTTTTTTTCATTCAGTTTAAAACGGAATACATCTGTATTGTTTGAGGCATATAAATAACCGTCTTTAATAGCGATTCCAGTGCCACCAAAGTCGGCAAAGGTTGATTTTAAGGTCGCTTTATCACCATCGATATGATAAACCAATATACTTTTCCCCTTCCGGTTATTGGCCAGGTGTACATAAAGGTCATTTTCCGGGGTAACCACCATATGCCTTGGGCTGCCTGTGTTTTGGGCAATTGCCACCGCGCTGAACCCTTCGGGAATTGTTAGCCCCGCGCCGACTGCCGTACCCGAACCCGCAGTTGGCGCATCTTTGCAAGCGTTAAAAAGTATCAATCCCACCACTGCGAATACAGGCAAAAACAGGATCATCATTTTTTTCATTTTCATAAGCTAATTATTATTTGGTAGTCAAAGTTAATTTAAAGCCTATTATCCGGGAAGAATGTTTTGTAGTAAAATGGTTACAGAGCGAGTTTTTATTGCAAAGCTGACAATTGTATGTGATTTTGGTAGTGGGATAATTTAAAGAAAAGCTTTGCAAAGTATTAATAATAAGCAAGATATAACGCTATAAGTAATTAGGTGTTTCTTTTAGATATGTTCTGTATAAATGACATTTAACGAAATATAATTTTGCAAACTGTTTATTTTATAAAATATTCGGTATGATATATTAAACTATTATCATTTTCCATCGTCATAGATGTATAAAATTTGAAAAGAAGAAACGTAAGTAGAATCAACAAATAAAACAACAAATCTACCAGATGTTTCATCACCAACTAAAAATCAAACAAGATGAAAAAGTTAGTATTATTATCAGCAATAGCAATAAGCGGTTTTATGATTAACACTGCAAATGCGCAGATCGGTATTCGCGTAGGGATAGGTTACGCTCCTCAAAGAGCCATATATGCTACCAACACTGTAGCAGTTCAGGCACCCGTTAACGACGATGGCGACGACTATTATTACCTGCAGGATTTAGGCGTGTACTATAATGTTACCGACCAAGATTATGTTTATTTTGATGGATATGAATGGGTAACTGCCGAATATCTGCCCGGCCAATACCACGACTACGACTGGAGAAACGCCCGCAGGTTTGAAGTAAGAGCTGAGCGTCCGTATATGAACGACGACTTTTACAGGTCAAAATATGAAGGTAACCGTTTTGAAGGGTGGGCCCGTGCAAATGATAACGATCGCAACAATGGCGGTTATGCTTACAACGGAGACAGGGATGGCAACAGGAATTTTAACAACGGCCAGAACCGTTATAATCAACCTGCACAATATAACCGTGGGGCCTACAGTCAACCGGTACAATATAACAAGGGTAACGACCAGCATTTTGAAGCAAACCGTGGCGCCTACAATCAACCTGCGCAACAACGCAGGGATAACAACCAGGGTTTTAACAGAGGCCAGGCATCAGATAACCACCAGAATGACAGGAACCGTGGAAACGATAACAGGGGTGGGGATGCACGTTACAGTCAGAACAATCGTCAAAACGGCAATGGCGATCACAGAATGTCAAAATTTTAAACAAGGATTGTCGGATAGTGTGTATATAGTGAAAGGGGCTGCCGCAAGGCGGCCTTTTTTGTACACGATTATTGGATTTTTAAGGATTTACAAGATGGATGTTATTTATCGTATTTATATCCATCTTGTAAATCCTTAAAAATCCCTTAAATCGTGTTATACTTACTCGCACTGTTCAACAAGTCAATAGCACCGCCGCTTAAGGTTAGTTCGGTTGATTTTACAAGCTCATTTAATTGCGTTAAGGTGGTGGCACTGGCGATAGGCGCTGTAATACCTGGCCGGGCCATTATCCAGGCGAGCGCGACAGCAGCCTGGCTGGCATCCATTTCCGCGGCAACTTTATCAAGAGCAGCTAAAATTTTATAACCGCGTGGTTCAAGCATCTTTTTTACCCCGGCGCCGCGGCTGCTTTGCGAAAGGTCGTTCTCTGACCGGTATTTGCCCGTTAAAAAACCACTCGCAAGCGAATAGTAACTGATCACACCGATGTTTCTTTCCCGGCAAACCGGCTCAAATTCTTTTTCATATCTCTCCCTGGCATACAGGTTATACTCTGGTTGCAGGCACTGGTAAGCGGCCAGGCTATTGTCATTACTTACTTGCAAGGCTTCTTTAAGCCTTACGCCAGAAATATTTGAAGCCCCGATAGCCTTTACTTTTCCTTGTTTAATAAGGTCGTCAAAAGTTTCCAATGTTTCCAAAAGAGGCGTATTCAAATCGTCTTCATGCGACTGATAGAGGTCGATATATTCGGTTTGTAATCTTTTTAAAGAAGCTTCAACTGCTTCTGTAATGTATTTGCGCGACAGGCCTTTTTTATCCCCACCCATTGGTTTCCCCACTTTGGTAGCGACGACTATTTTATCTCTTTTCCCCGATTTTTTTAACCAGTTGCCGATAATGGTCTCCGATTCTCCGCCTTTATTCCCTGCACCCCAAGTTGAATAGACATCTGCAGTATCTATCAGCTCCAAACCTGCATCAACAAAGCTATCAAGAATGGTAAACGATTGTTTTTCATCTATCGTCCATCCAAACACATTACCTCCCAATGCAAATGGGGATATTTTTATTCCAGAATTGCCGATTTCCCGTTTTTCCATAATTATTTTATTATTTACCCGCCTATCTTTTCAGCCAGTTCGTCTATCCACGAGCTTAAATAGGGTTCAGTTCCGTCGATACGTTGCCAGTTTCCATCCCCGTCTTTAGCTATTACCAGGTGCAGGCTCCCGTCAATTGATTTAAATTCCCAGGCGCTGCCGTCGTCATTCAACTGGTCTGCTATGCCGTCAATCGGCGAATCAGGACCGGCAAGTGTTATTTCAAATTGGTTTTTCATGTTTAGATTTATATTTAATAACGTCAATTATTGTTTAGTGTTTGATTGTTGCACATCTAAAAAAATTGATTCTATCTTTACTTCGTGGAAAATATCAAACCCGATTCGAAGATATTGATTGAAGTGGTTCAAACAAAAATGCCATATGGCAAATATAAGGGCACACTCATCTGCGATCTGCCCGTTTATTATCTGGAGTGGTTGCATAGCCGAGGTTTACCGCCCGGCAAGTTGGGCATGCTGCTTGCTACAACCTTCGAGATAAAAACAAATGGATTAACCGTTATTTTAAATAAGATCAAGCAGTCGTTGAAGTAGTTGTAATTGTTGAAAAAGTTGCAATGGTTTTAATTGTTAATCAGGCTTTTGCAACCCTTGCAACAACTTCAACTTAAATTGTAAGGTTTTTAACCCAACAGCGACTAACCATCAAAACCAACAAACAATTACGTACACATGACCATCCGTTAAACGGCGGTCAGCGTATATTTAATTATCAAATTTAAAATGATATGAAACGAATTATTTTGTATGTGGCCTGCAGCTTATTTTTTACAGGATGTGCTTTAGGGCAAGGGGATAATGACTTTGCCACACTACCAAAACCAAAACCGGGTGAAGAAGTGGCTACTTTTGGTGGCGGCTGTTTCTGGAGTATGAGTGAAGCCATGTCTGAACTGAAGGGGGTTAACAAAGTTGTCTCCGGCTATGCAGGCGGTACAACCCGGAACCCAAGTTATGAAGATGTGAGCTCGCGCAGCACCGGCCATGCGGAATGTGTACAGGTATACTATGATCCAAAAGTGATCAGTTATGCAACGCTGGCACATGCTTTCTTTTTTGCGCATGACCCAACAGAGCTTAACCGCCAGGGCCCCGATGAAGGTACCGACTACCGTTCCATTGCTTTTTACCGGACGCCTGAGGAGAAAGAGGTTTTGTTAAATACGATTAAGCAGGTCAATACATCAAAACATTATCCTGATCCGATCGTAACCCAGGTAGTATCCTTTAGTGTTTTTTATCCTGCTGAAAAATACCACCAGGGGTATTACAGGCTGCATGGCGATAATCCATATATCGGCGCGGTATCGGTACCCAAGGTGATGAAATTCAGGAAAGCTGAAAAGGCTGAATTAAAGCCAGAGTTTCAACAAAATTAAATATCAGAGATATTAATTGCGAAGGGCAATAAGTTCGATAAACGGACTTATTGCCCTTTTTTAATAATAATTGCTATTATATTTTCTGTTTGATGCAACTTAATATTGAAAAAGTAAGTCTATTAACTAAACTTAATTAAAGGAGATGAAAACTTACTTTTTACTATTGTTTATTGCCTGCCAAAGTTGTGTTGCTTTGGGGCAAGATTGGAATAAAACGCCTTATGAAACAAAATCATTGGCAAATGAAGGCATCAAAAATGTTTTTGTAAAAACATCCGGCGGCAGTATCACCGTAAGCGGAGCGCCCGGCGAAGCGGCAAGGGTGGAAATTTACGTTCACGGTAACAATAATAATGATTTGACCAGAGAAGAGATAAAAAAACGCCTGGATGCTGACTATGAACTTGAAGTTTCTGTTAGCAATCATGAAGTGCATGCCTATGCAAAAAGAAAACATGAGGGCGGCTTTAACTGGGACTGGAGACGACAGTTAAACATCAGTTTTAAAATATTTGTGCCAAGGGACGTAAACACTAACCTGGAAACCAGCGGAGGTAGCATCCATTTGGATAATTTATCAGGGAATGAAAACTTTAGTACCAGTGGAGGTAGCTTACATGTTGATGCACTTACAGGAATGATTAAAGGCGAAACATCAGGCGGTAGCATTGAAGTTTCACACTCTGGCGATAATGTTGACCTGGAAACCAGTGGTGGCAGCATCAAGGCGATGGATTGCCACGGCAAAATAAAGCTTGAAACTTCAGGTGGTTCATTACATCTTGAAAATTTAAAGGGAGACATCCACGCAGAAACAAGCGGAGGTAGCATCCACGCCGATAATATAGAAGGTGAATTGATCACCGGCACCAGCGGCGGAAGTGTCGATCTTACCCGCATGGCCTGCAGCCTGCAAGCCGAAACAAGCGGCGGCAGCATGAATGTGGATATGACCCGCATTGGAAAATATGTAAAACTGGATGTTAGCGGTGGCCATGTTACCCTGCGGTTACCGGCAAAACAAGGCCTCGACCTTAATCTATCAGCCAACAGGATCAGCAAACCCGACCTTAGCGGCTTTAGCGGCGAATGGGAAAAAGATCATGTACGTGGTAAATTAAACGGCGGCGGCATACCCGTAAGCGTTGATGCCAGCGGGCATTTGGATATCACATTTAATTAATAAAAGATCAAAATGAAAAAAGGGGTTAAAGCTTTCGAAGCGTTTTAACCCCTTTTTTTATTTTAAGTTTAAAAGTCACGCCGCTGTATTCAGCTCCTGGCATCTGATTTTCATCCTTTATGTGGCTTCCAACTAATCTCCAATCCCCAGTCTCTAATCTCCAACCCCAACTGTATCATAACCGTACACAAGGTGTTACGCCTGCGAACACTTGCTATAAAAGATAAAATACAACAAGTTGGTTATCAATGTTTTGTTTGTTTGGTATGTATTTTAAACATTCTAAAAAAATAATAGCTATGATCAGGAATTTTATTGTCACCGCATGGCGCAATCTCGGCAGAAATAAGAGTTTCTCGTTTATTAATGTATTTGGCCTGGCCGTTGGGCTGGCTTGTTGTATGCTTATCGGCGGATACTTGTACAGCGAGCTTACTTACGACGCCTATCCGGCTAATTCAAAACAATTATACCGCGTTTATTTATCGGCCGAGGCAAACGGCGCTTCTACAGTATTTCCGAGCGTCGACGTTGCGGTTGGCCCTGGCATCAAAAATGCTTTTCCTTCGGTGTTAGCCTATGCCCGTTTAGACCAACGGAGGCCGGTGTTTGTAAAATATGACGACAAAACTTTTAAGGAAGGAAAAATTATGTTTATCGATTCCAACTTCCTGCAAATGTTTTCCATTCCTCTGCTGGAAGGCGATAGCAAAAACGCTTTAACGGAACCCAAAACCATGGTCATTACCAGGAATTTTGAAAAAAAATATTTTGGCGGGAGCGATGGCATGGGAAAAATGATAACAGTAGGCAAGGACCTGGTAAAAATTACCGGCATAATTGATAAGATACCTGATAATTCCCATTTCCATGGGGATGCCTTCATGAGTTTTGTTACTGAAGATAACGCTTCGACACCGCAAACCTGGAGTAACGTAAACGACTATACATATCTGCTTTTAAATAAAGACGCCGACCCGCGCAAGCTGGAAGCAGCGTTTCCGCAATTGGTAGCCAGGTACGTCGTTCCTGAAGTTCAGCATGACATGGGTGTGAGCCTGGCCGAGGCGCAGAAATCTGTAAATACCTTCAAATTCCTTCTGCAACCGCTCACAGCTATTCACCTTCACTCAATAAGCAAATACGAGTTGGGGGCTGGTGGCGATATTCACTATATTTACATATTTGCTGCGTTGGCTATCTTCGTATTGTTGCTGGCTTGCATTAACTTTACCAATCTTTCTACAGCCGCTGCAACCAAGCGGGCTAAAGAGATTGGCGTTCGCAAAGTGCTCGGTTCCGAAAAAAACAAGCTGGTTTGGCAGTTTTTGACCGAGTCGCTGATGCTTACGCTTTTTTCGATGTTACTGGCACTCGGATTAGTCTACCTGTTATTGCCTTACTTTAACGATGTTGCCGGTAAGCACGTTACTATAGCTTTTTATTTCACTCCGTGGGCGATTGCGGCCGAATTGGGATTAATCCTCGTTGTTGGCTTGATGGCGGGACTTTACCCAGCGGTTTTCATGTCGTCATTTAAAATCATCCCCATTCTAAAGGGAGGGAGTGGCTTGCAACTTTCGGGCAAAAGCAGCCTCAGAAGCAGTTTGATCGTTTTTCAATTCGCTATTTCAACCGCGCTCATTATCGCTACGCTTGTTGTGTTTCAGCAACTGAGCTATATGCAAAACAAAAAGCTGGGCTATGATAAAAACCAGGTACTGGTGGTTAACGACACCTACACGCTGGGTAATAATATTGATGCTTTTAAGCAGGATTTAGCAAACGACAACCGTGTAGTAAGCGTCACCAAAAGCGACAACGCGCCAGGTTATAATGACGCAGGCGGCACCGAAATTTATGCTAAGGAAATTACCGGCAACGGCGCCAGCAACGGAATAGCCACCAGCATTTATTGGATAGACCCCAACTATATCCCAACAATGAAGATGGCGTTGGTTAAGGGCCGCAATTTTTACCCGGCTGGGCCGGCTGATTCCGCTTCGGTGATCGTAAATGAGGCGGCGGTAAGCGCGTTAGGTTTTGGCAATACCGATCCAATTGGCAAAACTATTATCCGTTCAGGCCAGCGGCATTACATGATAGTAGGCGTGGTGGAAAACTTTCACTTTACATCGGCCAAAGAAAAGATAGCGCCGCTGATGATGATCGCTTCCAACAGTTCCAAAGGTAAGATTATAGCCCGGATAAAGGCTGCCAACGTCCCGGGCCTAATCGACGATATTAAAAACAAATGGGACCGATATAACTCTGGTGCGCCGTTCAATTATTCATTCCTTGACCAGCAGTTCGCCACGCTATACGGCGCCGAACAGCGTGTAGCTAATATTTTCACTTCTTTTTCTATCATCGCGATCATCATTGCCTGCCTGGGTTTATTCGGCCTGGCTGCGTTTATGATCCGCCAACGGGTTAAGGAGATTGGTATACGCAAAGTGCTGGGGGCATCATCCGTTAGTATCACTGCTATGTTGTGTAGGGAATTCTTAAAACTGATTGTCATCGCTTCAATAATATCCTTCCCGCTCACCTGGTTTGCCATGAGTAAATGGCTGCAGGATTTTGCATACCGAACCAGCATACATTGGTGGGTATTTTTACTGGCGGGAATTATGGCATTGTTGGTTGCGGCAATAACCATAAGTTTTCAATCTATCAAAGCGGCATTGGCAAACCCGGTGAAGAGCCTCAGAAGTGAGTAAGCAGTTGGCAGTGGCAGTTGGCAGTCTTTAGGAAGCGTTCAAAACATTAAATCAATAATTCACTAAATCAATAATTCACTAATTGATTAACTATGATAAAAAACTATCTCAGGAGCGCCTTTCGTAATATCAAAAGGCACCCATTTATTTCATTCATTAACATATTTGGGTTAACTGTTGGGTTGACCTGCTGTTTACTGATTGTAACTTACGTGATCAATGAGCGGAGCTATGATAAATTCAACAAAAACGCCGACGATATTTATCGCGTTACCCGGATATTCTATTCGGCACCAAATGTGGAGAGCCTGCATTTAAGCGCTGTTGCACCACCCTTTGGGCCGCGGCTGAAACTGGCTTTTTCGGACATAAAGAAGATGACCAGGGTGCTGCCAAATGGCTCTGTCTCTTTACATTATAAGGAGAAGCTTTTTAGCGAACAAAACGCTTTTTTTGCTGATGAGAATTTTTTTGACTTTTTTAACTCACCAGTTATAAAAGGGGATGCCCGAAAAGGATTGGAAGAACCCTATGCGATTATGCTGACACCCGATATTGCCAAAAAATACTTTGGAGACGCCGACCCGATGAACAAAACTATTATCATGGATAATACAAAGCACGAGTTTAAGGTTACCGGTATTTTTAAGCCTTTTCCGGCAAATTCGCACATGCACCCTCAAATATTGATGTCGTTTAATACCTTACGCGATAATGCTATCGAAGGCGATAAGGATTTAACAACTGATTTCGGAAACAACTCATTTTATACCTACCTGATGTTTCCCGAAAATTACAATATCGATCATATCAGGGCACAGTTGCCCGATTTTCTCGACAAGTATGTAAACTTCCAGGGAATGCCCGGCAATTTAAAAACCCACCAGGTAACTGCTTTAACACTGCAAAAACTGACTGATATTCACCTCACCTCGCACCTTGATGATGAAATAGAGGAAAATGGCAACGCCACCCGTGTTTACATATTTTCCGCTATTGCATTATTTATTTTGCTGATCGCCTGCATCAATTACATGAACCTGTCTACTGCCCGCTCAACCTTGCGCGCTAAAGAGATCGGTATCCGGAAAGTGGTTGGCGCACAGCGAAAAGAGATTATAGCGCAATTTTTAAGCGAGTCGGTTTTAATTACCTATGTGTCGCTGCTCATAGCATTTGGATTAACACTAATATTGCTGCCGGCTGTTGATAAAATGTCGAACCTGCAGCTTAGCATAAACAGCCTTTTAAGCTTGCCAATTTTGCTGCCTGTTTTATTACTTCCTTTTATTATCGGCTTAATCAGTGGCATTTATCCGGCTATCTTTATGTCGTCATTTATTCCTGTTAAAGTGCTTAAAGGTATTTTAAAGGTTAATACAAGTGCTTTTTCCTTCCGGAAAATTTTGGTGGTGCTGCAATTCTCTATTTCCATCGTATTGATTGTTGCTACTATCGTCGTTTTTAAACAGCTGCAATACGTACAGGACAAGGACCTCGGCTTTAATAAAGATCATGTTTTAACCATGGCATATGACAGATCGTTAGGCAGTCAATACGAGGCCTTCCGCGCCGATCTGTTGAAAAATCCGGGCATAAAAGAAATAGGGCGGTCATCGCGCATTCCGTCCGGGCGTTTACTGGACGATCAGAACGCTTCAGTTTTGGAAGGTGGTACCTTCCAGCCACTCAAAGTAGACCTTAAGCAAATAGTTGTCGATGATGGCTTTATTCCTACATTCGGTATGAAAATGGCGGCAGGCCGAAACTTTTCGAGGAATATTAAAACCGATTCCAATAAATTCATCATCAACGAAACAACCGTAAAAACATTGGGATGGAATACACCAGAAAACGCGCTGAACAAGCAAATAAAATATGGGAACGTAACAGGCAACGTTATTGGCGTAATAAAAGATTTTCACTTCGAATCTCTTCATCAGCCTATAATTCCGATGATCTTTTTGCCTGATCAAAACCTGAACCGGCTTTCAATAAAAATAGAAGGGCAAAACGTACAGTCGTCAATAGCTACTATTCAAAGCGCCTGGCAGAAATATTTGCCCAATACACCTTTTGATTTTACTTTTTTGGATGTGAAATTTGATCAACTTTATCACAGCGAGCAGCAGCAGGGAACCCTGTTTACCATATTTTCCTGTATTGCCATATTTATAGCGTGCCTTGGTTTATTTGGCCTTTCGGCATTTACCATCACGCAGCGCGTGAAAGAAATAGGCGTTCGTAAAGTTTTGGGAGCCAGCGTGCCGCAGATAGTAACCGAATTATCAAAAGATTTTTTGAAATTGGTTTTGATAGCAGCGTTCTTCGCCATCCCCGTCGCCTTATATGCCATGAACAAGTGGCTCGGCGGATTTGCATCCAGGATTGATGTTAGCTGGTGGATATTGGCTGCCGCGGGCATCATTGCTTTAATAATCGCCTTTGTAACCATAAGTTTTCAATCGATCAAAGCAGCACTGGCAAACCCGGTGAAGAGCTTGAGAAGTGAGTAGGCAGTTTGCAGTTGGGAAAGGTGTAAATTCAATAATTCACTAAATCACTAATTCAATAATTGATTTGCCATGATAAAGAACTATTTTAAAATTGCATTTCGTGGCTTTTGGAAACACAAGCTCTTTACGCTGATAAACATTGTCGGCTTATCTATCGGCATAAGCGCGGCGCTGGTAATTTATTTGATCGTCAATTTCGACCTGAGCTTCGATAAATCCCATAAAGACAGCGACCGTATTTACCGGGTGTCCAGTACGTTTTCGTTCCAGGGTGAAAAGGGTTTTAATGGTGGTGTTTGCGGGCCACTCGCCGGGGCTATTAAGAGCCAGGTACCAGGAGTTGAGTTCACTGCGCCATTTTTTTGTATGTCGTCGCCCAACGTATTTGTTCCGGGTAAAAAAGGTGTGCCCGTAAGGTTTAAAAACCAGGATAATGTTGTTTTGGCAGACGGCGCTTATTTTAAGATATTTACCTATGTGTGGCTGGCAGGCAATCCCGAAAATGCATTAAATAAGCCCGATCAATGCGTGCTTACCTCGGATCAGGCCGAAAAATATTTTTCAGGCATACCCTATAGCCAAATGATAGGGAAAGTGGTTACCTATGATACCATCAAAACAACAGTAACGGGCGTTGTAGAAACACTAAAAGGCAATAGCGACCTTACCTTCCATGATTTCGTGTCGTACAGCACAGCAACCGTTACTGCAAACAAAAGCCTTTCAGATCAATTACAGCTTAATGAGTGGGAGAGCACCAATTCGGCATCCCAGCTGTTTATCAAGTTATCGGCAAAGGCCTCGCCTGTCCACATTGAAAAGCAATTGAATGATATCTTAAAAAAAGCCAGCCCGCCACGCGCCGAAGATAAAGGCAACACGCATGGGTTCCTGTTACAACCGTTAGCCGACCTTCATTTTAATGAAAAATTTGGAATCTTCGATTTTACGCCACGGGTAGCCAACAAAACAACGCTTTACTTTTTGCTGGCGATAGCGGTATTTCTTTTATTGCTTGGCTGTATTAATTTTATCAATTTAACAACTGCGCAGGCAACTCAAAGAGCTAAAGAGATTGGCATTCGCAAAACAATGGGTAGTAATCGTCAGCAGCTGATCGTTCAGTTTTTAAGCGAAACATTCCTGGTCACACTTTTTGCCGTTATCATTTCTATTGCCCTAACCCCTCTGATATTAAAATTATTTACCGATTTTATCCCGAAGGACTTAAAGGCGAACCTCTTCCATGTCAATATTTTGTTGTTTTTGGTATTATTAACAGCTGTAGTGAGTCTGGCTTCGGGTTTTTATCCGGCCATTATGCTGTCAAATTACAAACCGGCGCTGGTATTAAAAAATCAGGCGAGCTCTAATAGCAGCAAAACGCGCAATGCCTGGTTGCGTAAATCATTAACGATTACACAATTTGTCATTGCACAGTTTTTTATAATGGCAACGATTTTGGTAAGCAAGCAAATTTATTATGCCTTACATAAGGATCTCGGCTTTAAAAAAGATGCAATTATTGTTGTTCAATCGCCATGGAAAAACCGGACGACAGGCAAAAACCAGGTATTTTTAGATGCTTTACGCGCTATGCCGCAAGTGGAAATGGTGAGTATTGGCGGTGCGCCACCATCCTCTGGCAGTACCAACTCGACATTGGTAACTTATAAAGATGGTAAAAAAGAAGTAAAAACCGACGTTCAGTTAAAGTTTGGCGACCAGAATTACATGAAAATTTATAGGCTTAAATTACTGGTTGGTCGCGGGCTGCAGATGGGCGACAGCTCAAAATCAGTGATAATTAATGCCAATTATGCAAAAATACTTGGTTTCAGGAACCCTGCGGAGGCAATTGGTAAAACGCTTGACCATTTTAACGGAGTTAAATCCCTTCAAATAGTGGGTGTGGCAGCCGATTTTTATCAAAAATCGCTGCATGAACCGATAAAACCTTTGGCTTTTTATTACGGTACAAGCCGTTGGCAAACCGGAACGTTCCATATAGCCCTAAAACCCGAAACAGCGGGAGGTACTGAGTGGAAAACGGCGATCGCCGCTATCGGAAAATCATGGAAACAGGTGTATCCTGATGATGATTTTGAATACAATTTTTTTGATGAATCTATTGCCAAATTTTATGAGGAAGAAAAGCATACTTCAACCTTACTAACCTGGGCAACTGGCTTATCAATATTTATCAGTTGCCTCGGGCTACTTGGCCTGGCCATCTATACAACCAACCAGCGCACTAAAGAGATTGGTGTACGCAAAGTATTGGGTGCCTCCGTTTCGCAGATTGTCACATTGCTATCAACTGAGTTGGTATTGCTTATCCTGTTTGCTTTTGCAATAGTAACCCCGGTAGCCTGGTGGGCAATGAACAAATGGATGCAGGGCTTTGCCGACAGAACTACTATTAGTTGGTGGATATTTGCTGCAAGCGGTACGGGGATGCTGTTGGCAGCCGTATTTACTTCAAGTTTTCAAACGGTTAAGGCTGCGATTGCAAACCCGGTGAAGAGCCTGCGGTCGGAATAGTCATTGGTCATTACGTCATTAGTCATTGGATGGTTTGCACATCGAAAAGCTATTGATCAAATAAATGACTAATGAAGCGAAATAAATGATTAATGACCAATGACTAATTCAATAATTCACTAAATCACTAATTCAATAATTAGTCCTCATGATAAAAAACTATTTCAAAATTGCACTACGGGGTTTTTGGCGGCATAAGCTGTTTACCTTTATTAACATCATCGGCTTATCAATAGGTATCAGCACGGCGCTTGTTATTTACCTCATTGTACATTTTGATTACACATTTGATAAATTTCAGCCGGACAATGATAGGATATACCGGGTGGTAAGTGATTTTAAGTTTTCCGGGGATGTTTTTCATAGCGGTGGGGTTACCGGTCCATTGGCCGACGCGTTAAAAAACGAAGTAACCGGTTTACAGGCATCGGCTCCGTTTTATGATAATTCGTCTTTTACAGCGGTTATACCCAATGGTTCATCTAAAGCAGCAAAATTCAAAAATCAAAAAAACGTAATTTTTGCCGACAAGCGGTATTTTGATATTTTTCCCTATAAATGGCTCAGCGGATCACCCAAAAACGCTTTAAACAACCCTTACCAGGTTGTACTTACTGCAAAGCAGGGGAAACTCTATTTCCCGGCTTTGAGGTACGATCAAATGATTGGTAAGCAGATAATTTACGACGACAGCCTTAAAACAACCGTTACCGGCATAGTAAGTGATATTGAACAGCATACCGATCTGAATTTCCACGATTTTATCTCTTTCGGTACGATGTATTTGAACAGAAACATAAAAGGTGATATTGAAGGATGGGGCAATACTTCCGATGCATCACAACTGTTTGTTAAAATAGGAAAAAACATACAGGTTGGCCACGTTGAAAAACAGTTGAACGGATTGCTAAAAAAATATAACCCGCCAAGGCCTGAGGATAAAGGGAATAGTACCGTTTTACGGCTGGAACCTTTGAGCGATGTTCATTTTAACGCTGATTATTCGTCCTACGGCGGACACATTGCCAGTAAAATAACTTTATACGGATTGATGATTATAGCTGTTTTTATTTTATTGCTGGGCTGCATCAACTTCATCAATTTAACTACAGCCCAGGCTTCTCAACGGGCCAGGGAAATAGGCATACGCAAAACCATGGGCAGTACGCGCATGCAATTAGTGATCCAGTTTTTAGGCGAAACTTATGTTATTACTATTTTGGCCATCGTTATTTCCGTAATCGCCGCGCCTTATATATTAAAGGCTTTTGCCGATTTTATCCCAGCTGGTATTAAAATGAATGTGATTGAACAACCGGGTATTTTGATATTTCTATTCTTGTTATCATTGGTAATTAGTTTTTTATCCGGGTTTTACCCTGCACTGGTGTTATCTGGTTATAAACCGGTATTGGTTTTAAAAAATCAGGCAGTAAATAATTCCGGTAAAACACGAAACGCATGGCTCCGTAAATCACTGTCGGTTACCCAGTTTGTAATTGCGCAGTTTTTTATCATGGCCACACTTATAGTAAGTAAGCAAGTGTATTATGCACTGCATAAAGACCTTGGTTTTAAAAAAGATGCTATCGTTTACATCGAAACTTCGTGGAAAGGCGATCAGCACCGGCGGTGGGTTTTTATGAATAAACTGCGTGCGCTTCCGCAGGTTGAAAACATGAGCATGGGCGCCGAGCCGCCATCTTCCGAAACTATGAACTCCACCAGTTCTATTTATACTGATGGAAAAAAAGAGATTAAGACTAATGTACAACGAAAAAGAGGAGATGCTGATTATATTAATATTTATAAAATAAAATTACTTGCCGGTCATAATTTTTATGCAGGTGATACCCTGAAATCATTATTGATCAATAATACCTATGCCCGCATACTTGGATTCAGGAACATACACGACGCCATCGGTAAAATGGTAAAATTTAATGGTGAAAACAGGGCAATTATTGGTGTAGTAGGGGACTTTTATCAGGCCTCATTGCACACACCATTCAGGCCAATCGCAATTATGTTTGACCCCAATAACTCACTTACATTGCATATTGCCTTAAAACCTCAAAATGCTGACGGCAACGACTGGAAAACCGCAATAGCAGGTATACAACATGCCTGGAAGGAGGTTTACCCCGATGATGATTTTGAATATCACTTTTTTGATGAAAGCATTGCAAAATTTTATGAGAGTGAGCAACATACATCGCGGCTGTTAACGTGGGCTACCGGTATTTCAATATTTATCAGTTGCCTCGGCTTACTCGGCCTGGCTATCTACACAACTAACCAGCGGACTAAAGAGATTGGCGTGCGTAAGGTACTTGGCGCATCGGTAACACAAATATTTACGATGCTTTCGGCAGAATTGGTCTGGCTTATTTTACTGGCATTTGTAATTGTTACCCCGGTAGTCTGGTGGGCTATGAACAAATGGATGCAAAGTTTTACCGACCGTACCACAATCAGCTGGTGGATATTTGCGGCCAGTGGTGCCGGGATGTTGATCGCAGCGATATTTACATCAAGCTTTCAAACGGTTAAAGCGGCCATTACAAACCCGGTGGAGAGTTTGAGGAGTGAGTAAGGGTGTCTGAATCAGAATTTACAGGATTATTGAATTTGCAGAATGCTGAACTGTTTTATTCTGATAATCCTTAAATTCTGATTCAGACAATTAGTCAACTGTATCAAAACCGTACACAAACTGTTACACTTACGAACAAATTCGTATACTGTTATTCTACTTATATTATTGATTGTTAGTTATTTAATATTTTGGTATGTGTTTTACATATCACTATTAGTTTCAAAGCTTATGATAAAAAATTATTTTAAAATCGCTTGGCGCAACATCATTCGCCATAAAGCTTATTCGGCCATTAATATCGCCGGCTTAACCGTAGGTGTCGCAGCATGCCTGCTCATATTCGTGGTGGTACAGTTTGAATTAAGTTTTGACCACTTCCAGCCGGGTTACAAAACCACATACCGGGTGACCACTCAAACAAACCGTGAAGCGGGTATTATGCGGTCTGCCGGGGTATCAGCCCCTGCCGTGGATGCACTTCGTTTATATTTTCCCCAGGCAAAGGTTGCGGGCCTCGAATCAAGCTACGGCAGCCAGGTTACTGTACCCGCCGCTAAGGGAAATCCCTCAGATGATAAGAAGTTTATCGAGAACATGGGAGTGATGTTTATTGAGCCGCAGTTTTTTGATGTTTTTAAATCAAGCTGGCTTGCCGGGCAACCATCAGCATTAAAAAACCCCGACATGGTGGTTATAGACAAAAGCAGTG
>Ga0207076_1033_pt1 | contig 37622 bp, 37 predicted proteins | sample Alteio_BWMinHeat_62_FD_153568 | JGI IMG/M metagenome (GOLD analysis project Ga0207076, IMG submission 153568) | Enriched cells from forest soil in Barre Woods Harvard Forest LTER site, Petersham, Massachusetts, United States -... | ecosystem: Environmental > Terrestrial > Soil > Temperate forest >... | reverse complement strand
TTTCATTGGGGAAATTAACCGACAGCTTATTTTCACTGCTGAGCCAATTGTTAATATGATAAATAAACTGGTCGTCAACTTCATGGATAACAGGCACCCCAAGCTTTGAAGCTGCCAGTGCATTGCACTGCTGTTCGTACTGGCCTTTCATGGGGATCATCATCACCTTCTTTTTTAAAAACAGCGCTTCGGCAGGGCCTTCAAAACCGCCGCCGGTAAGCAGGCCTTCGCAGGCGGCAAGGCTATTGTTAAATGCTTCATTATTTACCGGAAACACCTGCACATTTCCTTCCTGGTAGGTTGTTTTTTGGCGTTTCGAAAAAATATGCCATTGCACTTTGGGCGTTCTGTTTAACAACCGGGTGAGCAACCTGTCGTCATAAGCAGGCAGATAGACCGTATAATGGCCCTCGTTACTGGTTTTCAGATTACGGATCTCACTGCGGATAACAGGAGTATGTATAAAGTCATCATAACGTTCAAAATGAAAGCCTATATGATGTGTTGTAGGCGAATAATATTTAAACAGCCACTCCGCCCAGCTGCGTTTGGACGGCCTTGGCGTGTTAGCCGAAACAAAAGAGCATTGATGGCTTAAAGAAACGCTGGGCAACTTTTGCAATTTGCACGCCCAGGCGCTAACCGGCTCAAAATCATTAATGATAAGATCGTATTGCTTAAGCGGGAGGTTTTTTATATCCAGCAGTAAACGCGGCAGATTCATTAGTTTAAAAGTGGCCCAGTTATCAACCCCGCCATTCGTGCCAAAAACAAAACTAAACCCATGATACCTGTACTTAAGAGGTTGCGCCAAACTCACCTCGGCCTCAGTGCCGCTAACCAGCAGGTCAAGCTCGCCATATTGCTGCAGCAGGGGCACAATTTCGCGCGCCCGGCTAATATGGCCATTGCCTGTTCCCTGTATAGCGTAGAGTATTTTCATGTGGTAGAGTTGTTGGAACGTTGTAAAGTTGGAATGTTGTAAAGTTGCTAAAATGTTTTAATGTTGTATTGACTTTTACCCTCAACGTCAAATTTAACATTACAACGTTCAAACATTACAACATTTCAACAAAAACCCTACCCCGGCTCTTGTTTAAATCTTTCGAGTAAGATATTTATATCCATTTTGGCGTCCAGGTCTTCGGCGTCGCTTTTGTCGTCTTCGTCGGCATCGCTTTTAAAGTTGTCGGGCTCGTATTTAAAAATGGTCCATTTGCCATCGTTATATTCCAGCGCAGTGAGGCTCTCCACCCAGTCGCCGGAATTTAAATACAAAACAGAACCCGTTTTTTCGGTTGATTCGATCTCCCTGATCTCGGCATGGTGGATATGCCCGCAAATTACATATTGATAATTTTTATCTACGGCAAGGTCGGCCGCAGTTTGCTCAAACTGGTTGATAAATTTTACGGCCTCTTTAAACCGGGCCTTTACTTTCTGCGAGAAGCTCATTTTTTGCCGCCCCAAAGCGGTTAGTATCCAATTGGTAAAGCTATTGATCAGGATCAGGGTATCATAACCTATCGCTCCTAATTTGGCAAGCCATTTGGAGTGCTGCATGGTAACGTCAAACACATCGCCATGGAAGATCCATGCCTTTTTTCCGTCAATATTTAATACGATCTTATTCAGCAGCTGGAAAGATCCAAGGTTAAAATCAGCAAATTTGCGCAGCATTTCGTCATGGTTGCCGGTTAAATAATATACCGGGATTCCTTCTGTTACAAATTTCAATATCCGGCGCACCACTTTCATATGCGCCTCGGGCCAGTAGGATTTGCTAAACTGCCAGATATCAATAATATCCCCGTTCAGGATCAGGATTTTTGGTTTGATACTTTTTAAATATTTAAGCAATTCTTTGGCATGACAGCCATAGGTGCCCAAATGCACGTCAGATATAATTGCAATATCAACTTCGCGTTTAGCCATTAAAATAAAGGGGGGTAACATTTTACCCGGTAAAAATTACCGGAAACAGGTGTGGGAAAAATATAGCAACGATTACTCGTCGTCGTCGTCATGATTAACTTTCAGATCAAAAGGGCTCAGATAAAATACTCCTACCAGGAATAACAATCCAACTATAACCAAATAAGCAAATTCGAAATGCATATCTTAAATATTTTACAAATATCCGTAAATCAGGTTATTCTAGTGTTAAGACTCTGTTAAATGTAAAAGGTTTCATTCAGTTTTAAATTTTTTTTCGATCCTGCCTAATTGCTTAAAATGGTGTTGCAAATGGATCTTGATAAACTTAAACCATTGATTGGCGTTTAGCATCCCTAAACGCATGTGTTTATAACGCGCCCCGGGTAAAGCATCTTTTATTAACGGCGTAACTTCGTCCAGCCGTTTACGGCACTTTATCAGTAGGTTGCGGGCTTCTTCTTTACTTATCTTAAGGGCCGGCATTCTTGCTGTAAGTTTTTCGGGCACTTTTAACCTTATGGGGAACCTGCCGATTGTCATTACTAAACGGCCCAAAAAGTTCATTTTTTTATTGGTTGGCTCACAATTATTGTGGCAGCATCTTTCTATGGCAATGAACGAACCTAACGTTGCCTGTAAAATATGGCTGTACACTTCGGCGTATGACCATCCCCCGCCCGGCGGTGTTTCGGTAAATTTTTCATCAGGGATAAGGTCAAGCCGCGCCCGGTAATCATCCAGTGCGGCATCAATGGCCTTGCGTTCCTTTACGATGTTCATATTATTAAAGATAGCAGGTTTTTATTCAAAGTTTTACGCTAAACTTCTCCACATGTAAACTATCCCCCGCTTAAATTATTATTACAGCAGTAAAGTCAGCTCCTTTAAATGATGTATCTGCAAAGGCACATCATCTGGTTTTGGCGCATTAAAAGGATTAAAATAGATAGCGTCCATCCCAAAATTCAAAGCGCCGTAAATGTCAGCTTCCAGGCTGTCGCCTATCATCAGGCTTTCACTTTTTTTGGCGCCCGCAACGTTTAAAGCATGTTCAAAAATAGCAGGGTCAGGTTTGTTGATGCCGACAATTTCGGAGATAATCACCTCTGAAAAGTATTTGCCGATTTTTGTATTGCCGATCTTCAGCGTTGAGGCCTCCTTAAACCCATTGGAGATGAGGTGTAGTGTATATTTACTTTGCAGATATTGCAAAGTCTCGTGCGCATGCGGAAACAGGTTGGTTTTGGTGGGGCAAAGTTTTACGTAGTCATCCTCAAAAGCCAGCGGAACCAGGTCAGGGTGCAGGCCAAGTTCAATAAATGTCCGCCTGAAGCGGGTTTCGCGCAATTCGGTTTTGGTGATCTTCCCGGTATGATATTCGGCCCAAAGCTGGTGGTTATTACGGGTATAAGTTTCAATAAACAAAGCCGCGCCGGGTAAGCCGATCTCATCCAGCTTATAAATATCATACAACTCGACGAGCGTTTCCGCAGCATTTTTATCAAAATCCCAAATGGTATGGTCAAGGTCGAAGAAAATGTGTTTGTACTTTATTTCGGATGTCGGATTTTGCATTTCGGATTTGATAGATATAAAATCCAAAACTAAACTATTCAGTTATAAAGTCCGAAGTTGAATAGTTGAATTAAATTCATTGTGCAATTTAGGAATTATATTCCTAAATTGCACAATGATAGATCGTCAACTCTATAGTAAGGCAAAACAATTATTAACTAAATTTCCAATTGTAGCGATAACAGGGCCTCGCCAATCGGGGAAGACAACCTTTTCGCAGGCCCTTTGTCCAGATTATCAATATGTAAACCTCGAATTACCCGATGAACGCCGGTTCGCAATGGAAGACCCAAAAGGTTTTTTGAATAATTATAAAGACGGTGTAATTATCGACGAGGTACAATATGTCCCCGAATTATTTTCCTATTTACAGTCCGTTACCGATGAGCGAAAAAAAAATGGAGAATATTTATTAACGGGCTCGCAAAATTTTTTGTTATCTCATCATATCACACAGTCATTAGCTGGCAGGGTCGCCTTGTTTACTTTATTGCCTTTTTCATTTATTGAACTGAATACATCTGCTTATAAACCAGCCAATTGGATGGAATATCTTTACAAAGGTGGTTACCCGCGGGTTTATGAACAACAAATAACGCCTTCTGATTTTTATCCTAATTATTTGCAAACTTATATTGAAAGAGACGTCAGGCAAATGCTTAATATCCGCGACCTTGCCCTATTTCAAAAATTTATTCAATTACTGGCTGGCCGCATTGGTCAGCTGCTTAATCAGAATAACCTGGCAAACGAATTGGGCCTGTCCAACAAAACCATTGAATCATGGATCTCAGTCTTAGAAGCATCTTTTATTGTATATCGCTTGCAGCCTTACCATAAAAATTTCAATAAAAGACTAATTAAAACCCCTAAATTGTATTTTTACGACACCGGGCTTGCCTCTTATTTATTGGGAATAAGAAAAGTTTCGGATATTCAAATTCATTTTGCACAGGGAGCGTTATTTGAAAACATGGTAATTAACGAGTTTTTAAAGGATAGCCTTAACAAGGGCGAGCGATTGCAATTTTATTTTTGGCGCGATAGTTCACAACGCGAGGTTGATTTAATTATTGATAAAGGCCTGGAACGAAACGCCTATGAAATAAAAATGTCGCAAACGGTGCATCCCGATTTCTTTAAAACACTGACCTATTATAAAGAATTGGATCCTGAAGCAAAACCGAGTCTCGTTTACGGTGGAAATACAGATCAGGAAAGAAGCGGCGGAAAGGTATATGGTTTTGAAAACAGCCGGTATTTAAATGAATAACCAGATCTGAAGCCAAAACATTCTAATAGAATTCCGAAATCAAACAAACCCTCCTGACATACCGTTGTCACACCAACGTCCTAATTTTGCTTTAGATAACTGAATCGTCAATTGCCCGACATTTTTCTTTCGGACTTTCGGTCTTTTCTGACTTTCGGACTAAAAAATAGTATTTTTGTAATAACCTATGGATTTTAACTTAACGTCTCAATATTATCCTACCGGCGACCAGCCCGAGGCCATAAGGCAGTTGGTTGAAGGTGTAAATAACCGGGACCCGTTCCAAACCCTGCTTGGGGTAACCGGCTCGGGTAAAACATTTACTATTGCCAATGTTATACAGCAAACGCAAAAGCCTACGCTGATATTAAGTCATAATAAAACACTGGCGGCCCAGCTATACGGCGAGTTCAAGCAGTTTTTCCCGGAGAACGCGGTAAACTATTTTGTATCGTACTACGACTATTACCAGCCCGAAGCTTTTATCCCAACTACCAATACTTATATTGAAAAAGACCTGCAGATAAACGAGGAAATTGAAAAACTGCGGCTGCGCACTACCTCGGCGTTAATGTCGGGCAGGCGCGATGTGATCGTGGTTTCGTCCATCTCCTGCATTTATGGCATGGGTAACCCGGAGGACTTTAAAGATTCAGTTTTCCGTTTCGCCGTGGGTACGCGCATTAGCCGGAATGCCTTTTTACACCGGTTGGTGGAGATCTTATACTCGCGCACCACCGCCGATTTTAAGCGCGGCACATTTAGGGTAAAGGGGGATATCGTTGATATTTTCCCGGCTTATATGGATCATGCCTACCGGGTTTCATTTTTTGGCGATGATATTGAGGAATTAAGCACTTTTGATGTTTCTACCGGCAAAACGATGGAGAAAATGACCCATATGGTGCTTTTTCCGGCCAACTTATATGTAGCGCCACGCGAGCGCTTTACCAAAAGCATCTGGGCCATACAGGAAGAGCTGGAAACCCGCAAAAAGCAATTTATAGGTGATGGCCGCTACCTGGAGGCCAAACGGCTGGAAGAAAGGGTAAATTATGATCTGGAGATGATCCGCGAGCTGGGTTATTGCTCCGGCATCGAAAATTATTCACGCTTTTTTGACGGCAGGCTGCCCGGTGCCAGGCCATTCTGTCTGCTGGATTATTTCCCGGATGATTATTTAATGGTGATCGACGAGAGCCACGTTACCGTGGGGCAGATCAGGGCGATGTATGGCGGCGACCGTTCGCGCAAAATATCACTGGTTGAATATGGCTTCCGTTTGCCGGCCGCTATGGACAACCGCCCCTTAAATTTTCAGGAGTTTGAAAGCCTTGCCCCGCAAACTATTTATGTGAGTGCTACACCCGGAGATTTTGAATTGGAGAAATCAGGCGGCGTAGTGGTGGAACAGGTGATTCGCCCGACGGGGTTGCTCGATCCCGTAATTGACGTTCGCCCGGTGATTAACCAGGTGGATGACCTGCTGGAAGAAGTGGATAAAACCGTAAAAATGGGCGACCGTGTGCTGGTAACCACCCTCACCAAGCGCATGGCCGAAGAACTGGCCAAATACATGGACCGTCTCGGCATTAAGTGCCGTTACATCCACTCCGAAGTTAAAACCCTGCAAAGGGTGGAGATACTAAGGGGTTTACGCCTGGGCGAATTTGATGTGCTGATAGGCATTAACCTGCTGCGGGAAGGTTTGGATCTGCCCGAAGTGTCATTAGTGGCTATCCTGGATGCCGATAAGGAGGGATTCTTGCGTTCGGAGCGCTCGCTGATACAAACCATTGGCCGCGCTGCGCGTAATGACCGTGGCCGGGTAATTATGTATGCTGATAAAATTACCGATTCGATGCAGATCACCATGGATGAGACCAACCGCCGCCGCGATATCCAGATCCAGTACAACCTGGAACACGGTATCACGCCACTAACGGTAGGCAAAACCCGCAGCGAGATCATTGAGCAAACATCCGTGATGGATTTTAAAGACGGGATCCAAAAAGCTTATGTGGAGGCCGATTCGATTTCCATGGCTGCCGACCCTATCGTTCAGTACATGACCAAGCCTGATCTTAAAAAATCAATCGAAAACACCAAAAAAGAAATGGTAGCAGCAGCAAAAGATATGGACTTTCTATTGGCTGCCAAACTGCGCGACGAAATGTTTGCGCTGGAAAAAATGATGGCGGAGAAATTTTGATCAATTTGAAAATGTGTTGATTTGAAGATTTGAAAATGAAGTTAACGTCTCCAAATTGTCAAAATCCGAAACGGCATGGCCCTCCTGAGCACCTTTAAAAACAAACAACCTGCGAAGAATCGAACATCCGAAATCCGAAATCGGATTGTAACAAATAGCCACATCTTGCGGTCAAAAATTATAGCAAAATCATACACAAACAATTTTGCAGTTATAGTATTATATTTGTAGTCTTATTTTCACCAGATATGGAATTTCTTAGTTTCCTGATTAGCGCTATCTTAATTTTATATATTATACGTCTTTTGGTGCGTATATTTTTGCCCATGATTTTTCAAAATGTAGTTAATAAAGCGCAGCAACAGGCGCAACAGCAACAAAACTACAGGCAGAATTATAACCAGAATACCAATCAGCATACCAGTCAAAATGCCAGCCAGGCAAAAATAAAAGTGGACTATGTACCGCCTCAGTCCAAAAAGGGAACCATCCCCGATTCGGAAGGGGACTTTGTGGACTACGAAGAAATTAAATAATGATACCTGACGAGCTATTTAAACGGCGGCCAAGGCACAACAATACGCCGGAATCGACGCTCCTGATCCTGGCAAATTTTATAGTTATTTGCCTCGCAACCTCTTTATTTACCACCAAAACACATATCAATTGGTTTTTTTGGGTTGTAGTTGGTGTGCTTGCCATTTATAATTTTTTTACCATCCGCCGCAACCGTGATGAATTTGAGAATAAATTTGTCCAAATTTCTTACGTGGTTAGTACACTTGTACTGGTGGGCTTATTTTTTCTGCTCAAAGGACGAACCTGAACGCCTAAATTCATTAAAAACTTATAATTCCTATTCTCATACTAATTTCTATTTTTGGAGGATTATATTATTCTCATTAAAAAACTGAAATGAACAACTGGTTTAAGCGCAACGGCACTCACTTTTTGATTGCTGCAATATTGTTGGTGATCTGTTTAGCTTATTTTACACCTGCTTTCCAGGGCAAAACTTTGGGCCAGGTTGACGTGATCGGCGCACAATCAACCCAAAAAGAAATTAACGACTACCGGGCAAAGGATACCACCATTTTATGGACTAACCAAATTTTTGGCGGTATGCCCGCCTACCAGATCTGGGCCCCCTACCCTAATAATGTTGCTTCGTTTATTGTAAAGACTTTAATTGCGGCCTTCCCCAACCCCATTTATGATGTTTTATTGTTGTTGTTTGGCACCTACTTTTTGTTCATCGTTTTAAAACTAAACCCATGGCTTGCGGCGGTGGGTTCCGTCGCGTTTACATTTTCATCCTATAATATTATTTTGCTTACTGCGGGGCATTCCAACCAGGCGTTGGCTATTGCCTTTTTTGCCCCGATAATAGCCAGCGTTATTTTAACCCTCCGGGGGAAATACCTGCTTGGCGGCTCGTTAACGGCGCTTTTTATTGCGCTGGAACTAAAAGCCAACCACATCCAGATGACCTATTACCTGGTACTGGCGCTGGTTATTTTATTCGGAATTGAACTGTACCATGCTATAAAAGCAAAAACGATACCTTCATTTTTTAAAGCCGTGGGGGTTATTGTCGCTGCAACTTTTTTGGCTATCCTTGTTAACGCTTCGTTATTATGGAGTACCATGGAATATGCTGCATATAGCTATCGCGGGCCGGCTAACCTAACCCAGCATACAAAAGAGCCCAGTAATGGCTTACCTAAAGATTATGCTTACCAATGGAGCCAGGGTGTGGGCGAATGTTTTACCTTTTTAGTACCGAATGCATATGGCGGCGCTTCGGGCCCGTCTGAAGGGCTCGACCAAAATTCGGCTACTGCCAAAGTGTTTATTGATAAGGGCGTTGCTGCAGACCAGGCGGTTAATTATGCGCAGCAAATGTCGCAGTTCCCCGGGTTGGAGATGTATTGGGGCAATAAACCCGGTACGTCAGGTCCGTTTTATTTTGGCGCTGTCATTTGTTTCCTGTTTTTATTCGGCTTGCTGATTGTAAAGAACAGGATAAAGTGGTGGTTATTAGGAACCGTTGTGCTAACCATGCTGCTGTCATTCGGCAGCAACTGGCCCTATGTTTCCGATTTCTTTTTTAGCTATGTTCCGCTTTACAATAAGTTCCGTGCGGTTGAATCTATCCTGGCAGTAGCGAGTATCTGTTTCCCGATAATGGCACTGCTGGCGGTGAAAGAGATCATCGATACAACTGATAAAAAATTGCTATTTAAAAAACTTTATATAGCCGCCGGCATTATGGTCGGGTTAATCATAATAGCGACCTTGTTTTTAAGTTTCAGATCAGCTGACGCCCAAAATGGGATCACCTATTTAACCAAAGCGTTGCGCGGCGATAGTGCTACGGCAAATAATATTGCAACCGCCATTGTTAGCGACAGGCAAAGCCTTGAAGAGGCGGACGCCCTCAGGTCTTTCATTTTTATTGTGCTTGCCTTCGGCTTGCTTTGGGCATTCATTAAGGAAAAAGTTAATGTGACCGTTTTTTCCGTCGCCTTATTGGCATTGGTACTGGTGGACATGTGGCCGATCGATAAACGCTATTTGAGGGAGGCCAATTTCCAGGAAAAACAGGATGCCAGTGCGGTTGTGAGGCCAAGAGAAGTAGACCAGTTTATTTCCAGGGATCCTGACCCTGATTTCAGGGTGTTCGACCTTACCGCCGAGATCAAAAATGATGAGACAAATCCATTCTTCCATAAGTCTATAAGTGTTTACTCCGCTGCCCGTTTAAAAAGGTATGATGAGTTAATGGATAACCAGCTAATCGGCAACCCGCCAAACCACGATGTGCTGGATATGCTGAATGCCAAATACTTTATCACACAGGATACCGCGCACAACTCCAAAATGGTATCTAACGTAACCGCCTGCGGACATGCATGGTTTGTAAAATCGGTTAAGTTTGCCGACAATGCAGATAAAGAAATGCAGGCGATCAGTTCATTTGCACCGAAAGACGAAGCCATTGTTGACAAAAGATACAGCAAGCTGATTGATACCAAAATCGCTACAGGCGGCGATCCGAACGCGACCATTAAGTTAACCAACTATAACCCCGATCATTTAACTTATGAAACCGGGTCAACGGCTAACCAGATAGCGGTATTCTCGGAGATCTATTATGATAAGGGCTGGAAAATGCTGATCGACGGCAAAGAAGCGCCTTATTTCCGCGCCGATTATGTTTTGCGTGCGGCACAAATCCCGTTAGGAAACCACAAAGTTGAGTTCATCTTCCACCCGGCATCATATTATACCGGCGAAAAGCTTTCACTTGCCGGATCTATTTTACTGGTACTTTTATTAGGCGGGGCGGTTTACACTGAGGCAAAGAAGAAGCCTGTTGTAGCCGTTGAAGAAAAGAAAAAGCCTGCGGCCGACGATAAGAAGACAAAAAAATAATCGCACTGGTGAGACTTTAAATTTCGTTTCTGTCATTGTCTTAATGTTCAAACCTGCAATGAATAATCTTTTGGAAAGAATCACAATCGACACAAATATATGCCACGAAAAGGCCTGCATCCGGCATATGCGCTGGCCTGTGGAAGTTATGATTGACCTGATTGCTTCAGGTATGTCGTTTGATGAAATTATTGCTGATCATCAGGAATTAGAGAAAGAAGATATGCTGGCATCATTGGCCTATGCCTGGAATTAGATTTGTCAACTTTTAAAAAGTTGACAAATCTTTCATACGTCCCTTTACAACCTCTACAACTCATTCCAACCCTTACAACCTCTAACAACCAACATCAATCGTTCGTCCTTCGGTTCTTCAGCCAGTACCAGCCCAGGTTAAAGGCGATAACAACATGGTTTGCGATTGTCGGGATTAAACCATAATAGCGCTGCATAATAGCAAACCGCTCTATTAAACTCTCGCGGTGTTTGGCTTTTGACATGCCCCCTACCAGGTATTTGGCTACGTATTGATTTACATTGACAATCTTTTTTGCCTGATGCGCTGCACGAATGATCCAGTCGATATCGGCACTCAATTTATAACGCAGGTTATAGGGTATAGCAAGCTGGCGGCGTACATAAATGGCCTGGTGGCTGATGCTCATCCCATACCTGAAATCTTTCCAGGTAAATTCTTTTGGTGCTTTGTGACGACGCTGGCCAAGGCTTTTCCCTTCAGCATCAATCATTTCGGTTTCGCCATAATAAATATCCGCGTTGGGCGACGAATCAAAAACCATTTGTACGGTATCCCTTTCATAAAACTCATCGCCCGAGTTCATAAAGATCACGTAATCGCCGGTAGCGGCGGCAAGCCCTTTGTTCATGGCATCGTAAATGCCTTCGTCTTTTTCACTGAAAATCTTTGCTACCTGATCCTTATACCGGTTGATGATCTTTAAAGTGCCGTCGGTTGATTTACCGTCAATAATGATATATTCTATGCGGGGATAGGTTTGCGTTAAAACGGAAAGCATCGTCCGCTCAATATCCTGCACGTTGTTGTAAACAACGGTAATGACTGATAATATGGGCTTAAAAGCTGTCATTTTTTTAATATCGACCGGTAAACATCCATATATTTTGAAGCGACAATCTCATTGGTGAAATTATCCATTACCTTTTTTCGCGCATTTGCCGACAGTTCGTCTTTTTTGTTTGAATGCAGGATATAATTTATCCCTGCGGCAAAATCAGCTGCTGATTTAAATTCCGCCAAATAACCGTTTTGCTGATGCCCTACCATATCGGGCAGGCCGCCGGTATTAAAGGCTACCACCGGCGTACCACAGGCCAGCGACTCCATTACGGTATTGGGCAGGTTATCTTCAATGGCAGGCGTTACATACACATCAGCAAGGTTATACATTGCAGCCATATCCTCCTGCGAAGTAATAACATTCATTTCATAAACCTTAAATGGCAGCTGGCCGATATCAAACGACTTATTTTTGCCGAAAAGAACGATTTCAATATGACCTGTATCCTGGTAATTCCTTTTAAGATCATTCAGCGCCTCCACCAGGTAGGTGATGCCTTTGCGCCTGTCGAGGATATTGGCGGCGCCGAAGAGGATGATTTTTGACTTTGGGTCGACATTCCATTTCAGCCTTGCGGCAGTTTTATCCTGTGGCGAAAACAGTTCTGTATCTATCGGGTTGGGGATGGTTTCAATACGAAAGTCTTTTAGCAATGAACTTGTCCGCGCAACATCAGCCAGCCAGTGGCTGCAGGTCACAAAAACAATATTCTTTGCCGGTTTGTACATTTCCACCTTCCGTTTCCAGCCGGTGTGCGAAATATCATGTTTATGCGGGTCGCGCAGCATCCAGCAATTGCCGCAATTCTTCATAAAATGATAACAATCGCCTGAGTAGTGGCAACCACCGGTAAAGGCCCACATATCATGCAGCGTCCACACCACCGGCTTGCCGGTTTCAAATAATTGTTCGATGTTATGGGTAGAGAGATAACCGGAATTTGTCCAATGAAGATGCAATAAATCTGAATTTTGTATACCAGGTTCCTTTTTTATATCAGTTCCGATATCCGCCGTTGAAAAAGCAAACCTCACTTCACGCGCCTTTGCCCTGAACCAGATAAACGGCAGCCGTTCATAAAAAAAATTAAACCTTGCCTTTAATCGCCCTGCGAAATTATTACTGATGCTATCAACGCGGGGCTCGTCGGTTTTCTTTTCCTGCACCTGCATGTGCACGTCCACCTGCTTTAACTCCAGCGCTTTTAGCAGGCGCATGCAGGCTGCTGGGGCGCCGCCGCCTGCATCAGAGGTATTAATTAAAGTTACTTTCATTTAGCGGCGCTATTTTAGCGGCAATTATAACAATTCTAAAATGAAAACTTTACTTTTGGAGAGGCTGTATTTAAAGGCTGACCGACACAAACAAACTGAGCAACACAAAAAATGAACTTTTTTGCTTATTTATTCCAGGACTGGCGCGCAAACCGGCAAAACTTTAAGGCACAGTCGGTTCTGTTTTCCTTCCGTTTGCTACAGGCTTTTAACCGCTATACCATCACCAAAATTATTTTCTACCCATACTTTATGCTTTACCGTTTTTGGGTAGAATGGATCCTGGGGATAGAGCTTCCCCGTAAGCTAACTATAGGCAGAGGTTTATCACTTTACCACGGACAGGCGCTGGTGGTAAATAAAAGCACCATCATCGGCGAAAACTGTGTGTTAAGGAATTCAACCACCATCGGTCATAAAAAAATGGCTGATGGTACATTCAGCGGTTGCCCACGGATAGGCAATAATGTGGATATAGGCGCCAACGTTTGTATTATTGGCGATGTGACCATTGGCGATAATGTGATCATCGGCGCAGGGTCCGTGGTGACTAAAGATATCCCTCCGGATTGTATTGCCGTAGGTAACCCGGCAAGGGTATTGGAAAAGAAAAATTAAACGGAACACCTGGTCTGACAGGTATTTATATTAATGGAACAAAATTTAACTGACCGCGCTTTCTGGAAATCGTTTTGGGAATCAAAGAACGATATCATCTTTTACCTGAAGCCGGATTACCATTTCGGGGAGATCCTGGCCAAACTGATCAAAGAAAAAAATATCAAAACGGCTATTGAACTGGGCGGTTTCCCCGGCTATTATGCCACCTTCCTGAAAAAATATTACCAGCTGGATACGACACTTTTTGATTATTTTATCCACGAAGGAATTATTGACCAACTGCTGGAGAAAAACGGGCTGAAACATGGCGACGTAAAAATTATTGAAGCCGATCTGTTTGAGTACAAGCCAACCGTACTATATGATTTAGTTACCTCTTTTGGCTTGATAGAGCATTTTAACGATACCAAAGCCATCCTTGAATCTCACTTGCAATTTTTAAAACCCGGCGGCGTGCTGTTTGTCACCCTGCCAAATTTTAAAGCTGTTAACGGCTGGGTACAGCGGAAATTCGACAAGGCTAATTACGATAAACATAATATCAATTGCATGGAACCGAAACTGCTGGCCGAATATTGCCGGCAACTGGGCCTCACCGAAGTGGAAAGCTTTTACCATGGCAAATTCTCTGTTTGGCTGGAAAACCGGGCCGAGCAGGGCGGGATTGTAAAAGCGCTGGTAAAAACCATATGGCTGGCCGGGAAAGTTTTTATTAAAATTGTGCCGGTGGAGAGTAAGGCTTTGTCGCCGTATATTGTGTTGAAGGCCGTGAAATAATTGCTTTAAATTATTTATTATTTTATTACTTTAACTATTTTGGCACCGCAGTTGTCAGGACAAACGCCCTCTTAATCTATACAGAATTGACAAATGAATAAAATCCACGTAAAAGGATTAGATATAACCGTTATTACAAATCGAGGTGTAGACGAAATATCATTAACTGATATGGTTAGAAACCTTGAAAACAATAATGTAATAATAGCTAATTGGATGAGGCAGAAAAACACGCTGGAGTTTCTGTCTATTTGGGAACGTCTGAACAATCCTAATTTTAAACTCATCGAATTCGATGAGTTAGTAAAAGACGCCGGACTAAACAGGTTCACGATGTCACCCAAAAAATGGGCTGAATCAACCGGTTCAATCGGGATAATCTCCAAATCAGGTAAAAATGGCGGTACTTATGCTCATAAAGATATCGCTTTTCATTTTGGATTATGGCTTAGTCCTGAATTTAATTTGATGTTAATAAAGGAGTTTCAAAGATTAAAAGACGAAGAGACTAGAAGATTAAATTCAGAATGGGACTACAGACGATTTTTAAGTAAAGTAAATTATGTGGTTCATACCGATGCTATTCAAAAGTACATTATCCCACAATTAACTGATGAAGACAAGAGAAAATGGATTTATGCGGAAGAGGCCGATTTATTAAATATCGCTTTATTTGGATTTACCGCTAAACAATGGCGGGACGTAAATCCTGATTTGGTATTAAAAGGTTATAATGTCAGAGATATAGCTGATGTACATCAACTCTTAGTTTTATCCAACCTGGAAGGATATAACGCAATTTTAAATCAGCAAAACATAGACAAACACCAAAAACTTTCACTCTTAAAAACGGCTGCGGATCAACAATTACTATCACTAAGATCCTCGAAATACACCGAAGAACATATAAAAAGTCCTTATCTTTCTAATAAAAAAACATAGTCATACAAGTATTTAACATATCTATTTGCCAGCTGACAGTAAAGCCCTATTGCCGTATATTGCATTGAAAGCTTGAAACAGATTTAGCATAAAAGAATAAAAAATGAAACTTCAGCTTTTTAACGAACAGGTTTATATTGACCGCAGGAATACATTAAAGCAAAATATCGGGCAGGATGGCCTTATCCTGCTGCTTGGTAACGAGGACAGCAGCATGAACTATAAGGACAATTGCTACCCTTTCAGGCAGGACAGCAGTTTTTTATACTACTTCGGGCTGGATGTTCAATCGCTTGCCGCCATTATTGATACAGATACCGGCGAAGAAGTTATTTTTGGCGATGAACTGAGCATCGATGACATTGTTTGGACAGGCACGCTGCCCACTGTAAAAGAAATGGCGTCGCTGGTGGGCGTTAGCCAGACAAATCCTTATTTGCAGGTGGTACGTTATATCCACAAAGCCATGGTAGATGGCCGGAAGGTGCATATCCTGCCGCCTTATCGCCCCGAAAATAAAATTAAACTGGCGAACTGGTTCAATGTGAGCCTGGAAGATGTTGCTGATCATGTTTCGGTAAAACTCATTAAAGCGGTGATTGCCCAGCGGGTGATCAAAACGCCACTGGAAATTGAGCAGATGGAAAATGCAGTGTCTATCAGCGTTGATATGGAACTGGCCGTGATCAAACATACACGCCCCGGTATAAAAGAGTACGAACTGGTTGCCAAGGCTGAAGAGGCTGCGATGGCGGCAAACGCAAGGCTGGGTTACCCGGCCATCATTACTACGCATGGCCAAACCCTGCATACACATTATTACGGCAATACTTTGGAGGAAGGACGCATGGTTTTAAGTGATATCGGCGCAGAAAACGCCATGCACTATGGCGGCGACCTTACCCGCACCTTCCCTGTCGGCCGCAGCTTTACCACGCGGCAGAGGGAATTATACGAGGTGGTTTTAAATTCAATGGACCATGCCATCAGTATGTTAAAACCAGGTGTAAGGTATAAAGATATTCACCTGGCTGCCTGTCAGAAACTGGTTGAAGGGCTTACCCAGGTAAACCTGATGAAAGGCGACGCCGCCGAAGCCGTAGCCGCGGGCGCACATACCATGTTTTTTCAATGCGGCTTGGGCCACATGCTGGGAATGGATACCCACGACATGGAAGACCTGGGCGAACCCTATGTAGGTTATACCGATACCCTTAAAAAGGAAACCACCATATTCGGCCTTAAATCGTTGCGATTGGGCCGCGAACTGGAAAAAGGATTTGTACTTACGGTAGAACCGGGCATTTACATTATCCCGGAACTGATTGACCGCTGGGCAGCCGAGAAAAAGTACGCGGAGTTTATCAACTACGATGTTTTAAACACATACAGAGACTTTGGCGGCATCCGCATAGAGGATAACTTTTTGATCACCGAAAACGGAAGCCATTTACTGGGTAAGTACCTGCCCAAGACTTTGAAAGAGATAGAGGGTTTGAAGAATTAAGACTCTTTTTCTATATTAGGGCTTAAACCAAATCCAATTAATATGGCGGTATCGTTGACACTTTAGCAAATGATATACATGCAGAATATGGTGGTTTGAAAGGTTTCTTCGTCCCATAATCTCTGTAGAATGCGGCTCGTGTATGAATACACTAAAGAGAATTCAATTTAGACACAGCTTGTGTCCAAATTATCCAGGAGGCATAACAACCTGATTTTGACTAAGATAAAGAAAGAAAAGCAAAGAATATTTTATTGTCAAATACTACTTTTTTACAAGATATTTCACCTGCAATTGCTTTACAAAGCGGACTCCTCTTTGCAACAAAGTGCCTTTACGGTTTTTAAGGAAAGTTTTGATAGCCTGGTAAGCATGCTGGTCTTCTTTAATTTCTGCCGGGAATTGGGTGACAGGTTCTTGAGTTATCCGTACATGGTACATATTTTCCTTATTGGAATGTACCCCTGTACCGTCATTGCCGATATTATTGACGAGTGAAACAGAAGGATTAAGCGTTAAGCCGCCTTTCAAAAAGATAGATGCGTACCAGCGGATGGCCCACGAATCATTTTTACCGGCTTTAAAGCCCTCCAGCTGTTTCCAGAAATTCATAGTGCCTTCGATAGAAAAACGATCTGTTTTCTTTTTGTCGAATTGGTTTAGCAATACATCTACATCTGGTTCGAAGTCTTTCCACGCACGGGCCCAGGTTGCCCAGCCCCAGCTGGTTGCCGCCCTAAAAAAGAAGGTTTGCGGCAGATTCTTAGCGGACAAATTATACATATAAGCACCAATATGCATTACCTTTTCTTCCTTTACATATTTGGTTAAAGCCTCATTAAAAAACCGGAGGGTATAGGGCGATGATAACAGGTCATCCTCAAAAACAATTACCTTGTCATATTCATTCACCAATTGGGTAACGCCGCTGATGATGGATTCCGCCAGCCCCAGGTTCTCTTTTCTTTCGGTGATCTTTACTGATTTAAAACCAGTTACTTCTTTAATCAGCTGCCTTACTTCGTCAACCTTGGCTTTATCATTTTCAGTTTTGGGCGCGTCCGAAAAAATAAATAACCTCGATTCTTCCGCCAGTAAATTTTTTTGCAAATAGCTGATGGTCCGCCGGGTGTGTTCAGGGCGGTTATAAACAAATAAGGCTATCGGTGCAAGGTTCTGCATATAACAAACACTAATTTTTTCGAATTTATGCGAATTTCACGAATTGGGAATTTTAAAGGTACACCGTGATAACTATCATTTTTAGATTTTAACACAGAGAAACAGAGGAGGCACTGAGATCGCTAAGTTTTAAAATTGTTGCTTTTTTTCTCTGTGCTCTCCGCGCCTTCTTAGTGCCCTCCGTGGTAAAATACTTTTAAATAACCGGTTGATTTTTTCAATTTAAAATATATTAACCTGCTGATCTGCTTTTTTTACAAGAACCGTGTAAGCATTGGCTAACTTCTCATTCATTTTCTTCCCGAAAACTATTCCGAGCATGTCCTTTAACGCATATTCAGTGCTGATCTTTATATTCTTCACCAAACTTTTTGGTTTTTTTTGGTTGACATAGGTATTGAACCTGGTAACCTCCGGTTCAATCAGCGAGGTAAGGTCATCCTCAATTTCAAAGCCTTCTGTCCGCAATAAGTACCGTAGCGATGTTGGGGTGTAAACATTGATGTGCCCGTAAGCCAAAAAATGCTTTATCCGCTTATCAACCCCTCCCCTATAATCCAGCGGGACTTCAATAATGCAATGGCGCGCTACCCGTTTCAGTTCGCGCAGCAGCATACGCTCATGTTCCACATGCTCCAGCACGTGCGAAAGGATGATCAGGTCGAAACTATCCTTTTCAAACGGCAAGGTGTAGCCGTCAAATATTTGTACTGATTTTACACCCTTTATGTCTCTTGCCAGGATATGCTCCACGCCGCTTTCAGAAATCTCCACAGCATGATATTCTTCAGCAAAGTTGGCATCGGCCAAAAACTTTAAAATACTACCGTCCCCGGCGCCCACTTCCAGCACTTTTTTAAAGATGCGGCCCTTGCTCACGTCAATAATATGCTGCGCCTTGTATTTAGCGCCAAGCATGCGCCAGGCCTCATCGTGCTTCTGGTAAAATTCGTCGTACGCGGTTTTAACGTTCCCGCTGATGATCTGTTCAGCCATATTAAATATTTAGGCAGTTATCCGGCCTGTAAAAAACGGATGTTGCTTTCCGGTAAAATAATCCCGGCGAAATACCGGTAAATGCCAGTTCCTTAAACCCTTTATTAATTAAATAATTGATGCCTTCTTTATAAAATTCCCGTTCCGAATCATCCAGCACGATCACCCCTTTTTCGGACACCGCTTTTACTGCCTGTTTGCAGCAGTTTACCCGGTCGCGGCCGTCAACAATAATAATATCAAAGGTTTCTTCCAGCTTCAGGGGCACACGGCAATAATCGCCGTCGCGCACCAGTTCGCAAAATATCATTTCGGCATTTTCGGGTTTGGTATTTACAATTTTATCAAACCATTCCTTATCATGCTCCACCGAAACCACTATCCCTGCATATTTGGCGTAAAAATAAGTTGAATTGCCCGAGCCAAACTCAAATACGGTATGCTGGCGGTTTAATCTTTCCTTTATAAAGTCGATGAACGAATAAGTAACCCAGGGAATAGGGTTATTGTCCTGGTCAACCGGCGACCGGCTATCAAATGCGTTAAACCAACCAATTTCATCCAGGTAACCTTTATCATTAAATGACAGCAAAGTGCGCAGTCTTTTAGGGCTTGTAAATACTTTATACAGTAAATTAAGTTTATTACTCATCGTTTAATGATCTTTTGAACCAGCGAAATTAAAAATAATGATTTAAACATCATCACTGCCTGGTCGTTAACTTTTGGAATAAATACGATAAAGAAGGTAGCGCTGGCATAGGCAACCAGTGTTGCGATAGCCGCCCCCATCATTCCCATGTGCGGTATCAACACCAGGTTCAATAAAATGTTTACGATTGCGCCAAATCCGGTGCGGATAAAGGTTAGCTTGTTAAAATTTTCGGCAATTAAATACTGGCTGCTGGCAGCGCCTAAAAAAACAAACACGCCCGACCAGATATGAACCGCCAATGTTGGCGCCGCATAGGCGTATTCAGGTGTGAATAATTTATAGATCAATGGCGCGGCGAAGGTTATAATGACAGCTACAGGCAGACTGATGTAAACCATCAGGTCATACAAATGCTGAATGCGTTTTTTATAACGTGCGGCGTCATCCCGTTTGGCATTTAATATAGCCGGGAACAGCGAGGTGACAATCACTGCGGGTATAAAATTCCAGGCTTCGCTTAAGTTAGCAACCGTTGCATAAGCCCCGGCTTCCTTAACGCTGTACATATTTTGCAGCATGATCTGGTCAATCTTCATATAAAGAGCGACCATTATACCTGAAATAACGAGCGGCCATGAATAATGGAGCAGTTTTTTGGACAGTTTAAAGTTGAACGACCAGTTAAATACGCTCCTTTGTTTGCGCTGGTAAGTAAAATAATAGCCGATGGATATCAACAGAAAGTCAAATGTATAAGCATAAACAAACCAAACAAGGGGCATTTTATTAAATATCAGCAACAATTTTACAGCCGCCGATACAAGGTTACCCGCAATTTGCACCTGCATAATATATTTGGATTGCACCTGCGACTGGAAGTAGGCATCGATAACAGTAAAAGCCTGTACCACACCGATAAACGAAAAGATGAATACATAGCTGTAAGGCGTATGTTTGGCAGGATAGACCAGAAAGGCCAGGTAAATTAAGGGGATACAACAAAAACCCGCAACTACCTTCATCCAGAAAGACGTGCCTAAGATTTGGTCGCGGTTTTCGGGGAATTGATGAAGTTCTTTAACGATGAATTGATCGAGACCAAGGGTGGCGATGGCCGAAAAAAAGTAAATGTAAACCGTCCCGCCGGCCAAAACGCCGTTTAACCCCCTGCCAAGGTACCGGGCCATGGCTATACTGACAATCATTTTTATCGCCTGGCTGCCCACCCGGCCCACAAACAGCATTCCCGTATTTTTAAAATACTTTTCAAATGCCTGCTGATCAAAACCTGGGATGTTGGGGAAACGCATATTTGGAAAATAGAGCCAAGATTCAAGAATCAGGAGCCAAGATACAAGAATAAAAAAAAGAACCAAGGATCAAGATCAGGACAAAATGATTTTCGTTACTAATCTTGATTCTTGGCTCTTGGTTCCTGGTTCTTACAAACCTATTACTGATTCACAAACTTCTTGGAGTTAACCTTACGTTCGTTCTCGTTCAGGAAGATTTTACGCATGCGGATGCTTTGCGGGGTTACCTCAATGTATTCATCTGCCTGGATGTATTCCATTGATTCCTCCAACGAGAATTTGATCGCCGGTGCAATCCGCACGTTGGTATCACTGCCAGAAGCACGCATGTTGGTTAACTGCTTGCCTTTAGTTAAGTTGATCACCAAATCGTTATCGCGGATGTGCTCGCCTAAAACCTGTCCTTCATAAATATCTACTCCGGGATCAACGTGGAAACGGCCGCGGTCCTGCAATTTATCAATCGCGAATGCGGTGGTTTTACCTGTATCCATAGATACCAATACCCCGTTTGAACGGCCGGGGATAGCACCTTTCCATGGTTCGTATGATTTAAAGCGGTGGGCCATAATCGCCTCGCCACCTGTAGCGGTTAATACGTTATTACGCAAGCCGATGATACCGCGGGCAGGGATTTCAAACTCCAAATGCTGTAAGTCGCCTTTTGGCTCCATTACTAATAAGTCACCTTTACGCTGAGTAACCAGTTCGATTACTTTACCGGCAACTTCTCCGGGTACGTCAACGATCAGGGTTTCAACCGGCTCACATTTTACACCATCAATTTCTTTGATGATTACCTGTGGCTGGCCTACCTGTAATTCGTAACCTTCGCGGCGCATAGTCTCGATCAATACGGATAAGTGAAGAATGCCACGGCCATAAACTAAATAGGAATCCGGCGATTCGGTTTCAATAACCTTAAGGGCCAGGTTCTTTTCCATTTCCTTATATAAACGGTCGCGCAGGTGGCGGGATGTTACAAACTTGCCTTCTTTACCAAAAAACGGTGAAGTATTGATGGTGAACAGCATGTTCATGGTAGGCTCGTCAATATGTATAACTTCCAGTTGTTCCGGTTTATCAAAATCAGCAATAGTGTCACCAATGTCAAAACCGTCGATACCTACGACAGCACAAATATCGCCTGATTTTACTTCGGTAGCCTTTACTTTGCCAAGGCCTTCGAAAGTGTAAAGTTCTTTTATTCTTGATTTTTGGATAGTACCATCGCGTTTCACCAACGATACCGGCATGTTTTCGCGGATAACACCACGGGCAACGCGACCGATAGCAATACGGCCAACAAATGACGAATAATCGAGCGAAGTGATCTGCATCTGCAAGGTACCTTCTGACTCAGGAGCAGGAGGAATATTTGCCAGGATGGCATCCATCAGCGGGAAAATATTATCAGTAGGTTGTTTCCAGTCGGTGCTCATCCATCCCTGTTTTGACGAACCGTAGATCACCGGGAAATCCAGTTGTTCTTCGGTTGCTTCAAGGTTAAAGAAAAGTTCGAAGATCTGTTCGTAAACTTCTTCGGGGCGGCAGTTTTCTTTATCTACCTTATTTACTACCACAATAGGTTTTAAGCCTAAAGCCAAAGCCTTTTGGGTTACAAAACGTGTTTGGGGCATAGCGCCTTCAAAGGCATCGCATAACAGCAATACGCCGTCGGCCATTTTCAATACGCGTTCTACCTCGCCGCCAAAGTCGGCGTGACCAGGGGTATCAATGATGTTAATTTTAACATCCTTATACCTTACCGAAACGTTTTTGGAAACAATGGTAATACCCCGTTCGCGTTCCAGGTCGTTATTATCCAGTATCAATTCACCTGTTTGTTCATTATCCCTGAAAATTGAACAACTGTGTAATATCTTATCAACAAGGGTAGTTTTACCGTGGTCAACGTGTGCGATGATCGCTATGTTTCTTATTTTTTGCATTTAAATGCGCCTCTAAATTTGGCGCAAAGGTACGCTTATTTAGCGAAAATTTCAAGTAAGAACAAGTTATTAGTAAAATAATGATGCTGGCTTAACAAAAGGAGCATTGATTTAACAAACCGGCGCCAAACTAAATCTCATATAAATAAAAAATATATGTTCAATATCAGTTTTTTATTTTAACTAAATAGTTGCTGCAGCAGTTTTTGCAATATATCGCTACTTAACAATATGGTTGTGCAGGTATGTGAAGTCAAACCTAAGAAATCCGGCAAAAACCTATCTCCAATCACTTTTTAAAATGACCTCTGTCATATTTATGTCATGTAAGCTTTCATAGGTTTGATATGTTTTTCGAGGTTAAAATTATTCACAAAAACAAGTACCAATTATGAAACTTATAAAAAGTAAACAATTCTGGATCATAACTACTGCAATGCTCTCTTTGGGGTATATCGTAAGTTGTACAAAAAAAGACCAGATTATTATCCCTGGCGCTGGCGCAACTGTCAGCACAACAACCCTTGTTTCCGTTAAAACTACAACTGCGCCAACAATTGATGGTACAGTTGAAGCCTTATGGAAAAACGCCCCCGTGTTAAACATTACACCTACCGTACCCGATCCGGGCAATGGCCTTTTTACAGGTTACAATGGTCAAACCTATCCGGCAACACTCCAGTCAATGTATGACGATCAGTATATTTACTTTTTAGCGCAATGGGCCGATCCCGAAAAAAGCGTTTATGTAGCCACCTGGTATTTTGATCCCGTAGCTCAGGCCTGGGCACAGGAACCCACCAGCAAAACATTTGACACAAATGGTAATGTAACCAGGGATGGTTTTGGTGAAGATAAATTCGCCATGTTGTTTAATATTGATAATTCGACACCAAAATTCATTACCCAAACTTGCTACGCCAGCTGTCACGTATTCCAACCATACACCAATTTTGCAGTAACACCTGCGGTTGAGGTTTCAAATGCAAACAATGGCAACCACTATACCAATGGCGCCAGCGAAAAAATTGACATGTGGTGGTGCCATTTAAGCCGCGACGTGATCTTTAACCAGATGGACGATGATTACCAGGATTGGGCAGGCGGGCCTGCAATTACCAACCTAACTGGTGGTTCAGCCAATGGCCGTCACGTTGATGATCTTGTTGTAACCGGTACTTCTGCAACATGGCCTTACGGACCAACCTACTCAACTGCTTTACCACAAGGTGCTTTAAATAACAAGCAAACCTTAAAATTAGATGGTACAGGAAATAAAGTAAGTGTGCCAATGTGGATTTATCCCGATGCTTCAAATTATTATTATGTTTTAGCCACCGACACCGTAGCAGGCGGCAAAGCTGTTAAAATTACCGGTGTTAGCTCAACCGGCGTATTAACTTATGCAGGCGGCACAATTGACCCTAATGTGGGCGCCGATTATCAAAGAACAGGCGACGCTGTATTTGGTGGCGACGGCCCGAAATGTTTCCCAAGTTATATTGCTTCACCGTTGATTGGCGGCAGGGCCGACATTACTGCATCTGCAGTTTATACAGGTTCAGGATGGATTGTTGAATACAAACGTAAATTAAAAACAGCCGACGTATTAAAACAGGATGCTGACTTTTCAAGCTTGCAGGACCAGCCATTTGGATTCGCGATCTGGAATAAATCAAACAACCAGCACGGCATACAGCCATACCTGCTATTGACATTTAAGAAATAGTGCAAGGCTGTTATTTCAATAATTAAAAAACAAAGATCATGTCCAAGAAAAAAACGGGAATGGTATTGATCCTTATCGCTTGCATTATAGTTACGATAGCCAGTTGTACCAAAACAGATACTGTATTGATAGACAACACACAGGTAATAACAACTACTGTAAGCTTTTCAAAGGATATTGAGCCGATTTTAACAAAAAGCTGCGCACTGAGCGGCTGCCATAGCGGCACCCAGGCGCCAAACTTATCGGCTGCAGCAGCATTTAATTCGCTGTCAACCGGTGGTTATGTAAATACCGGTACGCCTAAAAGCAGTTCGGTGTATTTATGGCTTACCGGCAAGAAGGCAGTAACAATGCCTGCGGGCAGCGCAAATAACCCTTCCAATATCAATGCATTAATGCTCGCATGGATTACACAAGGAGCTAAAAACAATTAAAAAAAAACTCATGAAAATACGCAATAGTTATTCATCATTTATTCCGGGTTTTGCCAGGGGTTGCCTGCTTATTGTACTCTGCAGCGGCATCGGGAGTGTACTGGCCCAGGACACGACTGCTAAAAAAGCAGCAAAGCCCGCCGATACTTCGGCAGAAGCGCCGGTCATTAAAAAGAAATCATTTGTAAAAAACACTTTCGAAGGAAACTTCTTAATTGACGACCAAAGTGTAATGGTCCCTATTAAAGGCACCTTTGAATTTGATATCCAGCACAGGTTCGGGACTGTACAACACGGTTTTTCGGATGCATTTGGATTGTTTTCAGGCGCCAACATGAAACTTAATTTCAGTTATGTGCCGGTTAATAATTTGCAGATAGGCCTTGGCGCCAGCAATGAAAACATGCAGGTTGACGGAAACATCAAGTTGGCGATACTTAAACAAACAAAGGACGGCGCCATGCCGGTAAGTGTAACCTATTATGTAAACTCCATAATGGATACCCGGAAAGCGGATAATACTACCCTGTTTGTAAACACTTCCGACCGTTTTAGTTTCTACAACGAAATTATTATCGCCCGTAAGTTTAGCGAAAGTTTCTCGCTGCAGATAAGCCCAAGCTTCTCTCATTTTAATAACCTGCAGGGTTACCTGGATGCCAATGGCAATGTGATGCCCATATACAATCATGATAATTTCGCGATAGAACTTGGCGGCAAACTTAAAGTATCAGATGGCATGTCGCTGATAGCCAATTATGATCAGCCGGTTACGCAAAATCCTGCGCAAAACCCCCATCCAAACATCAGTTTCGGTATTGATATGCGGACAAGCGGCCACGATTTCCAAATATTTATAGGCAATTACGGGTCATTAAGCCCGCAGAACAATACCTTTTTTAACCAAAATGATTATAAAAAAGGAGAATTCCTGATCGGCTTTAATATATCCCGGTTGTGGAACTTTTAAATTAAAACAATAGGGGGGCTCATCGCTTCCCTATATATAAAATATCTAATAAAATAAAATAATATTTATTAAAACCCATAAAACAATGAAAAATAAACTGATTTCCGCCATAACATTAATGGCCGTATGCACCATGTGTTTAGCATTTACCACATTGCAGCAAACCCCCAAACCATGGCCGGTACCCGACAAAAATGCAAAAATGGCTAACCCCGTAAAATCAAATGCCGAATCGCTGTCAGCAGGTAAATCCTTATGGAATTTACATTGTGTATCCTGCCATGGTAAAAAAGGTTTGGGCGACGGCAGCAAAGCCGCACAATTAAAAACCACCCCGCAGGATATGACCGAGGCGAAATTTCAGGCGCAGTCTGACGGATCACTGTATTACAAGATCTCTGAAGGCCGCGATGATATGCCAAGCTTTAAAAAGAAGGTCCCTGATGCCGAAGACATCTGGAACCTTGTGAATTATGTCCGCGCATTAAAAAAATAATTCAGTTTAAATTCAAAAAAAGCCCGGCTTAAACCGGGCTTTTTTTGAGAAATAGCTTTGGATCGTAACTACTATAGTTATAATGCCCCGCGTTGGGGCAGTTTTTATATTGTCAAAAAAAAAGTTCATCTACTAAAACAATCAAAAAACTTATGAAAAACCCCTTTACTTATTCATTATCAATTTCAGGCTTTGTAAAAGTTTGCTTATTGATTGTGCTCAGCTGTAGCCTGGGTACTCTGATGGCACAGGATTCAACGGCCACCGCCCGTGGCGCAAAAAAGAAAACGCCCGTAAAAAGCACAGGGACAGCAAAAGACACAGCAGCCGCCTCTCCTGCTTTTAAAAAGAACCCCTATGTAAAAAATACCTTCGAAGGAAATTATATTATTGATAACCAAACCGTGATGGTGCCCATTAAGGGCACCTTTGAATTTGTGATACAACATAGGTTCGGAATTGTAAATAACGGTTTCAGCGACCTTTTTGGCATTTTTTATGGCGCCAACATTATGTTTAGCTTCAACTATGTACCTGTTAATAATTTACAGGTCGGATTCGCCGTAACAAACGAAAACATGACGGTCGACTGGAACTTAAAATATGCCCTTTTAAAACAAACAAAGGACGGATCGGTACCGGTAAGTATTACTTATTATGGGAATGTGGCGATGGATACCAGGAAAAAAGATAGTGTCAACCTGTTTTCGCCCACTGCCGATCGTTTTAGTTATTATAGCGAGATCATTATCGCCAGAAAATTTAGCGATAAATTTTCTTTACAGGTGAGTCCCAATATATCAGCGTTTAACAATTCGGCAGGTTACATTGATGTTAATGGCAACCAGGACCCAAAATGGAGCGGTGTTCATTTTTCAATAGGAGCATCGGGCAGATATAAAATTTCTGACGGATCGGCCATTATCGCAAATTATGATCAGTCGCTTGCTCAGCAATCAGGTAATATCCCAAGGCCTAATATTAGTTTTGGAATGGAGTTTAAAACCAGCGGCCACGATTTTGAGGTATTTTTCGGGAACTATAGTTCATTGCTTCCCCAAAACAATAACCTGTATAACCCAAATGATTTCACCAAAGGGCAGTTTTTAATTGGTTTTAACATATCCAGATTGTGGAACTTTTAATTTGAAACAATAGTGGAGATCCTTGCTTCGATCAGCTAATATAAATCGGGCTAATAAATTAAAAACGCATGAAATAGAAATAATTCATTCCAATTTTAAAACGGGCCCGGCATAAGCCGGGCTTTTTAGGGTGACGGTAATAATATAAAATATTATCCATTAATGATTTCCGTCACTTTTTCACCTGTTTTCCATCATGGCGTAATACTTTTTATGACCATAACTTCACCGATAATATAAACATCAATATTTATGGATACCAATGAACATAATACGCCCACAAATTCACCCGAACGCAGAAAATTTGTTTGGGGCATGGGCATCTTATCCGCATTTGCAGCTGTAGAGAGCATCACAGGGATTTCCTTCTGGCGTAAAAAGAAACCCTTAAGCGATAAAAAACAAACCGTTAAAATGCTGACACAAGACGGCCGCTTAGTTGAGGTGGATGTGTCAAAAATCAGCGGCAGCATGAAAAAGATCACCAATACGGAGATGCAGCACTGGATAAAAAAATAAATAATACAACCTTTTATTGAATAAGAGATGGAATTAGAAAACAGTTCGAGAAGAGACTTCCTGGTAGCGGGCTTAGCCGTTGCTGGCATGGCCGCCGGGTGCAAATCCAATAACCCTTTTGAGACCTTAATTGGCGACCATGTAAAGCCATCGGGCAAAAAAGTAAAACTTTTATCGGTTGACGGAGAGGAGATTGAGATAGATGAAGCTTTTTTAAAACCGGTACCACATACCCCCCCGATTTCCAATGCCGAAGCACGAATTGGCATACCAGGCAAAAAATTTGTTATGGTGATTGACCTTTCCCGGTGTAAAAACCTTAAAAAATGCCAGTCGGCCTGTAACCATGCACATGATTTAAACCCCGGCGAGAACTGGATCAAAGTTGATCCGATGCAATCGGCTGAACATACAGCCCCTTACTGGGAACCAACCACCTGCATGCATTGCGACGAACCGCCATGTGTAAAAGTTTGCCCTGTAGATGCCACTTATAAAAGGCAGGACGGGATTGTGTTGATAGACAGCGACCGTTGCATTGGCTGCCGCTTTTGTATGGCTGCCTGCCCATACTCCACCAGGGTGTTTAACTGGGGTGCGCCCGAAATACCCGCCGATGTGGCCGCTCAGCCGTATTCAGCAGAAACCAGTATACCGCAGAAAAAAGGGACCGTTGGCAAATGTGATTTTTGTGCCGATATGACCCGCATGGGTATGCTGCCGCATTGCGTTTCGGCCTGCCCTAACGGAACTTTCTTTTATGGCGATCTGAACGAAGATTCGGTAACCAATGGCGCAGAAACTTTCAGATTCAGCGACCTGATGCGCGATAAAGGCGGATACAGGCTGATGGAAGATTTAGGTACCAAGCCAAGCGTTTATTACCTGCCGCCAGTAAGCCGGAATTTCCCATTTGAATCTGGGCTCGAAAATGATAAGACACAAAATAAATAACCTTAAATAATTAAAGGTGGAAAATTCAAAATCAATAGCCGGAGAAGAACAAATTATCCAGGACCTATTACCGAGGAAACTTAAAAGCAGCGGCAAGGTACTGGTGTATATTTTATCAGCATTTTGCCTCGTTGGCATTTACGCCTATTACCGGCAGTTAAGGTATGGTTTGGTAGTTACCCATATGCGCGATTATGTATCGTGGGGTATATACATTTCAAACTTCGTATTTTTTGTGGCGATAAGCCTGGTAGGTTCACTGATCACAGCCATATTCAGGCTGGCGGGGGTAAAATGGGGTTCGCCGCTTACACGGATAGCGGAGATGATAGCGGTAGCTGCCATCATTTTTGCATCAATCATTATTATCGTGGATATGGGTAGCCCCGAGCGGTTTTATAACCTGTTCCTCTACGGGCGTATCCAGTCGCCAATTATTTGGGACGTAATTGTAATCACCACTTACTTTTTCATCAGCATCCTTCTTTTATACTACCCCATGCTGCCCGACCTGCAAATACTGCTCCGGTTTAAGGAAAAATCAGGGCCGCGCCTGCATAAGTTTTATGGTTTCCTTGGCTCTTTCTGGAAAGGCACTCATAAACAATACCTGTTGAGCAGAACAGCCATTAACACGCTTTGCATCGCCATCATCCCGGTTGCATTCACCATCCACACGGTAACTTCATGGCTGTTTGCCACCACCTACCGCCCAGGCTGGGACAGCACCAACTTTGGCGCGTATTTTATTGCCGGCGCCTTTTTAGTGGGGGCGGGCGCTGTAGTGGTGGCCATGTATATTTTCAGAAAATGGTATGGCCTCGAAAAATATATCACCCTTGAACATTTTGATAAAATGGGCCGTGTGCTGGTACTACTGTGCCTGCTTTATCTTTATTTTAATGTGAATGAATTTTTAACCCCCTTCTTTAAAATGAAAGAATCGGAAGCCGGATATTTAAATGATATGTTTTCAGGCTCATTTGCGCCCGTCTTTTGGTTTGCCATATTTACGGGCATCATCCTGCCCATTATCATCTTGTTATTTAAAAAAGGCCGTAAACCGCTGCCCATGTTTATTGTGGGGATTATGGTGGTAGTTGGCGCCTGGTTTAAACGTTATTTAATTGTTACCCCTACCCTGCTGCATCCCTTTATGCCGATGCATGATGTACCCGAAATGTATCACCATTATTTCCCGAGTTGGGAGGAATGGGCCATTACACTGGGTTCATTAGCGGGTGCAATACTGATTATTGTGGCGCTTTGCCGCGTGTTTCCTATTATTCCAATTCAAGAAACTATAAACGAACATCATGAAACTGCTAAATAAAATACTTTTCGGATCGCTATCCATCATCTTTCTTTTGTCGGGCTATGATGGGTTTGCCCAAACGGCAGATAAAGGCAGCCTGAGTGTAGCGGTGAGCTATTTTAACGTCAATAACCAGGTCCCTTATGTTTTGGTAAAAGTAAAGACCAAAGTAAAAGGCAAATTTCAAAGTGTTGGAGGTATCCCCTTTAAATTATTTTTAAATAAAGATTCGGCGGGCACGTTCATCGGCAAAGTTGTTATCAATGAGCAAGGCGAAGCAATGGCGCTTATTCCCCTATCCTTAAAAAAGGAATGGAACTTGACCGTTAAACACACCTTTATTGCTGCTTTTGCCGGTAATACTAAATACGATAGTACCTCCACCAACCTGACGGTTAGCAAAGCAAAAATACTGATCGATACCGCTTCAGGCCGTTCGGTTGTGGCTACGGTTATGGAATTGAAAGACACCACCTGGACACCCGTTAAAGGCGTTGATGTGGTGTTAGCGGTAAGACGTTCGGGCGGCGACCTCAACATCAATGAAACAGCCACCTTCGCCACAGATTCTACCGGAAAAGCATCCGGTGATTTTAAAAGGGACAGTATCCCCGGCGACCTGAGCGGAAATATTATCCTTGTGGCTAAAGTTTTGGATAACGACAGTTACGGAAACCTATCCATTGAAAAAAAGGTACCCTGGGGTTCAAAATTTGTATCAAGGGCAAACGATTTTAACGCACGCACACTTTTTGCAACACGGGCTAAAGCCCCGGTGTGGTTAATGGTTGTAGCTACGGGCATCATCATTGCTGTTTGGGCAGTTTTAGTCTTACTGGTACAAAATATTTTGAAGATTAAGAAATTGGGCAACGAGGCCTGATGCGTTTAAGACAGTTGTTTTAATTTGTTTAGTTTATTGCTCTGCCAACCGGAGGGCTGCCTGTTTTGAAGAGGTAGTTTACAGGCTGGCGGAGCATTTTTTTGAAAGATGCGCTGGTTGATACGGCATTATTTATTAAAATAATCAAAAAATCACATTTTTTTATCAAAAATATACCATTAGCTTTATCGTATGAAAAATATATACATCCTTGTAATTAGCTTAATTATCACCGTGGCCACCGCGAAAGCGCAGGATGGCTGGGTCACTCACAAAGGCGACAACCGGATCTCGCTTAAATTCCCCAACGAACCCAAAGAATTGACGCCCGGCAGTTTTATTGCTGTAGATGCGGACAGTGTTGCATATATTTTCACCATAGTTGACTTCCAGGTAGTGGCCAACCTCGATTCGGTAGCATTGGCCCCTATTAAAACAACTCCAGAATTTGCGGAGCAGATGAAAACCGGCATGAAGCAAAGCTTACCGGACGTAGAATTTCCGGATTTTGCCATCGGCACATGGAAGGGATTTACCAGTTATAATTCGATCGGTTTCGATTCAAAAAAGAAAAAATACGATTTATTCATGTTCATTATCGGCAGTAAACTATACAGTGTGTCGACGGTTGCTAAAGAAGGTGTTAGCGGTCGGGGCCACGATAGCTTTGTTAATTCGATTGTGCTTAGTAATTAAAAGACCCGGGCTAATAATTTAAAAAAACGGCCAATTTCAGGATGTTACGCCGTTTTCATTCCTGTTAAACCTGATCTTAAATATCGTTCCTTTATCAACCACGCTTTCGGCAGATATTTCGCCACCCATCGTTTCAATCTGGGTTTTGGTTATAAATAAACCCACGCCTTTTGCCTCAGAATGCCGGTGAAAGGTTTGACGCAACCCAAACAGATTTTTACTATGCCTGGCCATATCAATACCAAGGCCATTATCCTGCACGCTAAGCAGCAATTCCCCATTAATATTATCGCTTTTGATGTTTATCTCGGGCGTCCTCTCAGGCGATTTATATTTAATAGCATTTGATATAAGATTAAGCATTATGCTTTCCAGGTAAATTTTAGGGTAAACAATCTCCCGGGCTTTTGTAAAATCCGCATTGATGATTGCATTGGTTTCCTTTATCTGGCCTATCAGCGTTTCTTTAACGGCATTAAATGTTTTTTCGAAACTGAGTTTTTCCCGCTCTTTAGCAATATCTTCCTGAATTTTCAATGTTTCTAACAGTTCATCAAGCGTACCGTTCAAATGGCCGATCACCGTTTCAAAATTCCCCCAAAGCTCTTCTTTCTCCGTTTCAGAGTCGCTCTCTTTATAAAGATGCACCAATAAGTTCAGATTGCTTACGGGCGCCCTAAGGTTGTGCGATATAATGTGCGCAAAGCCCAGCAATTGTTTATTTTGCCCGATTAATTTATCCGCCAATATTTCAAGATGTTTTTTGGTTTCCTGCAGGTTATTTTCAATGATCTTACGCTCAGTAATATCGTAAACGAACGACATCAGATACTTTTTATCTCTATCCTCAAGCAACTCTGCCGAAAGCAGGCAATATTTTAAATCATCATTTTTTGCTTTGAATACCGCATCTTCATTTTTAATAAAGCCCTGGCGGGTTAAACTGTCAATCATATATTGACGATAATCAGTTGTAATAACCTTTAAACCGGCAGCGGTTTGCCCGATGACCTCATCCCCATGATAGCCAAGCATATCCAAAAGGGCCGGGTTCACATCAACATATTTACCCGTATCCAAATCGGTTATGGCAATGCAGACAGGGTTGGAGTTAAATATGGTTAAAAATCTTTCGTTACTTAGTCTTAAATCATCGGTTCGTTCCAGAATAATCTTCTCGAGGTTTTTATTAAGTAACCTTGTCTCATTTTCTGCGTCGGCCCGTTTTGATTCTAATTGGTTCATTTTTTTCACCGTATCCCTTGTCAAAAAAAGACCAATAATTAAAAGTGAGGTTGTTGATATAATAACGCCGAATTCTGTTGTTATAAAATTGGCCCGCTGTAATTCAATACTTATATAACCCGTAATAACCAATATAACAGCCATCCCCGAAAAAAGCCTTCGCGCAACAATATTACCTATCCCGTTTCCGGTAAACAGCCCGGTAAAACCAAGTTCTTCATTAATAAGCGATGCAACAATTGAAACCAGCAAAAAACCCAAACCTGTGTTTAATGCCATAGTTGAAAAAAAGCTAAACTTAAGGCTATAAGGTACTTTAAACAAATAACCTGTAAGAGATATAAATGAAATTAAGGTTATGGCATGCAGAAGATATTGTGCGATATTTTTGAACATATATCGCCTTGAAGTTATACCTGCGAAGCTGATTGCCAGGAAACCGAAGCACAAGGAGGTTGAGGGTGACATCCGGCCTGGAAATGGAAGATTTTGAGACACAGGATGGTGGTCGGTCACAAATAATTGATCAATCCCGGCCGAATAGTGAAAAATATCCTGCGAAAACGAAGTCAATGAAAAACAACCAAAGCCAAAAAGCAACAACCAAAGCAATTTCTTTAAAAATGAGTTGTTATTGAATTTGGTAAGCAGCAAAAACGACAGCCCCGAAATAATAAAACACAGGGCCGAATTAAATTTCATGGTGGCATAAACCGGTAAAACACTTTTAAGGGCGCTTATATTTAAGCACCATCCTATTATCGCTACAACACCAATGGCAACTAAAAAAAAACTGGTTAATACAAAAAGGGTTAATGAACGTTTGAGGCGTTGATGAGCATTTGGTACCATTTTTTTAAGCTATAAATATTACCGCCCCGCTAAAATACCGGAAATATAACATAAAACCATAACAAATAGCAGCATTTTGCTCACATATCAAACAACCTTAACCCATTTATAATATGGCTGAACTACTTGTACGGGAATTTATCGCTCTACCTTTCTTTTATTATCAAGCGGCACTTTTTTTATCGGCGCATTTTGGGGTTAAACAGTTTTGCATAAACCAACTTAATTCTTTGTTAAATAAGCAGTTATTATATAGCTTTACTTAATTTCCAACTATCCTTACCCAATTATGAAAAAGCTATTTTTAATATTGCTGATTGCCGGTGCGCTTGCAGCCTGTAATGCCAATAAAACCCCGCCAGGTGGGCCAGTTAAAGACACGCTGAAATATGCATATAAAGCTACTTATTCGTCGGATATTACCGTGCCGGGTAATCCTGTAAACGCACAAAAAGTACTCCAGGTATGGAAAATGTTCGAGACCGCCAATATCCAGGCAATGAAGCCTTATTTTGCCGACTCGGTTAAATACAATGATGCCAGCGGCATGCACTTTTACGGACCGACAGCAAAACTGCTTGCCCTGGCAAAACAGGACATCGATGGGCTCGATTCGATGCGTTTTGACATAGTGATGTGGCAAAGCGCGCACATCAATAATAAAAATGAGGATTGGGTAAATATCTGGTCGAGGGAAAGAAGGTACCCTAAAAAAGGCGGCAAGGCCGATACCGTTTTGATGCAGGAAAACTGGCAGGTAAAGGCGGGCAAGGTGGTGGCGTTTGACCAGTATGTGGCGAAGAAGTAGTGATTGGTTGATTAGGTTGGAACAGGTTTATTAGTTGCATTAATTGCCTTAAAGATGAATAAGCAGGTTGTTTTTTATTTTTCGGAGGCCATCAACAGCCACGATGTCGACAGGATCTATTCCATAATGGCTGAAGAGCACACTTTTGTGGACGCCCATGGCAGTAAGGTTGAGGGCCGCGATAAAATGAAGGCCGGCTGGGCCGGGTATTTTCAACTGTTCCCTGATTACCACATCGAGCTAACCGATATATTTGAAAATGGCAACACTATAGCCGCCTTCGGTTTTGCAGGCGGTACCTATAAAGGCATTAAAACAGCAAATAACGAAAACTACTGGCGCCTGCCCGCCGCCTGGAAAGCCATTGTTGAAGATGGCAAAATTAAACTTTGGCAGGTTTATGCAGATACAAAGGTGGTGTTTGAGGTGATGGGGAGGAATGGGTAATTTGATGAGCCTCCATTACCATGTTACGCGGACAGGATATGGCCCAAAATGCTGATCTGCAGAAAGTATTGTCATGCCTTCCGCAATACCCTGAGCAATAAGAAGCCGGTCAAATGGGTCACCGTGATCATGTTCGAGAGTTAAAAGTACATTCAAGTGTGAAAGTTGAACCGTGATTATTTGGATATCATTATCAAGAATGGACTGGATAATTTCCTTAAATGTTTTCTTTAATTCGAGTTTATTGCGACTGGACTTAATAGCAATTTCCCATAAGGATACTGTGCTTACAAACCTCTCATTATTTAAATTTTCAATCTCCGACTTGGCCTTTAATGAAAGTTTATCGATCCCTTCAATAAACCATATCAATGTATGGGTATCAAATAAAACTTTCATTTACATGTATTCCTTCATATCTTCCAATGGTTCGTCAAAATCGTCGGCCATTTTTCCAAATATACCCTTCCCGCTTCCAAATACAGGTTTAGGTGCACGAGAGGTTTTATAAATCACGCCTGGTTCCTCTAATACTATGTTCTGGTTTTCCAAAGAAAGCAAAGCATCAATATAACCTTCCACTTTTAGTTTAAGGTTTTCAGGCAACTTTGCTATTTTCTTTTCAAGTATTCCCGTTTCCATTATGCTAATTTACGAAAAACAAAATTATATGTCAAATAGCAAGCGCACCATCAACCATACTATCTATTCTATTTACAACCTTAATCAGCCGCCGAATACACCTTCACAGGCCCCAGTAATCCGGATTCAAGCAATGGCGTGCTTCCTCTCAGCATATCAAAACGGAAAGCGTCATGTGTTTTGGTAAACCTTTTTTCTTTGGGCTGATTTAAATCGCCAACCACGCGGTTGGCCCATAAATTAATAACATCCACCTCTAAAATATTACCAGTTGGTTTTACAGCGTTGGTAATTTCAACGCGCCAGGGGGCACACCAAAGAATGCCCAGTTTCTTCCCGTTCAGGCGCACTTCAGCAACGCTTTTAACCTCGCCCAGATCAAGAAATATTTTTTTGGGCATACGTATTCCTTTATCATCAGCATCCTTACTCAAATCAAAGGTTTTTGTATAGGTAGCCGTACCCGAATAGTATTTAATCCCGTCTTCAGGCCGCTTGGTCCAGCTTATCAGCTCAGGAAATTCCACCTTAGCCGGGCCGCCCCATTTTGGATCAAATGAGGCATTCCATGCGCCACTCAATTGGCTGATCTCCTTTAACTGAGGGAAATTCCTTTCCGCCTTCCCTTTGGCATTAAGGGCAATGGGTTTGCGAAACACAATAAAACAGGAGCCGAAAGCATCCAGTTCCAGCGGCATAGTAGTGCAGGCATTGGCCTGGTGAAATGCAGCAGCGATTTGCGTTTTACCTGTTACTGCATTCCATATCTCAGGCTGTTTGCCCGCCACGCGGAAAGTAAAATCACTTACCTGGCGCCTGTTAGTACGGTTGATGACAAAATAGATCTCCGTTCCGCTGTACGAGCGATGAATATAATCAAACTGATCAGGCTGTTCGGCTTGCCCGGTAAACGAAAAGTCGGGGGCTACGCCGTCCTCAAGCAAAACCTCCCGCGATGTTTTTCCCCAAATTACGCGCCCCTTTCCCAGCCGGCGTTCGGTACGGGTTTTACCGTCCAGGTCGCCCCATATTTCTGCGGCTATTTTTCGCACCTGTACATCACATTCAGGGTAGTTTTTCAACTCCGCAGACATATCTGGCGGAGCCCCAACAACAGTTGCCCCCAGATAAATCAACTCCCGGATCTTCTTGATCACCGGCAGCGACATCGCATCAGACGGAATTGGAGACAGGGACAGACTTTGATAAGCACCCACCTGCTTCGCGATCTCCGGCGATGGGCTGGTGCAATTCTGCAATACCAAAAGTTTATAGCTCATGCCATCCGGTAAAACAATTCGCCCGTCTTTGGCAGTCATCCGGGTCAATAATACTTCTGGATTACTGTAATCACAGTCGTAGCCCGGGCCGAGCGAAGGAATATTGTATTTGGGCGGCGCCAGCAGCGGCGGCCTTTCGCCCAGGTAGAAACAAACATCGCCTACAAATTTTCCCTGCTGCAGCATGTACTGGCAGCGGGAAAGATAGGTGAAAAATGCCGGCGACTGCTCCCACCAGGTAATATTTGGGGTAAAATGCTGCCCGGCGCAAAATTCATAGCCCGGCTTGCCGTCCGTCGGCGGCTGGCAGGTGGCCTGATGAAGCATGAGGCGATTGATGCCCTCGCAAAATGCATCATTAGCATAAGGTTTCAGATCAGACGGGCCAAGCGACCAATGTGTACGATCCTGTTCCTGCTGGGTGAATGCCTCTGCCTGGGCCTGCCGCT
>Ga0207076_1032_pt1 | contig 38099 bp, 22 predicted proteins | sample Alteio_BWMinHeat_62_FD_153568 | JGI IMG/M metagenome (GOLD analysis project Ga0207076, IMG submission 153568) | Enriched cells from forest soil in Barre Woods Harvard Forest LTER site, Petersham, Massachusetts, United States -... | ecosystem: Environmental > Terrestrial > Soil > Temperate forest >... | reverse complement strand
GCCACATCCAACAACAACATCGGTAATACCAACCCTGATTGGACAGGTGGTATCAACAATAGCTTTACCTATAAAAACTTTTCGTTGAGCTTCCTGATCGACATCCGTCACGGTGGTTCGGTGTTCTCGAATGATATGGCTTATGGTTTGGCTGATGGTATTTATCCTTTAACGGCATATACAAATGACCTGGGCAAACCGGTGCGTAATACACTGGCGGATGGCGGTGGTTTTATAAGGCCTGGCGTTTATGCTAACGGACAGCCAAATACTACGAGGGTAACGGCCTACAATTATGGCGACTTTGGTGATGGATCGGGTTTATTGCCAATGTCTGCTTTTGTATACGACGCAAGCTATGTGAAACTGCGCGAAGCATTAATAGGTTATACTATGCCGCAAAATGTAATCAGCAAATTAGGCCCGATTAAGGAAGTTACATTCCAATTGATCGGCCGAAACTTATGGATTATCCATAAGAATCTTCCTTATGCCGACCCTGAAGAAGGGCTGAGTGCAGGTAATTTGCAGGGTATACAGGAAGGTGCTTATCCGACCGTGCGTACCATTTCGTTCAACCTAAAATTACGTTTCTAATCATACAGACATGAAAAAAACAGCATTTATTTTTGTACTCGTCTCTATACTTTCGGCCTGTACAAAAGATTTAACCAAACTAAATATCGACCCAAAGAATCCGGTTAATGTTCCGTCGTACAGCTTGTTTACAGAAGCTGAAAGGTCGATAACCAATACTGTTACGTCGTCCAATGTCAATTTAAATATTTTTCGTTTAATAGAGCAGCAATGGACCGAGACCACGTATTTAAATGAAACAGATTATCAGCTACCCGCGCGTAACCAGCCTGATGCCATCTGGAGCGCTATCTATAGCGGTGCCCTTATCAATTTTGACAGGGCTAAAAAGTTGATTCCCACTGATGTGAAGGATGCCGGAACCCAAAAAAATGAGATAGCGATTGCCGATATAATGGAGGTTTACAGCTACTATTACCTGATTACTACTTTTGGTAACGTACCGTATTCACAAGCTTTGGATATCAATCAGCCGTTTCCAAAATATGATGATGCTGCCACTATTTATAACGACTTGTTGACACGACTGGATGCGGACATCGCTGCGATTAATCCATCGGCAGGCAGTTATGGTAATGCAGACATTGTATATGGCGGGATACCTGCAAGCTGGATAAAATTCGCGAATACGCTTAAATTGAAGATGGGTATAACCATTTCTGATTTTGACAATGTTAAAGCTAAATCTGTAGTTGAAGCAGCCGTTATAGCCGGCGTTTTTACCTCAAATGATGATAACGCGCTATTCAGGTATGTAACAACACCACCAAATACTAACCCTGTTTGGGTTGACCTGGTACAAAGCGGAAGGCACGATTTTGTGGGCACCAGCCAGTTTATTAACCTTTTAGATCCGAACACGGCCACGCAGGATCCGCGTTTACCTTATTTCTTTGCCGAAAATAAAAACAGTGTATACTTAGGAGCAGACAACGGCTCAGGAAACGGTGGTATAGTTTATAGCAGTTTTTCGTTGCCTTCAGGGCCGCTGTTAACACCAGGGCCGCCGAGCTCACCACAGCCAAAATCAATAGGTAGTGTAACAAATCCGGATTTCCCGGGATTACTGCTGGATTATTCAGAGACTGAATTTAACCTTGCAGAAGCGGTTGAAAGAGGCTACAACGTAGGCGGCACAGTAGCGTCGCACTATAATGCCGCCATAACTGCGTCAATAACTTATTGGGGCGGGACTGCTACACAGGCAAGTACTTATTTGTTGCTTCCGCAGGTAGCTTTTGCTACCGCTACAGGTACAACGCCATTACAAAAAATTGCCTTGCAAGAGTATTTAGCTTTGTATAACAGAGGCTGGGATGCATGGATAATAAACCGCCGGCTTGATTATCCCGCATTAGTTGCGCCACCGAATGCCTATAGTGCATTCCCTGTACGTTTTACCTACCCGATAAGCGAACAGAACGTAAATGTGGTTAATTACAACCAGGCAGCAGCTGCCATCGGGGGCGATGCTGTTACTACAAAGCTTTTCTTCGATACACAGGGGGCTTACTAACCTCTCAGGTTTCGCCTGAAATGTGTCAACGGAACTGACATAATATTCAATAAAAAGGCTGCACTGAAATATTCAGTGCAGCCTTTTTTAGTTAGAACATTGTTTTAAATTACTGCTTAGCCGGTTGATTTGCCGGTTGCACCGGTTGATCTTTCGGTTTCGGTTTGGTTTTAGCCGGTTTAACAGGCTTGCCCGGGTTAGCTGGATTTGCCGGCAGTCCGGTAGGTTTGGCCGGGGTATTTCCCGGTCCATTCAGCTTCGGTGGGTTAGCAGGTTGAGCAATCGGTTTACCGGGGGTGCCTTGTCCGTTAGGGTTACCTGGCAGTCCGTTAGGCTTGGCCGGATTATTTCCCTGCCCATTCTGTTTCGGCGGGTTTGCAGGTTGACTGATCGGTTTAACAGGGTTATTGCCTTGTCCGGGGTTGCCAGAAAGTCCGTTAGGCTTGGCCGGGTTATTTGCCTGTCCGTTAGGGTTAGCAGGTTGTCCGGTAGGTTTGCCCGGGGTATTTCCTTGTACATTTGGCTTATCAGGGTTACCCGCTAGTCCGTTAGGTTTGGCCGGGTTATTTGCCTGCCCGTTAGGGTTAGCAGGTTGCCCTGTAGGTTTGCCTTGGGTATTTCCCTGCACGTTAGGCTTATCGGGGTTACCACCTGATAGTCCGTTAGGCTTGCCCGGGTTATTTCCCTGCCCGTTTGGCCTTCCCGGGGTTGTTCCCTGTGTTTGATTAGGTTTACCCCCAATACCAGGGTTACCACCTCTGTTTCCGCTATTATTTTGCGGATGGAACGGGGTGACTTTTGGTGTAGCTAAATTAGCAGGTTTGCCGCCAGGGTTTCCTTTGGTAAATTGCTGGGGATTTCCTCTCGCTGCTAACTGGTTTCCGTTTTGTTCAGCAGTGGGCTGGTAATGGTGCTCATGCGTTGCTGATATTTCCTCTGACGTTGGCCTGGCGTCAACTCCGCCGCGTCCGCCGTTAAAGCTGTTATGATTGTTTATCGTAACGTTATTAATAACAGTTTTGTTGACGTAAGTGTTATGCACTACGGTTGTATTTACCCGTACAACGGCAGTATTGTACCTGAAATGACCTTCGTGCCATTCACCACCATAGTACCCATGGCCGCCGTAACCGTATCCATAATTTATGCCTCCATAAAACCCGATATGGTCTCCCCAATAACCTATGTGGAAAACATAACGGTTGCCCTCATAACCCCAATAAGGAGGAGTCCATAAAACACCCGCAGTTGGGGGGGCAACCCAGGCGCCGGGTACCCAATAATAATCACTCCTGCCGGGAGCGTATGCCCAGTAACCGGGCTGCCATAAATATCCATCGCTTGGGCATTCAGGCTGCTCATAGTCAGGCATGGCTGGCGGAGGTGTATTAGCCGCTACGTCAGCATCAACTGGCTGGTTCAAATCAACAGATGCATCAATGGCGACCTGCCCGTTTTGGGGTTGGTTTGCCAGTTCGACATTAAACTTTTGCGCATACATCGCTGCCCGCCTTAAGTTAAATACATTGTTGGGCATTATTCTTTCAAGCAGCCATGATTGCGTGCGCGGGTCATAAAAATATAAGGTGTTGTCATCAACATGATAAACAAAGGTGTAGATATTGACATTTTGGCTTGGGTCCTGTGCCCAGTGCTCTAAAACGATCTGATACCCGTTAATATTTGTTTCTACGCCCATTTGGGTAATAGTAAAAACCCTGTTATTGTATTCGGGAGCTACCCTCGACTCAACCATTCTGGCCCTGTAGGTGCTTTGTATAAAGTCAATAAGCGAATTTTTAAACAATACAGCCAAATCAGTAGCCACAGGCGTTTCCTGGCCCGACTGGTTGTCGATAACGTAAATTTGAGATCCGGGATGGGTGTCTACAACCGGATTTTGCCCGTAACTTAAGTTGCAAAAAGCAAACATAGCCAGGGCGATAAAAAGTGATTTCATAAAAGTAAGTGTTAAAATAATTGTGAAACTGTAAACGGGTTATTTAAATCAGGATTTATGGTAAAACAATGGGGGATGATAAATGTAGCCATTTTTATATGCTGTCAAAGGTAAAAACTATTTTTTTTTGGAAAATGATATAAGACATAAAAAATATATTATTAAATGTGTTTATAAATATTATTCAGGGGTTTTCTGCTTGCTACAAATATCAGTGCCGGTATTTTTTGCTTTGATCTTATCCGGGTTTCTGGTGGGTTTGAGTGCGCAAATGCTAATTGGTTTAATATTCGGTATAATTAAAGATCGGTTTGGTAATATTATTAACTTTTGGGGCTTATACTTATAATTATATTGGGCATAACTTTAAACTAAATCAGTTTTGTTTCTTCCCGTTCAGCAGGTAAATAAAACTCAAGCCGGCGGCGGGATATTGCAATTCCAGTTTACGCTGAAGCTTTTTATAAACCCTTATTTCAGGATATGGCGCTACATTTGTTTCTGATAACGCCCAATAGCCAAGGTCGACGGTGTTACAGCCGTTGCAAAGATGCCGGTAATCGGGTTTGCAAAACGGTTTTAATCCGCGGCATTTGCTTGTATCCTTAATGCAGATGAGCATTTGGGGTAATTTACCCGAATACAAACCTGACGATAAATAATTATCCCAGTAACCCACGAGGTTTAAAGCAGGCAAAATCCCCCAAAAAATAAACACCGGTATATTCCTGCCCGAAAAAATTAATTTGTAAGAGAGAATGATCCCTTCTTCCTTAAAAAAGATGAAGTATAAATAAAGGATCATTGCGATGTTCCACGGCCAGATGATGCGATTATAATTTAAGCCAAACGGACCTAAAAATAAAAGAATAAACAGGTGCATTAATATTAACAGCGCGGCTGATACCTTTCTTGTTTTTAAAAATAGCAGTCCGATAGCAGCCGTTAATTCAAAAAAACCGACACATAGCCCGCCGTAAAGCAACCAGTGTTGCTGAGTGGTTTTTGTCGAAATCTTTAAAAATAAGTGGAGTATCATTTTACTCCAGATCGTTTGCAAAAAACCATCGTTAACTTTGCCCAAACCACCGTAGAAGTAGGTTGAAACAATGATGAAGGAAAAAGCGATGACTGCTGATTTTGGCTTGCCAGGATTTACCATAAAAATAAAAAGGGTGAACATGTACAGGTAATCCCAGGGCTGAAGCCTGTTTTGGTCGAGCAGGCAGGATAGTATTTCAACTGCCAGTAAAACAACTATAAATAGTTTGTTTTTTGGCACGATAAAAAGTATAATAAGCGACAAAACAGACAGGCCAAATAAAATATTATGTATCGCCGGTGGCAGATGATCGAAAATTTTAAATACCGGAACTGCCGGAAATATCCTGCTTGTGGTAAACATTCGCCAGCCCAATAATTTTGCCGGCAGCCAGCACAAGCAGGTTACCCTTACAATCAGCACATTCAATTTTTCGTATTCACTTTGTAAAGTGTCGCTGCGCATTGGCGGATTTTATATCCCACCAAAATAAAAAAAATAAAACCCGATCCACTTATGTGAACCGGGTTTTATTTATAATAATGAGGGGTCAGTTCTTATCAGTGCCCAACACTTACTCCTGTTGTTAATAGAAATAGGCATTTGTTATCAGGTTGGCAGCCAGTTTATCCCCGCTATTGGTGGTATTGACAAGGCCTTGAAACAAAATGGTGTACACAAAACCACTGTTAATGGCAACGTTGGGTAATGTAGCAAGAACATTGCTGGTACCGGTTTGCAATATCTGGAAAGTATAATTTGTTTGCCCGCTAATAGGCAAAAACGAAGAATACCCTTTAAAACCCCGGTTAGAGACCAAAACAGAACCGTCTTGTACTTTCAGATCTACCGCGGGCGCATCAGGGCTTAGATTTACCAGGCGCACACTTGCATTGCCTGCTGCAGGCCTGTTAAGGGTGTCGGTTAATAAAACTATTTCAGGATGTGCTGCGGTATTTGCCAGGAAGAGCGAATATGCACTGTTGGCAACAATTGTAACGGGAGCTGTAGCAATTGTATTCATGGAGTTGGTATAAAAAAGATTAACAGTTCTTTGGCCCGCGTAAACTCTGAAATAGTCAATATCATCGCCATAGTAAATGGCATTTTGATTAACCTGGTTGCTGTTAAAATCAAGGTTCATGGCGGGTTCGTCCGGCGAGGCCTGGTAAAAGGTTACCAGGGCGGTTGGCGGTTGAACATTATTGGAGTTGTCTTTCAAACATGAACTCAACGATAAAGAAAATAAACCCAGCACGCCTATTCCCAATATCACTCTTTTCGGTTTTTTTATATACGTTTTCATAATGCAGAAAATTTGTAAATCATTATGTTGACATTACGAAAGCCGCGTGGAATTCGCTACAAAAAGTGTATAAAAATTATGCTTTCAGTTAAAAATGATTGCAAGGGAGCCCTTCGGATAAACGCTGATATTAATCAAATTGCGTAAAACTACGCAGGTTAATATCGTAAAAACCCTTTATAAGCTTTCTCATATTTTAAATAGATTTATCCATTCATTAGCTCACGCAAAAAAACTCAATACTATGGAAGCTCAAAAAACAGATCATTCCAAAATGAAACTTGGAAAATCAACGCCCGTTCATGACCCGCGGACATTGCTTATGGCCAACTATTTAACCCCCGACGCATTGCCGCCTACCCCCGCGACATATATGTATGCAAAAAATATACCTGCAATGGGATGGGGAATGATGGATAATGACAAAATTGGAGATTGTACCTGTGCCGCTGCCGGACATTTAATAATGGAGTGGACAGACGATAACAGCGCCATGTATACGCCGTCAGACCAGCAAATTATCAGTGCATATTCGGCTATAACGGGGTATGATCCGGCTACAGGTAAAAACGATAATGGGGCCGTTGAAACCGATGTGTTGAATTATTGGAGGAAAACAGGTATTGCAGGGCACCAGATATCAGCCTATGCAGCCCTTGAACCCAAAAATGAAACCCATATTAAATTGGGGACATTTTTATTTGGGGGATGTTATATCGGGCTGTCATTACCGGTAACTGCACAAAAACAAAAAGTTTGGTCGGTTCCACCGGGCGGGGCAACAGGGAAAGGGGCGCCCGGATCATGGGGTGGCCACGCGGTTTGCGTAGTGGGCTATGATAGCCATGGGTTAACCATTATTACCTGGGGTGCAACCAAAAAAATGACCTGGTCTTTTTGGACTGCCTATTGTGATGAAGCCTATGCCATTATCAGTACCGATTTTACCGGTGCAAAAACCGCCCCCAGCGGATTTGACCTGGCAGCATTACAGGCTGACCTGAAATTGATTGTGGGGTGAGATAGTTGATTAAGTTGACTGAGTTGATTAAGAGAATGGTTGAGCAAAAGGTTCTTTTAACTTATTCAACCTAATCAACTCAGTCAACTTATTCAACCAATTAAAAAAGGTTATATTTGAACAACCTTCAATTATTTAACCTTTATTATGATTCAGAGAAAAGTTATCCTTTGGTCTGTCATCGTCGCTATTGGCGGCTTTATTTTTGGGTTTGATACCGTTGTAATATCCGGCGCCGAACAGGCCATCCAGGCTTACTGGAAGTTGGGGTCATTGGCGCACGGGCTTACCACTTCAATAGCAATTGTTGGCACCGTTTGCGGCGCTTTTTTTGGCCGGATACCTGCGGATGCACTCGGGCGAAAAAAATCGCTCATTATCATTGCGCTCATATTTTTATTTTCGGCATTGTTCTCCTCCTTCGCCACCAATTGGTACCTGTTCATGATCTTCCGCTTTATCGGCGGGATAGGGGTGGGCGCTTCGTCAATTATAGCTCCGATATACATATCCGAAATTTCGCCGGCAGCTGTTAGAGGGAGGTTAGTGGTACTGTTCCAGTTTAATATTGTATTTGGTATTGTGATCGCTTTACTTTCAAACTTAGTGATCGTTCGTATCCTTGGCCCGGCACATAACGATGCATGGCGGTATATGCTTGGCGTAATGGCTGTGCCGTCGCTTATATTTTTACTTTTACTCAAATTGGTGCCGGAAAGCCCGCGCTGGCTGCTCTTAAGGGGCCGGTACGACGAGGCTAAAGAAATATTCAAAGTCATTAACCCAGCTGGTTTTGAAGGAGAATTGGAGTCGATAGTAAAAAGTAATAAAGAAGACGCGGAAGAACCGGGAGGCAAGGAGCTGTTTAGCGGCAGGTATAAAGTGCCGGCAAGGCTTGCTGTTTTGATCGCCTTTTTTAACCAGGTTTCGGGGATTAACGCGATACTTTACTATGCGCCGCGCATATTCGAAATGACCGGCCTTGGCAAAAATGCTTCGCTGGCCTCGTCACTGGGATTAGGCATTGTTAACTTTACGTTCACGATGATTGCCATCCGGTTTATTGACAGTGTAGGCCGCAGAAAACTGATGTTTATCGGGTCATTCGGATTGATCCTCACATTGGGACTGGTAAGCTTTTCTTTTTTTACACAAAACTTTAGCGGCTATTATATTATTATATATCTGTCGTTGTTTATCGCATTCTTTTCGTTTTCACAGGGAGCGGTTATTTGGGTGTTTATCTCAGAGATCTTCCCTAACCAGGTTAGGGCAAAGGGGCAAACGCTGGGAAGTTTCACTCATTGGTTTATGGCTGCGCTCATCACCTTTATTTTCCCATATTTTACGGAAAAGCTTGGCGGCGGAAACACCTTTTTGTTTTTTACTATTATGATGGTTTTCCAGTTACTGTTTGTATGGAAAATGATGCCCGAAACAAAAGGGAAATCATTGGAAGATATTGAGCATACTTTAATAGGGCATTAAGGGCAAGCCAGCGTCTAAGCGGCAGTTCTTGATTTTTTCAGTTTTATCACCTGGTAAATAACACCAATTAAAAAAATAACCACCAATACCAATTGTGCTTTTTGTACAAGCGGATCGTTGGGGCCGGCCGCTAACGGGTGGTCCATCGGCAATCTTGTTGATGTTTCAACTATAGCGGGGATGAATGAAAGAAATATTGTTGTCGACAACAGGATAACCTGTATATATTCTCCTGCTTTTCCAAAAACACGCTTTGCATAGATTCCGGCTGCAAGCAATACCAGTATAATAATGCCAAGATAATGGCCCGGCGTAGGGTGCCCGAATCTCATGATAGGGAAACCTGTAATACAGGTAATAGCCGTTAACAAAATATATAATTTCCCTGGGGTGCTTGCCGGGTTGATTTTTCCATCTTTATACAAGGCATAAAGCGCAACCAGGATGGCTAATATGCTGATTGCGGTGTGGATAATTCCAAGCGTTGACAAATGGTTTGGCATGATGTTGATTTTAAGGTAGGAGGCTAAATATTTAATAATGATAGAAAAAAAACTAATAAAAAGCAACTATCGCTTCGTTATAAATTAGTTTGGATTATTAAAAGCGCTATTGTAACCCATATTTCCTCCCGATCTTTTTTCTGTGTCGTTTATGGCTGAATATTTACGGGCTGATGATTATTACAGCAGGTAATTAACCATGTGCACTTTACATTTTAATGCTTTTTTGGGAGAGAAAATATGGGAGATAAAAGGATTTCTTATATAATCATTAAATTGTTTAAAGTGAATTTTAACGTTTTAAGTTTTAGTTAAGTTTTGCTGATAAAACTGTTTCGAAAACGTCTGTAAACTGCCCGTTTGTTACAGTGTTATTACTAATACATTAAGCCTTTAAAACGGGGTAAAAAATTCAGGATTTATCCAGAATCGACCGGGTTTTTTGATGCAAATCAGAAAATCGCAATGGTTTCAAAACTTTACTTACTCGCTTTTTTTTTACTTTTCTCAGGAGCAGCATTTGCTCAAAATACTGCTATCATTAAAGGCCATGTTAACGACAAAAATAATAATGAGCCTCTCACAGGTGCCGTAATCAGCATTGACGGTAACAAAAGCTCGGTGGTAGTTAACCTACAGGGTGAATATACATTTGTAAATATAGCACCCGGAAAACTCCAGGTATCGGTTAAATATATTGGTTACCTGGATTATTCAGAAAGCATTAACATAGATGCAGGCCAAACATTAGTGCTGAATATAAAAATAGATCAAAACACTCAAAATTTAAATGAGGTAAGCGTTGTTGGCAGACTGCCAACCGAAGATGAAGCAGCTTCGAGGGCAAACGAGAAAAATTCGGATAATTTAAAAAACGTAATCAGCGCCCAGGCTATTGCCAAATCGCCGGACATAAATGCGGCAAATGTTTTGCAGCGCGTTTCGGGGGTTACCATTCAACGTAACGGAAACGGCGACGACGCTTATGCGATTGTTCGGGGATTGGAACCACGTTATAATAATACCTTAATAAACGGGATACAGATAGCAAGCCCGGATAATAAAACCAGGGAGGTTTCCTTAAGTGTAGTCCCTTCTGACTTATTGGCGAGGATAGAAGTAGATAAAACGTTAACGCCGGAAATGGAAGGTGATGCCATTGGCGGAACGGTAAACATGGTTTTTAAAGATGCGCCCGATCAAAGGGAAATTTCCGCGACAAGTTCAATAGGGTATGAACAACTTTTTATTGACCGGAAATTTGTTGATTTTTCGAAAAACGATATACATACCTATAGCCCATCTGAAATGAACGGGCCCAACTACATAGCGCAGCCCGGTGATTTTACAAGGTCGAACCTCGACTTTAAAAATATCCAGGCCCCGCCCTCAGAGACTTTTTCGGTAAGTTATGGAGAAAGATTTTTAAAAAACAAGCTTGGTTTTATTATAGGGAACAGCTATCAAAATAATTACTTCGGTTCAAATACCGAGGGTAATGATGGGAACGCCGATCCGAACGACCCCGATAAACGGCCACGAATAAACGATATTTATAATCGAGCCGTATCGAGCCGGCAAATCCTGAATAACGTAATCGCTCATTTGGACTATAAAATAAATGATAAAAATAAGATCATGTTGGATAATATTTTCCTGTATTCACGTGTTGAGGAGGCTTTATTCAACGCGGATACTTCTATTACAGGAGGTAATGGCGGCAGGACCATCTCCGGAACCGGGCCTGTAAGCATCACCAGGCAATCTACGGTAACCAACCAGTATATTGAAAATTTAAAGTTATCCGGTAATCACGCTTTAGGCGAACATTTTTTGTTTGACTGGTATGGCGCATTCTCTGACGCTTTTGTAAGGACCCCCGACCAGGCGGCCATCAACTCAAATATATTAATCTCTTATGACCCTGCCACCGGCTTTACAAAAACCCCTGAATTTTTTGACAATATTGATCGTATCTGGGCACATAATAATGATAAAGATTTTGATGGCGCCGGTAAAATCACCTATAAAACCAAAGTAAAAAATGCACTCGTTGAGATAAAGGCAGGTGGCTTATACCGGCATAAAACTAGGTATAATTATGAAGACGAGTACACCCTGCAAAATGTTCCGAACGCAAATGGCGGTAAACCGGAGTTTACCAATATTTATACGGTGCAATGGCTTGTTTACAATGTATATGGTGCGGGTACAAATAATATAAATAATTATACCGCTACCGAAGATGTTAGCGCCTACTATGGCATGGCGAAAGTTACGTTCCCTAAATTAGAGATCATAGCCGGACTTAGGGCAGAGACCACTTCACAGGATATTCATGTTATACAGGATATTACCAACGCCAGCGATATAACCAAAAACTATACTGATATGTTGCCCAGTATTAACTTAAAATATAAACTGACTGAAATAACCAATTTAAGATTGGCTTATTACGCTTCAATATCCAGGCCTGCTTATTTTGAATTATCTCCTACAGTTTCCACTGGTGCAAGTAGTGGTATTTCAACAGTAGGTAACCCCGCTTTACTACATACAACTGCTAATAATTATGATTTAAGGTACGAGATTTTTCCAAAGGCGGATGAGCAGATATTTATTGGGACCTATTATAAACAATTAACTAACCCTATTGAATTTGCGTATGTCGGTGGAAACAGCAGTGTGATTATGCCCATCAATACCGGATCAGCGAAGGTAGCCGGTATTGAGCTGGCTTTTACCAAATTTATCGGTGATTTCGGCCTGAGTGGTAATTATGCTTATAATTATTCTGATGATGTTGATAATAGGAAAATAAACCGGCTGAACCCTACCCAGGATACTATTGAGCATAGGATGCTTAGCGGCGCATCTGTTCATGACCTAAACGTTTCCTTTTTATATAGAAACAAAAAAGCAGCCCTAAATGCCCAGGTTGCTTTTCAATATTTAGGGAAAACATTAGTAGGTCGCTATCCCGACAATGGTGATAATTATATACAGCAACCAATGTCAGTCCTGGCATTTTCTGCCGACAAAGGCATCGGCAAACACTTTACCGTTTTCACCAAACTTAATAACCTTTTAAATACCCATACTACCGTTGTGTTGCACAACTTTCAAAACGGCAACGAAATAACAAAGGCTACTTACCTTGTTGGTATGCGCTACAATTACTAAAAAACGGAAAATTAAATTTATCAAGATGAAAACAAAAATTACATTCTGGATTGCTGCTGTTGCTTTAGCGGCTTCTATGGCTTCCTGCTCAAAAAAGGAAAACACCGCTGTTATAAAACCGGTATTGCCACCTTCACATCCTATTGCAGCCGGCAATATTAGCGGCTTTGTAAAAGGAACATTGTTAACGGGTTCCACTTATACCGTTACAGCCGACATATATGTTAAACCAGGCGACACCTTATTGGCTCAGCCAGGGGCTAATATTATTGTTAAAAACAATTCTCAATTTCAAATACAAGGGGTGTTTCAATCTTTAGGAACACAAGCAAGCCCGGTAACATTTAATTCAGACTCTAATAAGCCTGGTACCTGGGGTGGTTTTGCCTGTGATAGTGCACAAGCTGTAACTGTTCAATGGACCAAAGTATTTAATACAGGCGGTCCGGACAAGACGGGGAACGCAAGAAGAAGTTTCGTTATAAACCATCCTATAAAAGTAGATATTGAAGACAGCTGGTTTGAGAACGGCCAGGATGATGGTATAAGTTTATTTGGCGGCGCCCAAATCACCATATTAAGAAACACAATTCAATCCGAAGGTAGCACAGATGGCGAAGCTATCAATATTAAAACCGGCTCTACAGGTACCGTAGCTTACAATGTGATATTTAGCCAGGCTGGTACAGGGGTGAAATTGGAAACTGCGTCAGTAGTAACCACTTCACTGACCAACGTTAATGTGTATAACAATACAATGGTATCATGCGGATGGAGAAGAGGTCAGGCAGAACCAGGCAGAGGAGTTTCTGCAGGCGTAAGTGCAAAAGGCAATGTATATAATAACATCATAGTAAACTGCTACCACGGTTTAGAAATATTTCAGGATGACGGCGCTAACAATGTTAACTATGGATATAACTTATTTTATTCAACAGCGCTTACATTTGTTGACGCTACTTTACCGCCGCCAATAACAGTTAACCTGAGAGCCGGTTATTACCCTGCAGGTGCGATTGGTGTTGCCCAGTCAACTGATATTATATCTACCTCTGTTGGGAATGGAGACCCGATGTTTGTAAGCTTTGATAATTCATTTTTGAATCCAAACGGAGCTCCTAACAACAATGATTTTCATTTAAAGGCAGGTTCACCAGCTATTGGGCATGGAAACCCGGCATACAATGCTGATATGGGCGCCTATACTTCTGACGGTAAAGGCAACAAGCACTAATCACCCTAAATTTCATCATATTAAGAAAGGGTTTGTTTCGGCAAATCCTTTCTTATTTACAACTCATTTTAAATAATTGATATGAAACGCAGAGATTTTGTTAAAAACACGGCCTTTAGCGCTATAGGCGCTTCTCTTTTAGCGCCTTTCGGATCGTTTGCTGAAAATAGAATAACTCATTTTAGCAGTGAAGACCTTACGCTTATCCCTAAAATAAAAGATGATTACGCCCTGCATTTTATGGCTTTAGGCGATTGGGGCCGGAATGGCGAATACGACCAGTTGGAAGTAGCAAAACAAATGGGCATTTGGGGGACTGAACATCCATTAGATTTCGTTATTTCCGTAGGCGATAACTTTTACCCTAAAGGCGTTGTAAGCGAATTAGACCCATTGTGGCATTATTCTTTTGAAAACATTTATACTGCACATTCCCTTCAGTGCGATTGGTATCCGGTATTGGGCAATCACGACTATCATTCGGATGTAGACTCCCAGATAAAATATGGTAAAATTAGCCGCCGCTGGGATATGCCTGCCCGCTATTATTCAAAGGAGATTAGTTTGGGTAAAGGGAAAGATAAGGAAGACGGCCCGGTAAAGGAAGACAAAACATTAAAGACCAAAGCAAAAGCCCTTTTGATATTTATGGATACAGATCCGTTTCTGCACGAAGCAAAAGCGGACTATGTGGAAACGCAAATGGCCTGGTTAAATGATACATTTAAAAAAGCATCACCGGATGTTACCTGGAAAATTGTTATCGGGCACCATCCCTATCATACCGTTGGACCGCGTATCAACAATTACGATACATTGACGATGAGGAAGGCATTGTCGCAGGTTTTTGAAGATAATAAAGTTGATATCTATCTTTCGGGTCATGAACATTCACTGCAACACCTGAAACCGAAGGGTTATACTCACCAATTTATCTCGGGGGCAGGTTCTGAACTTACCGCAGTTACAGCCGGTATCCCCGAAAGTCGTTTCGAGGCTTCGGTGCACGGTTTTATGTATTTTTCAGTAGGTCCGGCAAGCCTGAATGTTAAAGCGATAAATACAGAAGGGAAAGTATTGTACGAAACGGTGCTAACCAGGTAGCACTTATCAAAGATGTTTTGTATTCATACTTATAACATCGTGAGATTTTTATTCCCATTTGAAAGATTTGATGGACAGGGGGATGATCGCACATGTCCATAACAACAGGCCAGCAACGGTTAGCGGCATTTGCCAGATATGAGTACCCTCAAAGGCTATTTTACGGAGACCAGTTACAAATAGGGTTAGCGGAAGCGCACTGCATAGTTGTTCCATAAAGTGCGGGTAATTGGATACCGGAAAAAATAAGCCACAAAGCAGAATCTGCGGCAGCACAACGGTATTGGCGATAGGGGTGATGGAGTTTTCATTTTGTACCAACCCGCTGATGATAAACCCTATTCCCATAAAGATACTTAAGCCAAAAAGTGAGAAGACCAGCATTTCCAGCAATGTGGCGATGCCGTTTATCAGCGTAAACTTAAAAACAAAATAACCAATAGCTACCATTACCAGGAAGCTGAGGATATGGAAAAACAAGCGGCTCAGCATCTCACCTGCGATAATAGCACGACGTTTTACCGGAGCGGTTCGTAAACGCTTTAGTACCATGTTCTGACGAAGGCTGAACAACAGGAATGAGGAGCCATAAACCCCTGCCATTAGCAATGAAAAGCCCAACTGGCCGGGCAATATAAAATCGATGTTGCGATAAATACGACCGGGCGTTTTGGTCACCTGCAACATAGCGATTGTAGCATTATGCGGGAATGCTTTATGATCTATTTTGCTGATCGTTTCATTAAGCAAAGTTTCCAGCAGGCCAAAGTTGTCTCCGGACGAGCCAGAGGCGCGCAAATGAATATTGTAATGCGGCGCCATGGTGAAAATATGGTCAGCTGTGATATTTAGAATAGCGGTTATTTGCCCTTTTCGTAATTGTTCAGATTGCGCTGCTTCGGACAATCCAGTAAGCAACTTAAGGTTAGGAATAGTCTTGATGGCTTTATAGATAATGCCGTTCGTGTCGCAGCCCGATGTCACAGCAAGCTTTATTGCCGATGGCGCCCCTACATTTATTGACCCGAAAACAGTTATGAAAATCAGCGGGAACAATAATGAAAAAACAATGGATGTTGGGCTTCTTAAAGTAGCAAGTAAACTGTATTTCGAAATGGTTAAGGCGGCTTTTAACTGGTTTGCAGGATGGCTCATATAACAAATATATTTTATTAGAATTAAATAACAGCCCGGGCTGTTATTTTGTTAAAATATTCAAATGAAAAACGGAAAGCTTTATTATTTTTACGGCCACTGAACGCTTTGTTTATTACTTGAGTCCTGATTAAATTTATCCCTTTATATGAAACTAAACCCCAAACATTTTTATACACTTATTCTGTTTCTGTTCACGTTCTATTCCTGCAAAACCCTTAAGCCCCTTGCGCCAGTCAATGAGGAATCTGCCATTCCCAATATAGTTCAGCCTGTCTCAAATGTGGAGGTACCGGTTTCGGTCGATCTGAAAAGCTATATTGTGCAGGCAGAAAACTCGGTTCCGCTTAAATTCGCCGATAACCAGCAGGCTTGCCAGGGTTTAAGCTATGCTTATACCTTTACCCGCACGCCTTTTACCATCACAGGTAGTAACAATGTTGTCGGGCTTAAATTTACAGGCAGTTATGGCATCAGTGCATCCTATTGCGCCAAATGCTCGGCTCTTTTTGGGTCAGGGCCACAATGTATCGTGCCCACTGTTTCTGCCCAATGCGGCTGGGGGGACGAACCACAACGAAGAATGGTGATCTCCTACCAATCGACTATAAATGTAATGCCCGATTACCGTTTACGGTCCAAAACGATATTGTTTCCTGCACCAAAACCAATCGACCGCTGTAATATTCTGTTAGGAAATATTGACGTTACCGACAGGCTGATACAATATCTCAGCGGCCCTTTAAACGACCTCGGCAAACAGGTTGATACCAAAATAGCGGCTTACAATATCCGCCCGATGGTGGAGCAATTATGGAAGAACCTCGCCGCCGAATATAAAATGGAAGACATCGGGTATCTTTCCATCAATCCCCAAACGGTACGCTTAAGCACCTTTAGTTTAACCGGTTCGCAACTTAACTTCTCGGTTGGACTTTCGGCAAAACCTGTTGTAACCATGGTGAGTATTGCGGCGCCACCAAAACCGCTGCCAAACTTAACTACTTATGTGCCCGCTAAAGGTTTTAATGTTTATCTCGACCTGTTGGAAAACTATGATCATCTTACCAATATGGTTAACCAGCAGGTTGCAGGCCAAAAAACCAAAGTTGCAGGCAACGAATTTATTGTAGACCACGCCCGGGTTTTCGGCACAGGTAAACAGATTGTGATGCAGATTGATTTCAGCGGATCCTCAACCGGCACTATTTACCTGGTGGCGACGCCTACCTACGACCCGGTGACACACGTACTCTCTTTCCCCGACCTAAGTTTCGACCTGCAAACCAAGGCCTGGATGCTTAAAGTGGCCAAATGGATGTTTAACGGCAAAATAGTGGATGTTATCCGCCAAAAGGCCACCTATAACTTTACTGATTTCCTGGCGAGCAGCAAAGCCCGCATCCAGAAACAAATGAGCCGTGACTACGGCAACAATATTACCTCCGAAGTAACCATACAGGATATGGACATCCAGGCTATTTACCCCACTGTTGATAAGCTGATTATCCGCACCCTGTCAAACGGGCAGCTGAAGGTAAAAGTGATAATGTAAATGGCAATTTGAATGGCTGATGCCTGCCGCTGTTAGGCTAACAGTACTAACACTGCCTAACAGCACCTAACAGTGCCTAACACTTTGCCTGCATAATCCGGGTTGCGGTTGACATTTAAGCCGCAACCTGGTTTGTTTAATTGGTTGACTCAGAATCGTTAATGCCAGAGTATTTAATTTAAAAGTGCATAATTGTTAACTTTTGGTAAATATTATTCTCAAATTCTATTTGCCTAATAATTAATTACTTTCATTAATGGTCCCTGGAAATAAATTTGCATTTATTATATTATTTGCATAGTTTCATCATACCGAAAATCACATAATACCCCGAAGCCGAAAAGGGAACAAAAGAGTAGGCGTACGTAAATCTTTCACAATATGAATAATCAATTTACCATACATCCTTTGCGTGTTTAATTTATTTGCTTTTGCAAACTGAATCATAATTACCGTAAAAACACCTTTTTAAATACCGTGAAATTGCCCGGCATGCCGTGGTTGTACCTTATTTAATTTTGAGGTAGTGAAATAATGCATAAACACCCGGGTGCGGAAATGATATGTTCAGATATAAAAGTTGAGTTTTACCAATTATTAACCTATAACAAATTATTACAATGAAAAAACTACTCTTTATCATGTTGTTCATGGCAGTTAGCTGCCTTTGGGCTTCGGCCGATCCGGCCAGTTTGGACACAGGGAAAAAAACCGCACCGAACGCAGCATCTGTGGGAGCGACCGGCGGTAATGGTGCTACTGTGCAGGTCGATTCTCCTGTTAGTTCCGCAACGCCAAATGCTGCCACTCCGGCCCCCGCACCGGCGAAGGCTGTATGTTTGCCGCGATCAACAACCCGTGATGTGGCCGGTTGGACGCTTATTATCCTCATCATTATCCTGTTTATCGGGGTGGCATGGAAATCTAATTTATTAAGGGACCCTATTTCAGACCCAACTGCTTTTATGACGGCGGCTAAACTCACCAAATATGCCAAGGTAACGGATATTAACCTGATCCCAAAACCGTTTAGCCTGGCACGCACGCAGTTGGCGGTATGGACAGTAGTTATCAGTTGTACCTATATTTATCTCGGCCTCATCACGCATTTTTCGTTAACAGACATTGCAATTGATGCCACCATACTGTCATTGATGGGTATCAGCGCAGGTACCGCTGCCGTTGGCAGTGTGATGGATAACAGCAACCCTTCCCAGCAAGGCGCGCAATATCCGTCGGATAACTTTTTGATGGACATCCTTTCCGATCAGAACGGCGTAAATATTCATCGCTTTCAGAATGTCATCTGGACGGTTGTCGCGGTGTTACTCTTTTTAAGTAAGGTGCGTTATATGGATTGTGGTGAATTGCCAACACTTGATTCAACGTTGATCGCATTAACAGGCATAAGCAGCGCCACATACCTTGGATTGAAAGCGAATGAGAATAATAAACCGGCAATTCCGCCGACACCCGCTCCAACCCCGGATCCAGGGCCATAACCAAAAAGAATGAACCTTACCAACCGGAATTTATAAAATATTAAGTGTACAAAAAACAGAATGGCAAATCCTAATCCCATCCAGGTTGATACTCCTGTAGTGTTAACTAATTTTCAAATCCCGGCGGCTAATAAGAATGATATGCTCACATTAACAGTGACAGTCACGCTTACAACCGCCGGCTGGTCATACGTCACATCCAATCAGGTTTTTTTGGAGGAGACGGATAAATATCCAGCCGGTACGCCAAATCCGGTAAAACTTCCACTTGGTCGCGGTATCGATGTAAACGGCCTGAAGTTGCTATTAGAAACAAATATTGTTTTGATCTATGGTGCAGGCGGAAATGCAGGCGGTCCTCCAATATTTAAATATAACTTCAGTATAGACACCAATACTACTAATATATCAAGCTTTGATATGAACAGTGCCGGGAATAATGTCACAGATTTCAATAGCCAAATCCTATTCAGTCAATTATGAAAAACCTTATTTATTTAGCTTTAGCGTTTTTTATAATATCGGCAGGTAAGGTTTTTGCACAAACTGCACCGCAGCCAACATTTGAAAGCTTGCAGATGAATTCGTCCCCGGCTTATATACTGCTTGGCGTAGAGCCAAGCAATATACAAAGACCAACTACCCCGTCACAATTTGTTGCCGGGTTGCAAAATGCAGTGGTAAACGGAAAACTTCAGCCTAATGTAGCCTTTGAAATTACGCCATATCAATACCAAAACCCCAAAGACACAACGTCCAGACTGTTTTATGCATCCGACTACCTGTTAAATAAAAAAAATGTTCTTCAAACCATCTGGCAAACATTCTCCATTTCGCTGGCAACATCCGCTACGGATACAACCGTGTTTGGAAAGTTAAAACCGGGAACGGGTGCGGGAGTCGGTTTTCATTTTTTATTGCTTGATGGCTCCCCCGGCGATCGGTTCAAGGCCTGGGCAGATGAGTATTTACAATTCCTGTTTATAAAAAAAATCAAGGCTATGGTAACAAATAGCTCAGCTGTTAATATAGATAACATTGATTTGGTGTTGGATAATGCTGAGAATGATTACGTTCAATATGTTTTGCCTAAAATTAATTTTAACACTTTGTCAACCAAACAGGTTAAAGCATTTATCGCTGCATACCGAGCCAGGATTGTTGCAAATTTACAGTTAAGTGCTAACGGAAAGGATCGGGCTACAATCCAAAAATGTTTGGAGTCGCTGTATAACGACGAAAAAACAAAACTGGAAACAGTAACGAATGCGCTCAACCAGGGGGTTAACCCTTTGGCAAAAGAGGGTTTTACGCTGGAGTTTGATGCCGGGCAAGCCTATGCTTTCCCCGACGATAATTATAGCGACATGACTTTAGCGAAATCAGCAGTTTGGCTGTCTCCGTCCTACCGTTGGGATTTGTCTAAGGGCGCGAATGCCATATCGCTGTTGGACCTTGATGGCGTAATGCGGTATACTTTTAACAATACTTCCGTCGGCGTCGACGTGGCTAACTATTTTGATGCGGGTTTGAAGGGAGAGTTAACCCAGAACAAATGGGCAGGTTCCCTGGAATATGTATACCGGCACGCATCAGCAATCCCTGTAGGTTACAGTAAGGATTATACCTACCGCTTAACGGCTGGCTTATCTTATAAACTTTCCGACATGATCACTTTTACATTCAATTTTGGAACGAATTTCGACGGAAATACAACTACTTATAGCGATCCGAAGAAAATGTTTGCCATAGGCGGCCTTAATTTAGGCTTTTTGAATCTTGGCAGTACAAAAAATTAATTTTCGCCCGGTCAGGCTAAACATGCCTGACCGGGTGTTGAATCAGAGCGTTTGCGGTAATTCAAGAGCGTTTGAGGCGAAAAAACTTATAATGCCCGGAAGCCGAAAAGGGAACAAAAGAGTAGGCATACCTTTAATCTTATACATCATGAATATTCATTTAACCATACTTGCTTTACGTATTTAATGGAGTTGGATTTGCAAACTGAATGATAATACCGTAGAAACACCTTTTTAAATACCGTGAGATTGCCCGTTAGATGGTGGTTTTGACTGGTTAATTTTGAGGTAGTAAAATAGTAATAATACCCGGATGCCGAAAAGGGGATTTAGAGTAGGCGGGCTTAAATCTTTCACATCATGAAAAAGAAACTAACCTTTATTTCTTCAATCTTGATATTGTGCAGCATTCATTGTTTCGCGCAAGCGCCGAACGTTACATATCTTACATCGGATACTCTAACCGCTGGCGTTGAAATGACGGCTTTAAAGCCCACTTCCCCAACCGACAAAGCTGTTACCTATGCAATTAACCCACAGCCTGCCGACGGACTTAAATTTGATACCGGCACAGGTATAATCACCGGAAAGCCAGGTGCGGTCTCGACCACTGACTATCAAATTACTGCAACAAAAGATAAAGCTGCCGGCTTCCCTTTTACAATTAAAATAGTAGTGCGCCAAGCCCCATGCGATCAATGCGGGTGTTCAGCTAAAGCCGGAACAAATACCAATTGTAGCAAAACTTCCATCACGCATTGCTTATGCCCGGGAGAGTGGTGGTTAGTGTTCACCCCACTGATACTTTTTGTCATTTTCCTTACAGTATTTTTAATATATATCAATTCTAAAGCGGGGCAAGTGTTTAGTCTGAAACAAGCTTTGTCAGAAAGCACCTACCCCCAAATCATTGTGGATAACCCCAATTATACCGATACCAATATACAACAGCTTATTAATCTTGAGAAGGTCAACACAGCAATAACAGCGCTGCCGATAATAACACTTTTCTCGCCAACAATTACAAAAACCGATAACAAATATCGGCCAAGTATGAGCCGTTTAATAGCTTTCTTAACAAGTGCTACATCTATGATAATCGGTGTTGGCTTAAGCTGCTTTTTCATTTACTGGTATTTAAAGACAGGTTGTGTGGCAGATATTGGCAAGTTGGCAGAAGTTTTATTAGCAATGGGAATAGGCGTAGTGCCGTATGCAGCGAATAAGCTTTCAAATATTGGAGGTGGAAACAAGTAACAATAAATATAATTAACCCTTTAAAAACTAAAATTATGGCAACAATCACAGTATCAGCAGCCATTTTGCTAGGCAATGGCGATGCCTCGGTTAACATTTTTAATCACGTCGTAACTTATGAACACTATTTCGATGCCGCTAGCCCCAACCCTTGGAATCTGGACCTTGATGCGGGAGACTATTTGGTTGGTGTTGCAGGCAATTGCCCTCCTGGGGGAAGTGTTGAGATCAATATTACGGGTATCTCAGGCTCAACTCCGGCAATGCCATTACCCAAAATTACGGTAGCAGGACCTTATCTTCAATCGGCAAATATTAACGTATAGATGAATAGTCATGAAAAAAATCATAGTCCTTATTTTAGGCTTATCAGTATATCATTGTGCTATTGGCCAAAGCCAAGCCATGCATTTAGAGCCTGTTGCTAATTCTTTCTTAACGGAATTGTATAATAGCAATCTAACGTCTTACATACGTGTTGTTGGCAACAATATCACAAGTTCAAATAACGGGTTTCAGCTTAAAATGGCGTTGATAGCTTTTAAGGACTCCGCAAGCTGGAATACTTTAGGTGCATATTCAAAACCTTCAAACCTCTTTTTGAGATATACCCAGGTTAGTGCGGGCGTGACACATCAAAGCAAATATAGCGACGCGACCCTTCAAATGACCTTTACACTGCATAATGGTAGAGATAGTTCGATATTTGTTTATAATGATCCTGTCAACGAGGAGAAATTAAACACTACTTTGAAAAACGCTTGGCAACAATATTATCAACAATTAATAGCGAAAGGACATACAGCCAACGAAGCGGATCTATTAAGTAATGCCGCGTTTAACGCAGAATATACTTATTTAAACCAAAGGAAATTGGGAAAGAATCCAGCACCTCCCGACTTCGTCACCATTTTAGATAGTTTATTCAAGAGTTCGAATGCGTTTGGAGGGTCAACGGTAGAAGACGCCATGAAAAATTGGATTAAAGATTTTAATGACTATGCAAAAAAGATTTCGAGGAGGTCGCTCATAACTCTGTATCCGTATGGGTCTTACGACTACACATATGCCGCTTTTGATAAAGCCGGGTTGGGGCTTACCTATTTATTTTCCATAGATAATAATTTAACTGACAATCCACTACAGCTGAATATTCAAGGAAATCTATATGCTGCTAGTGACACTACGTTAAAGAACGTGAATTTAGAACAAAAGATAGGTTCGCTTTCATTGGGAATTAATAAGGTTATTGCAACAGATATAAAAGGGCAATCTAAGTTTGAAATGATGTTATCTGCAACAATACAGCACAACGTCGAAAGTAACGTTAAACAAAAATCGCCGACAGCTGATTTAACGATTAAATACAAGATACTTAAAAATCTATGGGTCCCGATTGATCTTAAATATGATCCTCAAAAAAAGGGGATATTTGGATATTTAAGTATAACATCTAACCTAGGCAAATTTTAAAGGCAAAACACCCAAGTTTGGTCGAGCGTTTGACTTTACTTTAATATCTACGCTAAAAAATGCCTGCGATATTGTCGCGGGCATTCGTATTCTAATTCAATTACAATTGGCATACTTTCGCGTCGGACTACATCGTAGTTAATTTCCGCCCTTGTTGTTGTTGTCACCAACGAGGAGAGTGTCTTAAGTATTTAGAGGAACCCATTGGATTAGCTTTGTAAATCGAAGTTATTCAGAAAATCAGGTTAAAATCCAAATAGACCCGGGCATCACTGTTTGGATTTGAACTATAAATAATCGCGTTTAGGACGCAAGCTGATCTCGTCTTTAAGGATCAGTGGCAGGCGGATAAAAATATGAATGAGCACTCCCATGACCATTTGTAAAGAAATCAGATCAACGGCAGGTTCACTGAACATAATATCAGACAGTGATTTGACAATTACGCCGGCTAAAATGATAACGGAAAAGCAGACCAGGAAATACGAGAAAACAAAAGGCAGCCCTTCCTCATTTTTGTTGACGATCTTATAGAGCTCCGGCAGAATACTATTTTGCACATCTGACGATATATCCAGCAGGAGTTGCGGGCTATAAGTTGCTTTGGCATACTTCCCCGGATCGAATTTTTTCGCAGCTTCACAAACTTCACCCCCATAATAATTATTGATAAAGTGAAAGACCCCTTCATAGTCCTGCTTTTCGTGATCGAATACATACCAGATCAGGTTATTTTCAATAAACCAGGTCCATTGTTCCAGTTCCCGCAAAGAATAGACGTGGTCATCGTCCCTCAGGTAGCGATTACTATCATTGCTCCAGGCCACCAATTGAAGGTAAAGCTTTGGAATGATCTCGCCGTACTTAGATTTTAACACCCACTTGTCAAACCTATCAATCAATTCTTTATCGTCCCAATTCAAATCTGCGATCTCGCTATACGAAAACTCTTTTTTTAAATTTAGCCCATAACTCAAGAATCCACTGTCTGCCCACAAACTCCAGTCGCCGATAAGATTATCACAAACTTCGCGGAATGCAGATATTTGCCGCGATAACGTGCGGACTTTGCCGATCCTTCCGGATTTTTCCTGCCGGATAGCAATGGCTTTGGTGACTAGGAACGTGACGATCAAACTAGATAATAGGATACAAATATTAAGGAAGGCATCACTGACGCTTTGAACGTGTTTGTCGAAATCCGGCGGTAATTGTTTAATATATAGGAAATAAATGATCGTGATATAAAAAGGCGTAAGTGCAACAAACAACGCGTAAACCAAAGGGTGCTTGGCCGCCTCCCAATAGGGCCACTCAATAAACATTTCCCAAAGATTCGGGTAACTAGTATGATAACGTTTGCCATTGATCTTGACGTTCAATTCGAATTTGAGATACCTCCATTTCAAACCATTGCGTAGAGCCTTAACGATCATTTTCGGCTCAATATCTGTTTTTAGCTCAAAGGTGATCTTACCACCTTTAATAGCAAGCTGTTCCATAAAATCCTTGGGCAAGGTAACTCCCAGCTCATTTAAAAGCCCATAGATGCCATTCAACAGGCCGACCTCGTATTCGATTTTTCGTTTTGCCATGATTACGATAAAAGTAATCATAAAAAAAGTAAAACTTTTTAACCCACTATACCTAAGGCGGTTTCGTCTCCGCGGGTCTCTGAAGAAACCCTACGGATCCAATAGTGACGGCCCCGGACTGCTTTTTCGTTCGCACAGCCGGAGCAAGGTTCTCAACTCACAGTTCGATAAAATTCAAAAAGCCCATTCGATTTCAGCGAACAGGCTTTTAAATTTCAGTGGAGCCGGAGGAATTCAAACCCCTGTCCAAACATGGTATAAGGGCCTTCCACACGCTTAGTGCCGTTTTATCGCAGCAAATGGAAATCTTAGGTACTAATTTATATTGATAGTCCTACCTGCATATCCCCTCCAAATACGCCACAAACTCCTTATTGGTATAATCTGCGCCGCCTTCGTGCCTTAAAACCATTTTCCCGGTTTTATCAATAATCACAGTAGTGGGGATGGCGTTGCCTAAAAAGCCGTCGGGCATCTGGCTGGCCACATTGTAAACAGGTAGTGCATAGGCGTTCTTTTTCATAAAGGGCACCGATTTGGTAAAGTTGTTGTCAACGTCTACCGGGAAGATAACAATATTGGGGTTGTTTTTAAAACGTTTGTACAGCGTGTTGATGGATGGCATCTCAGCAATGCAGGGCGGGCACCAGGTTGCCCAGAAATTAATGAAGATCACTTTGCCTTTCAGGTCCTGGATATTGAGGGTTTTGCCATCCGGGGATTTAAGCAGCAGGTAAGGCGTTCCATTACCGGCCGTATTTTCTTTTTCGTTTATGGTGCTGCCCGTTGGCGGCTGAAAGAAACCGATCTTCATTGCTCCTTCAATTACTAAAGCCTTTGCCTGCGGACTTACAATAAGGGTCACCATTAAAGCCCCGATAATTACATTGGTAATAGCCGACTTGTTGAAGAGTTTCTTTTTCATGCGATAAATTTATGTTTATTAAGTGGTTATTTTAGCATACTGTATCAACCCGTTCAAATGATAAGATTGTTTCAGAAGTAAAATCAAGAAAGACGGACATCAACTATATCCGGAGGCCTAAACCTCTGCGTCACTTTGCTCACCACTCCGTGTTTTTCTGTGGTAAAATTTAACCACGGGAGTGCGCGGAGACCTCGGAGGTTGAATTTTATTCGTGTTCGTTACAAGTTAATCTTGAATAACGGAATCGCCTTTTTTTAATCCCAACGATCAAAACCCTGAATCCATAAAGTGCTTAATGGTTAAAATTAAATTTAAGTATTGAGCAAACCGGCCCTAATAATGCAGTTGGTATATACAATAACAGCGTTGGTGTAATTAATTTGGAACTCGCTTTTTTTTACTCCTAACTTAGAGTAATAATTTAAATAACGCTACCCTGACGCAGCAAAGCAGGGTAATGTAATTTGATCCTGAACTATTATCAATTATAAAAAAAAGACTTAAACCTGATCCGCCTGAAAAATGTTCGTTAAAATTTGTTCTTATTTCATTAACCAAAAGGTAAGCAGTTAAAAGTCTCCGGTCGCCTATTTAAAAACGTCTTCTAAAAAACACATAGTATTATGACCATCCTTGGGCCAGATTCTATAAACCCGGTTGCTATGCAAATCGGTACGCTGATTGGGCTATTCAATAAAGTTGAGGACGAGTACGTGTTTAACAACGCGTGGTTTAACGACCCATGGTCGTACATCAGCGCGATACCCGCCAACCCGGAGATGTTTGAATTACTGGCAACGCTGATGACAAGCGCCCAGGGTACAGCGGTTGGTACGCCCAGGCAGGCGCTTAACCGCACCTGGTACCCCATACTTAACCCGATGGAAGAAGAAGGCGGTACGCCCCAGCCAACAGGTATTTACATTGTTGCCAGTCAGCAGATTGAGGGAAAACCTACAGAACTTGGCGTCGGCGCATTGTATGAATGGAAGTACGACGATTTTTCGATGCTGCCTTATGCCTATTTCCCCATATTAAAGTTACCCACTCCGGATGGCGGCAGTTTTGAATTTATTTTAGGTGATGTTGGCCACCCTGTTGAAACGGGCATCAATATTACCGGTTCAAACGGCGTTTTTAACACAGACAATGGCATTGCAAGTTTGTCGTTCGACGGTTTCCAGGCGGCCAGCCAGATCTATTTTGTAGAGGGGAAATGGCCATCGCTTGATCTCACATTCCTGAACCTCAAACTCCCCGGCGAAAAACAGGGCAGCAACCGCTCCCTTTTCGACCTGATACAAAACGCGTCGGTGCAGCAAAGTATTACGGTGGCCCTGTCGGTATTGGGCAGCCAGCTTTCACAATTGGAAGGTGGCGCGGGTACTGCCGGTAAAATGGTGAATTCGGTGCTGGAGTTGCTGGGTTTGCTTGGCCCCGTACCGGGGATAGACTGGGATGCCCTGGTGCGCGACCCCGCCAACGTAGTAAAAATATTTACCGACTGGCTGCAAAATATCACCAGTAACAACGCCACACTCAAGGCCTGGCTTAACGACTGGTATTGCCTGTTTAAAGGTTTGGTCGCCACCAAAGATAAGAGTTATGTAACCGGCGACGGCACCAGGATCAGCCCTTTCTCGGCTAATTTGCTTTCAGCAAAATTCACTGAGGCGCTTTCAATCGACTTTAATCTCACCTTCGCGGCGCAGCAAACGCCCGAGGGCGAGTTGAAAATATATCCGGGTTTTAGTGTATCGTCATCGGCCATCAACCCGATTGAAAGCATGCCCGAATTTGGTGTAAAAGTACTGGCAAACGCCGAAGTGCTATGTTACACCATGCACCCCAAATCGACCAACCAAAACAGCAGCATCAGCTTTTTCCCGCAATACAGTATTATGGCTTCGGCCGCCAATACTATACCGGGCAAGCCATTGTTTTCAGTAAGCGATACTTTTGGCGCACACGAATTGCTTGCTGATGAGCCGCCTGCCGGGTTTAGCATAGGTAGTATGGAAGTCGGGTTTATTTACGACGCCGCGATAGCTGCCAGTAAGATCCCGAGCCCTAATTTCAGGCTGCTGGATGTACAAACGGCCATTGGGTCCTGGCCGCTGATAGATCTTTCGAATTTCAACGTCGAAACGATTGAAAAAGCGATTGGCCCGATAGTAAGCGCGGCAATAAAGGCCTTCTTCGGCGAGAATAATGCATATGCAGAAGCCTTTACCGCGGTGTTTGGCATCGATCCGCCGGCTTCTTATGTGGGAGAGTGGCCTTTAAAGGACAAAATGCTGCTTTCGCCGGATGAACTGGCCCTGCTGATTAAAAACCCATTTGCGGCGATAGGCGCGTACTATTCGCGCTGCCTCAATACCAACGATGCTGATGAAAAACCGTTATTCAAATACCTTGTTCCCGATTTCTCGACGCTTTTAGGCAGTGAAAGCGAAACCGTTATAGGTGAGGGGTCGGAGAAATTGCCGTGGCTGATACCCATCCTTAAAGTAGGCACCGCTACCATTAACCTGGCGCTTTGGGAGCCCGGCGAAAATCAATTGGGTATTGCATTTGACTTTATTGTGCCAATGCCGTTTACGACCATAGCAGCCACGTTTGATCTGCATGCAGCCATGATGGTGATGCAATTACCGGGCAACGACGGCGCAGGAAGCTGGAACGCTGCCTGGATGCAGGCCATTACCGGGAAACTGCTAATAAAAGATGCTACAGAAGGGAAACTGCAAACACCAGAAATCGGCGGGGTATCTATTGCCGCATCAGATGTTTATGTTGAAGGCGGATGGAAAAACAACAGCAGCTTTTTTGTGGTTGCCGGGATTGATAATCTTGAACTGACTTCGAGCGTAGGCACCATTGAATTAGGAAATATCGAATTCAGCACCGTAGGCTGGGACATTGAGCAACTGAAAAAATTCACCCCCGCTATTGTAAATGGCTTGGGTTTGCTGATGCTGGAGAATGGCGGCACAGTAGGCGTGCTGATCACAACTACGCTTGGAATGCTGCCTAACCTGCCGCAGATCTTCGACGGGCAGGAACATCCTGAATATACCTTCCCGATACCCGAATACCTGATCATACCAAAAAACTGGCCGGTTATCTCCCTGGATAATTTCTCAAACCCATGGATAGATGTAGTGAACCAGCTAAGCGCCCTGTATTCGAGCAGTGATTTTATGGTGCCGCTGATGCAGATGATAGGATGGGGCATTACAGGCATAGTGCCGGGCGCACCGGATATTATCCCGGTAGGTACGCTGGCCGATCCATGGAATGTAAGCATCCCGGATGTGTTTGGTATCGACCTGCTGACTTATGTAGAAGACAGCCAGGCAGGCTATGGTGTGCGTAAAATGTTTAATGTTAACGCGACGGAGTCGGTGCAAATAGCAACCATTTTAAGGGCTGATGTTCCGGGCGTAATGCTGAACGGGGCTACTGGTCCGACAAACAACTATCCGGGCATATCCTTCATCAACGTTATACAAAATCCAAATGTAACGCTGCCGCTTATTGACGAAGGCGGGCTGTTTATTGATAAAGTACAGATAGGCGCATTTTTGCAGCTGCAAAACGGTCAGCTGATGCTGATCCCTGTCCTGCGGTTTGTTAACAGCAGGCTGAAAGATACAGAGATACTAAGGGACATTGAACTGATATCCGTACCCGGCAAGCCGCAGTTTACCGCGAATGACGCCATCGACGCCTTCAATTCCCTCATTAATGCGATGATGGAGAAACTGTCGGCGACCATCCAGGCGGAAGGCTTTACCCAGTTGCAGGCATTTTTAGATATTTTGGCGCTGTACAGGGTGGTGGATGTGGTGATTGACGGGGATACCAAATTAAGCACTTACTCTTTCAATCCCGGCGCATGGGCGTCTATACTTTCCAATCCGGGAGGTTACTTATTCACCCAAACAACACTCATATTACAAAACGAACAGCCTTGCGCCGATTTGGTAAAATCACTCGCCCAGTTATTGGGTTATACCAGTTTCAACCTCCCCGCCGCATGGCAGGGCATCCAATACCTGCTGCAATCGCTCGAACTTGCAAAAGATTACAACGGATTTTATATCCCCGTGTTTGATGCCTGGCTGGCTTTATTTAAAGAACCTGTCACATACCTGCAAAACAGCGTTTCGCACTTATTTAATACCCCGTCGCTCATCAAACAATTAGTTACCAATGTGGCTACGCTGGTTACCCTGCCTAAGGGTCCGGACGGCATCGACCTTGGTAAATACTTTAGTGTAGATACCAGCGGTACCATCATCACCATACAGGTACCAACCGATAAGGTAGTAATGATTGGGGACGAGATCCAGCTATTTGCTGGGCTGGTAATTGATGTAAATGCCTACACATTAACCAATAGCATTGCTTTAGGTTCGCGCACGCTCGATTCTTCACTGTCCTTCAATTGGACACCGAGCTTTACCGGCGGGCATTTAAGTGCCGACTATGGTTTTTATTTAACCGGCATTCCCAATATGCCCCAGGCATTTCCACCCCTGCCGCTGTGGCCTTTCCCTGCCGATACTCAAAAGTATTTGGAGCAGATAGGCTTCCAGGTGCCGATGACCCTGCTGAGTTCATTCTCAGTAAAATACGTGAATGATTTTGTGGTGCCGCAAAATCCGGCGGTCATTAATATTTTCAAAGTGCTGGGATTAACCTCCACAGTTGAAGGAACTGATTTGGTGAAACCGCTCACCGGAATATTCATGAACCCGCTTCAATGGCTGCTTACGCCGGAAGTTTTGGGTGATGGAAAAGGCAGTGTCGACCTGTCAAAACTCGGCGGACTGTTATACGCGGTCACTGATGCCGCAGGCATTAAGAACGGAAACATCGAACTGAAAGCTTATGAACACGACGGCAAAAAAGACGGTGTTGAATTGACCGGCCTGCCATGGGGTGTTAGCTTTATCGTATTCGCCAATACAATTGACGGAGCTAACCTAAGGGGCAATTTTAAACCTGAATTGCCGTCGCCTGCGCCAAATATTAACCTTACTGCCGGCGTTGCATTTGGTACGCCGAACGGGGTGGGTATTGATGGTAGCATCAGCATGAGTTATGACCTGGGCGAAGGATCAGGAGGTACCAATAATACATTTGGTATTACGGCTGCCTATGCCAAAAAAGGATTTGTCCTGTCGGCAAAAGCCAATACAAACGAATATCTATTGCTTCCATGGGGTGGCTTTAACCAGTTTTTGAATGAAGGCACGGCAGGCACTTTACTCACCATTATTGGCGATAAACTTTTCGGCGCCTATGACGAATATGTGATCGAAAATCCAACTACCCCGCTAAAACCTTTTGTACAAAGTATTGAGGTGCTTACGGGGATAACGGACGGCGCCACGCTATTCAATTTCTTCAACGCCATTTACCAGGATCCGCTGGGTCAGTTTACCGAAGCCAATATCGCCGTTACCCTGCCAAGGATCAATGAATTCCTCACCACTATTTTAACGCTTGAAGGCTTTAGCCTGAGCGGCGACAAGAAATTGCTGGTATACGAGCATACTTTTGACGATTTTCCCGGTGCAAAAGTGATCATCAATATCGGCTTGCGCACTGTTGACGCTGTTACCATATTCGGTTTATGGCTCGAACCGGTAGCTACCTATAGCTGGATGTCGCTCGGCCTTAAAAATACCGGTGTTGGTATAGTAATGCCGGTAAACTACAGCAGCCCGGATTTGCGCTACGAAGTTAATATCGCTACCGGTACAAATTTCAGCGGTTTTGATATTCCGAATGTACCTGAACCAACATTGGTATTTGGGTTGAAGGGTGATTTGCACTCGATCCAGGGGCCTAACCTTAACTTTTACCCTGTCACCGTTTCCGATGCCGCAGGCACTTTACAGATCGAACTGTTACCAAGCGCTCAACTGCTTATCGCCGGCAGGAATAACTTCACCACCGAACAATGGATGATCAACTTTGGTGTTGAATTCCTCATTCCGTTTATGGCGAATACTGCCCTTGGTGTCGATGCGGTTAAGAAATGGCTCGATTTAACCAAAATCGGAAATGTGGTAGGCATCCCCGGCAAAGTGCTGGTGGACTGGGGCCTGCTCGTTAAACAGGATGGCAATTACTACCTCAGCAACCTGCGTACCGCCTTCAATCTGAATGATCCTATCGATATAGTTACCAGGCTTATTTTCAGCGCGCTCAACCTGCTCGACGGGCAAAGGGTTGTGCCGATAAAAGATCATGGAATATATGTGCAAAGTGAGGATGACGGCACCAGCAAACGTTACGGCGTCCGCATCCAGATAACCGATATTGAAGTAACCAGCTCTTTAAATTCCGACGGAGCCAAACTTCTGTTCCAATTAGGCAAATATTACGGCGACCAGGACAAAAATAACAACTGGACAGGCCTGAAAAGTGACCCGGGTTTTGTTGTTTATTTTATTAACAGGAATAAGACTACAAATGCCATGTCCTTCCTGCCAAAATTTGATTTGGTAAGTGTGGGGCTTGATTTTGCCGGGGCCAACGTACAAAAGCCATTGATCAATACCAAAGGCGTAAGCATCCAATCCATAGAACCCCGTGCGTATGTTTCCCTGGATCTGAATGGTAATTTAAAAACAGATTTCGGCGCAGGTATCATGCTGTATAACCTTGGCGTGCCGCTTGGCCCTGGATTCGATAAACCAAGCAGCAACACTAACCCGGTAGCGCAAAACCTGCTTACCGGTGGGGGAGACCCGGGTAAAACCGACTCCATCAACCCGGCGTTTTCGGTGGCTGCGTCTTATGTGTTCAACTCACAAACGTTTACGCTGCAACTTTACGATTCAAAAAATCTGCCGGCGGATAAAGTCTGGATCTCCATTATGCGGGCATTCGGGCCATTGCAGGTGCGTAAAGTTGGCATAGGATGGAAAGGGTCAGCCGTACCAAAACGCCTCGATTTTCTTTTCGACGGTCAGGTATCGCTGGCAGGCCTGATGGCTAACCTGGTTGAACTGGATATTGGAGTCCCAATAAGCGATCCAACAAACTTCGGCGAATATTCATTAGATCTTGCAGGCCTCGACGTATCGTATAATGCCGGTGCAGTGTCTATCGGCGGCGGCTTCCTTAAAGACGACTCCGCAGGCTACATACAATATACCGGCCAGGCAAAAATACAAACGGCCGCATTTGGTATAGGTGCATTCGGTGCTTATGCACTGATAGAGGGCCACCCGTCATTGTTCATATTTGCTTATCTGAACGCTCCGCTGGGTGGCCCGCCATACTTCTTTATCAACGGGCTTTCAGGCGGTTTTGGATATAACCGCACCATCAACATCCCGCCTGCTAAAGAGATAGAGAATTTCCCTTTTGTAGCGGGTATTGAAAATCCGGCTGCATTGGGTGGCAAAGACGGTAAAGCGCCAACCAATGAGGAAGCATTAAAAACACTCGGCACAAAGACTGTTCCTCCACAACTCGGTTCCTATTGGGTTGCTGCGGGTATCATGTTCGCTTCTTTTGAACTCATCAATTCAAAAGCGGTGCTGATGGTGATCTTCGGGAATGATTTTGAGATCGCTTTATTAGGCCTCTCAGGCATGGTATTGCCCAAAAAAGGAAAAACCTATGTAGGCGCGCAAATAGCATTTAAGGTAACCTACAAAGTCTCCACAGGCTTGCTGGCTATGGAAGCCGTATTAACTTCCAACTCCTACGTAATCGACTCCAATTGCAGGCTTACCGGCGGACTTGCCTTCTTCGTATGGTTTAAAAATCAACCGGACACCGGGGCTAAGGCCGGAGAGTTTGTATTTACCCTTGGCGGTTACCATCCTGCCTTTAAAAAGCCTGATTATTTCCCTGACGAACCGCGTTTGGGCTTTAGCTGGTCCGTTGGCGGAGGAGTATCTATAAAAGGAGGCGCATACTTTGCCTTAACACCATCGGCAGTAATGGCAGGCGGATCATTGGAAGCCGTTTACCAGAGCGGTAACCTAAAAGCCTGGTTTACAGCTTATGCTGATTTCCTTATCATGTGGAACCCGTTCTATTATGATATCCGCGTAGGTGTAAGCGTGGGCGCATCTTATACCGTTAAATTTATTTGGACAACCACCTTTAAAGTTGAGCTTGGCGCGGATGTGCATATCTGGGGACCCGAAATGGCCGGGAGTGCTACCGTACACTGGTGGGTTATCTCCTTCACCGTTAATTTTGGAGCAACAGGTACTAAACCTAACAATACCAATATTATTGGATGGGGCGATTTTAAACCTTATTTCCTGCCCGCCGATCAGGCGCCTGCCGTTGCACCGCAACAGCAGCCACAACCGGATGCAAAGGCGCTGAAGGCCGGCGCAGTAACCGTAGCACCGCAGGCAACTATTCCTGTGCAGCAGGTTTCGCATATAAAACAGACATCCGGTTTGATAAAGGAAATTCCAAATCCCGACATTACTGTTAGTGATCAGAGCCCTGTTTTATGGCAGATAACTGCAGATGGATTTGCATTTACCGTAAGCACAGTTGTTCCACTGAATAAGATCAGCATTACAGGCTCCGAGCAAACAATCGTCAGTGATAAAAAATTCGGGATCAGGCCGATGGGCAATGTGGTTTTTGGCACACCGGGCCAGATGTCTGAATTAACATTCACCGTAAAATATCAGAATGATATTTACAAGGCGTTCCAAAATTGGAGCATCACGGGTGATCTGAACGGCATTCCTGAATCATTATGGGGAACCACAAATGATGGCAAAACCTCCATCGACGCCAAAATTATACCCGATGCACTAGTGGGCCTTTCGGCAAGAATTACCTCATCTTCCGATAGTCTTCCGGTTGGTGGCCCTCCGATGTTCCCGCTGTCGAACCTGGGTTATGCCGCTTGGCCATGGAGGAAACTAACGCTTGCCAATAACCCGCACCTGCATCCAACAGAACCCGCCAAACAATCTGATGAGTCATTGATAATTATCGAAGATACCGTTATGGCTGCTGAAGTGGTTGCGGTAAGAGAACAGGTCTTAAACGCAGTGGTAAGCGCAGGCATCAACGTTTTAACAGATGGCCGGCTTGATCAAATGGCCGCTTACGCATCTGCTACCTTCCAGTCGTTCCCGATGTTGGGCGAATTAGGCAGCCTGGGTTATATCCCTGCATTGCAAGGTGCAGCCATTCCTCAAACATTTCACCGCAGCCAGCAAAAGCCTTTGCTTAAAGCAGCGCCGCTTGAGTTTGCAGAACCTTCAATCCGGGCACTTGCGTTCCAGTACGCCGGTCCCGAATTGCCATCTACTGTGTTTATGGCGGCCTCTCCTGAAGACGTTAAAATTACCCGGCCTGTAAAAGGTAAAATGTACAGTTATGAAAGTGCACAACAATGGGCAGTAGATGCTGTAAAAGAAGGCATCGCCCCGAAAACGGCAAACGATGTTGGTGTACCGCAACTTACCTTATTTCCGGGTGTTTCTGTTATCATCGACTTTGACCCGGATGGCCCGGCATCGCTCATCAAAATTGAGGGAAACGACCCTGTATTTGCCTGCTGGTTTGATCAGTATAACCAGTTATTGGGAAGCGACGTGCTTCGGGAAAACAGGGAGTTGCCAAAAGGGGTTGCACAGCTGATGCTAACCGGCCTTAATGTCGAAGTACTAAAAATACCTTATGCTTATGGCTGGTATGCAACTTCTGAACTTACGCTTGTCAATCCAAATTCATTGATCGGTACAGGCGCTATAATCGTTCCGGATGCACCGGTTCGCGTAAAAACCAGGATCAGTTCAAATGGATACGGGCTTATCCGGGGCCAGGGAATGATAACCGCCAACCGTATCATGAAAGACGGGATAAGTGTTCCGGCAGGGGTAAAAACCATCATGCCGTCCGATCTTAAGACGGTAGCGGTGATTGCGCTCAAAGAAAATAGGAGTGATCCGTTCAACAGCGATTCAATCACCGTAAAAATAAAAGTACTGGTTGATGAGGTGCCTCAATACCTGGAGCTTAAACCAGTCTCGTTAATTGACGGATCATATGAGGCAGCTGTATTATTTGACGTACCTGCTGATACCGGGTATAATTATAATGTGATCTATACCACATCCGATGCCCGTACCACAATTTCAGGTGTAATGGGCCTTGCCGAGGAGGTGAAATATGTAGAGGAAAACTGGCAAGTGATCGTCATTCAGCCTGCTTTACCATACCCTTATACACTGCCGCAACCGAGCGCCGTCATAACAATTGAAAAAATTTAGCTATCAAAAAATTGAGCTGTTAATTATGAAAAATTCAGAATTTATTTTAAATGCTTCCTTAGACGATAGCCAGGTACAGATGCAGCTGTATGATTATTGTTCGCCGCCCTTGCCATCGGGGGTATTCACTATAAAAACGCACCAGCAGGTAGTATGGACGGAAAAGGAAGTGAATGAACCATATGATAAACTACAGCAATTTTTTGTTGACGGCCCCAGGTTTACTTTAGACCCCAATTATGTTTATTCCATCTTTCCTCCGGCTAATAAGCAAGGTCAGTTTGAGGTTTACGTACCGGATATAGTATTGACAAAAAGGACATTGCCCTGGGAACGTACAATTGACGATAAATCGCCAACGAACCCACCGGAACCATGGATGGCCCTTTTAATTTTTACGGTTGAGGAAGTAGAAAAGGTAAAAAATGGCACTGTCGGTGATGTGGTAGCTCCGGCTGATGCTGAAATTTTCGGCCCGCAGGGTTTAACAACTACCGAAGCCGAAAGGGCTGTGCAATGCCTTTACGCTGATATTCCAAGAGATATTTTTAGTGCAGTTGTACCGGCGCGGGCCGAACTGAAGGACCTGGCCCACTGCCGCGAGGTGGATATGGCCGATAAGGAACTTCGTGCTGATATACAGGAGGGCTGGTTTTCAGTAGTGGTGGCTAACAGGTTTCCAACTCCCGGCATTGTAAATAATGCTTTCCTGGTTTCGCTTGAAGGTTTTTCAGAATATCTGTACGGCGGAAGTCCGGTTCCATCTCAATATACTACCGTAAGGATGGCCGTACTGGCTACATGGAGTTTTACCGCATTGCCCGAAAAGGGTGAAACATTTGCTGACCTGGTACAAAATTTAAATGTATGCTCCCTGCACCTGCAAAATAAACCGGCAAAAGTGGTTACCGACGCCGAAAAACTGGTGGCCAATGCTTTTCATGATGGCTATGTGGCAATGACCTATCATACCCGCGATGGCGAAAAAACCGCCGCATGGTATCGTGGCCCCTTAACCCCTGTAAAACTGGATTTTGTAAAGCTCGATCCTTTTTTCAGTGCCGAATCGGGGATGATCTATGATGCCAAAACAGGACTTTTTGATCTTTCGTATGCCGTTGCCTGGCAAATAGGCAGGCTATTAGCGCTGTCCGACTCTGAATTTTCAGTTGGGCTGATGAAGTGGCGTAAAGAGCAGAAGGCTGCTCAAAACCTTAAACTGGAGCAGGGAAATACCCTCAACCGCATGCAGGGTTTGTTTGGCGACGCTGCCCCGCAATTGGAATATAACGACAAGAAGGTAATAGCCAACCTGATCCACACCTTTTTATCAATGGATTTTGCCCGCCTGGTAAGGCCGGAAAGCCTGGCTGCCGAACCCCTTATAAGCGTGTCCGATCATACAGGGACAAAAGGGAAATCCCGCCAATTGCCGGGGCTGCTGTCAAGGCAGGAGGTTGCAGATTTATTAAAACAGGGCCCTTTTATAATGGAAAGGCTGAAACAGATAATTACGACGCCGGGACATAACGATACGGAGGAAAAAATATGATAAAGAACTTACCCGACGGTGGCCAGTACCTTGAAGCGCT
>Ga0207076_1031_pt2 | contig 40020 bp, 42 predicted proteins | sample Alteio_BWMinHeat_62_FD_153568 | JGI IMG/M metagenome (GOLD analysis project Ga0207076, IMG submission 153568) | Enriched cells from forest soil in Barre Woods Harvard Forest LTER site, Petersham, Massachusetts, United States -... | ecosystem: Environmental > Terrestrial > Soil > Temperate forest >... | reverse complement strand
TAAACGATAGTAGTATAAGTATTATATGTTTCACTCTGGTTGGCGTAATCTTCATTTTTATATTTCTTTTTATCATGCCTGCCGGCAGATAAGGGCGTTAGTTCTGATAAAATTTGAGCTATTGAATCAGCCAGCCTGCATTAAATTCTAAGTGATTTCGATTTAAATTTATGTTTGCCTTTGCGCCTGCCTTTAATGGCTTTTTCTCCTGCCGCTGATACCAGCTTTATACTTACACTTTCCGGTATCGCCGGTGTCGACCAGTAAAACGGAGCGCTGCCCGGGGGCAACGACGGGGAATTCAGGCTAAACACCTCCGGCATTAGCGGGATGGGCCATTTTCCGGGCGTTGTTTGTCCTGAAGATGCTGGTTCATTAGGTAAAGCCGGCATTTCCGGCGGTGCAGGCACAGGGAGGTCGGTAACCGGTGGCACTGGTTTATCCTGCAGCGTTTGTTGCGGCAAAGACGGAGCATCAGGTGCGTCAGGCAACGGAATTTCGGGCCAATCTGCCTCTATCGTCAATATATCCGGGCGCCCGGGCGAGGTTACGAAAGGGGATACTTCAGAAACAGCAGCCAGGTCGGGGATCTTTACCGCAGATGCAACCGGCTGTGAAGGAGCCGGGATATCATTAAGGTTCAATACGATTGGTTTAACCGTTACTGTCTTTCCGGTAGTATTTCCTTTGGTTGTAGTACCTGGCGGCAGAGGCGGCGGCACGTTCCAGTCGGATAAATTACTCTTTTGAGCTATTGTTTTATTCCAAAAGCCGGCTACAGCAATTAACGTCAAAATCAAAACCGGCAGTAGTTTTATACGGCTCCTGATTTTTTCAGTTTTTTGTATATGTGTATACGCTGTTTCCATTCAATTATCTTGCTACTGAAAGCGGATAGCTTATTATAAACGATGTATTTGGTTTGTCTGATGAATATCTTGTTAAATCAGTTAACCCAATACCAATTGCCAACGGGCTTTTGAATGGTTTAATGCCCAACGAGCACCCCAGATTTATACCCGACCATTCAGTATTAAAGTTAACATTTTTTATTAATTCGTAAGAGATGCTGCCAAATATTGCTGTTCCGTGTGCCCCTCTGCCGGCTTTGACATCAAGCGGGCTTTTAAGATAAAAACGCCCGCTTCCTATCCCGATAGTATAGGTAAGCTTCGATCCGCCTTCGGTTTGGGAGGGCAGCGACTGAATAGCATGGCTAAAAGCAAAATAAAAAGTTGAACCGGGTGAATCCGACTCGTGCTTGCTTGCAAATAACTGCAAACCACCAACGGAAATGCTGCTGCCCGTAAAAATTTGCCGGCTTACCTCAAAATTTCCCGAAAAATCGCGCACATCGTGCACACTGGTTATATTCATGCTTAAAGCAACATTTACCGCTTTTCGCGGGTCCCCGACGCAAAAACCGCCGAAAGATATCAGATCGGCTGTGTTCCGGTAAGGCTGCGGGGCATCGCCCCCTATCCCGCCAAAAATATAAGTTCCGAAACCGCCCCAGCCTGATGGCGAGATCAGGTTTTGCAACACACCATTTGGTAAAAGTTCATCCCTGTTTCCCTTCCCCTTAACAGGGGCAAGCAATGAATCTGTTTTTTTTTGCAGGTTATCTTCAAAAGTGCTCTGCGCAAATGCAGACCCGGAATAAACCAAATACAGGACTATCGTAAAAAAAAATGTTCCCCGTATTTTTGATCTGCGATTCATTAGTTTAAGAATATCAGGCTTTTTAGTTTGTCCCCGGAAATAAATATGTCATTCCAAATTAAATATTTTTTACAGAAAAACATGAGCCGGTACGATAAAAATACAGAATTGTCCCGGGATTTTATACCTTTGCCCCTTGTCCATTTTTAAACCGCCAGTCTCCTTTTAGTAATTGTTTGTAAATCTACGCTTTATTACACCAGAAAAAATACCAACTGCTTTGTATTGTGCGCCCTGCTGCCAATCCCTAAAATTGTACTGTCAAAAACATTTGAAACCCCATAACTCAATGAAGTATTTGTTTGTTTCAGATATGACATTGATAAATTTTAAGTTATACTGAATTATTTAAAGCCAAAACCCATGGAATATTTAGAATATATAAAATATTTATTTTACTGCCTCCCGATAGTTTTTATTCTGTTATCACGCTGGTATATGATTAAGTTCAAAAAATTAAGAGACTCCGGCAAAATCCCAAGGATCGTTGGCGCCAGGCAACGGCAAAAGTTGTTTTTATATCTGGCAATACTATCTGTACTTGTCATACTGATTGTGCAGTTCCAGTTTTATTAGTAAAACATTTTTCGCAGTCGGCAAACTATAAGTAAACGTAATTGCTTGTTTTGCAGGTAAATTTGAAATTACTATCTTTAACATGGAACACGCATCCGGTTATGAAATATCTCTTTTCAATTTACCTTCTTTTAGTTGCAATTTCATGTTCCGGTCAAAACATTGACAGTTTAAAAAAGATAGTTTTCGGTAAGTATCCCACTCAAAAACGTTTAAACGCCGCAACACAAATTTTAAGCCATCCGACGGGGAAAAATCCACGCGAAGCCCTGAACATTGCAAGGGAGGGAATAAGTCTTGCCGCCAGGCTCCATGATCAAAAAGTTACCGGCTTAATGCTGACAGCTATTGGAAAAACTTATTTTTTGGCAGCTAAATATGATTCTGCCGGTGTATATTTTGATAAAGCGGCAAGCGTTCTTGGCACAGTAAAAAACCAGGCATCAGTGGCCGGCGGGTATGTTGACCTGGCAAAAGCATACGCTCAATTGAAGAACTATGATAATGCCCTGGCGCTTAATCGCATCGTGATCTCCATCAGCCCCAAAACGGGGTCACGCGAAATGCTGATGACTGCGTTAAAACAGGCCGGCGCCTTATACGAGGCCGAACACAATTACCGCGAAGCACTCAATTATTTCAGGCAAGCTTTTGATATAAGCGACTCCCTGGATTTTGTTCAAAAGACAAAAGAAAATACATCCGAAGCCTTCAGCCGGAATTTTATGAAGGATGTTATGGGAAGTTTGAAGCAGAAAAGTGAGTCGGAACAGGACATTTTAAAAACTATCGAAACCAAAAAATCTCTTAACGACACCCTGGCGCTTACCATCAATTATTTTAACCTCGGTGTATTATACAAAAGTAAAAGAAAGTACCCTCAATCGCTGGATGCACTGCAAAACTGCTTACAATATGCCGCTAAAATAAATTATACAGACATGCAAAGCAGTGCTGTGAATGAAATAGCAGATCTGTATGAGCAAACCGGAGATTACAGGCAATCGCTTATCTATTTAAAAAGGCACATGGCGCTGAATACTTTAAGCAATACCAGCCAGGCCAAAACAATAGATGAATTGCAAACTAAATATGAAATAACACAACGGGAAGACCAGGTGCTGCAGCAGCAATTTGAAATAACAAAGCGCAATTACTGGATGACGGGGATTTTTGTTATCATATTGTTAATGCTTTTTATAGGGTTTATTTATTATAAACAAACAAAGCTAAAGCAACGCAATATAGCCATGCAGGCCATTATTGAAACGGAAGAAAGCGAACGAAAAAGAATTGCACAGGACCTGCACGACAGTGTAAGCCAAACAATGACCGCCGCCAAAATTAATTTAACAGTTATTGGCGGGGAACTGCCTTTTGTAAATGATGCACAAAAAAAACGGTTCGAGAAAGCCATCAGGCTCGTCGACGATGGCTTCAGGGAGGTGAGAACTATATCGCACAATATGATGCCATGGGCACTTCATGAAACCGGCCTGGCCCTGGTAGTAAAACAATTTATTGAGAATATAGAAAGCGACGCCATCGTCATAAATTTTTTTAGCAGGGGCTTTGATATGCCTTTTGATGCTACAACAGAAATTATTTTGTACCGTGTTTTGCAGGAATGCGTAAATAACGTAATGAAGCATGCGGATGCAGGCAGGCTCGATATTTCATTGATAAGGGATGAAAAAAATATCAGCTTAACCATTGAAGATAATGGCAAAGGGTTTGATACCGCCGACCCGGGAATTCACGACGGGATTGGGCTGAACAACCTTAAATCGCGGATCAATTTTTTAAATGGCAATGTCGAATTGGATTCAGAAGTTGGTAAAGGCACGCTGGTGTCCGTATACATCCCTCTTACCAGTAAAACCTCATAAATTATATTGCAGGATAAATTTGGTTAGCTCTACCGGGTTTTTCAGGTTCAGTTTTTGCATGATGTTTTTCCGGTGAGTTTCAACGGTGTAAATGCTCAGGTGCAGGTGATTGGCCATTTGCTGGTTGGTAAAGTCCTGTTTGATAAACTGTAACAGCTCAATCTCCCTTTTTGTAAGCTGGAATTGTTTTAAAAAGGGATCCGGTTCGTCAAATGTTGAATTGCCAGCAGGTTGTTTGTACGGAAAACACGATTGCCCCTGCCATACCAGGCGAAGCACCTGCAATAATTCGCTCTTTTCGGCATTTTTTAAAATATAACCATTGGCGCCCCCTGCTTTTGCCTTTTCAATAAGGTGCTCTTCGTTATAGGTAGAAAGCATCACCACTTTAATTTTAGGGTAGCTGGATTTTACGCGTTTAAGCACCTCAAACCCATTAATGCCCGGCATGTTTATATCAAGCAATATCAGGTCGGGCGTTTGTGTATTCAATAAACTCAGCACCTCCCTGCCATTAGCCGCTATATTCATAATCTCAATATCCGGTTCAGTTTGCAATAACATACAAAGCCCGTTTATAAATAAAGTATGATCATCGGCTACGATCACTGATAATTTTTCAGATGTCATTTCCATTGTATTATTTATTAGTAAAGCTAAGCCTAACCGGCCTTGCCTAAAATACCAACTGCTTTGTATTGTACGCCTTTGGGCTGCTCCATAAAATTGTAGTAACAAAAACAACCAAAGGCCGACATGAAAAATTGCACTTATTTTAATTCTGTATAAAGCCGGTAAATAACCGGTACAATATACACATCTGACATACATATTTATTAACACCTTAATCTCAAAAATAATGAAAGATATCATCGGCACACTCATCATAATGCTGCTTTGTATTACGGCGCTGGCTCAGCAGAGCAGCTCAAAAGAGGCGTCGGCAATGCCAAAGCCTGATACCAAACAAGAGCCTGATGCCAAACCAATAAAATCAGGAGAATCAAAGAAAAAACACTTGTCAAACTACACCAACGAATCAAAGTTTGTTGCGCCGGTATCCGTACAGGTACTGGCGGGCAGCCAGGGGGTAGGCGCGGATTTCAAATATGGATTTTTGCCGGGTCTATCCGGCCGGATGGGCTTTGGCGTTGCTCCGGTAGATGTAAGCAGGGGTTTAAGATTCACCGGCTTCCCTGCAGACGGGCAGTTATCAGCCAGGTTTTCAAATATCCATTTACTGGCAGATTATTCTCCTTTTAAAAGCAATAACTTCCGGGTTGTGGGTGGCGCAGCATATCTTATACAGGGGAATGCTGATGTGGTCATATCGCCTTCAGGAGGTTATACTATAGGAAGTCAATCACTCACTGAAAGCCAGATTGGAGAGCTTCACGCCGGCGTAACATGGAAGGGTATTGCCCCCTACTTAGGCCTGGGCTTTTTCAGAAGTTTTCCGGGCAGGCTTTTTAACATCAACCTTGATTTGGGAAGCTATTATCTTTCAAGCCCCGGCACCTCGTTTACGGGCACACAATTATTGTCGGATAATAGTGCAAATGCCAAACAATTCAACGAAAATATGCATGGCTACCGCTGGTTGCCGGTTGTTCAACTCAATTTTAATTTCAGGATCAAATAACTATCACAATGAAAACCCACCTTAAACTCATCCCGAAAAGCACTTCAAGGAAAAGCGCTTTCTTTACGGCAACAATTTTTTTAATGCTTATTTGCTCATTATTTATCTTTTCAATAAACAGCTGTAAAAAACCAAGCGACGGCATAACGCTAACCGTTAACGAGAGCACACTTGCCAAAGCACCCGTATTGTTACATTTTGCGAATGCAAATAACAGTTCCACCAATCAACCCGGAGATTTTGATGTTACCGTATCCGGCAGGGATGCTGCATTGGTACAAATGGACGGTGGCTCTACCACAAGCTTTAAAGCCTCGCACGGATTTTTACCCTTATCGCTCACCACCAATGCAGCACCCTCTGCATCGTCACCGGTAACATTTAATGTTTCGGCACAAATTCCGGGCTTTGCCCCCATTGTACAAACCGTCACTATTACAAAAGACACAGCAACTATTGTTGATATCGGCGTGGTTGAATATGCCAATCCGCCAGCAGGAACAGCAGTTTTGATGAATAACTCGCCGCTTTCAGGCGGGGTCTCCGACGGCGCTACCCTCAATTTGCAGCCGGGACTAAACATGGTTGAAAGTGCCCAAATCAAAATTCAGCCGGGTACACAAATGATGGATGGCAACAGTCAGCCCATTAATGCAACGCAATTGGCAACAAATGTTGTGGATTACAGCGCTGTTTCTACCACTTCTTACGGAGCGTTCCCGGGTGGCTTTAGCCCGACCAATGTTTTGGATGCATCGGGCAACCAGGTTAATGGCGGCAACGCTATCAACTTTGTATCAGCAGGGCTGATATCTATAAAGATGTCGGCAGATGGCACCCAGGTAAGGCATTTTTCGAAACCTGTACAGGTTAGCATGAAACTTGACCCCAATACCACCAATTTTATTACCGGTACCAATATAAAGGCGGGAGATACAGTGCCCTTATGGAGCCTTGACGAAACAACGGGCCAATGGCAAAGCGAAGGGAATGTGACTATTCAGGAGGATGGCAACGGCAACCTGTTGGCCAACTTTGAAACGTCACACCTTTGCTGCTTCAATCTCGACTGGAGCTGGGCGGTGGCAGGGCATCCTTACGGCACATGCTTTAACCCTCTGACTGTACGGATCCATTGCGGCGCAGGTAATAGCGGAATTTTTGATGTAACCATAGTTACACCCAATAACCAATACCTGGCAGGCGCTCATGGCGAATTTGTGCATGACGGCGATGTAGTGGTATTTCCTTATGTACCGAATATTCCGCAGTGCAAGGTGGTGATCAGTAATTTTAACTTATACCTTAACCCACGTTTGCCCATACTTGCCCAAACAGGTTTATTTAATCCTTGTGGCCAGGGATCCGTCGATCTTAATTTCGGCGCCCCTGCTGCACCGTCAATGATTAATGTAAGCCTTAATATGATTGGCCATTGCACCAATAAAAATATAAATCTTTTACCTTCGGGATGGTTTTTTCTGTATGATGCCGGGGCTGCAAAGATAAATCAGAATGCCTGGACCTATGCCTATGTATACAACGGGATAATCAGGTATGCTTTTGGCACCGGTATTACCGGCAGTAATGGCAAATACAGCATCAAATTATTTAATGGCGACGAATATTACATGTATGCTTACAATAGCTTTATCTGGTACGAATCGCCGCTGTTTACGATGGCGCCCCGAAACTTTGTGTTCCCATCGGTAAATGGTATCAGCGGCACCGCTGTTTATGATTCCGGAAACAACATCCTGAATATAGCAGCAACATTTAGTGTGCACTGTCATTAAGCGAATTGTTTATAGTTTAATTTTGAGTGATAAAACCCTGCTGTAGCAATATGGCAGGGTTTTTCGATTAGGAAGAAACTTTGATTTTGGGGAATCCAGAAGAAGAGACCGGCTATTTATTCCTCTGAAAAAAGTATTTGCAATAAAGTATTAACGGCTTCTCGCAAATTTTTGTCCAGTTCTCCATCTTTCTTTACGATCCGGCTTTTATCAATTGTTTTGATCTGGTCAAAGGCTAAAGCGCCGGGCTTGCCTTTGTGATTAGTGGATAATCGTGTAGGATAGTTTTTATTTGTCGACGTAAAAGGTATTACAATAAGGGTGCTTAATGCAGTGTTTACAGCATTTGGTGAAACAACAAGACATGGACGTATTTTTGCTATCTCAGCACCTCTTGTGGGATTTAAGTCTACTAAAACCACTTCCCATTTTTTATATGGCTTACTCATCCTGCAATCCGTCTTGCAGCGTGATATCCCAGTCGCCCAGCTCTGGTTCCGGGCTGGTATCCGCCTTTGCAAATATTGCCGCCCATTGATCTAAAGAAGGAATGGTTGATGCAGGCTTAATAAGGATCCCCTCCCTGGTTTGTTCCAGCGTGACCTCGGTTGTACCTAATGAAAGGGCTAACTCTTTGGGGAGCCTAACTCCTTTTGAGTTTCCTATTTTTGTTATTCTTGCGCGATAAGTTTGTTGCATAGTATAAAGGTAATAACTTTTATTATAACATTATTATTAAAATCAAGATTTTAATAACTTTAATACATGACATGATTTAACTGTAAAAATATAGCCTTGTAAGTGTTTTGCAGATGGATGGTTAGCGTAGTAACGGGCGCAGGCAGGCAAAGCGCCTTTGACTTTATCGGAAATTTTTTTGTTTTCCTGCAAGGGCTCGAACCTCAATCCTCAGAGCCAGAATCTGATGTGTTACCATTACACCACAGGAAATTTTAATATAACAGGAATGGGATCTGCCCCGCGTCCTTTTTTCGGATCAATCTGGCAAATATAATCCGCCTGCAAATATATAAATAATGCTATTTATTTGATAGTTGATTTGTTGATTTTCGACCAGGACAACCCGAGCAGTTTTATAGCGTAGGCTGCGTCTTCTTTTTTGGTGATATAGAAACTTATCCAGCCGGTATTCGCAAAAATGTGATGATCCTTTATTTTGCCCTCTGCCAGCAACTGTTCCTTTATTTTTTTGCTGAACAGGATATCAAGGATACCATTGCCATGGATGTGGCCGATTTCTTTCCCGTAGCAATCAAACTGCATCCCTCCGTATTTGTGCCTGCATTCTTTTATGCCATCCCAGCTTAAAACTTCGTCGTGGATAGTATCTATGCAATCCAGCACTTCCGGCTTAAAAATAAACGACCACATTATTAAAAATGCCTCGAACACCTGTGGTAATAAAGGCACGCTCTTTAAAAAGCCAAGATGTCTTACAACAAAATCAAACATCAGTTATTTTCACTCAACTCTTTTATATGCTGCATTACTCTTAAATGAACGTTGCGGGTAATACTTTGTGCCCAAATATCGTAATACCACACCGGGAATACGTACAATTTGTACCAGCTGTTACCAATAAGGGTAGTGGTACCGTCGCCGTTGTCTTTTAATGTAAACTGTCCGCGTATAATATCAATGTGGTTCATGATCTCCGGATCTTTAGGCTGATTTACAATATCAAAGGTAAGGTCTTTGCCTGGCGCATAAGTGGCGATTCTTTCATCAAAAACATAACCATTGCTGAAAATACATTTACGGCCCGCACCCACATAATTACCTTCAACCGTCGATTCTATGGGGCTCGGCATCCCGATTTTAAATAACCAAAATGCATTTTTCTGCTCTATCCTTTTAAAGGATACCACATTCTTCCATATTTTATCGGGCGTGGCGTGAACAATGACGGTGTCGGAAACCTCGTTTTCGTATTGGTGGTTCCCCCAAAAAGCATCACCAATAAAAACAAATGCCAGTGCCAAAACCACACTTACGTTCAGTGTATCATTGTTCCTTTTGTATAAATTCCGGCCAATAAATGCTCCCGCAATTACAAAACAAAATATCAGCGGCGATACAATGATCAGGCAAATGATCCCCTCGCCTAAAAAGATATAACTTAACAGGATAGCAAGGAAACAGTTATAAGCGGAATATAGCAGTAATTTCCGGCTGGGTAACTGTAAATCCTGCCAAAACCAGGCGCTGATCATCCCCATTAACAAGGGGATTATAACAAATTCTGAAAAAATAATAATGGGCTGGCCATTTTGATCCATCCAATATTTTGTAATGCCAATGATGGTGATGCCAACAACGTTGGAAACCAAATACCCTTTTACTTTAGCGGTGAATATTTTTTCAAGCATAGTTTTATTTTTTTTGGTTGATTTAATATCTTATTGAAATTTCAGTAATAAATGAAAAATTGGATTAAAAAAAATTTATTTGAATATCTTCAGTATCGATCCCCAAAACCAGCTTTCATCAGCTTTGATCATCGTTTCAAGGGTTTTATCAACATTTTTTGCCAATTTATTGATATCGGTAACCGATTTATGAAATGTTTTGTACCCGGGATCTTTTTTATCCCCTTCCACTTTTGCCAGCTCGTCTAATATTTTAAGTACGGGGTCAAGTTCGCGTTTGCGGCGTTCTTTGGCAACTTGCCGGGCTATGTTCCAGGTATCTTTATCAGCATAAAAATATTCTTTACGCTCGCCCGTACGTAACTGTTTTTCAACCAGGCCCCAGTTAATCAGGTCGCGCACCGTCATATTGGCATTGCCCCGCGAAATACTTAACGCTTCCATTATTTCCTCAGTGGTTAAGGCTTCAGGAGTTATCAGCAGCAAAGCATGCACCTGGGCCATAGTGCGGTTTATCCCCCACTCCGAGCCTAATTTGCCCCAGGCTTCAATAAATTTTTGCTTTGCTTCAGGTAATTCCATGTACAAATATACTTATATTATTAAACTTTCAAAATATATTGAAACTTAATTTATGGTCTTCTTTCTGTGGCATAATTGTTACACTACCAATCCTTACATAATTCCCCAAAAAGCGCTCATTGTTATAATTAATCAATAAATTTGATTATCTGCTACAGTTAACCAATTATTCTGTAACCTAACAATTTATTGATCATGAAAAAACAAAACGTCTCCAGGCGTCAGTTTATTGGCACCGGCCTGCTTGCTGCCGCCGGTATGGCCCTGGCATCAAAAAGTTCCTTTGCAAATTCATTTTTTACAAAGGTTAAGCCAAACTCAAAAATAAACGGTGTGCAAATTGGTGTAATAACGTATTCCTTCAGGAGTATGCCGGGCACTATCCAGCAAATATTACAGTATTGCATTGAATGTGATATCAACGATATTGAATTAATGGGCGAAGCTGCCGAAGCTTATGCAGGTGCTCCTAAATATGATAACAGCGCTGATTATAGCACAAGGCTGGCCGCATGGCGCGAAAGCACCCTGATGGACCCATTTATTGAGATCCGTAAAATGTATAATGATGCAGGCGTAAATATTTATGCATGGAAGCCAAATGCGCTGAATGCAAAAAACACTGACGGTGAGATCACCTACGCATTTAATGCCGGGAAAGCATTAGGCTGCACCCATGTTACCGTTGAACTGCCCGACGAATTGCAAACCCAGCGCCTTGGCGACCTTGCCGAAAAGAGCAGTATGATGGTTGGCTACCACGCCCATACCCAGGCTACCCCAACTTTATGGGATGCGGCTTTAAGCCAGAATGACCATAACGGTATCAACCTGGATATCGGCCACTATGTGGCAGGTACCAATACCAGCCCGATTGATTTTATAATGAAAAATCACAAGCGGATCCTCAGTATGCACCTTAAAGACAGGAAATTCCACGACGGGCCGAATATGCCCTGGGGCCAGGGCGATACGCCGATAAAAGAAGTACTGGCGCTGATGAAAAAGGAAGGCTATAAATTCCCTGCAACCATTGAGCAGGAATATAAAATACCCGATGGTTCCGACGCAGTCAAAGAGGTGATCAAATGCCGCGAATATGCCAAAGCAGCTTTAAGTTGAGTGGTGATTGGTGAATGGTGAGTAGTGAGTGGTGAATAGTGAGTGGAGAGATTATTTATTCTACTCACTATTCACCACTCACTTTCTCTCCACTCACTTTCTCGCCACTCACTTTCTCGCCAAATCCTTATATTTGGTTATATTTAATTGCTATGAGGGAAATCGCGTTAATTATTCATGAAGATGCCACTTTGTCGACAGTTACAGGCGCTATGGATATGTTTATTCATACCAACAGGCTTTTTCAGCAAACGGGCAAATCTCAGCCTTTTAAAATTATACTGGCAGGCGAAAAAGCCGATAACGACATGTTGCCCATCAACCCGCTGTTTGTGACTTATTGTTTGGCCGAAGAATTGAAAAAACCCGACCTGATCATTGTACCTGCGTTTTATGGCGACCGTGACAGCATGTTGAAAAAGCATAAGGACCTGATCACATGGATAAATACAAAATATAACGATGGTTCCGAAGTGGCCAGTTTATGCTCAGGCATCTATTTTTTGGCTGAAGCAGGGTTATTACCGGGCCGCTCATGCACAGCGCACTGGAACGACATGGAAGATATCGTACGCCGGTATCCGGATGTTAATTTCCTTTCGGATATGGTGATCACCGACCAGGAAGGTGTTTATACCAGCGGTGGTGCATTCTCGTCTTTAAATCTCATCCTGTATATGATAGATAAGTTTTGCGGCAGGGAGGTTGGCATTTGGGCAAGTAAGATGTTTTCACTGGACATGGACAGGATCAGTCAATCGCATTTTGCTGTGTTTAAAGGCCAGCGCAAGCATAATGATGACGATATATTGAAAGCGCAAACTTATATCGAAGAAAACCATCATTTGCCCCTCACCATTGACGACATTGCAGATCGCTCCAATATGAGCAAGCGCAATTTTATCAGGCGGTTTAAAAAAGCTACAAAAAACACCCCCTTTGAGTATTTGCAGCGTGTAAAAATAGAAGCCGCGAAGAAGGCGCTTGAAAAAGGCAGCCAGAACATTAACCTGCTGATGTATGACGCAGGATATAATGATATCAAAACTTTCCGCGAAGTATTTAAGAAGATCACCGGCCTTACCCCGCAGGATTACAGGAGAAAATACAACCGGGAAGAAATATATTTGAATTAAACTTCTTTAAAAAAAGAAGAGCTCCTGATGGGCAGGAACTCATTCTAACCAATTATAAACCTAAATTATGAGAAGAGGATGCAGGAAACGGGATCGAACCATTTTCCTTTTCGGTTGCTGCCTTTCAGCTACCTGCATTAGCGAGAGAAACTGTCAGTTTTACATCTCATCACCGCTGCAAATATAGAAACATTTTTATATCCTACAAAACCTATAGGAATTAATTTAATTTTTTATTGAGCTTGTATAGGGTTTTAACAGGGCCACAACCTGGACACAAAGTTTGTGTGTTTTTATGATTCCATATTTTCCCGGTACAATTCCTCAAAGGATTTGGTCTTTTGTTTTTGGAAAATGCTTGAAAATCTGGCGTTTATCGGGCCAAGCATCTGGATGCATAGCTGTTTATCGTCGTTGCTTAAACTGTTAACCATCATACCGGCCACCCGCAGAACCAGTTCTTTTGCCTTTTTGAGCGTTTCCTCTCCTTTTGGAGTAAGCTTAAGCCTTTTTACCCGCTTGTCTTCCTGATCTGCATATTCGGTAATCAGTCCCCTTTTCTTTAGCCTGATCAGCATATTGGTACCGCTGGACAATTCGAGTAAATTATCATAAATAACCTCGGATTTTATAGGGTTTTTCTTGTTAAAAATAATGACAAGGATGCCAAATTCCTCAATCTGGTCCAGGCCGGTACCCTCCAGGGCCTTATTGGAGTACATGATATGAAATTTCCCTATTTTCCTGATCAGTATAACCAGTTGTCCATTTATATCTGGGGTCAATTGCCCGTCGGGTGTAATTTTTTTCTCCTCTTTCAGGGATATTGCCAGCTGGTAACGGCAAAAATCCTCAATGGAGCCATCTGGGTTTTGTTCCTCAAAAGCCCCCCATAGCTTAATCAGTTCTACTGCTTTATTCAATTTAAATACTTCCTTTTGGTAGCAAATTTACAATAAAATTATAAATAAAGTTTGCTATATACTACCAAAAGGTATATGTTTGTTAAAAATTACAACCAAAAGGTATTATTTATTATTGAAAAACAGATTAAGACGCAAAAAATGGAAACTCAAACTATCTATCACCTGGCATTGGTAACGCACATTATTGCGATAACCATGATAGCCGGAACAACTTTAATTGATTATGTCATTTTTAAACAATTCTCGAAACAAATGAACTCGGACAGGCAGAAGGGGATTACAATTATTGAAGCGCTTTCAAAATTACCCATGTTGTTCGGTATTGGATTTATACTCATCATTATCTCGGGGGTCTACATGATGTATGTTACCAATGGCGCCTTCGGCGAACAAACCTGGTTTCGGGTAAAGTTCGCCCTCATTCTCCTCATCGTCGTTAACGGCCTGACCGTTGGCAGAAGGCAGGCGGTTAAATTGAGAAATACTTTATCCGGAGCCGGCGATGTGAATATTGAGGAAAACATTTTAAAGGTCAGCACCAATCTGAGTTTATTCCATCTTTCGCAGATGACCATGCTGGTGATCATTTTTGTATTAAGCGTTTTCAAATTCAATTAAAACCAATTAAAATGAAAGTAGAACAAACACTGAATATATTGGTGATAGGCGCCAATGGCGGTATTGGAAAAGAAGCAGTAAAATTAGCGCTCGAAGCAGGGCACCGGGTAACCGCTTTGGTGCGTAAACGGGCTAATATCAGTATTACCCATAATAACCTTCAGGTTGTACAGGGTGATATAAGGCAGCCCGAAACTTTTGAAGATTACCTGGATGGTAAGGATGCGGTGATATCCGCGATAGGCGAAAACATGGATAAGCCGACGACCTTATATTCGGAGGGTAATGACAATTTGCTGAAAGTGATGAAAAAGAAAGGTGTAACACGCGCCTTTTTTATTTCGGCCTCAGCAATAGAAATCAGCCCGGTGCAGCCCTTTATAGTAAGATTAGCAACAAAATATATTGTACAAAAATTATTCGGCTATGGATATGCCGACCAGCGGATAATGGAAAAACTGATAAAAGAAAGCGATATCAACTGGACAATAATGCGCCCGCCAAGGCTCACAAACAAGCCGGTAAGTGGCCATTACCGCTTTGCGGTGAACAGCTTTTTAAAAAATTGTCTGACGATCTCGCGGGCTGATGTTGCACATTTTATGATCAGTAATATACTGAATGAAGCCATTTATAAGGCAACTGTGGAGATTGCTTATTAACCCCGGGCATGGCCTGCCAAACTTAAACATTAAAACGAGTGACCTATGGAAATACTGATTTTTAAAACGGATGTAACCAGTAAGAAAAAAGCAGGCATAGTTGGCCCTTTACTTTCTTCGTTACCCGCTGTTAAACAATGGAATATTGACCTGGATGATTGCGATAAAGTATTGCGGATAGTTGCAAGCAGGATAAAGCCAGGTTTAGTAGAATCGCTTTTGAACAAGGCCGGCTTTAATTGCCAGATGCTGGATTATTAATAAGGTGATGTGCTTACGGCAGTCCAACCGCCATCAACAATTATATTTTGCCCGGTAATGTGTCCGGCCTGCGGCGAAACCAAAAATAAAACCGCATTGGCCACATCTTCCACCGTAGCCGGGCGGCCCATTGGTGTAATGCGCGACCATGTGTTTTTATATTCTGTGTCTTCCATCGTCCGTTCGGTCAACGTAGCACCGGGGGCGACGGTATTAACTGTAATCTGGTACTGTGATAATTCGATAACCAGGCTTTTGGCCAGCATTTCGAGCGCGGCTTTGGTCATGCCATAGGCGGCGAGGTCCTGGTGTGCCTGGTGGCCGGTAACTGATGACATGAACAAAATCCTTCCGCCGCTTTCCTGTTTGATCATTTGATTTGCCGCTTTTTGTGCGAGAAAAAAACTTCCCTGTAAATTTAACCGCATAACACTTTGCAACGATTCAGCAGGATAATTCAAAAAATCGCCAAACAAGGTGATCCCGGCATTGGCGATGGCAATATCCAGGTGTCCGAAATGCTCCACAGCCGTATCCACCATTCGTTGAATAAAATCAAGGTCGGACGCATCGCCTGCCAGCGGGTAACATTTGCCGCCTTCACTAATGATTTTTTCAGCCGCACTTTTCACCAGCGTCTCATTAATATCGTTGATCAATACCGAAGCGCCGTTCAGCGCCATTTGCCTGGCGATTTCAAAGCCGATACCCTGGCCTGCGCCAGTTACAATGGCGGTTTTATTGATGAAATTTTGGGTTGTCATTTATAATATTTTAATATCTCCACAGCGATGGGTCTGCAACCCATCGCTATAAGGGTAACGCTTCTCAATGTGAATCCCTCAATACCCCTGCACCTGATCCTCCCTTTAAAAAATCCATATCCGCCCCCAGGTGCGCTTGTTCAACGTGCGTTTGATATAACCATACATAGCCCCTGTTGGTTAAATGCTCAAATGGCGCCAATTCACTTTTTCTTCGGATGATCTCTTCTTCTGATAACTCAACCTGCAATAAACCTGCGGCAACATCCAGGTGAATAATATCCCCATTTTGCACAACAGCCAAAGTGCCGCCAATGGCAGCTTCGGGCGAAACATGAAGCACAACGGTACCAAACCCGGTACCACTCATCCGCCCGTCCGAAATCCGTACCATATCCGTAACGCCTTGCTCCAGCAGTTTTTTTGGTATCGACATATTACCCACCTCCGGCATGCCGGGATAACCTTTTGGGCCAACATTTTTTAAAACCAGCACGCAGCTTTCATCCACATCCAGATTAGGGTCGTCAATTTTGGCTTTATAGTCTTCAATATTTTCAAATACTACGGCCCTGCCGGTATGCTTCATCAAGGCCGGGCTGGCCGCTGAAGGTTTCAAAACAGCGCCATTTTCGCAAAGATTCCCTTTTACCACCACAATTCCGGCGAGCGGGTTAAATGGCTCATCCATCGTGGCTATCATATCCCGGTTGAAGCATTCGCTTTTCAGGTAGTTTTCCTCTATCGGTTTTCCGCTAACGGTTATGCTGTCGCGATGCAAAACAGCATGCAATTCTTTCATTAATGCAGGCAAGCCACCGGCATAATAAAAGTCTTCCATAAAGTATTTGCCTGACGGCTGCAGGTTAGCCAGCAAAGGAATATTCTTTACATTATTAAAATCATCCATATTCAAATCAACCCCGATCCTTGCTGCAATTGCTAATAAATGGATCACAAAATTGGTTGAACCACCGATAGCCGCGTTTACACTAATAGCGTTTTCAAATGCCTTCCGGGTTAAAATATCCGAAAGTTTCAGGTCTTCTTTCACCATATCCACAATCCGGCTACCGGATAAATGCGCCAGTACTTTTCTGCGTGAGTCTGCCGCAGGGATGGCGGCGTTTTCGGGCAGGCTTAATCCTAATGACTCCACCATACAAGCCATGGTAGATGCAGTGCCCATAACAGCGCAATGGCCCCGGCTGCGCGTCATGCAGGCTTCAGCAACAAAAAGTTCTTCATCGCTCATGGTACCGCTCCGGTAAGCTTCGGAAAATCGCCATACATCCGAAGTGCTGATATCATGCCCCCGGTATTTCCCGGTAAGCATCGGTCCACCCGAAACCACAATCGTAGGCAGGTTGACACTGGCGGCCCCCATAATAAGGGCAGGGGTAGTTTTATCGCAGCCGCAAAGCAATACTACGCCATCCAGCGGGTTGGCGCGGATAGATTCCTCCACATCCATGCTTACCAGGTTTCGGTACAGCATGGCAGTAGGTTTGATCAGTGTTTCGCCGAGCGACATTACCGGGAACTCTACCGGGAAACCACCTGCCTCATATATGCCGTGTTTAACTGATTCGGCCAGCTCCCTGAAGTGGGCATTACAGGGCGTCAATTCCGACCATGTATTACAAATGCCAATAACCGGTTTGCCTTGCAGTTCGTGTGCCGGGATTCCCTGGTTTTTCATCCAGGCCCGGTAAATAAAGCCATCCTTGCCCTTCCGTCCGAACCATTGCCGGCTCCTTAACTCTTTATCCATTTGGTTGATAATTCTAAATCAATATTATTCATTTATTTCGGATGTCGGATGTTCGATGTCGGATTTATTTTTTTAAAGTCTCCCCTACCGGGAGAGATTATTCATATGTTAAATTTGCTTTTAGCGGCATTCATGAATGCTTCGCAATTTAGAGGGGGCTTTATTTCGGATGTCGGATGTTCGATGTCGGATTTATTTTTTTAAAGTCTCCCCTGCCGGGGGAGATTATTCATATGTTAAATTTGCTTTTAGCGGCATTCATGAATGCTTCGCAATTTAGAGGGGGCTTTATTTCGGATGTCGGATGTTCGATGTCGGATTTATTTTTTTAAAGTCTCCCCTGCCGGGGGAGATTATTCATATGTTAAATTTGCTTTTAGCGGCATTCATGAATGCTTCGCAATTTAGAGGGGGCTTTATTTCGGATGTCGGATGTTCGATGTCGGATTTATTTTTTTAAAGTCTCCCCTACCGGCGGAGATTTAGAGGGGGCTTTTCCAGGTTTTGTAATTCGATTTTTTTGCCTGTTTGCCAATTATCAGGCTTAATAAAAACTCAGCCGAACTTAATTATTTGATACTTAAAATTCACGGGAAGGCCTTATCTTGTGCCATTAACCCGCATGTTATGAGATCGAAAATATTTCTGCTAATCGTATCAATCATTACCATTGGTCATTCAATAGCATGGTCGCAAAAAACGCCCCGGTTTCATGTAATCGCTTTATATGAAAACGGAGGGCACCATATCGAATACACCAAAGCAGCGCGGCCATGGCTGGATAAACTGGCTGCCGACAGCAATTTTACCATCGATTATATCCAGAATACCGACCTGATCGATTCCGCTTTTTTGAGCAAATACCAGCTTTTTATCCAATTGGACTACCCGCCATACGCCTGGAAAGAAAAAGCAGTAAAAGCTTTTGAGGATTATATCAACAATGGCCGCGGTGGCTGGATTGGTTTTCACCACGCAACGCTGCTTGGCGAATTTGACGGTTATAAGATGTGGGATTGGTTTTCCGGCTTTATGGGCGGCATCACTTACAAAAACTATATCGCGACTTTTGCAAAAGCTAAAGTTAACGTTGAGGATGCAAACCATCCTGTTATGAAGGGCGTACCTCCATCATTTATGGTCGAAAAAGAAGAATGGTACACTTATGATAAAAGCCCGCGGCCAAATGTGCATGTAATTGCCAGTGTGGATGAATCAACCTACACCCCCAATTCGGACATCAAAATGGGCGATCACCCGGTAATATGGACCAACCTCAACGTTAAAGCGCGAAACGTTTATATTTTTATGGGGCATTCGCCGATATTGTTTGACAGCGAGGTTTATAAAACGATTTTCACCAACGCAATTTTTTGGGCAGCAACCTGGTAGGCGCCGACCAAAAAGCAGCCATCTTTTACTGAGCCTTGATGGGTATCAGGACGTGATAGAAAAGCCAATTTGCTATCTGTTGATTATTAGCCACTTAAGTGCACGCGAGGGTTTATAAAAAGATTAACATGCTGATAATGAAAGCGTTTCATGGCGTTCCGGGTGTTCCGCCTGAAAAAGTGGAACGGTTAGGCCATATGCTGGTTTCTCCGATGAAGCTGACCTTTTAGTCCGCTCTTACGGAAATATCGTTCCCTTTCTGTGATGCGGCTTTTTCCAGATAATCAATTGCCAAACCAGTTCTGCGCTGGCCAATACCGCAATAGCAAAAACGGCGGCCCAAACTGCTTGTTCGGTAGATGAAAAAGCACCAGCCAATGCCACAAAATAAACAGCAAAAGGCAGCAGCAGCATCAAATAAAGACCTGTAGTACTCAATGGTATTTTAAATGGCCGGGGTGCATTGGGGGCTACTTTTCGTAATTTTATTAAGGAGATATATTCCAGGGATAAACCGGCCCCGTACACGGTAACGTCGATGATCAGCAGGTCGGCAAAGGGCCATAGTACCATCAGGCTAACCACCAGCGAGCAGGTGATGATAGAAACGTAAGGGCTTAAAAACTTTTTATGCTGCTTGTTTAAAAAATGGGGGAGCAGGTCATCGTCGGCCATCACCTTGGGCACACGGGAAACAGAAAGCAGCACCGCAGCATAAATGCCAAAGGTACTTGCCATACCGGCTATCGCAATTAATTGCCCCAGCCAGCGGCCGCCGATGGCCTCGCCTACCGCAGGGAAGGCATGTTCCTGTAATTTACCTGTATCAATGCCCGTTTGCTGCGAAACCAGGATGATCAAAAAGTAAAGCACGATAACCAACCCGAACGCTGTAAAAGTTGAGTATAGATACGACTTCACAGGCCGCTCCACTTCTTCGGCATAGGTTGTTACATTGTCCCAGCCCAGGCAATTCCACATCACAGTATACAGCGCCATCCCCAATGATGAAAATGGGACGCCTTTTAAGGTTTGTGTTGGAATGGTGGTAACCGAATGATGATAAAATGCCAGCACAAATAGAATTATGAATGGTGTTACTACGGCCGCGCCCAATATCAATGATGTTTTTCCTACCGGGACGATCCCCAAGATATTCAGCAATGCAGAAAGCCATATAAAAACCAGGCAGATAGGGATCCTGTAATCCATCAGCCATGGGAAAAAGAAAGAAGCGTACACCACAAACAAGCCGGGATAAATGGCCAGGTCGATAAAAGTATAAAGCCAGGTCCACCATCCTTCAAAAAAACCCCAGCGGGTGCCTAAGGTGTGTTTTACCCATTTATAATAGCCGCCGGTGATGGGCATCATGCTGTTTAGCTCCAGCACGGTAAAAATTGCAGGTATATCCCATAACAAGGGAGTAATCAATAAAATAATTAAAGTGCTATGCTGACCGGCGTACGATACCAATGGTTCCAAACCATATGGGCCGCCCGAAACCGTAAAGAAAATTACAGCAACCAGTTGTATCGGCCTTATCTTTTTTAACGCTAATTGTGACGGCATAAGCGATAAAAATATTGTTTATGTGGTTAATATTTAAATTGTTTTGATTTTTATTTATAAATCTTTTAAATGCGGATACTTTCGGGTCATACTGATTACAATTTCCGCAAGCTCATAATTTCTTATTACTTTTACAGGCAACCAATTTGGGTTTTAAATGAGCAAACCTTTTAACCGTCCTATCCGTGTGTTAGTCGCTAAAGTTGGCCTTGACGGGCACGACCGCGGGGCACGTATTATTGCTACCTCGCTCCGCGATGCGGGTATGGAAGTGATCTATACCGGTTTGCGCCAAACGCCCGAAATGGTGGTGAACACTGCCTTGCAGGAAGATGTGGACGCTATCGGCGTCTCCATCCTTTCGGGTGCGCATATGACCGTTTTCCCAAAGATCATTAACCTGGTTAAAGAAAAAGGGATGGATGATGTGCTGATCACCGGCGGAGGCATCATCCCGCAGGAAGATATGGCCGAACTAAAAAAGTTGGGTATTGGCGAGCTTTTTCCGCCGGGCACACATACTAAAGATATTGTTAAATACATTACGGAATGGGTACACCAGCACCGTAATTTTTAAGGGGGATTAAAATGTCATTTCAAAATTTACTTATAGAATATAAAGAGCGCATTCAGTACATCATCATCAATCGCGAAAGCAAATTGAATGCACTGAATAAAGCTACTTTGGAAGAATTGCATACCGCATTTTCTGATGCTTTTAATAACCCGGCAGTCGGCGGGATCATCATTACTGGCGCAGGCCAAAAGGCTTTTGTAGCCGGAGCTGATATTTCGGAATTTAAAGATATAGGCGCCGAAGGTGGCGGTGGGATAGCGAGACAAGGACAAAAACTTGTTTTTGATGTGATTGAGAACGGCAATAAGCCCGTAATTGCTGCCATTAATGGTTTTGCCCTGGGTGGCGGATTGGAGCTGGCTATGGCCTGCCATATTCGCGTTGCCTCCGAAAATGCCAAAATGGGCCTACCGGAAGTTACCTTAGGGTTAATACCGGGCTACGGCGGCACCCAGCGTTTAACACAATTGGTTGGAAAAGGAAAAGCGCTGGAAATGATCCTGACTGCCGATATGATTTCTGCAGCTGATGCACTTCAATACGGTCTTGTAAATCATGTAGTGAGCCAGGAAAATTTATTGGAGAAGGCCGAAGAATTGTTAAATAAAATATTATTGCGTGCCCCGCTTGCCATAGCATCAGCTATAACGGCGGTAAATGCAGCCGCAAAAGACGGTATAAACGGGTTTGAAGTGGAGATTGATGCGTTTGCAAGATGTTTTACAACAAAAGACCTCCAGGAAGGTATTGCTGCATTTTTAGAAAAGCGCAAACCCGCTTTTAAAGGAGAATAAGTTAAATTTATAAACTAAATAGCAGCCCGCCCCAGTTGTTATTGCCCGGCCTGTTCGTATTTTTAATACTATTTAGACAGTTTAACAGGCTATGATTTTTAGCTAAGTATAACTTTTATCCCCTTAAAAACGTAAGAGAGGATTAAATTTATAAATTAGCGGATTAGTATGTTAATTAACATGCAAACGACCTTAATAATAAAACAATAATTGCTGGTATGAAAAAAATTCTCATCATTGATGATGAAGTTAATGTTGCGTTGCTGCTCTCGAAGTTTTTAACGCGAAATGGTTTTGATGTAACCACTGCATCAACCGGCACTATTGGTATGGAGTACCTTAAGAACGGCGACTTTAACCTTGTTCTGTGTGATTTCAGGCTGGAAGATACCGATGGCCGCGAAATGCTGAAAAATATAAAAACCCAATACCCTAAAACGGGCGTGATCATTATTACCGGCTACTCGGATATAAAGATGGCTGTTGAGTTGATAAAAATGGGGGCTTATGACTATATCACCAAGCCATTGTACCCGGATGAAATATTAAACACCATCACTAAAGCAATTGAAACGCATTATGCATTGCTTGAGAATAAGGCTGAAAAAAATATTGAGGATAAATCATCAAGGGAAAATAAAAAACAGGCTTTTAACGGCGAATTTGTTTTAGGCACCAGCCGTTCTTCCCGCGAACTTTTGCGCCAGATTGAGTTAGTTGCCCCAACAAATTACAGCGTAATTATTATGGGCGAAAGCGGCACCGGCAAAGAGTCGGTAGCAAAAAGTATCCACCTGAACAGCCCGCGCTATAACCAGCCGTTTATTGCGATGGACTGCGGATCGTTAACAAAAGAACTGGCTCAAAGTGAATTTTTCGGGCACGAGAAAGGCTCATTTACGGGCGCTTTATATACCAAAATCGGTCATTTTGAAATGGCAAACGGCGGCACTTTGTTTTTGGATGAGGTTGGCAATTTATCTTACGAGATCCAGGCGGCTTTGTTAAGAACCGTTCAGGAGCGAAAAGTAAAAAGAATAGGCAGTACCAAAGAAATTAACCTCGATGTACGCATCATTATAGCTACCAACGAAAACCTGCAGGAAGGGATCCAGAAAGGAAAATTCCGAGAAGACCTTTATCACCGGTTCAATGAGTTCAGCATATTTATACCTCCGCTGCGTGAGCGTGGCAACGATATTATGCTGCTTGCCGACCATTTTTTGAAGCTTGCCAACCATGAATTGGGCCGCAATGTGGTTTCGTTCTCCCCTGAGGTTGTGGAATGTTTTATGAACTACCGCTGGCAGGGAAATGTACGTGAAATGAAAAACGTGGTACGCCGGGCAACACTGCTGACCGAAGGAAACGAGATTACCATGAAGGCGCTGCCGCTGGAAATTTCGAACTTTAAGATGCCTGTTTATGACTACGCACATCATGGCGAAGGCTTCGAAATAAAAGAAACCCGGCACGATTTGAAAAACGCCGCCCTTGAAGCGGAATACGAAACCATATTAAAAGTTTTAAGGGAAGTTAATTTCAATAAAACCAAGGCGGCTGAAATATTGAACATCGACAGGAAAACCCTCTATAATAAAATGAAGGCCATCAATATAAAATAGCATGAAAGGCGCTGCAAAAGATAAAACTAAAACAAAATCGCCGGATAAAACCGGCGATAATACTTTGCGGGTTTTAAAACATGATATCAACAACCAGCTTTCGAATATACTTTTAGCGCTGGAGCAATTACGTTACGAAATAGCTGACGCTACCGAAGATTGTACCTTTTATCTTGAATCAATCTCTATCAGCACAAAAAAAATAAATTCGTTGCTTAAAGAAACTGAATAAAATAGCATTTGATGCTTATTGCCTCATTGTCAGCACACATTATTCCGCCGGCATCACCCTCACCTTTAAATAACTCGGGTTATCTTTTGTAGAATACACCTTATTGGTAGCCTTCTGAAAATCCGAATCCTTTGCTTTCATAATATCTTCAAAACGCTGCGGGTTACGGTCAATTAGCGGGAACCAGGTGCTTTGTACCTGTACCATAATGCGGTGCCCTTTTTTAAAGGTGTGCAACACATCCTGCAATTCAAAGTTTACCGGGCTTACCTGGCCGGGAGTAAACGCTACCGGGAATTCAAAGCTTTTACGGAATTTACCGCGCATGGCCTCGCTTCGTACCATTTGTTCGTAGTGCGACATATAAACACCCTGGCCGGTAAATTTATTGTTTTTTGCCGAATCGGGATAAACGTCTATCACTTTAACTACCCAATCGGCATCGGTGCCGGTAGTGCTGACTTTCAGGTTAGCCCAAATGTTGCCGGCAAGGGTTATATCCTTGTCAAGCACATCGGTCTGGTAGGTTAATACATCGGGGCGGCTTTCAGCAAAACGCTGATCGGCGGTCATGTATTCGCGTTTCATATCCAGGTCCGTTTCGCTGATAAACGGCGCTGGTTTGTTAGGATCAGATACAAAAGCGTCGGAACCGGAGGCCGCCTTTGGCGCGTCAAACGAAAGCTTGCCGCCGGGCAGCAGGTACAGGTTTTTATCCTCGGCTTCTTTTGGCGGCCAGGTTTTATAGGTTTTCCATTGATTTACACCTGTTTCAAATGTTGAAACCTTCGGGATGTCTGTATCAGTCCCTTTTAGATAATGGCTGAAGAAGGCAAACTCAATCTTTTCACGATAAAACGGCCCCGTTGGCCCGCCGAAATCAATATCACCCAAATGGTCACCTGCTCCGCGCGCCCAGCCGCCATGCACCCAAGGGCCCATTACGAAATAGATGGGTGTATTGGGATTATCTTTTACTAAAGTTTTGTACGTATTGATTGCGCCGTAAAGATCTTCGGCATCGTACCAGCCGCCGGTAACGAGCGTTGCGGTCTTGATATCGTGCAGGTGCGGCAATACGTTTCGGTCTTTCCAGTGCTGGTCGTAATTGGGGTGATCCAGCATTTCGTTCCACAGTTTAATGGTATCGTTGTAATATTGGGGCTTGTTGGAATTTTTTACCGAACCCATCTTCATATAATACTCATACCCGTCTTCGGTATCGTATTTCAATTTGCTGCCACGACCCTGCGTTGGCTTATCATCCTGGCGGTTGGTGAAAGATGGATAAAAGCTAAAGTTTGCCACCAGCATAAATGCACCGTTATGGAAGGCATCATCGCGGTACAGGTCGGACATTGGCGCCTGCGGCGATGCTGCTACCAATGCCGGATGACGGCTCAATAAACAGGTAGTGGTAAAAAATCCGGGATAGGAAATGCCCCAGGCACCAACTTTGCCAGTATTATTCGGGATGTTTTTAATGAGCCAGTCGATGGTATCGTAGGTATCGGTGCCTTCGTCCACATCTTTATTGGTTTTATGCTGTTCCAGTTCAGGCGTCATTTCGCGAAAAATGCCTTCGCTCATCCAGCGGCCGCGTACGTCCTGGTAAACAAAAATATATTTGTCGTGTAAAAACAGGGAAGATGGCCCAAGACTGCTTTTGTATTTATCAGCGCCATATGGGGCAACGCTATAAGGCGTGCGGTCCATCATTATCGGATATTTTTTTGAGGAGTCCTTTGGCACATAAACCGAGGTAAACAGTTTTATACCGTCGCGCATGGGCACCTGGTATTCGTATTTGGTATAGTTATCCTTTACATAGGCGGCATCGGCGCCGCCGGGTTGCGCCAAAGCGCTTAATGCAAAAAGGCAGAGGCCTAAAGCCAAAAGGGTAAATTTCTTCATGAATTCAGTTAAAAAGTTTTTAAAAGTACGGAATAAAACAAAAATGACAACCGGGTTGGGTTGTCATAAAATCGTTACAGAAGGGCTGTTTTGCCCAATGATTGAAATATGTCTGTATTTAAAACATGAACTGGGGCGTGCCTCGATTTAAGTATTATTTCATTAAAAACAGACTAACAAAAAAAGGCAAGCAATGCTCACCTTCTTTACAATTTTTAATCAAGTATAATAGAAATCCGAAATCGAAATTCCGAAATCCGAAATAGTGCTATTCGTTTATCGCTTTTACGCCCGGCAATTCCTTGCCTTCCATATATTCAAGCAATGCACCACCGCCCGTTGAAACGTAGCTTACCTCTTCGGTTAATCCAAATTTGGCTACGGCTGCTGCAGAATCACCACCGCCGATTAAGGAGAATGCGCCACTTTCGGTGGCTTTTACCACTGCCAAACCAATTGCTTTGGTCCCGGCTTCAAATTTTTCCATTTCAAAAACCCCCATCGGGCCATTCCATAAAACGGTTTTTGAGCCTTCAATCACTTTAGTAAATTCAACAACCGAATCGGGTCCGATATCCAATCCCATCCATCCGTCTTTTATATCATTGTTTTGAGAGATGGCCGTATTGGCCTCGTTCGAAAAATTATCAGCAATAACAGAATCTGTGGGTAATAATAAGTTTACGCCTTTTGCTTTTGCTTTTTCGATAAGGCTTAACGCCAGTTCCAGTTTATCCTCTTCAACCAGCGATTTACCGATCTTTCCGCCCTGTGCTTTCGCAAAAGTATAGGCCATGCCTCCGCCGATGATCAGGCTGTCTACCTTATCCAGCAAACGCTCAATCAGTTCGATCTTGTCGGACACTTTTGCTCCGCCCATGATAGCAGTGAAAGGCCTTACTGCGCCGTTCAATACTTTTTCGGCGTTTTTCAATTCAGCGGCCATCAGGTAACCAAAGAATTTGGCATTAGGGAAAAACTGGGCAATCACCGCTGTGGACGCATGTGCCCGGTGAGCCGTACCAAAGGCGTCGTTCACATAAATATCGCCCAATTTTGATAACTTTTCAGCAAAGGCCACATCGCCTTTTTCTTCTTCTTTATAAAAACGCAGGTTTTCCAACAAAAGCACTTCGCCGCTTTCAAGCGCCTTTGATTTTTCAACCGCTTCAGCGCCGATACAATCATCAGCAAACTCAACCTGCTGACCCAGCAGATCGGCCAAATGCGGAACCAGGTGCCTGAGAGAATATTTATCCTCAGGACCCCCTTTTGGTCTGCCCAGGTGCGACATCAGGATCACTGCACCCCCGTCTTTTAATATTTTGTTGATGGTTGGCAGCGCTGCTGTCATCCGGTTATCATCGGTTATGTTATAATCTTTATCCAGGGGAACGTTAAAATCAACCCTTATAAGCGCTTTCTTTCCGGAAAAGCTAATCAGATCTATCGTTTTCATAGTAATTTATCCTGTGAGTTTTAAAGTCGCCAAATTCAGCAAAATTTTTCTATATTCTGAATTTAAAACTTAAAAGTGACGTAAATCGTAATACGATCAGCTTATCTTAACATACATTACGTAATGAGGGCCAATACCCGGTACTTCAAATTCGGCGGAGATTATTTCAAAGCCCACGTTTAAATAAAAAGCTGCTGCTTTTTTACGGGCATTGCACCACACATAGTTTGCCCGCTGCCCCCGCAGGTATACAATGGCGAAATTTACCAGTTGGTTGCCAAATCCTTTCCCACGGTATTGTTCAAGAGTGGCCATGCCTCTCAACTGGTAGCCTGTACCGCCAAATTCCCCATAATTTTGCGGATGAAGGGATACCACACAAGCCAGTTCGTCATTAAAAAAATATCCTAAATGAAACGCGCCTTCAAGCTGATCCGAAGGGAAACGGCATTCATCATTTGTCAGTTTTCCTTCCCGCAATACCTCATTTCTTATGGAGAGCAATTCTTCAACCTTTATAAACCTGATCATTTTTATTGTTAAGTAGCTGTTATTTGCCAAATTGAGTAGGTTTTTCCCCGCGCCAATTTGTTTTTAATTATTAAACAATAAATAAACTTTAACTATAAGCCATTTCAGCCTATCAGAAGAGTGTTTTTTAATGTTTTTGCAATTATCCTAAAAATTTGCATAACAATTGCATCTCATCAAATACCTGTAAGAATTATAAACCCGGTTATGAAACTATTTTTCACATTGATTTTTGCCGCTATACTGTTTTCGGGATGCACTAAAAATAATGATGTTGCCCCGCAAAACAATAACAACAATAACAGTACAGGCACTACTCTGCCTGACCCGGCTTCGGGGCTAAGTCACGACGATTCCATTCATATGCCTAAGTTCAATATTAACCGGCAAATAGTAAAAACAAGCGTTTCGGGCAGCAAGCTCAACTTAGTATTTAATGAAAATGTTGATATTTTATTTGCTGCAGAAGCGTACCAGAAAATATCAGCAATTCATTTAACCGAAGATTTTAAAACTACTTTATTAAATGGCTTTGATTTTAGCACCGTTGCCGAGGGCGGTAATACTACGCTTAACTGGGTGGACGATAACCTGAACAATGTGATATTAAAAAAAGTGACGGATACAGTGATCCGCAATGTAAATATGGTGAAGATAAATGTAAACCGGCCTTTCACGTTTTTTAAATCATATTCCTCAAATAAGGACGCTGTAAACGCCCAGGCTGCGTTTATAAGCAAAACAGACGACACAGTTGTTTTTACATCCTATAGTTATTACAACCAAAAGAATTACCTGCCACAGTCGGAAGCTGCGCTGCTTTTGTATACGAAATAAGCCGGGTTACTTAATATTTACCGCATTTTAATCTAAAATCTTTAGCCTTAAATTTCTGAATCAATTACTATCTTGCGTGCAATAACCAATGTATTGTACAATGAGAAAGCTACTTTTGATAATTTCATTATTTTGCCCGGTATTTATTTATGCCCAGCATAAAAAAACGGCGCCTACTACTTTTGATCTGCTTATTGGCACTTATACAAAAGGGAAAAGCAAGGGTATTTATGTTTACCGTTTTTACGCCGAAAAAGGTAAACTGGCTTATTTAAATGAAATTGACGACGTAAGCAATCCCTCGTACCTGTGCTTGTCAAACGACAATAAATTTGTATATGCTGTAAACGAAAACGGCAAAAATGGCGAAGTAAGCTCGTTTACTTTCGACCCAAAACTGGGTAAACTTGCTTTTATAAATAAACAATCGACTTCGGGCGCCGACCCATGCTACGTTTCGGTAGATAAAGACCAGAAAAATATTTTTGTTGCGAATTATAGCAGCGGTAACCTTGCAGTTTTGCCGGTTAATAAAGATGGCTCGCTTGCTCCTGTTTCGCAATTGGTTCAGGATCAGGGCCAGGGTGTCAACAAAGAGAGGCAGGAGGGGCCGCATGTGCATATTGCCATGTTATCACCTGATGAGAAATACCTTTTATACAGCGATTTGGGTACCGATAAACTCAATATAATGCGTTACCATGCATCACATCCACAGCCGTTAACCCCTGCCGATGAGCCATTTGTAACTGTACCAGGCGGTGAAGGACCGCGCCATATTGTTTTTTCGAATGATAAAAAGCACGTTTACCTCGTAACAGAAATGGGTTCAGATGTGCATGTATTTGACTATGATAACGGGAAATTGAAAGAGACCCAATCGATTACCTTGCTTCGCGACGGGTTTAAAGGGCAGACTGCTGGTGCAGCGATACATATCTCACCAGACGGAAGGTTTTTGTACGCCTCCAACCGTTTACAAACCAATGAAATTTCGGTTTATGCGATAGATCCCGCTAATGGCAAACTGATCTTTAGCCAACGGGTAACCACCGATGGTAAAAACCCGCGTGATTTTGCAATAGACCCAACCGGAAAATTTATGGTTGTGGCTAACCAGGACAGCGATATGATTTTTGTTTACCTGATCGATAAAGCATCAGGCAAATTATTCAGACTGGCAGGCGGCCTTGAAATAGGCAACCCTGTTTGTTTGAAGTTTGCACCGGCGGAATAAAAGCTCAAAGGGAAAAGCACAAAGCTTAAAGCAGAAAAAGTCATAACAAAAAGCTTTCAGCTTTGGTCTTTCTGCTTTAAGCTTTTTCCTTGCATTTTTCAATCACCTCAACATAATAATTCTCGTACAGAGGAAGTATATTGGCCAGGTCAAATTCTTTGGCGCGGGAAAGGGCGTTTTCTTTAAAGGTATTGAGCCTTTCTTCATCTTCAAGGATATAAATGGCTTTTTCAGCCATGCCGTCAATATCACCTACATCTTTTAAAAAGCCTGTTACTCCCTCTAAGTTCAGTTCGGGCAAACCGCCGGCATTTGAAGTTATCACCGGTACTTTACAGGCCATTGCCTCAAGGGCCGCCAAACCAAAGCTTTCTGATTCGGAAGGTATTAAAAACAAATCGGAAACGGAAAGAATCTCTTCAATGGCATCCTGCTTGCCTAAAAAGCGGACGTTTTCGCTAACGCCCAAGTCGCGGCTTAACTGTTCACAACGTGATCGGTCAGGGCCGTCGCCTACCATCAACAATTTGGCCGGAATAGTCCCCACAAGTTTTGCAAATATTTTGATCACATCATCGGTGCGCTTTACTTTACGGAAGTTGGAGGTATGTACCACTATCCTTTCACCAAAAGGCGCTATTGCTTTTTTAAAGTGATCCTTTGGTTTCAGGCTGAAGCGTTTCAGGTCGATAAAATTGGGAATCACTTTAATATCGTTTTCAATCTCAAAAAACTCGTAAGTGTCATTTCTCAAATGCTCCGAAACCGCCGTTACACCATCCGATTTATTGATGGAAAAGGTAACCACCGGTTTAAAGGTGCGATCCTTACCCACCAGCGTAATGTCCGTACCATGCAGTGTAGTTACCACCGGGATATAGATCCCGTAGGTCATCAATATCTGTTTGGCCATAAAAGCAGCCGAAGCATGAGGGATGGCATAATGTACGTGCAGCACATCCAGTTTTTCAAACCTTACTACGTCAACCAGGCGACTGGCCAGGGCAAGTTCGTATGGGGGGAAATCGAAAAGCGGGTAATTGGATACCGAAACCTCGTGATAAAAGAGGTTCTCTGAAAACAGGTCGAGCCGGGCGGGTTGATTATAGGTGACAAAATGCACCTGGTGGCCACGGTCTGCTAAGCCTTTGCCCAGCTCGGTGGCTACAACCCCGCTGCCGCCGAAGGTTGGGTAACAAACTATTCCGATTTTCATTTACTTGATATGCTATTATTAATTGGTTGCCGTCGCGACGCTATGTGTAAATTCACGAATGCAAGTTTAACAGCAATTTACGGGAATAGTGTTACGCGGATGTAAAATGATTGGTGGTAATGCGATATTCTTTAAGTATTAGCTAACAGCTTGTTGATGGCTGTCCACTCTCTTTAGCGGATTCAGGTTGTCAAAAAAAGCATAATCTCCCTTACCTAAAATTTCGCTAACCGCGTCCTGTATCTTTTTAAATTCAAATTTAAAGCCTGAATCTATCAGTCTTTTTGGCAATACCCAGCGGCTTTTCAGGATCAATTCTGTTTCTGTCCCGATAAAAACAGCACCTGCTTTAAGCAGCCATGCAGGTGCAGGCAAGCCAATAAGAGTGCCATTAATATTCCGGATTGCTTTCATCATTTCAGCGTTTTTAACAGGATAGGGCGCTGTGCAGTTAAATATGCCCTCCAATTCGGGATGGTCTGCCAGCCATTCTGTACTTCGTGCGGCATCAAGCTCATGTACCCAGCTTACATATTGTTTGCCATCGCCTTGTTTGCCGCCCATGCCCAGTTTTACCAGGTTAAGCAAGCGCGGGAAAACACTGTCGCTGCGGCCGAGCACGATGCCCATGCGCAGGGCAACTTTCCGTGTTTTGGGTGTATCGTATTTATTGAAGGCGTTTTCCCAGGCGTTGCAAACGTCTACAGAAAAACCAGTTCCAATTTCCCCGGTTTCTTCATCCTGCGGACGGTCCTCGGCGTGGCGGTAAATGGTTGCAGATGATAAGTTGATCCAGAGTTTTGGTGGCTCAACCAGGTCGTGTATTGTTTTGCCCAATAATTCAGTGGGCAACAGCCTTGATGCAAATATTTCTTTCTTGTTTTTATCAGTATAACGGCAATTCACATTTTTGCCGCAAAGGTTGATCAGTATATCGGCCTTCACAAGCTCTGCGGCCCATTTGCCCCATGTTTTTCCATCCCAAATTACTGTGCGGATGTTTGCCTCAGCTTGCTTTTCATGACGACTCAATATTACTATTTCACTGGCCTTATCTTTATAATAATTGGTCAATACCCTGCCGAGGTAACCATTACCACCTGCAAGGACTATCTTTTTGTATTTCATGATCATATCTATTTAAAACTTAAGCAACTAATATCAAAGCCAATAATGCTACCCTGTACAAAACCCAGGTAATCGTTAACGTCCATCCAAGAGCAAGCAATTTTGTTCTTCGGATGTGTTCCAGCAGCATCAATCCGGCTACGCCCATAAAATATAAGGGAAAGCTGATCGCAGGTAAGATAAACCAGTGGTGCAGGATTATCGGCAGCAGAAGCAACAAACTTCCGGCAAAAGAGATGGTCATCATATTACCCAGGTAAGTCCAGAAATCTTTCCGCGCATAGGCACAAATGATGAGACCCTGGAAAATGATCTGCCCGCCGCAGATGAAGTACTCTCTTAATGAATTGCCGATAGGCACCACCCCGGTAAGCAAATGTGCATAGGCAGTAAGGATAAAACCCGTGCAAAACCAGGTGAACAATAAATAGGCAATCCTATACTGCACCTTAAAGGTTGGCTGGTACGCATAGGCGTTACCAATGGTTGGGGCAGGAATGATCACCCGGCGATTATAAGATATAAATGCATAAAGCTTGCTCATTAACCAGGCGAATGGCTTAAACCCAAACAAGGGCTTAAATACCGGGCATGCATTGCCAATCACTTTAAAAAGGCTCGGGATGCCATAAGTAACCTCTCCATTTTTAAGATCGACAAGCGCTATCTCGTTTACCGCTCTTTGTTTATCAATTACCGGGCAAATATTGTCCATAGTAGTTTGATACGCGGCCCGGCCGTTTTCGCCGAGCATGCCTGATCTTATAAATGCCTGTGTGTACATATTGCACATGGGGCAATCTCCGTCGAATAAGATCATGTGATTTTCCAATGTTTTCATATTTTCAATAATTAATGAAATATGTAGTTAAAAAATATACCGGAGGATGCCGGCTTGCTGAAATATCCATTTCATTACACAAATGTAAATATATTTTCTAAACTTTCAATATTTATTGAAATAAAAGTTTAACAGGATTCGTAGGATTTTTAGGATGGTAAGATTTAAGAAAGGAAAGTTTACCAGGACCTTGGTTTTTAATCATGGTAATCCTTTATTCCTACGCATCTTAGTTCAGACAAAAGAAGCCCCGCAACACATCGTCGCGGGACTTAGCTTAGTTTATAGTTTATTTTAGTTTGTGCTTATTTGTTGATCACCTCATCAATCGCTACCTGCGGTGTTAATGAACTGTGTGTTTTTTCGGTAACGATATCTTTTGCAAGTTTAAACGAAACTGTTTTCGCAATTTCCCTTGATGAAGAACCGACATGCACTTTGTATTCACCTGCATCAGCTACCCACGCCGATTTATCGGTATGGAAAGAAGCAAGATCACTCGCTTTTAAAGTCAACACAATAAATTGGGACTGGCCCGGAGCCAGTAAGCCCGTTTTGGCGAATGCTTTTAGTTCCTGCTCTGGCTTGTCAATTGAAGCATTTGGTGCGCTTAAATAAAGCTGTACCACTTGTTTACCGGCAACTTTACCGGTGTTTTTAACCGTGATTTTAACTGAAATGCTGTTTTTGAAATCAGGTGCGCTTACCTTTACATCACTTATTTTAAAGCTGGTGTATGATAAGCCATAACCAAATTCATAAGCTGGCTTAATTTTAAACGAATCGTAATAACGGTAGCCTACATAAATCCCTTCCTGGTAAACCACTTCTGAGGGGTGGCCAACCATCGGATTTGCAGTTTGACCAGCTGGCATAGGGAATTCCTTGCCAGGGAAGTTTTTGGCAGATGGTACATCCTGGTAAGCAACAGGGAAAGTGGAAGCCAATTTACCTGATGGGTTTACTTTGCCGCTTAAAACATCAGCAATAGCATTACCACCTTCGAGGCCGGGTTGCCATGCTAATAATATACCGTCAACGCTATCGCGCCAGCTGGCAACTTCTATCACACCCCCTATGTTTAAAACAACCACTACTTTTTTGCCTTTGGCATGGAAAGCATTGGTTACACCATTGATCAGCCCTTTTTCGGCGTCAGATAAGGTGAAATCGTTTTCAATTTTGCGGTCAGCGCCTTCGCCGGCATTTCTGCCGATAGTGATGATGGCGGCATCGGCGCCGTCAGCTTCTTTTTCTACTAAACTATCTGCGTTAAATTCAGGAATTGGCGGCGGCGCAATAAAGAAATTCATGCTTTTGGGCTGTTTCTTTTTTGCGTCAGCTAAATACGCGGCATAACTTTTGGCCAATCCTTCCTGTACTTTAAGGCCCGCGTTAGCCAAACCCTGAAGTAGCATTACGGTGTAAGCCTTGTGTACATCACCACTGCCCGTACCGCCGGCGATCAGGTTATAAGAAGTATTGCCAAATACCGCAATCCTTTTTCCTTTGGCAAAAGGCAATACTGCTTCATCATTTTTGAGCAATACCATGCCCTGTGCAGCCGCTATACGCGAAACACTGGCGTGGCCTTTCAGGTCGGGTTTGTCCGAATATTTATAGCCTTTAAAAGTAGGCGATTTAAGGATGATCTTCAGCATCCTTGTCACGTTGGCATCCAGTTGCGTCATGCTCAAAGTGCTGTCTTTAACCGCAGCAACTATTGCTGCCGATTGATCAGGATTACCCGGCATCAGCAGGTCATTCCCGGCCTTCATTTGTGCAACTGCATCGTGGCCACCGAACCAGTCGGTCATCACAAAACCTTTAAAACCCCATTCTCTTTTTAAAATGTCGGTTTGCAGGTCGCGCCGTTCCGAAGTATAAGTGCCATTTACTTTATTGTAGGAGGACATCACTGTCCATGGCTGCGAAGCTTTCACAGCGATTTCGAAACCTTTCAGATAGATCTCGCGCATCGCTCTTTCGCTTACGATGGTGTTAATGCTATTTCTGTTGGTCTCCTGGTTATTGGCGGCAAAATGCTTGATAGAGGTACCGACACCCTGGCTTTGAATACCGTTAACGATGGCTGCTGTCATGCTGCCGGCTACCAACGGATCTTCAGAATAATATTCAAAGTTACGGCCGCCAAGGGGGTTACGGTGAATATTAAGCGCAGGACCCAATATCACGTCAACACCATACTCGCGGATCTCGTTTCCGAATGCCACACCCACTTTTTTAACCAAAGCAGTATCCCATGATGAGGCCAGCAAAGTAGCTACCGGGAATGCCGTTGCGTAATAAGTTCTTTTGTCATTTGGCCTGGTTGGGTCTATCCTCAACCCGGCAGGGCCGTCAGAAACAGTGATTGACGGAATACCTAAGCGGGGGATAGCATGAGTGCGGCCTGCGGTACCGGCAACTTTTTCGGGTACTTCATAAGCCTCAGGATCTGACGGTGGCAATTTAAAGCCGCCAATATCTATTGGCTTAGGTTTTTCACCTTTCACCGGCGCAGGCATGCCCGGAAATTTAAAGCCCATACCTACTACCAGTTTGGCTTTTTCCTCGAGAGTCATCGCATCAACAACCTCCTTAAGGCTGCTTTTGCCCAGTTTGGGCAATGGTTTTTTGACCTGCGCATGGGTAGTCAGCACAAATGCACTGAGCAACACCAATAACGACATAATTGGTTTGTGAGTAATTTTCATTTTTATAATTTAAAAGGTTTAATAAATAATTGGTTCTGAATATAAACAGCCATTGTGTCAATAATACACAATTGTAAATAATATTTTTTAGAATAGAAAATAAACAGACGGATATGCAACAAATACCGATGAATATTTGTTTTTATACTATGGAGGGAGAGTTGATTGAGTTGATTAAGTGAGCGGTTGATTATCTAACCTGATCAACTCCATCTAACCCAATCAACCATTCACTAAATAACCATTCTTATGTAATACTTCATACTAAGTTTAGCGTTAAAAATATAATAGCGCTAATTTAGTGGCCTATTAAATTGTTTTAAGTATAAATGACCTACAGATCAACATACCAGGCCGCCACAACGGCAGCACCCGCAATTGAAAACCATTTTAAAAAACTGCTGCAAACCGCTTTACAGCAGGGCGGGGAAGAACTGGCGCCCGCCCCATCCGTAAGCGTGATCAACTCGGTTATTGATGTTGCTTTTTGGGCCAGTTTGCGGAAAGAAGAAAGCCGCTCACCAAAGATCTCATTGGCTTATTTACCGCCGCAGCTTGCAGGGCAGCCGCTGGTTTTTGAAGAACGGATATTATTAACGCCCTATGTACTCACAAAACTTGCCCCGGCTGTTGAGCGATCAGGCATTCACCTGGGAATCTGGGATGAGGACGGCGACCTGTATGTTTGGGGTACTACCCGTTCTATACCCGATTGCTGCTTTGTATTGGAGGTTATTGAACCCGGTTTATTGGTGGTAAAACACCGCCGCATTAAAGGCTTCGGCAAATTCATCAATGTGGCTGTATTAAAAGGTGATGAAATAAAGATCATTGATGAAGACAGCAAAAGCCTGCCTGACTGCCCTGCCATGCTGACCTCCCTTATTGATTACAATTCGCCCGCCGGGTGGAACGATTCGGTAAATATACTGGTGCAACTGGCTGCCTCCATGCGTGCGCACGGGCACGGCGGCATATTGCTGGTAGTGCCGGAGGATAGTGATACCTGGCGCGATTCAATCATTCATCCCATTACTTACCCGGTTACCCCGGCGTTTGATGAACTCAGGAAACTGATGGAACAAAAAGTATGTGACGATGACCGGATCCACTGGCAGGATGAAGTTAACCGTACTGTTGAAAATGTTGCGGGCCTTACCGCTGTTGATGGCGCTACCATTATTAACGACCAGATGGAACTGCTCGCTTTCGGGGCTAAAATAGGGCTGTCATCAAACGGCGGGGCGGTTGAACAAATGCTGGTGACCGAGCCTGTAATAGGCAATATCGGCACCATCATCCACCCATCTCAAAATGGAGGCACCCGGCACCTGTCTGCAGCGCAATTTGTATACAACCAACGCGATGCCATCGCCCTGGTTTCGTCCCAGGACGGGCGGTTTACTGTATTCTCATGGTCACCCTGCGAAGGTATCGTACATGCTCATTATGTAGATGCCTTATTGTTGTAACTGGTCGATAGTCCATGGTCCATGGTCCATGGAAAAAGCATTTCCTGCCATGGTCTATGGTCCATCGACTATGGACTCCCCGATCAAATTCCGGCAAACATAGTTTGGGCCATAGCACCGATTAAAGGAATTGGCTTTTCTTCGCCGTTTATGGCGCCAATTAAACCTATTATCCAAAGCACAAAAAATACCACGTTAATTATCCACAAAAGGGATACCAGTGAAAAGAAGCCTCCTGACAGCCACAGCGCTCCTAAAACAAAACCCAGTCCATACCTTACTATCATAAAAATGAGGTGTAAAAGTAAGGTCTGCCTTAGCTGGTAGCTGCCCAGGCTTGTTTTGTTGCTTTGATGAAATCCGAAATAGGCGATGAGCCAGCCTATTATAGTTAAATAACTGATAATACCTGCGGTTTTACCGTTGTCCTGGTTTACTAATGGTTCCATAAAATTTAAGATTTACTGGTTGAGAAATTAAAATTAAGGTAATTTATTGAAAACAAGTAAATTGTGCCAAAGTTTTTAATAAATAAGCTATTTATATGATGCCTGCAAATAACCTCATCAGCAACGAGATAGATTCATTTTACGCCGGTGCGGCTGAAGATAAACGGTTAACCTACGGCCTCGGCCCATTGGAGTTCGAGCGGAACCAGGAACTGATCGCCCGCCATCTGCCGGCAAAAGGCGTTATCATGGATGTTGGCGGCGGCCCCGGCGTTTATGCCGAATGGCTTGCCGGATTGGGGCATACCGTACATTTGATCGATCCCGTACATAAACATATCCAGCAGGCTCAAAAGCGGGCAGCAAAGCTGAAAAAGCCGTTTAAGGCCTCACTGGGTGAGGCAAGGCAGCTTGATTTCCCGGATAGTTCCGCCGATGTGGTGATATTACACGGCCCCTTATATCATTTGCAAAAAAAGGAAGACCGCCTGAAGGCCCTGCACGAAGCTTACCGGGTGCTTAAACCCAATGGTGTTTTGCTGGGCTTTGCCATCAACCATACCGTTTCAACGCTAACCGGCCTGCTGAACGGCATGATCCACGACCCGCAGTTTTACGCCATGTGCCAAAGCGAACTGCAAACCGGCATCCATAACCCGCCGGCCAGTTGGCCCGGCATTTTGCCCGAGGCCTTTTTTCACAAGCCGGATGAGTTGCTTGATGAAATAAAAGAAGCCGGGTTTTCCAACCTGGAATTATTTGCCGTAGAAGGAATGATCTGGCTCGACAGCAAATACTTTGAAAGCCGCTCCAACCCCGAAAAGAAAGCAGCTATGATGAACCTGCTGAAAACTAACGAACAAAACCGCGAACTGCTGGCATTCAGCCCGCATATGATGGTTTGCGGGCGGAAACCCAGGTAAAAGACGTGTAAAGTAAGGGTGTTCACTCGTGAAAGTATGAACACTGGCTAACACCAGCTAACAGCAGTTAACACCAGTGAACAGGCTAACTGATTGATAATCAAATTTAATTTTTTTTTAATCTGTAAAAATACCTTGTTTTTGCCGTGATAAAACAGGTTTTGGGACGATAAAAGCACGGATTTTACCAAAAATTCAGCTGTTTTTTCGTGGTTTTTTGTGTTTTATGGTTAAAATTTGCTGTTTCCGCATGGCTTTTGGCATAGGTATGCCCGGTAAATGGTAGGTTTTTAGGTTGAAATAAGGATATGAATTGGATGCTGTAGTTTCAAACTGCAAGCATAGATAATGGGAGACACCTCGATCAGTGGGCTAATAAAATAATGTTCCGACAATCTAACAATATTTTAGGCCTCTCGATTTATTTTAATTTTTCAATCAAAAACTCATAGTATTTTTCACTCGCCATATGAGCAAATAAATATTGCAGAGTTAGTTTGTTCTTTTTTAAGAATTGAATTAATGTTAGCCTGGTAGTATCGGGTAAAAAAGATACTACATTGAGCCCGATCATTGCATTATTGATATTTGTCGCATCAAACGTAAAACAGAATAATTTATAAACCCCTACGTAGCAACTTGCAATCCAGATATATTTAGGTAAGCTTTCCGTTAGTATCTGAACCTTTTCCCCATTGTCCAACCCGGAATTCTTAATGGCGTGCTTATAGTTTTCGCTATAATCGATTTTAATATCCCAAACCAAATCAGCTACTATTTGAGTATCAAAGAAAAAAGTCAAAATTCGATCAAGGCCGACCACAATCACTTCCAAATCCTGATAGGATATTCGTATTTTAGGGTAAACAGGTACTACGATATTGGTAACGAGCGTTGGACGTTTGGGTATCACAGTATCGTTTTCGGTCCAAGGAGTTTCCAAATCAGCCTCATTATACAAGTTTACTCTCGCAAATGGCCCCCATTGGTCATCGTGAACATAAATCCTATCAATGTTGTCCGACATATAACTAATCGCTTTTTGCGGAGGTATTGGCTGCGGTGCGAGAGTTTTAAAACCGGAGACAGTTATTGCATGTAGGCCATGGTCACCGCCACTTGGAACTCTTACCACCAATATAATGGGAATGCCAATTGGTGAGTATGCATTAATGATTTTTTTAAGGTAACGAATACTGGCAACTCTGTAGGCATAACTGTGCGATCTGATATCGCCTTCCTTA